>OJIS01000683.1_pt1 | contig 10537 bp, 1 predicted proteins | sample 1595671 | NCBI WGS metagenome assembly OJIS01 (sample SAMN05416814, study PRJEB24817) | seawater metagenome | isolation source: Sea water | place: Canada:Atlantic | collected 2013-07 | reverse complement strand
TCTACACAGAGTAGATCGTCGGCAGCGTCAGATGTGTATAAGAGACAGCCTTTGTTTCGTCCCCGGGAGCAGCAGCATCGTCTACGAGTTTTGCGGTCCGATTGTTGGCTTTGTCATACTCATAGGAGGTGTCCTTGACGACGCCTCCCCGGGTGTCCTGCTCGAGCGAGAGGCGGTTCGTCGCATCGTAGTCATTCCGGATGATACGGGAGGAAAGATCAGAGTAAGTTTCCCTGACATAGCGAAGATTTCCGGCAGCATCATAGCCGGAGGCATCTCCGGAACCGGGCACGGGCTGACTATAGTCCAATCCTGCGGCCAACTCCCAACTCGATGAGTAGGAGTAGGAATTCTTCGTCCGGCCCAATCCATCGTATTGTTTATAGACATAGAGTGCCGGGAGTTCCTTCCGAACGACGGCCCCTGATGCGTTGTAGTAATATCGGGTCGAACGCGAGCCTGTGTATCCGAGATCTTCGAGAGGGTCGGAGACAGGCTGATCGGTTTCCACACAACTCGAGAGACGATTATGAGAATCGTAGAATGAGAGAAGTTTGCGATCGCTGGCATCGCAAGAGGTCATCCTCCGGTTGCCATTGCGATCGTAGACATGGCCATGAGTAACCCCGGCCGAGGTCTCCGAAGTCTGACGACCCAGAAAGTCCAGAGTATAGGAAACATTCGCACGAGTCCTTCCTCCAAGCTGAGAGGGGCTTGCCCCCGGATAGGTGACGGCAATGAGCGGTCCGGGACCGCTGACAGTGCTGCCACCAGCGTTTTGATAGGAATACTCCAGATTCTCGAGCAGAGCAGTCGCAGATTTTCCGTCCGAGGGATCATTCTCAGGGTGGTTCACCTGCGTCATACGGAGAAGAGCATCGTAGACAAATTCCTTTCGCTGGCCCTTGGGATCAATGGTATGAGTAGCGAGGAGGGCATCGTAGAAGGATTCCTCGACCTTCTCAGCGGGAGTGCCAATGTCCCAAGTCAGGGAGGTTTGGCGGCCGAAGCCATCGAAAGTGAAACCGGTGACATGGGCACCGCTCCAGTCATCTCCAGTCCAAGTCTTGGTCGCCATGCCATCGGCAACTCGGACAAGATTACCCGAGGCATCATACTGGTTGCCAACTACGATGTCACCGGACTCCAGAGAAGCGAGATTGCGGGAAGGATTGCCAGTCTTTGGATTTACGGCAGTGGCAATCAGGCGATTCAGAGAATCGTAGTGATTGACAGTGATATGGCCATTGGGGTCGGTGACGGCAGTGGCGTTGCCGTTGAAATCGTATTCAGTGGAGGTTTCGATTTGCTCGGCGAGACCGAATGCAGAAACAGTGTGATAGGGACGATTGGCCCGGTCATAGTCGATAATTGAGATGATTCCCCTTGGATCGATAGTTGAGATCACATTGCCGACAGGATCATAGATTGAGGTGACGGTGGGACGCCGGTTCATTCCGCCTTCGTCGTCATAGACGGTCGGGTTCTCGACCTTCCACTGGCGATTTCTGGCGTCGTATTGAAAATCGGAGCGATTCTTGAGGGCATCAATGGTAGCGGTGATATTACCATTATCATCATAGACGGTGGTGACACAGGGGGAACCCTCCAGCGGGCTCCCGTTGACGGCCTTATTAATCTCTCCAGTTAATGGATCTGGGGACCAGACCTTGACCGGGCGACCGGCATCGTCGAATTCGGTCTCGGTACAGCGCTCAAGGCCCTCAAGGCCATCGAATGCAACGACTTTCCAAGGTAATCCGTTGAAGCTGTATTTGGTTCGGGTTTTACTCTCGAGGTCGGTGCCGGGTGCTACGGTCACGAGGGTCGGGCGATTGAGAAGGTCAAACTTGGTGTCGGTCACAAGAGAACCTCCTGTGGGCGAACGATAGATGGTCGCCTTGGTGGAATTCCCATTCTCGTCGTATTCGGTCTCGGAAAAAGCATGAAGTTCCAGCGGTCGATCCTCCCAAGCCTCCGCCTCTGTTGAATCGCGATCGTCTGGCTTTTGGTATTCCTTTCTGGATTCGGTCACACGGTAGAGCGAGTCCAGAGCGACTTCTGAAATGAACCCACGGGGGTCCAAGCTACGCGAAGGAGTATATCCCGAGCCGTCCAGAAGCCCCGAGCCCGGGATGGATCCAAATGCCTCATCGTAGAATAGCTTCGCCTGATGATCGAGAGCATTGGTGGTGCTAACGAGACGATGGAGTCGATCGTATTCATTGGAGGTCCGATTGCCATTTGGGTCGGTCACTGCGACGACCCGGTTTACGTTGTTAAAGATTTTACGCGTGATGATATCGCCATTATCAAGCTGACGGTTACCATTGAGGTCCAGGCCAGTGGTGACACGGCGGCCCCGGTGATCATACTCATAGAGGGTATCGACGCCGTTTTCATCGCGACTGCGGATGATACGGCTGGCCTTGTTGTAGAAGATCTCCTTGGTGGCGTTCTCCGGGCCGGGGAAACGGGTGGTGACGAGACGACCGACACTGTCGTAGGTGAAAGTGGTGGTGTTTCCGCGAGCATCCGTGCTCGAACTCTTATTCCCGACTTCATCGTAATCACTATGGGTTTCAATTTGCAGCCCACCTGGATTGAGAATGGTGCTTTCAACCCACCCCATGGGATGGGGCTCGAATTCGGTGACCAGATCCTGTTTGCGGAGCTCGGGAAGAGGGTCTGATACGACAATACTCCGGGTCAGGAAACCGGGAAACTGGCTACCGTATTCAAAGTCGGTTTGTTTCAGGAGGACTTTGCCGTCCGAATCAGGAGAATAGGCTACTTCACGGGAACGATTGCCGTTTTCCGCAACTGTCCAGACCGTCTCGGCACCACGGAAGTCAGTGGCTTTCTCCATGATCCGATAGTGATCTGAGTAGGCGTAGGTTCTCGAGCGAGTCTCTTCATCCAAATTTTGATTGCTGCGATAGATCTCTCTGGTGGGATCAGAGTATCTGACTCCTGCCTCGCGGCTTTCGTCGAGGGGCTGGTCGATAAAATTCAGATGGTCCGAGATGAAGTGATAGGCGGCCTTACTCACACCCGGGCCGCCATCGATTGTATCCCCATATTCATACTCGACCCTGTGACCATTCACATCGGTGGAAGACTTGAGGGCAAATCCGGCGAGAGGATCGAGCTGGTAACGCACGGTCTGCTTTCGAGCGGGTTCCTCGGATTTGTCAGAGAGAACACTTGTGATTGCGATCGTGGTATAGGCCAAGGCAGAAGCGGCGAGAACCTTGGTATCGGGTTGAGAGGACACACCGCCAAAGTCACGAGCGAGATCAGATGAGGCCGCGCCGTAAATGACTCCTTCGAAGCGGTATTCGGTCTCCGAGCCTGCGGCATCAGTGACCCTGACATGATAGCCTGCGGGCAATTCCCTGGAACGATCGGAAATCCAGCGAATGGGGAAGTTGGTCACCTCATCCAGGTTGGAGGGAGGTCCCTCACCTTCCCCGGCTGGAGCGAGGCGCGGGCGCCATTGGTCAAGGGCCACCACGGCTTGCCCGGCATCAGAGAGAGATGGATCCGGAGGGAGAATAACCCGCTTGATGCGGTCCGGTCCCCCTACATTTGGAACTCCGAAGATCATCTTGGTGCCCTCGTCTCCCTCGGTTTTGGAGAGAAGCACGCCACCTCCCCGGGTCAGGCGTTCTTCGTAGGACTCGCTGATGGATTCATCAATGCCTTCCTTAAGAATAGCCAAAACGTCTTTGACCACCTTCTTGTTGGCGATGGGATGATTTTTAAGAGCCGGAATGACCCGAGCTAAAGCCGAATACTCGGCAACGACACTATCGTAGCGGCCATCGTCCTCATATTCGAAGGTGTAAGTTTCCCCAACGGCATTCGTGATTGATTTGAGATTGAGGTGGCACTTGGCTTCGAGAATTTCCTGATCGCTGAATTCGAGTTCGATCATTTCACCACCTTGGCTGCTGGCTCCGACGTATTGGAGATCATCGAAACTCTCGAAAATCGTTCCTTCGAGAAGGAGATCCACCTTCTGATCAGGAACGATGGGTGAGGCAATTCTGGCAGGGTAGTATTCGAAAACAGATTCGCCGCCATCGCTCTTGCGAACGGTGTGGAGGACGGGAATTTGCGCACCGCCAATATTTGACCACTTATAGGAAAAAGTCGTGTTACTACCGCGAGGATCGGTGATCCCACGGATCAGTGGGAAAGCATAGCGCCCGGGCGAACTGGCAAGAGCCTCGGTAACAATGTTGATTCCAAGAGCCTCTCGCCCCTCCGCATAGATACGAGTGGGAATAAATGCCGGACCTGATGCACCCGCTTGGTTCTGAGTGTTCGGAGGATATTCGTAAATGAGTGCCGAAGGGGCTTTGCCGGGAGCATCCGAATCGAAGCGATCACTGACCCGTGTCAATCGGGCTTGGTAAACCGGGGGTAAAGAGGCGAAGCCGCCACTATCCGACACTTCGAACTGAATGGCAGGCACCTCGCCAACCCAATCGAAACGGAGAGTCGTGCCATATTTTTTCTCCAGCAGGAGATAGGAATCTTCGGGATCCGTTTGATTAGGCAGCACTCGTTTCAGGCTCATGGCATACGCCTTGGCATCGACAAAGCGGGAACCCTTCACATAGAAAGTGCTCAGATCGTCGCCATCAGACTGGAACTCGTGGGTCCGGCCGGCTTCATCGGTGAGGGTAACCGAGTAGTGGGAAAATTCCTGCGGCCTGCCTGGAGCGGTTTTTTTGAGAACAGGAGTCAGCTTCACCGAGGCCGAGAGATTGGAAGACCAATTGACCCCAAATGGACCGACTGATCTTGCCATCTGGGCCTCGCGGCGACGGGAGCGTTCCTCAAAGTCGATACTCCCATCGGATAGCAAAAAATCAGCCTTATCGCGATCCGACCATGGAGGAATTGAAATCGGAGAAGGACTGTATACCTGGGTGACTTGAAGAGCGAGATCGCTCGCGGGCACTTGAAGATAGGCGTGCGAAGTATCGTACTTGAGCTGACGGGTGTGAACATCGATGTTCCCCCGTTCGGCAGGGAGATCTTCCTCAGCTTCACCCTGCGGTGCCCCTTCGTGTTTCGGACGACCATCCAGTGAAATTGAACGGTAGCGATCAGGGACAACGAGTTCGGGAGTGCTGATGGCTTCCGAGGAGTCCTCGGAAGCAGTCTCGATAGGGGTTAGGATTGCAAGCGTGTGGTAGGTCCTATTCCCCTCGACTACCGCAACCTTGGCTAGAATGAGACCATTCCGTTCCAGCTCGTAGACTTCTTCGACAGAATATTCCTTTGTGACATTTCCAGCAGAGTCTTCTTCGTCTCTGACAAAGCTCTGGAGAGGTCGCCAAGGAGAACCGTCCGGACTTGCATAGAGGATCTGGGGACTACCGGAAAGCCCTCCGGTGGTAGCAATCCATCCTTGTGTCGAGATCCCACGAACAAAACCAACATTGGCAAAACTCAACTCTGTCTCACGGAATGATCCCGCTCCCTTTTTGGTATAGAGCTTTGATCCGGCTGCCCACAATGAGCGGTCCACATTTGAGCCGGTTTTCCCAACAACCCGGCAAACTCCCACATGATTCGAGTGGCCACCGTCTAAGGGGGCAAATTCAGGCACCAGATCCTTGATTCGATAAACGCCTTCAGAGTGAGTAGCACTGCCAACTTCATAGACCGCGTGCACCATCTGCAACGGTTCAGGCACCCCCGAAACAAGGTAGGTAGCAGCAAGCAATTGAGGTAATCCCAATGAGCCACTGGAATTAATTGGAGAACCGACAGCAGGGAAACTTTTTGCCCAAATAGAATAATCATCACCAACTTCGTCCGTAATCCCCAATCGGGCACGACTGGGCTTTGGTAGGACACTCCAATTTACTCCGTCTTCCGAAACAATAGCCCTACCTCGATCACTCAATTGTTCATCGGGATCTCTATCCACAACCGTCTCCAAACCTGACATGAGATTCTCATGATCTCCGCCTGAGATACCAACTTGAATCGCGATCCAGTCGAATCCTGGAGGCGAACCATCATCCTGTTGAAAACCTTCTCCTCCTCTTACAGTTAATATTGAGCCAGTCAGATGTGATTGTAATCCTGGTTCACGAAAGTCGCTATTCGGAGGTCTTGTATGGAATGCCGTTATAGATTCGCCCGGGTATCCGACATCCAGCGGGGCATTTTCAGCATAGAGAACCTGTTGGCTCGTCCCTCCAGATTTCCTCCACAAGGAAGGGAATCGGAAATAGCCTGCATAGCCATTTACAAAATTCAAACCGAAGGCATCTTCCCAGGTATTTAAAATGGAATCGTCAAGGATTTCCCCATCATTTGAATAGACTTGTGAATCTCCTCCAGGGAAAAACACCTTGGTCTCCCCCCCATCGTCCTTTACAAGAACTACCCCCGACGAAGAAAAATCAACCGTTGAATTTTCACCAAGCGGGAAGGAATTTTCAGAACCCTCGACCTCAACCACTGCAAAGCTTGGCCTCTTTCCCTTTTCCCAATCAATACGGCGATCATCGGGATGGGCATCAAGATGATCTTCAATCCCATCACCATCCCGGTCAGAATCCTTGGAACCTCCCACCTCCGACCTGGCAGCCTGCTGACTGGTTTTACTTGAAATGAGATTCAAAAATGCCTGGTCATCGCGACTACCTCCGGTGTTGGCAGCAAGATAGGCCGCACCAAGTTCATCACGGAACCGCTCAAGATCATCATCCTCTCCGTTGCCATCGAAATCGTTGGCTTCTGAGAGAATCCAAAATAAAGGCTCCTCTTCAAAACGAGCCAGACCACTGACCTGTCCTTCCCTGTTGAGAAATTTTGCACCCAGGGGACCATTCGAGATGAGTTCGCCAACACGGGGTAAATTATGGACTTCAACTCCGGGACCATTCGAAGCGCCAACCCTCAATCTATCGATCTTAAGACAGTGAGACGGGCTGGAAAGATAGTGGCGACCTCCTGACTCAATCAATGCTTGCGCTGAAGTGTTTGCGTCTCTTACCTGCGGATAATTATCGCCTCTCGTTTTAAACACTTTCGCCTCCTTCCCGTCATAATCGCTGGAAATTAGCTTGTGGTAGTAACGTCCGGACTCTGCAGACCAACCGTCCCACGTATAAGTGAAATGCTCCCCGGGATCGCTTGGACGACCAATGTAGCCCCAACCCTCAATCTCTGACGAATCCTCGGTATCGATCGCTAAGAGAGTTTCGAGGTCAACAAGATCGTCGAATCCGTTCTGATCTTTTTCCACCCCAATGATCCGCTCTTCGTGGAGGCCATCTGGATCAACAAACGACAAAACTCCAATCACATGTGTTGGCCCGTCACAAATCGAGGGATCAAAGTAGGGGGACAAACCGTCAACGCTTGGCGATTGTCCGGCCGCAGGAAATGAGACAGACAGTTCGACGTTCACAGATGCCAATGTTGACGAGAGATCGACAGAAAGAACGTCGGTCGAATAGTCTTCTTCAGGAGTCCTTCGGCGCACTAAAACACTTCTTTCATCTTGAGAAATATCTATTGGAAAAATGTATGGGCTTGTCGAAGAAGTCGGGATATCAACGACCTTTAAAACCGATTCGCCTCTTAGGAAAACGACGAACCTGGGTCGATTATTCCCATCATAGGCATAGCCGTAAAGGGCTCCGGAGTTGCCAATCTCTTTGATATAAACCGCTTTTCCCGGAGCAAGCGGAGGGATCTCCTCAAACACGCCACCATCATCAACAATGTATGTTCCAACAACTCCACTCACCTTCCCGCGAACGACTGTAAACGGAGATCCGGAAGAGGAGCCGCGCGCTTGAAGAGAGGGAGAATAGCCGGGGTCCAATTCCGGGACGTTTGAAGTCTCAAGGCGATAAATTCCAGTGGGAGATGTTTTCAGGGCATGTTCAAAGCGATTTTGAACCTTGTCCCGATCGGGATCTGCATACGCGTCCGAGGCAACAAGTGGATCAAATCCCCACTCTACCTCCCATCCGTCCTTCATCGTATCTTGATCGGAATCGGCAACACGCGGGTCCGTTCGATTTCGAAACTCGTCCGAGTTTACGAGTCCATCTCCATCCGGGTCAAAAGCCCCATCAGCAGGATCAAAGGGGTCGAGAGCGTGAGCGATCTCCCACTGATCCGTCGCTCCATCGCCGTCGGTATCTGAAACAGGAACCAAGACGCAGTGGCGGGATTGATGATCATCGTAAATCCTACCGAGGATCGACCCCGTCGCCCCAACCTCATCAACGCTCGACAGTTCAAAATCTCCCGAGCCTGCGACAAGTTCGAGAAGGTCAAACTTCGTCTCTGTTCCCCTCCAAAATGCATACTGATACCGACTATTATTGTAGGTTCGCCCAACAAGCTCGGACTCCCCATTTGCCTGAACTCCGCTAAATGATTGCCCCGATTCAGTTTCGAAAAATTTGAAGACCCATTGATCCTCGGCCCCTTTTCTCAGAGAAAACGGTTTGATTTTGACGGAATCTTCAATCCTCACGGATGCCACGCCTAGGATCAGTCCCTCATCCGAAACGCTCTTGAGATCATATTTCATCACACCGGGTTCGCTGACAGAGATGACAACCCCATCCTCCAGGATCGATACTGCGGACTGATTGGAGATTGCGGTTGGCCAAGCAAAAACGGGCGAGCCTGAAAGGTTTGCGACAGGGTTTGGCGAATATCGCCCGGTATCAAAGACCGTCACTTGTGGGGATTGAAGCGCATCCCAGTGGATCACCTTCTGTTTGTATCCCGGGAATCGAGCATAAGCGGCTCCACTTCCGCTCCCATGAAGCACAATCGAACTCTCGACGATAGAGGTTGCATCAACCCCTCCTGTATCCTGGATCGTCAAAATCGTTTGAATCTGCTGTCCGATCAAAAGGGCTAACTCCGTTTTGAATGGCGACTCTTCGCGAGTAAAAGAAACGACTCCACTCGCTCCATTTGAAGCGAGTTTGACTACTTTGGAGTCTTTGAATTGAACGCCTGAAAAATTAACGACAGGTTCAGAACTTCCGCTACTACGACTCCAAAGGGCGCCTATTTTTTTCGAAGAGCCAGCTGCCGTTTCATATCCTCCGGCAAACTCCGAATTGGCTGCCAGGATCTGACTGCTACCGCCTGAATCAGCCGGGTGATACCATTGCGAACTCCCATCAGTCTCCCACTCGATGCCCATCCATCTATTTTCGTTGGAAATTCCGCGCCCAAGAATCGCGCCTTCAGGCCCAAAGAACAAATTCGCCAGAGAGTCCCCACTGTCCGACTCAACGACCATTGGCTCAAAAATGGGTGCACCAACAGGCGTCGTGCCAAGGAGGAACTCCTCGAGATTACTGTAGCCATCGCGATCAAGATCCAAGAGAGCATCCGAAGGATCTTCCCAATTTAGCCCGTATAGAATTTCCCATACGTTGGGCATGCCATCACCATCGGTATCAATGCCAGGTCGAAGATCTGGAAGATTACCGGTATCAAGAGAAGGCACCTCGGCAACATTGGGATTTCGGTTAAGTTTAAACTCCGCCAGATTGGTATAGCCGTCACCATCCCCGTCCTCGCTCGCATCTGACGGTGAATTGGGGTCAAATCCATAGAATGCCTCCCAGTCATCCGAAAGGCCATCTTCGTCGGCGTCCTGATCTCGTTGTAGAATGAATGGTTCGTGTTGGTAGGCCGAACCGACCCGTCGATAGCCGACCATTGCGCCATCATCGTTGAGCAGGGAGTAGATTGGCGAAACCTGATTGGATGTTTCTTCGTGGGCTTTTGATAAGGCGACAGATTGGTCTCCGCTGAACAAGCGATACTCGGTGTCATATGAGCTCGGACTCCCATTAGGAATCCTCGCGGAAAAAAGGATCTGCGGTTGATTGTTTAGCGCAATGAGTTGGACATCCAGATCGTTTGCTCCCTTGAAAGTTCGATATTCACCATCGAAAAAATAAAATTCAATGTTTGCAAGGGAATTCAAACCACCAACCTCGAAATTAAAAGCAAACTCCCCGTAGTCATTCATGTCGGCTGAAAAGAGATCAGCGGTCGTCCCATCTTCGAACAAATTTGGGTAGGAAGCAGCAAGCGAAGTATCAAAGTCAGCGAGACCCGGCAAACGAAGAAAGGCCTTTGGCTGCCCATCAAAAGGACTACGATACACTCCCAAAATCTCTCCGAAATCATTTATGCTTACGAGCCTGGGATCAAGTATATCGCTAGCGAGTTCGGAAATCATTTCTCCCAAGGGTCCCATGACAGCTGATACGATCGGAGCGTTTGGAGGGGCTTGTAATAGGATTTGTCCCCATTCGTTAATCCGGTGAGCAAAGACAACACCAGTCATTGAGGAGGGTGGTGTAAGTTCACGAAACCTCTCCTCCTGAGACCATATGAAAGGACTCAGGTCTCCTTCACCTGAAGGAATAAAACCTCCAACAACTTCCCCGCTATTATTAACATCCCAGGCCCCTGTCTCTTATACACATCTGACGCTGCCGACGAT
>OJIS01000680.1_pt1 | contig 10559 bp, 8 predicted proteins | sample 1595671 | NCBI WGS metagenome assembly OJIS01 (sample SAMN05416814, study PRJEB24817) | seawater metagenome | isolation source: Sea water | place: Canada:Atlantic | collected 2013-07 | reverse complement strand
GAGATCAGCCTCGGTCTCGTGGGCTCGGAGATGTGTATAAGAGACAGGTCCGGGAAAGTTACTGAGTTCAGAGGCAGAGATGATGCGAATGGATGGATCGATGTCCCAGAGCGAACGGAAAGGTCCCGAAGAGGAGTTATCGAGGACGATCATGGCGGAACCGGGTTGGAGGAGGTAGGCGGGGAAGCTTCCGGAAGCCCCGGCTCTGGCATCGTCATCGTCAAAACTATAACCGCCGACATTGACCGCAACGGTGCCGGTGTTTGTGATTTCAAACCAGTCTCCGTCGGCATTGGCGTCCGAATGATTACTATTGGACATGACCTCCGTGATCCTCAGTTGGGCACTGAGGGGGAGGACGATGGCGGGAAGGAGAAGGAATGAGCGTTTCATGTGTTTGTTGGTCGAAGATAGAATGTCTTTACCGGAGTGAAAGAGGAAAGAATGGCTGGAGGAGGAAGGAGCGATGATTTGAGGTTGAGAGTTTGGAAGGGTTGGGGGAGTGTGGAGCATGGCGCTCGCTTTCGCATCATTAGGGACAGGACTTATAGTCGGCTTGATTTTCACCGCTTTCAAGTTGCCGCTTCCGGCTCCGCCGGTTTTTGCCGGAATCATGGGGATTGTGGGGATCTGGGGAGGTAGCAAACTTTGGCCTCTCCTTGTGCAAACTTTTAACCACTAGACACCATGCTTCCCCAGGAAATCATTCGTAAGAAAAGGGACGGGCAGCAATTGTCCCGTGAGGAGATCTCATATTTTGCCCGGGGAATCGGAGACCAGTCGATTTCGGAGGGACAAATCGCGGCTTTTGCGATGGCGGTTTTTTTTCAAGGGATGACGATGGACGAGCGTGTGGCTTTGACCGAGGGGATGCGGGATTCGGGGGAGATTCTTTCCTGGAAGGGGCTTGATGGCCCGGTGATTGATAAGCACTCGACCGGTGGTGTGGGCGACAATGTCTCTTTGATGCTGGGACCGCTTGTGGCGGCCTGTGGCGGTTATGTGCCCATGATTTCCGGGCGCGGACTGGGGCACACTGGCGGGACTCTAGATAAGCTGGATAGCATTCCGGGTTATCAGACCATGCCCTCGAATGCTCTCTTCCGTAATGTCGTGAAGAAGTGCGGGGTGGCGATCATTGGTCAGACGGCCTCGTTGGCACCGGCGGATAAGCGTTTCTATGCGATACGGGATATTACCGCGACGGTGGAGTCGCTGGACCTCATTACGGCTTCGATCCTTTCCAAGAAGCTGGCAGCCGGGCTGGAGGCTCTCGTGATGGATGTGAAGACGGGGAGCGGGGCCTTCATGAAGGAATATGCCGATGCGCGGGCTCTGGCTGAAAGCATCGTGGGAGTGGCGAACGGAGCCGGGGTGAAGACGAGTGCGCTGATCACCGATATGAACGAGTCATTGGCAGGGACGGCTGGAAATGCCGTTGAGGTCTTGGATGCAGTGCGCTTCTTGAAGGGAGAGGGGGACCGCCCGCGACTGGAGTCGGTGGTGATGGGGCTCTCGGCCGAGCTTCTGGTGCTCGGAGGGTTGGCCAAGGATCGTGAGCAGGCGCGTCGCGATCTCAAGCGGGCTCTGGATTCAGGGAAAGCCGCGCAGGTCTTTGGTGAAATGGTCGAGGGGCTTGGAGGGCCCGGGGACTTCGTGGATGGTCCGGAAAAGTATCTGGCGAAGCCGGAGGTCACTTTGGAGGTGAAGTCCGCCCGCAGTGGTTGGATTCACCAGATCGATACTCGCGAGCTTGGTCTGGCGGTGGTTGAACTTGGGGGAGGGAGAAGGAGGGCCGAGGATGAGATCGATCACTCGGTCGGTCTCTCGGAGCTGCCCGAGCTTGGGCAAAAGGTGGAAGCCAATGAGCCACTTTGTTTCATTCATGCCCGCAACGTGGATGAGGCGAACATGGCGGCCCGGAGGATTATTGCGGCGGTGACCGTGAGTGATGATCCTTCGGGAGGGCAGCCCGTCGTCTACGAAGTGATTGACTTTCAGGGATAAAAAAAGACCGCAGGCGAACCTGCGGTCTTGAAAGGTTGGTGGATTGAATCCGAAGGATTACTCGGCGTAGGCCGGAGCACCGTGCTCGGCAACGTCGAGACCTTCAGCTTCTTCCTCGGCATCAACGCGGACGCCCATGACCATCTTCAAGATAAAGAAGACGATGAAAGAGAAAACGAATGCAAATGTGCAAACTGCACCGATACCAGTGAGCTGGACAATGAAGTCACCGCCGCCGAAGATGGCCACGGCGAGTGTTCCCCAGATTCCGCAGACACCGTGAACCGAAATGGCTCCGACGGGGTCGTCGATTTTGATCTTGTCGAAGAAGAGGATTGAAGCAACTACGAGAGCGCCAGCAATCAATCCAACGAAGATGGATGCAGTTGTTCCGATGACGTCTGGACCAGCGGTAATACCAACCAGACCTGCGAGGAACCCGTTGAGAGCCATTGAGAGGTCGGGCTTTTTAAGGAGAATCCAACCAGTTGCGATTGAACCAATGGCTCCGCCAACTGCCGCAAGTGCTGTGGTCGTCACGACGTAGGAGACCGAAGCAGATTCAGCAGACAAGACAGATCCACCGTTGAAACCAAACCATCCGAAGAAGAGGAGGAAGACGCCGATTGCAGCCATGGGCATGCTGTGACCAAGGATAGGCTTCACACCGTTCGCGGTGTATTTGCCAGCGCGAGGTCCGAGGACGATCACACAAGCAAGAGCTGCAAATCCACCAAAAGCGTGAACGACTGTCGAGCCGGCAAAGTCAGCGAAGCCCATTCCACTGAGGAAACCACCACCCCAGTGCCATGAACCAGCCCAAGGATAAGCGATGCCCACGAGGAGAACGGAGAAGATCATGAAGCTGGGGAGCTTGACGCGCTCGGCAACAGCACCGGAGACAATGGTGGCGGCGGTAGCTGCAAACATTCCCTGGAAGAGGAAATCAGTCCAGACAGTATAGGCCTCGTAATAGAGGTTTGTTTCCATAAGGAGCTTCATCTCAGGACCATGTCCGACAGCTGAACCCATGGCAAAGAAGCCATTGAAGTCACCGGGGTAGTGGGCGTTGAATCCCCAGAAATAGTAGGTGAGGAGACCGATGGAAATGATCCAGCAGTTTTTGAAGAGGATGTTGACCACGTTCTTCTTTTGGCAGAGACCGGACTCTAGGGTGCAAAAGCCGAGGTGCATAAGAAACACCAGAAAGGCTGCGATAAGGACCCAAATATTATCGACCAAGAACTGGGTGTAGAGTGTCGTCGATTTCCAAACGTTGTCGTAGAGGGCCGCATTACCTGCTTCACCAGCACCCTGAAGTTGTTCCTTCGCAGCGTCACCAGTCTCCTCATCACCGACAGCGTCTGAGATCGTAGCCCAGACTGTGTTGGCATCGTCGGTAACGAAATCCTCCCAGGCTGGGGCCTTGTCTTCGTCGTCACCTGCGGCTTCGGCGGCGGCGATAAATTCAGCAGTCTTGGCCAGAATGGAGTCGAAGTCCATTGATGTCGAAGCGGCGGCTACGGAAGGAGTCGTTTCTGCAGCTTCCTGCGCGTTCGCCGCACCGAATCCGGTGAATAGGGTCACTGCCAGTGTCAGCAGCCATCCTGTTGTCAATTGTTGTGTTAGCTTTCGCATGTTTTTTTGTTGGGTTCTCGTTGAACTCGGGTGGGAGAGCAACGCCTGTGCCACCGGCCAATGAATGAGATTCATGAATGGCATGAACTGTGCTTCGGAAAGATTCTCAAGCCTTTGGTTCAGGGGCAGAATCCAACAAATTATGATACGATACCGCAATTCGACCAAATCCTTTGGGGCATTTCTCGCGATGCTATTTCTGAGTTCGAGCTCTCTTTGGGCTCAAGGCGAGGGCGCGATTGATGCCGGCAATACCGCCTGGATGATCACCGCCACCGTTCTGGTTCTCTTAATGACCTTACCGGGCCTGGCGCTCTTTTATGGCGGCTTGGTGAGGGCCAAGAACGTTCTCTCAGTGCTGATGCACTGCTATGCCATTGCCGCGCTGGCCTCCGTGATGTGGGTGGCAGTTCTCTACACGATGTCCTTTGATGATCAGGGTGGGAATTGGTTGGGGGGATTTAGTAATACATTTCTGAATAAAGTGGGCCTGGACAGTGTCACGAGTGGCATTCCGGAGTCTGTCTTTGTGATGTTTCAGATGACCTTTGCCATTATTACTCCGGGACTGATTGTCGGAGCTTTCGTGGAGCGGATGAAATTTGTGGCCGTGATGGTATTCACTGCTCTTTGGTTGATCCTGGTTTATGCACCTGCTGTTTTCTGGGTTTGGGGTGGGGGAATCATGGCTGATTGGGGCGTGATCGATCTCGCTGGCGGGATCGTGGTGCATGCGACAGCGGGAGTTTCGGCCTTGGTGCTGGCAAAAATGATCGGACCTCGAAACGGGTTCCCCAAGCATCTCCATCCTCCTCACAATCCCGGATTGGTAATGATCGGAGCTTCTCTTCTCTGGGTGGGATGGTTTGGCTTTAACGCAGGCTCGCAGGGCGGGGCCAGCGGGGCCGCCGGTATGACGATGCTGGTGACTCACATTTCGGCGGCGACGGCGGCCTTGGTTTGGTGTCTCGTGGAGCGTTTGCAAACCGGCAAGACCGGTGTGGTGGGAATCGCAACCGGTATGGTTGCCGGCTTGGCGACGATCACTCCGGCATCCGGAAACGTGGGGCCGATGGGAGCACTCGTGATCGGAGCCACGGCAGGGGTCGTGTGCTACTTCATGTGTGGAATCGTGAGGCACAAGCTCAAGATCGACGATTCTCTCGATGTCTTTGCGGTGCACGGGGTGGGGGGGATTCTCGGCACGATCATGGTTGCGTTCCTTGGTGTTGAGGGAGTGCTCGGAGGATTGGGGCTCAATGAAAATCCTGAAACCGGCGAGACATTCTCAAGCATGGAGCAACTGTTGGTGCAGCTGAAGTCGCTGGGAATCACGATCGTGTGGTCGGCTGTGGCAACTGCGATCATTGTCGTGATCATTAAGAAAACGGTTGGCCTGCGGGTATCCGAGGATGCGGAAGCCGAAGGGCTTGATTCGGAGGAGCATGGTGAGACCGCCTATAACTTCGATTCCTGATGTGACTCTTTGAAGCACAAAAGAGGCGGGGTCTTTCGACTCCGCCTCTTTTTTTGATTTGATCAGATCGTCAGGGATTATTCCTCGGCGATTCGGACCCGGAAGAAGTAGACCGGACTTCCGGCAGGAGCGCCATTGTCGTTATAGGTCTCGACAGATTCGGTCGCCAAGATGGTTTCCTCGATTTCGAGCCATCCACCGGGTTGCCCGGAGGGGAGCAACTTTTCATGGGCAAAAAATCGGGTTTTTGGGCCATTCAAGAAAGGATGAAATTTGGGAGAGTATGGGGAAACTTAAAAAAAATCATTATTTGAGAATAAGAAGGGGGGGATGTGCGTCATACCCAGTGAAAGAATGAGTTTACAATGTGATCACGATGAATGCACAAAGCGTGTGGTCGAAGAGGCTCTATCAAGAATACAACATTATGAAATCGATCCCCAAAGCACCCCAAGCCAACGCTTCTCGATATGAAGCAGATAGCAGCCTGAGACTCTATATGCGTGAGATCAGCGAGACTCCGCTCCTTACTCCCCAGGAGGAAATCGAGTTAGCGGCCCGCATTAAGAACGGCGACAAAGAGGCCCGGACCCTTATGATTAAGGCTAATCTCCGCCTCGTTGTGAAAATTGCCCAGAGCTATGCAAACTATGGTTTGCCCCTGATGGACTTGATTTCCGAGGGCAATATCGGGCTGATGAAAGCGGTCGAGCGTTTTGATCCTTCCAAGGGAGGGAAGCTCTCCACCTATGGTTCTTGGTGGATTAAGCAGTCCATTAAGCGGGCTTTGGCGAATCAGAGTAAGACGATTCGTCTCCCGGTTCATATGGTGGATAAAATTTCAAAGCTGCGCCGCATTACCTCAATGCTGACTGAAGCCTACGGCCGTGAACCAACGGATGAGGAGATTTCCGAGGAAACCGGCATTTCTCCCAAGAAATTATCGCTTCTAAAGCGGGCCTCCCAGCGACCGACTTCTCTCGACGCTCCGGTGGGGGATGAGGACAGTTCGAATTACTCCGAAATCATCGGAGACGAGCATGCCGAGAACCCTTTTGAGGCACTTTCTGAAAAAAATATGATTAATCAGATCGACGATTTATTGGAAGTTCTTGACGAACGCGAATCGAAGATTATTGAGGCCAGATATGGGCTGGGGGGCAAAACAGCCATGACTTTGGAGGAGGTTGGACGCGAATTTGGGGTCACTCGGGAAAGAATTAGGCAGTTACAAAACATTGCGCTTGATAAAATGCGCAAAACACTGCGTAAAAGAGAGAAGCCAACGGGGACTTTTCTTTCGAGAAAAGTTTCCTGAGGTTAGATAACACAATCCATTGCGATTGGGATCGTAGGTGTGAAGAGCGGCAGGGGTGACCCTGTCGCTCTTTTTCTACCCCGGTTTCACGGTTCCCAGTGGATGGATCTCTACCGGAACTCCGGGGCTGGCCAAGGCTGAAACCGGCGGCCCTTCCACTTGAAAGCCCTCCCACTCGATCGGAGCGGTGCTCATGGCCGGGACCTTGGCTTCCGAATAACGATAGGGCTCGTGGTGAACCTGGCCGTAGTGGATCTTCCCGCTTCGTGATTCGGAAAACAAAAGATAGCGTTCCAGGAGGAAGAATTCGAGCGAGCCAGGTTCAGCTGTTCTGAGATTCTCTCCGCAGGAATAGTCGAAGACAGCATCTTCTGATCTCCCCTTTCTTTGGCAGCGGTAGTTGGTTCCTTCAGCCGACATCCGTGCGTGTTGATAGGGGAGATGGAAAAAACGACGTGCCATTTCGACCGCAATGGGTTGGTCGCAATCCAAGGAGAAGAACCAGACGCCCGGTCGGCCATGCTCGTCGTGGACATAGGCGCGGACGTTCAATTCAAGAAAGTTCGAGAGCCAGGGCACGGCGGGTAGGAAACGTGGGCGGACTTTCTGCATGAAAAATGGCACAAGCCCCAGGTAGGTTTTTCCATCGTGCAGATCCACCGAGAGCCGATCGGGGATTCTCGCCGCGATTTGTGCGGGATCGATTTGCCAGTGTAGGAAAAGAAGATCGCTCCAAGTCTGAAACATTACCGGAGATCCGGGGGGCTTCTTCCTGACTTCCAGACGATCTTCGAGAGTGGGAAATTTCATAGAGTGCAAACCATGACTCGTATTTCCGTCGTCGGCAATGCTTGCAATTCAGGCGTTCTCCTGCTTTATCTCCGCTTCCCATGTCAGACGAAAAAGACCGTAAAACTCTCGAAGAACGCCACCAGATGTCAGATCTGGAGCGCTTGCGCCACTCTTGTGCCCACGTTCTGGCGACAGCAGTTTCACGGATCTGGCCGGATGCCCAGTTCGCAGCCGGGCCTCCGGTGGAAGGTGGATTCTACTATGATGTCGATTTGAAGCACCGCATCACTCCGGATGATTTCGCGCAGATCGAGGCCGAGATGAAGAAGGTTGTGAAGGAGAATTCTCCCTTCGAACGCATCGTGGTGAGCCGCGATGAAGCGATGGCTCTTGCGAAATCCGGTCGCCTCGCCTCGGTTGCCGAGCGCGATGTCGAGTCGGTTTTCAAGGTGGATCTTCTCAATGATATCCCCGAGGACGAAGAGATCTCTATTTTCAAGAATGGCGACTTTTGGGACCTCTGCGCCGGACCACACGTGGGGCGCACCGGGAACTGCAAGGCTTACAAGGTCATGTCGGTGGCCAGTGCCTTCTACAAGGGCGATAAGGACAAGCAGTCGCTCCAGCGGATCTACGGAACGTGTTTTAAGAATAAGACCATGCTCGAGGAGCACCTCGAGCGCCTTGAGGAGGCCAAGAAGCGTGATCACCGTCGCCTCGGCAAGGAGATGAACCTTTTTGCCTTCGATGAATCGGTGGGCCAAGGTCTGCCGCTCTGGAAGCCCAAGGGTGGGATTATTCGCCGGCAACTTCAGGATTTCATCACCGAGGAACTCGATAAGCAGGGATACTTTCAGGTCTTTACTCCGCACATCGGCAAGCTCGACCTTTACCGGACCTCCGGGCACTTCCCGTATTACGAGGATAGTCAGTTTCCGCCGATCGTGGAGCGTGATGCTCTCAAGCGACTTGCCGATGAGGGGGCCAAGTGTTCCGATTTACTCAATTTCATCTCCACCGGCGAGATCGAGGGTTTCCTTCTGAAGCCCATGAACTGTCCGCACCACATCAAGATTTTCGACAGCGAGCACCGCTCCTATCGTGATCTTCCGGTGCGCCTCGCGGAATTCGGGACTGTTTACCGTTGGGAGCAGTCCGGCGAACTCGGTGGTCTGACCCGCGTGCGAAGCTTCACTCAAGACGACGCGCACCTTTTTTGCACTCCCGAACAAGTGGGGGAAGAGATCCAAGGTTGCCTTGGTCTTGTGAAGAAGGTCCTCAATACCCTTGGAATGACCGATTACGGCGTCCGTCTCTCTCTCCGTGACCCTGACAGCGACAAATACGTCGGTGATCCGGAAAACTGGGACAAGGCGGAAGCAGCGCTCCGTGAGGCGATCCAGACTCTCGGGGTTGAATACACCGAGGAACTCGGAGAAGCCGCGTTCTATGGCCCTAAGATCGACTTTGTGGTGAAGGACGTCATCGGGCGCGACTGGCAGCTTGGCACCGTCCAGGTGGACTACAATCTGCCCGAACGCTTCGATCTGAGCTACATCGGCTCTGACAATAAAGCCCACCGTCCCGTGATGATCCACCGTGCCCCCTTCGGCTCGTTGGAGCGCTTCGTGGGTCTTCTCATCGAGCACTTCGAGGGGAAATTTCCGACCTGGCTTGCTCCCGAGCAGGTTCGTGTCCTTCCGATCTCGGAGAAGTTCACCAAAGAGGCCGAGGAATTGGCGGCGAAATTGGCCGAAGCTGGTGCTCGTGTGACTGTGGATCACGCCGGTGAAAAAATTGGTGCCAAGATTCGACTTGCACGGATGGACCGAATTCCTTATCTTGCGGTTCTAGGAGCACGTGAAGTGGAAGAAAATTCCGTCAGTGTGCGCCATCGGGATCAAGGTGATCTCGGCAGTATTTCCGCGAATGATTTCGTCAGTAAGATTTCCCAAGACATTTCCAGCCGCTCGCTTTGATTTGCGGCTGTCATCCGTCCGCGTCACATGCGTATGAGAGATGTCTTAAGCAGGAGCCTTTTCCAAGGTATCCTCGCGTCCCCTCTGGATGCATTCAAACCCCGTGTTTGGATACGTCAGTCCTAACCAAAACCTGCTAAGACCATAGCCAAGAAGAAAAAGAAGTTCAAAAGAGCACGTCGGGATATGACCCGGGTGAACGAGCGTATTCGTGCTCCTAAAATCCGTGTTGTTTACGGTGAAGACAGTCAACAACTCGGAGTCATGACGACCCGCGAAGCCATCGAAAAAGCCAAGTCAGTTGGCCTCGATTTGGTGGAAATTGCGGCCAAGGCCGATCCGCCGGTGTGCCGCATCGTCGATTACGGAAAGTATAAATACGAGCAGTCCAAGCTCAAAAAGACTTCGAAAAGCAAAGGCCCGGTAAAGATGAAGGAAGTGAAATTCCGTGTCCGCACTGAGGAACATGACTACAATATCAAGTGCGCCCGCGCTGAAAAATTCCTCGATGAGGGGAATAAGGTGCGTGTCCAGCTTCAGTTCCGTGGTCGTGAAAATGCCCACCGTGATATCGGATTTGTCGTCATGGACCGCGTGAAGAAGGATCTGGCCGGCATGTCTCATGTCGACATGGAGCCCAAGCTCGCCGGTCGTGCCATTGGAATGGTGCTCTCACCGATTCCCGCCGAGAAGCGAGTCCGTCACTTCATGCTCTCCCACGGTGAACTCATCCACGAGGATGAAGCCAAGGATCACGAATTTGACGACTCTGAAGATATCGAGACTGAAGACGTCGAGACTGAAGACGTCGAGACTGAGGTTGATGAAGAAGGCGAAGAGGAGTAGAATCCTCAAGCCGGTAATCCGATGCTCATTCTTTTCGATATAGACTGCACCCTGATTGATACCGGGGGTGCAGGTCTCACTGCGCTTGCCGGGACAGCACGCGAGGTCTTCGGAGACGAAGGCCCGCCGCTGGACCTCGCTGGCAGTACCGATAGCGGGATCGTTCGGGGATTGTTCGAACATTTCCAGCAACCCTTCGATGCCGCGGTGGAAGAAAAATTCTACCTGACCTATCTCCCCAAGTTGGAGACCAATCTCAACGATTCCTCGTTTGGAGGTCGTATTCTTGATGGCGTGACCGATTTACTCGCTTCGCTTGAAGACGAGGGTCACACCCTCGGTCTCATGACTGGAAATATCGAAAGAGGAGCAATCATCAAGTCCTCCCACTACGGGTTGGCTGATTACTTTAGATTTGGATCCTATGGTGATGATCATTGGGACCGTAACAAACCTGTCTCTTATACACATCTGACGCTGCCGACGATCTACTCTGTGTAGA
>OJIS01000679.1_pt1 | contig 10575 bp, 8 predicted proteins | sample 1595671 | NCBI WGS metagenome assembly OJIS01 (sample SAMN05416814, study PRJEB24817) | seawater metagenome | isolation source: Sea water | place: Canada:Atlantic | collected 2013-07 | reverse complement strand
TCAGCCTCGGTCTCGTGGGCTCGGAGATGTGTATAAGAGACAGGTCCGCTGATCGCCTTGATGAAGGATCAGGTGGATGCGGCGCGGGCGAATGGGATTCGGGCGGCGTGTGTGAATAGTGCGGTGTCGCTGGAGGAACGGAAGGAGGCGGCGCGGGCTTATGGGAAGGGGGAGTTGGACTTGCTTTATGTGGCGCCGGAGCGGCTGAGTGTGCCGGGTTTTTTGGACAAGCTGCGAAAGTGTCCGGGCGGGCAGCCGGCTTTTTTTGCGATTGATGAGGCGCATTGCCTTTCGGAATGGGGGCATGATTTTCGGCCGGATTATTTGTTTCTGGGGGAGTTGAAAAAGGAATTCCCCGGGGTACCGATGGCGGCGTTTACGGCGACGGCGACTCATCAGGTGGCGGCCGATATCGAGAAGCGTTTGCAGCTGGCGGAGGCGGTGAAGGTGCGGGCTTCATTTGATCGGACGAATCTCTATTACGAGGTACGGGCGAAGAAGGATTGGGAGCGGCAGATGGTGGAATTTATCAAGGCGCGGGAGGGGGAATGCGGGATCATTTATCGAACAAGCCGGAAGTCGGTGGAGGCGACGGCGGCGATGTTGGTGCGCAATGGCATTGATGCGAAACCTTACCATGCGGGGATGGAGAACGAGGATCGCTCGGCGACGCAGGAGGCCTTTTTGCGGGACAACTGCAAGGTGATCGTGGCGACGGTGGCCTTCGGGATGGGGATCGATAAGCCGGATGTGCGTTTTGTGATCCACGGGGATTTGCCGAAGAATATCGAGGGATATTACCAGGAGACGGGACGGGCGGGACGCGACGGGGAGCCGTCGCATTGCTTGCTGCTTTATTCAGCAGGCGATGGGTTTAAGATCCGGCGTTTTATTGATGAAATTACGGATGAGGTGGAGCGGAAGCGATCGCTCGGCTTGTTGAAGGCGATGGAAAATTTTGGCTCGTTACCGCAGTGTCGTCGAAAGGGCTTGCTGGGATATTTTGGGGAGAAGTTGGCGGAGGAGAATTGCGGTGGGTGTGATTTTTGTGATGGAAACTTTGAGATGAAGGATGCAACGCGGGATGCGCAGATGTTGCTCTCGGCGATTGCCCGGAGTGGGGAACGTTTTGGGGCGGTGCATGTCTGCGATATTGTGTGCGGGGCGAATACGCAGCGGATTCGGGAGATGGGGCATGATCAGTTAAAGACTTATGGCGCGGGGAAAGATCGTCCGAAGGCCTTTTGGAGGTCTTTGATGGATAACCTGATGAGTGAGGGTGTGTTGGCGGTGCCGCCGGGAGATTTTGCCATCCCGGGGCTGACGGCGCGGGCTTGGGAAATCATGAAGGGGAAGGCGGATTTTGAGAGGCATCAGGACAAGCGCGCGGAACCGGAGAAGGCGGGGCGGACGAGAGCGGTGGTTGAGGAAGACTTCGATTATGATCGCGGGCTCTTTGAGCATCTTCGGGCATTGCGGAAGCGGATTGCGGATGAGAAATCGGTGCCGCCTTTTGTGGTGGCGAGCGATCGGACCTTGCGGCAGATGACGGCGTTGATGCCGGATTCGCGGGAGACTTTTCTTAAGGTGCATGGAGTGGGGCAGGAGAAGTTCGAAAAATTCGGTCCGGATTTTCTGGAGGGAATGACGGCTTACCTGGAGGAGAATCCTGAGGTCCGTGCGAAGAAGCTGAATGATTTGCCCACCGCTGCGACCTCGGCTCCGGTGGTGAAAAGGCCGTTGAGTGAGACTTATTACACGACTTTTGATTTGGTGAAGAAGGGGCTGTCGCCCGCGGAAATTGCAGAGAAACGCGGGGTTGGTTTGAGCACGGTGGAGAATCACATTGCCAAATTGCTTGAAGAAGGTGAGGCGATTGATCCACGGGATTTTGTGAGCGAAGCTGAGGAGGAAAGAGTACGTGGATTGATTGCAAAATTGGGAGCGGAAGCGCTGAAGCCGATCTTTGAAGCGGGGCAGGGAAAGATCACCTACGGGCAGATCAGAATTGTGATTGGAATGATGGTGGCGGGTTGAGCGATCATTGCGGTCTTTCCCGATGATCACGACAGACAAGCTTTGGCGCATTGGGTCTGAAGGATGAGCTTGAGTAACGATCGGGATTTGATATCTTTGTTTCTATGAATTTACAATTTTTTGCGAGTCCGGTGAGTGAGGTGGAATCATCGACGAAGTTACCGTCTTTGACAATTGCAGGTGGGCCGCAGGAGCTGCGCTTGTTGGCGATTTTTTTGGCGCAAGCTGCGGATGAAATTGAGACTCATGGGCCGCACGTGAGTCATCGGGAGTTTGCCGATGAACCGGGGGTGAAGGCTTATGATGGGGTGCTGCCCGAAGTTTTTGTGAGTCAGTGTGTTTGAGCCAGTGGTTGTTTTTGGAGAGGAATTGAGCTGAGTTTGAGCGATGGGATTCCACTACGAAGAGAGCGGTATCGTCGATGGGACGATTGCTAATCGGACACGGGGGAAGACGATCCTGAAGATCAACTTCACGAATCACAGGTCGAGTGTGATCACTTTGCAGGGAGATCTTTGTCGGGGTCTGGCAGGGTCGTTATGGAAAGTTTCCAACCCGTTTACAGAAGTGGAAGAGAAGCAGGGTGATGCTGCCTCCGGAGGAGCATGATGACATGCCCTTTGATGATGTCCCGGAAACGGTGAAGCTGCTGGGCGGGGTCCTGCCATTCATTGATCGGCCGTCTGTGAGTGCGCAGATTGTGGCGGCGATCACCCATGAGCTCTTGCTCGAGTTGAGGGAAGGGATTGTGGCACTCCGCGATGAGTTGGCGCGGGGAACCGGGGGGTGAGAGTTTGGGAATAAGAACTCCAAAGGAACCGGCCAGGATCATTGGTCGTGAAAGGGGCTCCCCGCCCAGTGGGCTATCTCCTCTCGGCATGGATCCGATAGAAGCGCGGCTCATCAAGCGGGCTGCCCGTGGGGTCATTGAGGGTCATTTCCTGACCGGTGCCCTCGACCATTCCCCGGATATTCGTCCATGAATCTTCGTCAAGGGTGAGAGAGGTTTGGAGCTGATAGAGAACGCCCGTCTTTGTTGGGAATTGCAGCATGATACCGGCGACATCATCCAAGGTCATCGAGGTGATTTCCATGAATTCGCTCTTGTCCAGAGGGTTGGTCTTGAAGATGGATTCGTTGAGATCAGTAGATCTGTCTTTGTCCTGATCGGAGGTGGCATTGGCTGTGGTGAGGTCACCGAAGTAGGACTTTTCCCAGCCGTCATCAATTCCGTCACTGTCGCTGTCCACTTTTGCGAGTGAATCGCTGATTGCGGTGAGGAGCTCATGGTCCGGGGTGTCTCCGCCATTGCGCCAGAAGTAGATTCCTCCAAAGCCACCATTGAGTGAGTAGAGGGCCTTTTCATGCATCGATTGAGGATCGTCGTAGGAACTCCAGATGCGGGTGTTGCGATCATAGAGATAGGGGACTTTGGCGAAAGCATCCCAATGACGGGCGGTGGTTTGAAGATCCCCGGTCATGTCCTTGTAGAGCTTCGTGCTCCCGGTGTTGGATGCAGGTTGGAAGAGGCCGTTTGCGGTGTCGCCGACATTGGAGAAGACTTGCGCATGGAAGGGGGCACCGATGAGGAGCTGGCTGCGCTTGAATCCACCCGCGAGATATTGAGACAGGATGGAATCGATATTGAGTCGGTCATCGAGCGGGTCGCCCGTATTGTCATGGAGTCCGGCATTGTGTCCGGTGAGATGATTCCACGGACCGTGAAGATTATACCCTTGAGCGTTTACAAAATCAAAGATTGGCGCCAGGGCATTGAGCTCGAGGGCTGCGATTCCGGCCGGGCTTGCGGCGGTGAAGGCAGAAATTTCGTAGTGCTTTTTGGGATCCTGGGTATCTCCCTTGGCATCGAGCGCGGTCCGCAGTGCCTGAAGAAGTCGGGTGTAGTTTACTCCGTCTTGGGGAGTTGGGGTGGCTCCCGGACCTCCGGGAAAACCAGGCCACTCCAAGTCAACGTCGATGCCATCGAGGTTGTGAGTGGTCACCATCTCGACACACGAATTGGCGAAGACGCTGCGCCTGGCGGGATCAGAGGCAACTGCAGAAAAACGAGAAGGCGAAGTCCGGCCACCCACCGAAAGAAGAACTTTGAGATTGGGGTTTTGAGCCTTTAAGGCGGTGAGGGCAGCGAGGTGATCCGGAACGTAGTCGCCGAGACTGAGAGTTCCGGTTTGGTTCAGATTGGCGAAGGCATACATAATATGGGTGACGCGGTCGGAAGGAGGCAGGTTGAGGTCGCCGCTGGTGCCATCAAGGTAGGCCACGACCCGCTGACTCCCGAGTTGTGAAGGGTTGAATTCGTTGTCAATGATCTGACCCGTGGCCTCGGTGCTGATCATTGTGATGCCGACAGGGCCGGAAAAGTGGAGGTTGAACCACTCATGTCTCTCATCGATGGTATCGCCAATGACCGGAACTTCGATGGTTCCGGTCGTGGCACCTGAAGGGAAGTTATAAGTGCCCATGGTGGCGTTGAAGTCCGAGCCTTGAGAGGCCGCGTGGCCATGAGCCATGTAGTCGATGCTGACGCTTTCACCGTCGCGAACGGCGCGGTCCAGAAAGAGGCGGAAGGTGAGATTAGCGGTTCCGGAATCACCCTCGATGAGAGTGCCTCCTGTGGCGGTGAAGCTGATCAAGCGGTCGTCATTCTGAAGCGTGACGGTGGCGACATTTCCGCCTGCCCCATCGAAGTTTGGTGGAGTCTGACCTGTCACTCCTTTGAGGGCGACGGTAAAGGATCTGTCTGCTTCGTCGATCAAGTCGCCGCGATGAGGGATTGTGATGGTCTTGGTGATTTCACCGGCGGTGAATTCGAGATTTCCGGAGCTTGTTGTGTAATCGTCTGGAGCAGTGGCGGTGCCATCAATCGTTTGATAGGAGACATGGATGGAGGAATCATGGACGCGACTCAGGGATATGGTGAGATCGACGGTTCCCGAGGCATCACCTTCCGGTTTGCTGACATTGCCGATGGAAACTGACGGTGCGTATTGATCGAGGGTTACGCCATTGAAGGTGACTTGATCCGGGCCCCGGTTGCCTCCGGCTGCGTTCGTGAATCCGAGATCGAGTCGGGTGATGCCATTGGCAGGGATACTGATATTGGAAACGGTGTAGGTGCCGCCACCATTGTTCACCGAGGTCGGCCCGCCCCAAACATTGAGGGCCTGGCCGGGTGGGGCGGAGAAGATAAAGGTCCCATTCGTGATGGCAGTCCCGGTTGTATTGTGAAGCGACATCCAGCCGTTGTAGCCGTTCCCCCAGTCGTCGCGTATGTCGAAGTTGTAGCGAAGCTCTGAATCGTTCACGAGGTCGTCGTCTTCAATGGTAATCACAGCATTGGTATTACCCGCAGTGACTCCTACGAGGGTGCTGAGAGAGAGGGTGAAAAACTCCATGGCTTCCGGGTCGCCGTCATCATTCACGGGGATCGAGACGATCTTGCGACTCTCGCCGGCCGCGAAGGTAAGGGTGCCTGTGATGCTGGAGTAGTCCTCTGGAGATGTGGCGGAACCATTCGCGGTGGCAAAGCTCACGTTGGCTGTTTCTCCGACTTTGACCGGCTTGCTCAAAGTGACGCTTATGCTGGCGGTGCCGCTGTCTTCATCCACCGTGATATCGTTGGCACTGATCACGGGATCGGCGTCAGGGTTCCCGCCACCACCTCCGTCAAAGATGATGTCTGAAGTCGAGAAAAAGACCTCTCCAACGGGATCGATGCGTTGCCACGCAACGTAGAGAACGTGACGTCCGGTGCGTGTTGGAAGGGTGATTGGGATTCTGTAATTCAGGCCCTCTTTGGAGTACTGGGTCTGATCGTATTTACCGAGAAACTCCATCGTGTTCCAGGCGAGAGGTGTTTTGGAGTCATAGCCTGCGGTCGTGATCCAGACTTTGAAGAATGAGGGATCGTGTGGCGCGGTGGCCAGCCAGTTGATGATGTAGGGACCGGCTGTCATCGGAGTGGCGGGCCAGTCCCAATCGTGACTGACCAGATCCATGCCGGAGAAGTTGAGGGATCCAGAACCTGTGTTATTGCCACTCGCAAGTTTTCCGTCGGGAATGACGGGGGCATAGCTGGAGTTAAAAGCAGCGTCGTTGTAGTTTGCGACATTCAGGGAAACCTGATTCCAGGTGTAATACTGAGTCCCTCCGGCGTGGGCAATCGCAGCTCGGGCAGCTTCTGAATCCGGAGATTCAGGGCCCTCAAGGTAGATCTTGTGGACGCGGCTAACGGGATCATCAATGGTGCCGTGGGAGTGGGTTTGTAAAGTGGAGAGGGAGCTGAAGAGAAGTCCGAGCAAGGGAAGGCGCTGTTGTCTTTTCATGTGTGCGTGAAGCGGAAATATGCTCAGGAGTCACCTCGGAAGTAAATAAGATTGCATCTTGTGGGTGACTCGCACGGTTGATCTGATTCTGCGATTGGAGTCCGTGATCAGGGTCCTTTCATCGAACTCTCGAAGAGCACCAGGAGCGACGCTCAGGTGTGCGTGAGGAAATCGACAAAGCAGATTGGCATGATTTCGAATGAGGGTTAGAAACCTGTGTTCTCCTCTTTTTGGGGATCGTTCATTATTTTTAAATTTTATGCAGATTTCATGTCCCCATTGTTCGACCGCCCTTGATGTGACCCAAGAGCATTTGGGTCACCAGGTGCAGTGCCCGGCTTGTCAAAATCGGCTCACAGTGCCGACCGAAGTTGATCCGGTGGAGGGTGGATCGGGTCCGAAGCATCCTGAACGGATGGGCTGGGAAGAGGGGGATCATGCCAACGTGAGCTTTGGAATGAGTCTGTTAATCGGAGCTGGAATCACAATTGCGTTCTTGGCGTTGATGTTCCCTTTTCTGGGAACCCGGCTTGGCGATCTCTTCCTTGATCGGGGCTGGGTGAACTGGGTGGAGACCTTTCTCTTTTGCTGGGGACTGGTCATTCTGATGATGAAGTGGAGGAAAAATCAAAGTCAGGCGCGGGCGACTCTGCTGAACCTTTTCCCACAGCATCTTGGCAGAGAGATTCATGTCGGGAATGTGGGAGGCTTTATCGACAACATCTACAATGTCTCGCCCAAGCTGCGCGACAGTCTGATGGTGAATCGGATTCGTAAATCTCTCGAGCTTTTCGAGTCCCGGGTGAACAACGGAGAGGTGGCTGATTTTTTGAATACCCAGTCGGATATCGATGCCAATCGCTCCACCAGTTCTTACTCAATCGTCAAGGTGTTTCTCTGGGCCATTCCCATTCTGGGTTTCATCGGAACGGTGATCGGGCTCTCGGTGGCGGTCGGGTCGCTCGCGATGGGAGACACCACCGATCCCGAAGCTCTCAAGCAATCCATTAATAGTCTCACCGGAGGATTGGGGACGGCTTTCGACACGACCTTGCTCGGCTTAATTCTGAGTATTCTCATGAGCTTCCCGCTGGCAGCCGTCCAGAAAAAGGAGGACGAAACGTTGACGATGATCGATGCTTTTTGCGTCGAGAAGCTCTTGCCAAAGTTGAACGACAGCCGGACTCTGGTGGGAGAGCAATTGATCCAGCAGGCCGACAGCATTCCGCAGTTGGTCACTTCATTGGCGAAGGCTCACGAGACTTTCCTGGTCAATCTCAACGAATCAACCCGCATGTTGACCGAAACGGCCGAGTTCCTCCAGCTGAGGATGGGTGAGCATCAGAGAGTGATGGAAAAGACCTTCACCGATGCTGCGAGTCAACTCCTGAATACAAGCCGGGATGTCTTCCTGAGGTCCAACAATCAGCTTGAGAAGAGTTTTGAAAGTATCGCCACCGGGATAGATTCCATGAACCGTTCGCTCAAGGATCTCGGTGAGAATCAGATCCCCAATGAGGCGAAGAAGAAACGCGGCTTTTTCTCGAAATCCTAGACTGTAACCTCCGTGGCACGGCGATCAAAAGATTCTGAAAACGGGGTTTCCCTGTTTCCCTTCATGAGCATCCTGGCATGTCTCATCGGGATTCTTACACTCATGATCAGCGTGATGATGCAGGTGCAGCAGATGAAGAAAGCCGGCCGCACGGAGGATGAAATGGCTCGGGCGATGAAGAATCGAGATCTCATCGTCCAGGCGGAGCAGCTCAAGAAGGAGATCACCGGGAAGGAAAAGAAGATCGAGAAAGAGAAATCCACGGCTACGGCGATGGCCAAACTCAAGGACCGGATCGTCGTTCTTACCATGGAGATGGAAGGGATAAAAAAAGCGAAGGATAAGAGCCCCACTGATGCCGAATTGCAGAAGCAGGTGGAGAACATGAAAAAGGAAGTGGTGGCGATCCGCAAGGAACGCCCGCCGTTGGCCAAGCGTCTGAAGGAACTGCAGGACGAGTTGAAGAAACGCAAGGAAGCGCCAAAGCCGAAAGAGTCTGTCGTGGTGCAGCCGAGAGGCGTCCTCGAGGGGGGCGCGGATGTCATTTTCTTTGTGGAGTGCAACTCGACCGGGATCGTTCTGCTGGATGCTCCCGGGGGGAAGACGAAGATCTCGACCGCTGCGATCAAGACGAGCGGCGTCTATGCAAAGTATCTCGACAAGGTGAAAAAGACCGAGGATGCGATGGTTCTTTTTCTCATCCGAAAAGCGGGGAACGATGCCTTCCGTTGGGCGGCCGGGACGGCTGAGTTCAAATACAAACTGGCAACCGGGAAGCTGCCGCTTCCAAACGACGGAGACATCGACCTCTCACTCTTCAAACAATAAGGAACGATGGCCCGGCGACGTAAATCCAATTCAGCCGAGGGCGTCAATCTGGACTCCCTGATGGACGCTCTCACCAACGTGGTGGCGGTGCTCATTCTGGTTCTGATTCTGGTGCAGGCGGATGTGAGTCAGAAGGTCGTGGAGTTTCTGGAAGGGCTCAAACCGGCAACACCCGAGCAAGTGGTGGCATCGAGCAAGAAGGTTGAAGATCTGGAGAAGGCGCGGAAGAAGCTGGACCAATTGTTATCCAGTGAGGCACCAAGTCCGGAGGAAGTGGAAGCGGAGAAGAGGCAGTTGGCCTTACTCGAGAAGTCACGCGATAAGCGGAAGGATCTTTTGGTAAACCTTCAGGAACTGCAGGAACTTGCGAAGAAGTCCCTTGCTGAACGTGATACTGAAGCCAGGAAGACGGCCACGATTCAGGATGAGATTGCCAAACTTGAGGCACTCCTGGATGAAACTCCGGTCCTCAAGGTCGAGCCAACGGTGGTGGGAATCCCCGCAAGTCGACCGGTGCCCAAAAATGCGGAAGTCTACCACGCGATCGTCATTCACGACCGGGTTCATTTCATCGATCCCATTACCCCGATGGAGCTCTTCGAAGATGAATTTCGAAAGGCCAAGCGGAATTTTCCGAATCAGCGGATTAAGAGGCAGGGTGCCGACCGATACATTTATGAGTCTGGTCCCATCGTGAAGCACTTCGAGGGATTTAACTTTCGAAACTCGCGGAATCAACAAATCAAAATTGTGGCATATCCTACTTCAACCAGACTCCATCTTGTCGTGAGTCCTGATCACAAACAAGGTGGTTCGTCGTTGGACGAATTGAAGAAACCAAAGAGCGCCTTTGCGGGTGTTTTGGACAAACTCAGGTTAAATACGCGGGCGGTTCTGATTTTCCATGTCCATCCCAAATCATTCAATACCTACCTGCAAGCGCGTCGCCTGACCGATAAGGCCCGCGTGGCGGCGGGTTGGGAAGTCCGGGGGATGAATGCCTATTCCGTGGTCATCCCTGATATTGAAATCAAGCGGCAGAAGGAACCGGAACCGGAACCGGCTCCGGTTGCTCCGGTAGAGAGGCCTCCGTCACTCCCGACGAAAATTGACTGAGTCTCTCAAGTCATTCGATTGTGAGGGGCAGTGGCGTGTTGAACGGCAATCGATAAGAATTGCTTCGATGGGAGGGGATTGTTATTCTGGGGCAATGAAGAACTTCGTTCAGAGTCTCTCGCTTTTTTTATTGATGTCGAGTGCTTCCCTTTACGGGGAAAGCTGGTCGCAGTTTCGCGGGAACGAAGGCTCGGCAGCCATTGATGGCTCAAGCATTCCTCTGAAGTGGAGTGCCGGTCAGAACGTCAAGTGGAAGACCGATCTGCCGGGGCCGGGGAGTTCCAGTCCCATCTTTTGGGAAGAGAAGCTCTTCGTCACTTGCTACACCGGATACGGACTGGATCAGAAGAATGTGGGCGAGCAAAAGAATCTCGGTCGCACGCTCCTTTGTCTTGATCGAAGGAGCGGGAAGATCCTTTGGAAGCAGTCGGTGCCGCTTGTAAATCCCGAAGACGACTACCGCGGCTACTTGACCGAGCATGGCTATGCGAGTGCCACTCCGGTGACTGATGGGAAGAACGTCTTCGCCTTCTTTGGGAAATCGGGTGTCCATGCTTTTACGGTCGATGGAAAAAAGCTCTGGAGCAAACAAGTGGGTGATTCTTCGAGCAATCGAAAGTGGGGGTCGGCCGCAAGTCCGATTCCTGTCTCTTATACACATCTGACGCTGCCGACGATCTACTCTGTGTAGAT
>OJIS01000678.1_pt1 | contig 10591 bp, 12 predicted proteins | sample 1595671 | NCBI WGS metagenome assembly OJIS01 (sample SAMN05416814, study PRJEB24817) | seawater metagenome | isolation source: Sea water | place: Canada:Atlantic | collected 2013-07 | reverse complement strand
GACCGACGGAGTCCAGGCCAACACCGAGCGCCGCGTCCAACGCCTCCGCGCCGCCGTCCCCAGCTACGGCGACTCCAAACCGGATTGGTGGATCATTTCCGAAATCTCAAAACGCCTCGGCACCCCCGGCTTCGAATACGAATCCGCCAAGGAAATCTTCAACGAACTCTGCAGCCTGAGCCCCATCTACAAAGGACTCAACTGGGACAACATCGGCGACGGTAACTACCAATGGCCCGTCCCCGAAGAAGGCCACCCCGGCACCCCAATTCTTCACGAAGACGAGTTCAAGGACAACAAACCCGGCCTCTTCAAAATCATCGGCTACCGTGACCCCGCCGAAGTGATCGACGACGACTACCCCGTCTGGCTCACCACCGGCCGACGCCTCCAGGCTTACCACACCCGGACCCAAACCGGACGCGCCAGCGGCATCGACTACCTCCTCTCCGAGGAAACCCTCGAAGTCCACCCCGACGACGTCAAAGACTGGGGCCTCACCGATGGATCTTTCGTCAAAATGGCGAGCCGCCGCGGCGAGATTGAACTCAAAGTCGAAGCCAACACCCGCTCCCCACGCGGAACCGTCTTCACCAGCTTCAGCTTCGCCGAAACCAACGTCAACATCCTCACCGGCTCCGGCTACGACCCCGTCACCCAAACCGCCGAACTCAAAGTCTGCCCTGTCAGGATCAAACCGGCGTAAGCCTTCCCCAACACTCCAATCCATGCAGCAAGGACGAAGAAGGTCCTTACCACGACTGCTCAGCGATCCCTTCACCACTCGATCCGGGCCGAAAGCCAGAGAGTCCTTGGCGAGCCGATGGAAAGCAATCCATTCGAAGCCAGACCGGTTTGGATTTCCTGGTCGAAAACATTGTCCACCATCGCATTGAGCGTGAGATGTTCATTCACCTCTATTTCCAAGCCCAGTTGCGTGTTCCAGTAAGAATCAAGCTGACGCACAGACAGGGCATCATCGAAGGCCTCACTGGTGTAGCTCACCGCCGCAAATAATTCGAGATCGTCACGCGGTCGCACCTTCAATGAGAGATTGGCCTGATGCTCCGGGCTTTGAGGAAAACTCCCGTCTTCCAAAAGCGGCTGAGCACTTGAGTCGGTAAAACGAGTTTCGCTCCACTGATATCTCAGCGAGAGCGAGACCAAATCATTGGGATCCCAATTCGCTTTCGATTCGAACCCCAGGACACGGGCCTGATCGACATTGTCACGCTGCTGCAGGCTGCCTCCGGGAGGAACAAAAACACCCAAGGCCGCCACCTGGCCAGGATCAGTGACGGGAACATTCGCAATGGCATCATCAATCCAGTGTACAAAGAAATTCCCCGAAACACGAAACTCATCGTTGGGTTCCCACAAGGCACCGACATCGAGCGAAAAAAAGCGTTCTGGTTCCAGCGAAGGATTCGCTTCCGTGATGTCACTGCGAACTCGAAACGGCCGGTAAAGTTCATTCAAAGTAGGTGCCCGAAAGGAAGAGCCAATCGCACCAGAAAGGGTAAGACCTTCTCCAACATCTTGTAACACCGTGATCCCGAACGATGGCTCCAAGCCATCACGGTCAGGATAAAAATCCTCGCGAAGAAGATCACCCGTAGCCGGACGACGCTCGATCCGTTCTCCGTCCGTGAGAGACCAATAATCAAGACGGGTACTCGCTTCCACGCGGAAACCGGAGTCCCCCTCGAACTCAGCACGCGCAAACATCCCGGTGAAAGTCTGCCGCCCCCCCGCTTGTCGACCACGCAGAAAGGCCCCGTTCACGAAACCTGCATTCTCGTTCGTCTCACCACGAAGATCCCGCACGTCGCCACCCAGAGTGATTTTTATCTGATCATTCGCATCCCAGGTCGTGGTCAATCCTCCACCCAGTCCACTCCCCGGAACATCGAATTGATCAAGCGCCGGAGATTCGAAGGAACGGTCGGCATTGACTGATGAGAATAGAGAGGAAAAATCACGGCGTTGGTAGTAGCCAGTCGCTTGCCAGGTGAGGTCATGCGTTTCCCAACTGGCTCTCAGGGAGGCATCGAACGCCCTGCTCGAATTTCGTGACAAACTGGTCCCATTCCCCCGCTCTTCATCGAAGAAGGAAAACATCGATTCCAAAGTCACTCCTTGGGAACCCTGCCAAACGGATCGCAAATCAATCCCACGAACATCCAGATCGAGCCGCCTGTCCACCGCGCCACGTTGGCTCTCTGAAAGACCGTAAAACCCATCCGATTGCAATGAGGAGACGTTGCTCAAGAGCATATGGCTTCCATCTTCGGAAAAAAAATCCCCACCGAGCGAAACCGCCAGGGTATCGTGGCTGCCCAGCGTGGTGCGCAGATGACCACCGCTGCGCTCCGGTATTCTCGTCGTCAGCTGCACCGTCCCGGCCGGGCTTTGGTTCCCCCACACCGCCGCTCCCGCTGCGGGAACCAGACGCGCTGAGGCCAGCATTTCAGGATCATAGCGAGCCCATGAAATCCACCCTCCAAAGGGATCATTTTGCGGAATCCCATCACGCAAAATCAAAGTCCGCGAAGTTGCGGTCGCGCCAGTGCGACGCAGACTCACCCCCGATGAGGTCGGGTTCCCAAACAGTGCGGATTGCCTGCGATAAAGAGAGAAGGCGGGGTCCTTTGCAAGGAGAGCATCGAGAGTCAGGGCCTTCCCCGATAAAATCTCATCCTCTTCCCACACCCGCGTCCCCGGCGTCTCCATCGGAAGCCGCTCAGCGATCACAATGAGCTCAGGAAGCGTAACAAAATCATCCTCTGCGCAGAGATGATCTGCCCACAGAGACATCGCGACCACTCCTGCCAACTGTCTTTTAAAAGAAGCCATCATTCACCAGAATGATCCTCCGCCTGAGTAAAGCCACAGATAAGGAATGGCAAAAAGGCCAACAGACTACGTGTTTGATGAAGGGGTATCAGCGGTCTCAAGATTGTATTATCTTGATTCTTCCGTTTCAGTCTAACGAAAAAGACCTCAAAAGAAGCGCCTTTCTTTTCCACATTGATAGTATCCACCAGGCCTCTCCCCTCCAATCCGTAAGAGCTCAAACCACCACCCGCGCCCCGAGGGGGAACCGTCTGCACCCTCGCCAAACGATTTACGTGGCGGGAGCGATAAGATTCAACCATTATAACTGCAATGAAGAATCACGCCTATGCTTCTCCCATACCAACTTTCATCTCGCGATTGATCATCACCAGTTTCCTGATTTCCTTTGCACAAGCAGACGAAAAAAAACGAGAATTCCAACCCGTCACCTTGATGAAGCCACTCCCGGCGATCGTAGACGCGCCCATTAAAACGAGGGAAGAAATGGACGCTAAGATCAACAACGAAGAACTCGTTCTTGGCGTCTCCATCAATGGAAGCTCACGAGCCTACCCCATCAACATGCTCAACGGGCCAAGGCGTGAAATCATCAACGACACCCTCGGTGAAAAAGACATCGCCGCAACCTGGTGACATCTCTGTTTCAACGGCATCGTGTATGCCTCCGACATCAAAGCGCACAAAGAGCACCTCGTCTTCCAGGTCTCTGGAAAACTCTGGCAACGCAGCCTCATCATGCGAGATCTCCAAACCGGCTCACTCTGGTCCCATCTCCTTGGTGAATGCATGGAGGGCCCGCTCAAGGGTTCCATTCTCACCCCGATTCCGGCTGTCGTCACCACCTGGCACGAATGGAAAAAATCCCACCCGAAAACCACCGCGCTCTCCCTCAAGCGTTCAGCCAAAAGGTTCAATGCTGACGTTTACAAAAAGCCGGAGGCCTACGTAATCGGCGTCGAGTATCTTGAAAAACACCGCGCCTGGCCCTATGATTTCCTCATCAAAAATCCGGTTTATCAGGACAAACTGGGAGCCGAGGAAATCGTTGTCGTCTTCCTCGACGAGAGCTCCACCGGATTCGTCTTCAAACGAAAGACCGGAAACGACCTGATGGACTTTGCCTCAAAGTTGAAAGACGGTATCCTCTTCAGCAAAGACGGAACCGCGTGGGATCCCTGGTTGGCCAAAGCGATCTCCGGCCCCGGAAAAGGAAAACACCTCGAGCGTATCCACGCCATTCCCTCCTTCCGAAAATCCTGGCTCGCTTTCCATCCCGATTCTTCGATCGCCAAATAGACATCCTAAGATTCCAGCCCATCTATCCTTTTCGCCAGATCTCGCGAGAATTTCCGGCTGTGAAGCATCATAGGAAGAGCGGGAACTAAAACGACTCTCACGTGGCGCAGAATTCATGCCCAATTCCGAAAGACGAGGACCATGAGATGGTTCTAATTCTGCCTCGATAGAGCAGAGTTTCAAACTTCGACAGGAGCATTTAAACATGCTAGAAACACCCTATGGAAAGGGTTATCCAAAAAAAGCCACTCAGCGAAGAAGGCATCCCGCCGACTTTCGATGATCCTCAGGAGGCTCTTGAGGTATTCGCCGAAATTCTCAAACGCGGACGCCTTTTTTACCCCAATTATGATGACTCTTCACGCCGACATTCACGAGTTTATCGAATTGTGCCTCTCGCAGAGAGTTGAATTCATTCTCGTCGGAGGCTACGCCCTTGCCTTCCATGGAGCCCCGCGCTTCACGGAGGATATTGACCTGATGATCCTCGTCTCCCCCGAAAACGCCGAAAAACTTGATCACGTTCTCAAAGAATTTGGATTCGGTGGTGCGGGAATCTCACGCGATGATTTTTTGGAAGTAGATCAGGTAATCCAACTTGGCCGCGCGCCCAACAGGATTGACCTCCTCACTGGCATAAGTGGGGTAACTTGGGAAGAGGCGTGGAAAACACGATCTACCGTTAGTCTTGATGGTCTCGAAGTTCCCCTCATCGGAAAAGAAGAATTGATCCGGAATAAAAAAGCAACAGGTCGCCCACAGGACCTTGCCGATGTCGCTCGACTGACAAATCCGTAGCTAAAGGCGATAGAAACCACCTATCCCGCAGAAGGCTCATTGGTTTTTCTATTCGCCCGACAATTATTTGGACTGAGATCTAAGCCACGGGCGATTAAATCAAATTCACTCACGCAAAAAAAACGCCCGAATTTGTAACCAACCGGGAGCGAGCTTCGAACTCTCTTGTGAACACCCGCTTATTTGATCGGGGATCCCCTTAAAAAAACTCATGAAAACGAAACAAATTCTCTTAATCGGAGGCGGTAGCGCCTTTGGAGCCGTCGCAGCTGTTCTTCTGATGAAGGCCCTTCCTTCCGGGAACGACGATGTCGCTGATCAAGAAACCTCCGGTGACCCCAAAGCTTCCCAAGTAGCGAATGGTCAGGACAAGGACGGCGGCGCGTCCGAACGTGTCGAAAGCACCAGATCGGTCTTGGGCCAATTGGCCGATGCAAATCCTGAACTCGATCTCGAAGAACTTGAGGGACAGCGCGATGAATTTGCTGATTCAATGAAGGAACGTCAAATGGAGCGCCTCACCAATAAGATGGCAAAATGGAGTGCGGCCCTGGGCCTGGATGAAGATCAACAGAGGCAGATGATCGAAATGGCCGAGGAGCAACTTTCCGAGCTTGAAGAAATCGCAGTGAGCGCTTCGGAGAGCGGAGATCCTTCTGCGATTTCAGAGTCGGCAAAACGCGCCATGGCAATCATGAGTGGCCGGGCTTTGGAGGACTCCATGGGAGAACTCCTCACCTCCGACCAAAAAGTAAAATACGACGACTTTAGTGAACGTCAAAACCAAAGCCGTGCCGAAGGAAGAACTCTCCGGCAGCTTGCCAGCCTTCAGGAAGATCTCATGTTAACCCCGGAGCAGAGGAATGACGTCTACGGTGTTCTTTACGAAAATTCAGTTACTTCAGTGGAAGATGATTCTGGTGTTGGCTCGATGATTGAAGCCTTCGCCTCCCAATCAGGAATGAGCATCGACCCTTCCCTGCAAGGGGTGATTTCAAAAATCGCCAGTGAAGGACTTGCCGGACTGAGCAACGGACAGAATATGGACCGCGAGTCGATCACAGAAATGGCTGAAAGTGCCGCCAAAGAATCCATCGAAAAACAGGTCGAACAACTCCGCCCGATCTTGAGCGCCGGGCAGCTTGATCTCTACCGCAGCCAGTTGGAAAGCCGCGTGGGCAATCTTATGAAGATGGGTGGCGGTGGTTCCGGCGAATAGACTGAAGCCGATGATAACTTGCGGTCTGGCAAAGCACGATTGCTTTGCCGGGCTTTCACCCTCATTCCAATGAACACCAAAGGCTCTGCAGTCACCTTCTTGCTGTTTTTTTGGGGCCTTGTCCCCTGCTCCGCAAAACCCTTTCAGCATCAAGATACCAGCGCAACTGCTCCATGGGCTGCTCATCTTGATCTGACAAAATTGAATTCCCCGCCTTTCGATGGCTTCCTGCTGCAGGTCGCCGGGTTTGATGGTGTTCTGCAGCTGCAAGCCGTCCTCAAAGAAGAAATCGCCATTGACTGGCAATCGCTCGAAGGAGTGACTCTTTTCGGTGCTGGTGAACATCCGAGTGAAACGGCCATCATTTTGCGAGGCGACCTGGAAAAGGCCGATCTGAGCCGTCTCCCAATTGCGAATGAGATCCCCCCCTACCATGGAGTTCAAATCAGGCGTGGACCTGAATGGCAAAAGTCCCCCCTGATTTTTGCAAAGCAATCGAATAAGGAATGGGTCGCGGGAAGCTCTCTTCAGGCCGTAAAAACTTCCATGGATCTGTTGGCAGACCGGAAGGAATCAGGAATTACTGCAACCCTCACTGAAGAGGCCAAAAAGGAAGTGCAATCAGCCGCAGCAATGTTCGCCCTCGATATGAAGAAGCTCAACGGCGAGCTTCAATTCGAAGCCGACTTCACACGGGCAATCCAGCGAGCTTGGTTCCTGATTGGATCGAGAGGTGACCTGGTTGAAGCAACACTTATGATCGACAGCACTGACGCGGAAGGTCTTCTTTTTCTTCAGAAGCAGCTTCAACTTCTTCCCGTTCTTTTAATGTCCAAACAAGATTGCCCGGCGATTTGGCTCGAATTGGCCGCCGCTATCAAAGTCGAGACCAAAGGAAATTGGATAACTTTGAAAGTGGCCGCTTCGCCGGAAAAGGCAGCGGCATTCTTAAAATCTCTCGGACCACTTTTTCTCGAAACACCGGTCTCACCTGATCAAGGAAATTGAGCCCGGCAAAAAAGCGATGGAGGAATCAGATGAAGAGCTTGTAGCGCAGTGCCAAAATGGTTCCCCCCGCGCTTTCGAGTCTCTCCTCCATCGCTATCAACCCAGGGTGCTTCGCTTCGTCGAAAGACAAATTGGTAACCTGGAAGATGCCCGGGATGTGACCCAACGAACTTTTCTCCAAGTCCATGACAGCCTCTCACGTTTTCGCTCCGGGAACCGATTCTCCCCATGGCTATTCACGATCGCCCGCCGCCAGGGAATCGACTTTCTTCGCCAAGCCGGCTCTCGACGAAGGGTTCACGACCAACTCGCGACAGAGCCAAGGCCCGATGCCGAAGCCGATCCCCAAAAATTACTCAGCCAACAGGAAGGAGTCGATGCCATCTGGCATTGGATTCGGACAAACCTGGATGCACGTTCCGCTGAGATTCTCTGGCTGCGAATCCAGGAAGATCTCGACCTCTCGGAAATTGCGCAGGTGACCAACCTGAGCAAATCAAACGTAAAAGTGCTCCTTCACCGTGCCCGAAAATCTCTCCTTAGAACATTCCCTTAAAGTCCCATTCCTCTCCGGAACTTTCATCTCTCAACTCCAAATCAAAGCCATTTCATGAAACGCATCTTATGTCATCTTGCCCAGAGAAATCCTCACCCCGCCGGGCCGCTTGCGAAACATGTTTCCCGCTGCCAGGACTGCAAGGAATTCTTCGAGCAGGTCTCGTCTCTCGAATCCCGCCTTGTCACCACTGCCGGAGAACCGGACCGCCATCTTTGTGACGAAATCATGGCCAGCATTCCCTCAAAGAAACCGGCTACGTTTACGACTTCAAGATGGGCTTGGTTTTCATCTCCCATAGCGCTCTCGTCTGCCACCGCCCTGGTCTTTTCGCTCATTGGTTTTTTGGCGATCACCAATTTCAAGAAACCAGCCCAAGTCGCAAATGGTCCCGCTGAGCAAGCCAATCCCCCCGCCCCTCCAGCACCCGAAGCATCCCGGGAAATGACTCTCGCCTATGCCCAAAAACAACAGGAATTTCTACAGCGAGACGCCCTAAAACTGGGAGCCCACTTGCGGGAAAATTTGATCATGTTCCGGACTAAAGATCAGTAGAGACACGAGGCCTCTCCTTGTCTCACTTTTCTAACTTCGACAGAGGCCTCCTCTCCGGCTAGCTTTCGTCCACAGGGACGATGTTCTTCCGATGTTCCTCGAACGAGAAAGCAACTTGTCTTCAAAACTCTTTCCATGACCAAAAACGAACAAAAGATCGGCCGTTTCCTCAGCTTGGTTCTCCGCCACGATCCCGCCTCCATTGGCTTATCACTCGATTCCCAAGGATGGGCGAAGATTGACGACCTCCTCACATGTCTCAAACTTAACGGAAAAAAACTCACCCCCAAAGGGCTCAAAACCATCGTTGAGGCAAGCAAGGAGCGCTTTTCCTTCTCGGAAGACGGCGACCGCGTCCGTGCCTCTCAAGGTCATTCGGTCAATATCGACATAAAGCTTACTCCGGAATCTCCACCGGAACTTCTCTACCATAGCACCTGCTTCCGCTTCATGGATTCCATCGAGAGCAAGGGACTCTCCAAAATGTCGCGCCAACACGTCCAGCTTTGCGGAGATATCCGCAGTGCTCATGAAATAGGGCGAAAACATCGCAAGCCCATCATTCTCGAAGTCGCAGCCCGCCTCATGGAGTCCCACAGCTTCCAGTTCTTCAAATCCGAGGACGGAATCTGGCTCACCGAAGCCGTCCCGCCCGACTACCTGAACGGTCAAATCACGATCTAGCCCGGCTATGACTCCCGAACAGGAATCCGAGTGGATCAGCACCTTCCGCGCCCTTCTTGAATCACAAGGAGAAGGAGATCCCGCACACGATCCCCAGCACATCGAGCGTGTCGTCCTCAACACCCGACACCTCGCCGCAGTTGAAGGCCTTTCTCTCGAGGTTCTCCTCCCCGCCGCCTACCTCCACGACTGCGTTCACGTTCCCAAGAACTCCCCCCAACGTTCCCAAGCTTCCCGTCTCGCCGCCGACCACGCAATCGAGTCCCTCAAAGAACACCACTATCCCGCCGAGCATCTCGACGCCATTCACCACGCCATTGCGGCTCACAGTTTCTCCGCCAATATCACTCCCGAGACCATCGAAGCGAAAGTCCTCCAGGATGCCGACCGTATTGATGCTCTCGGTGCCATCGGGCTCAGCCGCTGCCTCATGCTCGGCGGTCATATGGGCTCTCTTCTCTACAATCCAAACGACCCCTTCTGCCAAAACCGAAAGACCGATGACGCCAACTTTTGCGTCGATCATTTCTTCGCCAAACTCCTCAGTTTAAAAGACACCATGCAAACCCCGGCAGGGAAATCCCTCGCCAGGGAACGCACGCAGTTCCTCACTGACTTTCTGGACCAACTCCGGGCAGAAATTGCTCCAACCTCCTAACCAAAAACCATCACTATGTTCCGATTCCTTACCTTTTTAGCGCTCTCCAACCTCGCCCTCGCTGTCGACACCTTCCGCTTCGAGGTCCAAACAGTCGCCGAAAACTTCGCCCGGCCCATGGGCATGGATCTTGGCCCAAATGGCTCCATCTATCTCATCGAACTCCAGGGCAAGGTCAGCCGCATTCATCCCGCCACCGGAGAATCTACCTCCCTCGCCCAAATTAATGTCTTCGGCGAACAAGAAAACGGACTCCTCGGCATCGCCCTCGATCCGAACTTCAAAGAGAACAATCACCTCTTTCTCCTCTACTCACCCGCCGACTTGATCGGCCAACGTATCAGCCGCTTCACTCTCAAAAACGACACCCTCATCGATGAAGCCAAAGTCATCGAATGGAACACCCAGCGACGCGAGTGCTGCCACCACGGTGGCATGCTCAAGTTCGGCCCCGACGGCTGCCTTTACGCCTCCGCCGGAGACAACACCCATCCCTTTGGCGACTCCGCTTCCTATGCGCCCATCGACCGACGCCCCAATCGCGAACCCTGGAACGCCGAAAAATCATCCGCCAATCCCAATGACCTCCGGGGTGGACTCATTCGCATTCGCGTCAACCCGGATGCCTCCTACGCCATTCCCGAAGGAAACCTCTTCCCTGAGGGCACTCCCGGAACCCGCCCCGAGATCTTCGTCATGGGCTGCCGCAACCCCTGGAAGTTTTCCATCGATCCAAAATCCGGCCACCTCTACTGGGGAGACGTTGGCCCTGATGCCGGAAAAGCAGGACCTCGCGGCCCCGCCGGACACGACGAAATCAACCAAGCCCGCAAAGCGGGATTCTTCGGCTGGCCCTACTTCATTGCCAATAACAAACCCTACTCGCGGGTCGATTTTACCAATGGAAAAGCTGTCTCTTATACACATCTCCGAGCCCACGAGACCGAGGCTGATCTCG
>OJIS01000676.1_pt1 | contig 10627 bp, 15 predicted proteins | sample 1595671 | NCBI WGS metagenome assembly OJIS01 (sample SAMN05416814, study PRJEB24817) | seawater metagenome | isolation source: Sea water | place: Canada:Atlantic | collected 2013-07 | reverse complement strand
TCTACACAGAGTAGATCGTCGGCAGCGTCAGATGTGTATAAGAGACAGGCCAGGATCTGCTGGCGCGGCTGGTTCTTGACCTCGAAAGCGAGGCTCAGGTTGGGCCGGTCGAACCCGCGCAGGAAGCTGGCGGGGGGCTGACCGTCAAAGAGGCGCTCGACAATCTCGACCTGCGTTTCTGCATCCGCCGTCGCGGTGAAGGCCGCCAGAGGCACATCAAGCGCGCGGCGCAGCGCCCCGATGCGCAAGTAATCGGGCCGGAAATCATGGCCCCACTGGCTGACGCAATGCGCCTCATCGACCGCGATGAGGCTCACACCCGCCCGCTTGAGCATCCGTTCCGTGCCGCCCGAGGCCAGCCGCTCCGGCGCCATGTAAAGCAGCTTGAGGCTTCCCTCCTCCAGCCCGCGCCAGACGGCGTCGGTCTCCTCTTCCGTGTTGCCCGAGGTCAACGCCCCCGCCTCAACCCCCGCCTCACGCAAAGCGCGCACCTGGTCGCGCATCAGCGCAATGAGCGGCGAGATCACCACCGTGACGCCCTCTCGGCACAGCGCGGGCAGTTGGAAGCACAGCGATTTCCCGCCCCCCGTCGGCATGATCGCCAGCACGTTTTCGCCCGCGATCACGGCCTCGACGATCTCCTCCTGCCCGGGGCGGAAGCGGTCGAATCCGAAGACGGTCGAAAGAAGGGCGGAAGGATCCGACATGGGGCCTGTATCTGCGGTTTTTCTGGTTGCGCGGACGGTCGCATATCGGGTCGGGAGGGGCAACCTCAGGCCCGTGTCAGGTGCAGCATTTCCGGCAGATCCGTCATTGACGTGAAGACCTCCGCCCCAAGCCCCGCCAACGCGGCGCCATCGCCCTCGGGTGCGTAAGCCAGGCAGCGCATTCCAGCGGTAATCGCGGCGCGCACGCCGGTCGGGCTGTCCTCGATCACGACGCAGGTTTCGGGCGGAAAATCGCCCGCTGCGGTCAGGAACAATCGAGGGTCGGGCTTGGCCACGCCAAGCGTGTGCGCCGAGAACACCGCGCCCTGAAACCGATGCCAAAGACCCGTCTGGCCAAGCGTGATCTGCATCTTTTCTTCGCTGCCATTGGACGCGACGCAATAAGGCACGCGGGCCGCGTCCAGCAGGTCGAGCACCTCCGGCACGCCCTTTGTCACCGGCGTCCCGTCACGCAGGGCGGCGTAAATCTCGGCATAGATGCCCGCCACCCAATCCGGCCCCAGGTCGGCCCCCGCCGCGCGCGCCACCTCGGCATTACCGGCCATCGTGCCGCCAACGAACATCGCGTGCGCGTCTGCCTCCGTCAGCGCCAGGCCGTGCCGCGCCAGGTTGGCGACCAGAACCCGCACCGCGATCACCTCGCTATCGACCAGCACGCCGTCGCAATCGAAGATCACCAGCTCCGGCCTACCCATCCGACAGCCCCGCGATCGTGATCACCGTGTCGCCATAGCGGCGCTGGTCCAGCAAGTCGCACCCTTCAGGCAGGACCGGCGGGCCGCTCTCCTCCCAGACGATCAACGCATCGGGCGCGATCCAGCCCCCCGCCAGCGCCGAGGCCAGCGCCTTTTCCCCCAACCCCTTGCCGTAGGGCGGGTCGAGGAAGATCAGGTCGAAGGCCGGTTGCTGCGCCTCGCCCAACCGGGTTGCATCGCGGCGGAAAACCTTGGACACGCCTTGCGCCTGACACAGCCCGATATTCTCGCGCAAGAGCGCCCGCGCGGCCATGCCGTCATCGACGAAACAGGCAAAACCTGCGCCACGCGACAGCGCCTCCAGCCCCAACGCGCCGGTGCCTGCAAAAAGATCCAGCACTCGCGCGCCCGTTACCGGATCGCCGTAGCCGCCATTCAGAAGCAGGTTGAAGAGGCTCTCGCGCACCCGGTCGCTGGTCGGCCTCAGATGCGCCCTGGCATCGCCCTTGCCGACCGAGGCCAGCGCCTTGCCCCGGTTGCGCCCCGCGATGATCCTCACGGCCGCAGCAGCGCCTTGAGCTCGGTCTCCGGGTCCGCCACAACCTCTGCCGCCGGGCTTTTCCCGGCCTCAAGCAGCCGCTTGCCCACCATGTAGGCGCGCGGATCGTTCATCGCGTCGACCGCCAGCAGCGTGTCGCCCGCGTAATACCAATGCGACACTGTCTGGCCCTCACCGGGCCGGACCACGACGCGATCATAGCCGGTGTTCAGTCCGGCAATCTGCAATTTCACATCATACTGATCGGACCAGAACCACGGGTGGGGCGCATAGTCCTTCCCCGCCCCCAACATGTTGCTGGCCACGCATTCGGCCTGGTCAATCGCGTTCTGCACCGATTCCAGCCGGATCCGGTTGCCCTTGTAAATCAGCGAGGCGCAATCGCCCGCGGCCCAGATCGACGGATCGGAGGTGCGCCCCTGCGCATCGGTGCGGATACCGTTCTCAACCACCAAGCCTGCCTCCTCCGCCAGCTCCGTCGCGGGTGCAATGCCGACACCGACGATGACCATGTCGAGCGCCAACTCGGTGCCGTCCGACAGAACCGCGCCGGTGACGTGATCCTCACCCACCAGCCGCTCCAGCCCGACGCCCTCGCGGATATCGACGCCGTGGGCGCGGTGCAGGTCGCGGAAATAGGCCGAGGTTTCGGGGCAGGCCACGCGTTGCAGGATACGCTCGGCCATCTCGACCAGCGTGACCGTCATGCCCATCTTGGCGCAGACCGAGGCCGCCTCCAGCCCGATATAGCCACCGCCGACGATCAGCACGCGCTTGCCCGTCGCGACACCGGGCGCCATCGCATCGACATCCGCCAGCCCGCGTACCACATGAACACCCTTCAGCCCGCCGCCGATCGCATCGGGCAGGCGGCGCGGGACCGACCCCGTGGTCAAGGCCAACTGGTCATAGGGGATCTCGCGGTCGCCCACGGTCACGGTCTTGGATTCGGGGTCGATGGATTTGGCGGCACTGCTCAGCAGAAGCTCGATATTGTTATCGGCGTAATAGGCCGTGGGGCGCAGGAAGAGCCGCTCAAGCTCCATCTCGCCGGTCAGGTATTTCTTCGACAGCGGCGGGCGCTGATAGGGCGGGCTGGCTTCCTCGCCAATCAGCGTGATCTCGCCCTCGAACCCTTCGCTGCGCAGTTTCGCGACCAGCGACGATCCGGCCTGCCCGGCCCCGATAACCACAATATGAGACATAGCTTTCCCCGACCCCGTGCCTATGATGGCTTCAGCCCTAAGTTGATGACCATATGCACCATTTCCCGAAAGGATAAAACATGACAGTTGCCAAAGGCTCCACCCTGCCCGACGCCAACTTGATGCGCATGGGCGCGGACGGCCCGGAAGAGGTCGCGCTCGGGCCGCTTGTGAAGGGCCGCAAGGTTGTCATCTTCGGCCTGCCCGGCGCCTATACCGGCGTCTGTTCCACCGCGCATGTGCCCAGTTTCATGCGCGCGCAGGCGGCCCTTGCCGCCAAGGGCGTCGAGGAGGTGATCTGCGTCTCGGTCAACGACCCCTTCGTGATGAAGGCCTGGGGCGAGGCGACGGGGGCGGCGGATGCGGGCATCACCATGCTGGCCGATCCCGGCGCGGGCTTCATCAAGGCGCTCGGCCTCGACTTCACCGCCCCGCCTGCTGGCCTCTATGACCGGTCGCAGCGGTTTTCCATGCTGGTGGAAGACGGCGAGGTGACAGTGCTGAACATCGAGGACAGCCCCGGCGTCTGCGACCGCTCGGGCGGCGAGGCGCTGGCCGAACAGATGTGACGGTCGGGCCAAAGGCGGTCAGAAGCCCGACACCAGCAGGTCGATGGCCGCCGAAATCTCACCCTGCCACGGCGACGCATCTGCGACAGCTCCGCCCAGTTCGGTCGCGGGCAGCGCAACCAGTTGCGACATGAGGATGACCTGGCCGACACCGCCCAGGTCAAAGGGGATATGGAGCTTGGGGACCAGCGCGCCCCAAGTGCTGCGCGCGACAACCGGCGCGCAAAGGATATAGGGCGTCTCAAGGCCAAGATCGGACTGCACACGGCACACCAGTTCATTGCCATGGCGCAGCCGGTAGAGTCCGCCCTGCATTACGACCGGGGCTCTTGCACCTGTCGGAACCGGGCCAGGCTCGCGCCATTGTGCTCCAGGTGACGCGCCTCATCTGCGACCCCCTCCCTTGCGGCGGCGATCCAGGCGGCGCGCTCGCGCTCGGCCCGGGACTCGGCGATACCGGCATCGATTCAATTGCGGACCACATCGGCAATCGAACGGCCCGATTGCTTCGCTTCCATCTCGATCGCGGCCTTTCGATCTGCGCCGATATCGCGGATATTCAGGGGTGACGGCATGGTGCGCTCCTTGCTGTGCATCGCGCTCCACATAGTGCAACACAGGGGCAGCGGGCAATCAATCACAAAGTGCCTCAAGGGTGAGGGCCATTGCCGACGACAGTCACGGCCACATCTGAGCCGCGTGAAGCACACGCAGCACCGACACTGCCCCCGGGGATGCCGCGTAGACCACGACATAGTTGGGGCGCACGACCAGTTCCCGTGTGCCTTTCACCCTACCGGGGCGGCCTCGGGCGTGAAATACCGGTATCTGCGCCACCTTGTCCTCGATTTCCTGTAGCAATGTCATCGCCGCATCCGGGTTGTCCTCCGAAATGTAATCGACGATCGCCATCAGGTCATCGGAGGCACTGGCCGTCCAGACGAGGTCAGCCACCGCGTTTCGCGTCGATCAGGGCGCGGGCCTCCTGCATGACCTTTTCATGCGGCCTGCCCGGATCGGGATCGGCCAGCGCCTCCTGCACCTTGGCACGGAACCAGGCGTCATGACGGTCCGGGTCGGCAGTCAGTCCAGCGGGCAACCCGCCCTCGGCGGCGACCCGCGTCAACAGGATGCGCACAGCATCCGAAAGCGTCAGGCCAACGCCGGAAAGCGCATCGGCGGCCCGTGCCTTTAGGTCGTCATCGACCCGGACATGAAGCATCGAAGTTTGCGCAGGCATGGCTTGGTCTCCCTAGTCTGACCTCAATGTAAGTCTCAATTGAGACACAGGCAAGCCCTGATGCCCCCTACGCCCCGACGTTGATCTGGGTCTGGGTCGGGAACGGAATGTCGATGCCGCCCGCGTCGAAGGCCTCTTTCACGGCGCGGGTGAGGTCGAACTTGAGGCCCCAGTAATCGCTCGCATCGCACCACACGCGCACGGTGAAATCGACCGAGCTGTCGCCGAGATTCGAGACCTTGACGAAGGGCTCCGGCTCCTGATGGGCGCGCGGGTCGGCGGTGATGCAGGACAGGATCGCCGTTTCGGCCTGTTTCAGGTCGGTGTCATAGGACACGCCGAAAACCAGGTCGCAACGGCGTTTGTCGTAATGCGAATAGTTGGTGATCGCGGACGAGAAGATATCGCCATTTGGCACGATGATCTTGACGTTGTCGGGCGTCGTCATCTCGGTATTGAACAGCGTGATCTCATCGACCGTGCCGCTTTCGCCGCCCGCGCTGATGTAGTCGCCCGCCTTGAAGGGCCGCAGCGCCACCAGCAGCACCCCGGCGGCGAGGTTCGACAGCGAGCCTTGCAGCGCCAGCCCGATGGCGAGGCCCGCGGCACCGATGATCGCGGCCAGCGAGGTTGTCTGGATGCCGAACCGGCCCAGGATGAAGACAACCGCCAGCGCCAGGATCGCGTAGCGCGCGACCGAGCCCAGGAAATGCGCCAGCGTCCGGTCAAAGCGCGCGTTGCGCTCCGACAGCTTGACGATGCGCGCCTTCACCCACCCGCTGAACCACAACGCCACGATGACGATGACAAGGGCTGTGATCGCGTTGATCGCCAGCGCGACGAAGAACTCCTGATCCATGGGGCGCGTCTCCTGTTGGCCTATTTTTCGGCCAGCGCGTCCATCTTGCGCGCCAGCTTCACGTCGCGGGCGCTTAACCCGTCCACGTCATGGCTGGCAAGGGTGACGTCCACATGTTTGTAGATATTGGACCATTCGGGATGGTGGTTCCACTTCTCGGCCCAGATCGCCGCGCGGGTCATCCAGCCGAAGGCATCGACGAAATTGCGGAAGGTGAACCGCTTGGTGATGGCATCGCGCCCGTCGACCATAACCCATCCGTTTTGCAGCAGCGGGGCCAGGTCCTCCTTGCGCTCCTCGTCGCTCAGCTTGTCGCTCATTCCTGTTCCTCCACGTCCGGTTTGCGAAACGGCCCGTAGGAGGTGAGCACCTCGATCTCGTCCTCCATCGCGTCGCGTTCCGCCTCAAGATAGTTTGCCACCGCCTCCGAAAAACCGGGATCGGCCAGCCAGTGCAGCGAATGGGTGGCCACCGGCAGATAGCCGCGCGCCAGCTTGTGATCGCCCTGCGCACCGGCCTCGACACGGGACAGACCGCGCGCGATGGCGGCGTCGATGGCCTGATAATAGCACAGCTCGAAATGCAGGCAGGGGTAATGCTCGGTGCAGCCCCAGTAGCGGCCGAAAAGCGCGTCGTGCCCGATGAAGTTGAGCGCGCCCGCGATCGGATGCCCGTCGCGCAACGCCAGCACCAGAAGCACATCGTCGCGCATCGTCTCCTGCACGATGTCGAAGAATCTGCGCGTCAGGTAGGGCTGCCCCCATTTGCGCGCGCCGGTGTCCTGGTAGAAGGTCCAGAACGCATCCCAGTGCTCTGGCCGCAGGTCATCGCCGGTCAGGCTGACGATCTCGCCTCCGAACGCCTGCGCCTGGCGCCTCTCGCGCCGGATCGCCTTGCGCTTGCGCGAGGCGAGGCTGGCCAGGAACCCGTCGAAATCGGCATAGCCCCGGTTCATCCAGTGAAACTGCTGCGTGATGCGATGCAGGAGGCCCATCTGCGCGCCGCGCTCGGCCTCTTCCTCGGTGCAGAAGGTGACATGAACCGAAGAGAGCCCGCCATTCTCCGCCACCTGCACCGCGCCCTGAACCAGCCCCGCACGGCCCGCATCCTCCCACCCCGGACGGGTCAGGAACCGGCGCCCGGTGGCAGGCGTGAAGGGGACCGCGACTTGCAGCTTGGGGTAATATTGCCCGCCCGCGCGCTCGAACGCATGGGCCCAGTTGTGGTCGAAGATGTATTCGCCCTGGCTGTGCCCCTTGGCGTAAAGCGGGGCCGCGGCAATGACCTCGCCCCCCGCCCGCACCAGCAGGTAATGCGGCTGCCAGCCGGTTCCGGGTCCGACGGAACCGGATTGCTCAAGCGCGGAGAGAAACCGATGGGTGGTAAACGGGTCGGTCGGAGGGCCATCCGCCGCCTCGGGGCAGGCGCAGGCATCCCAATCGACCGGGTCGATATCGGCCAGGCTGGCATGGGCCGTCACCTCAAGTTGTGTTTCGCCATCCATCTCGGCTGCGGTCCTGTGCAAGGGCTGGTCAGGAAACAGATGGGGCGGATCGCGGCAGGATCAATGCGCAGCGATCGCACGGCGGGTCAGGGGCGAAAGCCCTCGAAGGTGATGTTATCGGCCTTGCCGCGCACGTCATCCGCTTCCTCGGGCGAGGTCACGGTCCAGCACAGGACCGGCACGCCGCGCGCGCGCAGCTCCTGCACCGCCTGATCGTCCAGGTCGTCCTTGTCATGGCTGATGAAGCTGGCCCCGACCCGACCGAAATCGGCAATCGCGCGCAGCTGCTCCAGGCGTGCCTCACCCAGGGGCGCCCAGGCCGGGTGATCGTAGCCGCCGGTGACAAGGCCACGGGTCACGTCGGGGGCCGCCTCGGCCATCGCGGCAACGGAATGCGGGTTGAAGCTCATCACCGCGACGGGACCGGCATAATGGTCAAGCATCTCGGCCACGGCGCGTTCCAGCACGCCATCGACCTCGCCCATGACGCGGGACTGGTCCTTGATCTCGATCAGCAGCGGCACCCGCCCCTCGACGACCTGCAAGGCGGCGTGCAGCGTCGGGATAGGCCGGTCGGTGCCGCGCAGCGGGATTTGCACCAGGTCCTCGGCGGGCATATCCGAGATTTCACCCCGCATGCCGGTCATGCGCTCAAGCTCATGGTCGTGGAACACCATCGGCACCCCGTCCGAGGACAGTTGCAGGTCGATCTCGACGCCATAGCCCGCATCGACCGCAACCTGGATCGCACTCAGGCCGTTTTCCGGGCGTCCCGCGCCGGCATCATGCAGACCGCGATGCGCGATCGGTCGTTCGAGGAAGCGCTGGCGCAATGTCATGAGATCTGGAAAATGCCTTCGATCTCGACGGCAACGCCGAAGGGCAGCGACGCGGCGGACACGGCGGATCGGCTGTGCCGCCCGGCATCGCCCAGGGCCTCGGCCAGGAAATCCGAGGCGCCATTGATGACGGCGGGCTGTTCGCCGAACTCGGGCGTCGAGTTGACGAATCCGGTCAGCTTCACGACCCGTTGCAACCGGTCCAGGTCGCCGTCGCAGGCGGCCTTGACCTGCGCCAGCAGGCTGATCGCGCAGGTCCGCGCGGCCTGCGCGCCCTCGTTGGTTTCCATATCGGCCCCGAGCTTGCCGGTGATGAACCCGTCCGGCCCCATCGAGACCTGGCCCGAGACATAGAGCATGTCGCCCACCCGCACCGAGGGCACGTAATTGGCGGCGGGCGCGGGGGCGTCGGGCAGGGTCACGCCCATATCGGCGAGACGGGATTCAAACTGGCTCATTTCTCGGGCACCTCGGCTGCGTTGCGAAAGTTGCGGCCACGTTACCCCGCGGGCCCGGTGCTGAAAAGCGCCGATCAGCTTTCCCGGAAGGCGCGGTTGAAATAATCCGTCAGCGGGCGCAGCAGATAGGCCATCGGGGTGCGGTCCTGGGTGCGGATATAGGCTTCGACCGGCATACCGGGCAGCAGGGTCTCACCCTCCAGCCGGTCGATCTCGCCGTCGCTCAAGACGATCTCGACCTCGAAATAGCTGACGCCGGTGGTCTCGTCGGTGAAGGCATCGGCCGAAACCTGGCTGACACGGCCCGCCAGTTCCGGCGTCGTGCGGGCGTCGAAGACCGGAAAGCGCAGCACGACGGTCTGGCCGACATAGACCTCATCGACATTGGTCGGGCTGATGCGCGCCGAGATCACCAGCGGGCGGTCCTGCGGCACCAGGAACAGCACCGGTTCGGCGGCCTGCACCACCGAGCGCGTGCCGAAGACGCGGAGGCCGTAGACGATGCCGCCCACGGGCGCGCGGACCTCCATCTCGGACAATTGCCGGGACAGGGCGCGCTGGCGTTCGGCCAGTTCGGCCTCCTGCACCCGGACCTCGCGCAGCTCGGCGATGGCTTCCTCGCGGCGGGTGGTCTGCAATTGCAAGATCGCCAGCTCGATCTCGGTGATCCGCCCCTCGGACTCGGCGGCGCTGGCCTCAAGCTCTCCCAGAGTGCCCAGAAGCCGCGCATTCTCACGCCGCAGGGACAGCGCGCGGGTGGCCTCGGTGAGGCCGCGATCGACCAGGTTCTGCACGTTGACAAGTTCCTCGGTGACCAGGCCCTGCTGTTCCTCCAATGCGACACGCTGTGCGGCGATCCCGCCGATCTGCGCCCGGATCTGATCGGCGCGGCGGCCCAACTGGTCGATCTCCTGCGCCAATGTCTCACGACGCGCCTCGAAGAGGTTGCGCTGCCCCTCCAGCACCTCGCGCAGGTCGTCATTGCCCTCGGCGGCCTCCACGACATCGGCGGGGAACACCACCTCCTCCAGCCCGTCGCGTTCGGCCACAAGCCGGGCACGGCGGGCGCGCCATTCGGCATATTGCGCGTTGACCACGGCCAGGTTGGATTGGATGACCGAGCCGTCGAGGCGCAGCATGATATCGCCCTCGGCCACCAATTGCCCCTCATCGACCATCAGCGCAGCGACGACGCCCCCCTCGGGGTGCTGCACCGCCTGCCGGTTCTGGTCGACCTCGATCTGGCCCGGTGCCACGATCGCGCCCGCGATGTTCGAGAACATGGACCAGGCCCCGAAGCCGCCGACCAGCAGCAAGAGCGTCGCCATCCCCAGAAGCATCGGCCAGCGCACCGACCAGGCCTTTTGCGGCGTATCCCCTGCCATCAGCTTATCCCCCCCGGTCTTGGTCCCTCACCATTCGGGCCGGTGACCTGATCATGATTGGCCAGCACCTTGCGCAGCACTTCGTCACGTGGCCCGAAGGCCTTGGGCAGGCCGCCATCCAGCACCAGAAGCATGTCGCATTCGGCAATCGCGGCGGGACGGTGGGCCATGATCAGGACCGATTTGCCCTCGGCCTTCATGGTGCGGATCGCGGTGTTCAGGGCCTCGCTGCCCTCATGGTCGAGGTTCGAGTTCGGTTCATCCAGCACCAGCAGGACCGGATCGCCATAAAGCGCGCGGGCCAGGCCGACCCGCTGGATCTGCCCGCCCGAGAGCCGCCCGCCATCAGAGGACATCCGCGTGTCGTAGCCGTTGACCTGTTCGCGGATCATCCGGTCGGCGGCGGCCTTGCGCGCGGCGGCGACGACGTTTTCGGGGTCCGGATCCTCGTCCAGCCGGGCGATATTCTCGGCCAGGCTGCCATCGAACAGGGTCACGCTCTGCGGCAGGTAGCCGATCAGCCGGCCCAGGATATCGGCTGTCTCTTATACACATCTCCGAGCCCACGAGACCGAGGCTGATCTCG
>OJIS01000675.1_pt1 | contig 10631 bp, 10 predicted proteins | sample 1595671 | NCBI WGS metagenome assembly OJIS01 (sample SAMN05416814, study PRJEB24817) | seawater metagenome | isolation source: Sea water | place: Canada:Atlantic | collected 2013-07 | reverse complement strand
CACAGAGTAGATCGTCGGCAGCGTCAGATGTGTATAAGAGACAGGTGCAGGTTCGCTTGTTCCGCCGGCGAGGGATTCGGCGATTTCAGCGGGATCGGCTTTTCCGATGGCGGCGATGACATCGGTGAGGCGGATTTCTTGAAGATTTTGGATCGCCTTGAGGGAGGCGATTTCGAGATGGAGGCGTTTGTTGGAGGCCCACTTCATGCGGCTTTCGGCCTCGGAGAAGGTATCAATGATGGCGAGGAGTCGGTCGGGTTTGAGGGACTCCGAGGCATTGGTGAGGTCGTTCCAAAGGGCTTCCGGGAAGCCTTCGCGTCCGGCATTGGGATCGAGCTTGGCGACGACGAGGGCGCGAATGGCTCCGACGACTTCGGCGAGGAGCTGCGAGAGGTCCTTGCCTTTTTCGAACTGTTCAAAAATGACGGCGAGGATGCGGCCGGGGTCTTTTTCAAGGATGCCAAGGAGGAGGGTGGCGACGGTTTCGCGGGAGGTGAAGCCGAAGATATCGAGGACGTTGGGCTCGGTGATTTCGTTGCCACAGAAGGCGACGAGTTGGTCGAGCATGGACTGGGCGTCGCGCATGCCCCCATCGGCCCCTTTGGCGATTGCCCAGGCGGCGGAGTCTTCGAGTTTGACGGATTCTTCGGTGGCGATGTGTTGCAGGTGCGCGGCGATGATGTCAGTGGGAATAGGTCGGAGATCGAAGCGCTGGCAACGGGAGATGATGGTGGGGAGAATCTTGTTGGGCTCGGTGGTCGCGAAGATGAATTTGACGTGCGCAGGAGGCTCTTCGAGTGTTTTGAGGAGAGCGTTGAAGGCACCGGTGGTGAGCATGTGGACCTCATCGATGTAAATGATGCGGAAGCGGCTGGAAGCGGGGGCGAAGCCAACGGTTTCGAGGAGCGAGCGGACTTCGTCGACCTTGTTGTTGGAGGCGCCGTCGATTTCCAGGACGTCGAGCGAGCGGCCTTCGGCGATCTCGATGCAGGCGGGGTCATCGGGATCGAAGTCGATGGCGGGACCGTTGGGACAATTCAGGGCCTTTGAAAAAATGCGGGCGGTGGATGTTTTACCGGTGCCGCGCGGGCCGACGAAGAGGTAAGCGTGTGCGAGGCGATCCTTCTCGATGGCATTGCGCAGGGTGCGGACGACGTGGTCCTGTCCGAGGACATCGGCGAAAGTGCGGGGACGGTATTTTCTGGCAAAGACCTGGTAGCTCACGGGGGGGATTGTAGGGAGGAATGAGGGTTTGTCAGTGTCGAGTTTTGGAAATACCTTCCAGACACAATGGGCTTGGGAAAAGAATTACCCTATCAGCGGTGTCGTGAGCGGATTACGGCTCTGTGTGAGGGCGAAACCGACGTCATTGCAAAGATGGCGTCGGTGGTGGCGGTTTTGCACGACGGGATGGCGGGTTTTTACTGGACGGGGTTTTACCGGGTGGTCGACGGGAAGCTGGTGATTGGGCCTTATCAGGGGACCGTGGGGTGTTTGAGGATCGAATTTGGCCGTGGCGTTTGCGGGACTGCGGCAGAGACGGGGGAGACCCAGGTGGTTCCGGATGTGCATGCCTTTCCGGGGCATATTGCCTGCGATGAGAAATCGCGAAGTGAGATTGTGGTGCCGGTGAGAGATGCGAGTGGCGGGCTCATCGCGGTGCTTGACATTGACTCTGATGCGAAGGGGACCTTCGACGAATTTGACCGGGAGCAATTGGAGGTAATCGTGGCGGAAGTGTTCACGGCAGATTGATTCGCCTTTCCTGATTGTCTTAGCTCGGGAAATTTTCTCGAAAGTGCTTAAAGACATTCGGTCCAAGATGGGTTAGATATTCTTTCAACGATGGCCCGCGAAGAAAAAGACAGTCCGGAGAAGAAAGCGAAGAAGGGGAAAAAAGACGACAATGTTGTCGACCTGACAAAGGGGTATGCCAAGACGCGGAAGAGTCTGATCGCGAGGCTTGAGAACTGGGAGGACCAACGGACGTGGGATGAATTTTACCAAACCTATTGGAAGTTGATCTACTCCGTGGGCATCAAGGCGGGGCTGCGGCATGACGAGGCCTTCGACACGGTGCAGGAAACAATTTTGTCGATCGCGAAGCAGAGTAAGAAAAATCTCTACGATCCCAACCAAGGATCCTTCAAGACGTGGCTCATGAACATGACCCGTTGGCGGATTAATGATCAATTCCGCAAGCGTAAGAAGGATACCGCAATGCCGGGTGGTGGTTGGGAGGATGATCGCAAGACTGCGATCATCGATCGGTTTGAGGATCCCAAGGGTGATCTTTTGGAGCGGATGTGGGACGTGGAGTGGAAGAAGAATATCGCCGATATGGCGCTGACACGGGTCAAGGCCCAGGTGTCACCGAAGCAGTATCAAATTTTCGATTATTACGTGGTGAAACAATGGGATGCCAAGAAAGTGCAGGATCACCTTGGGGTCAGCATGGCCCAAGTCTATCTCGCCAAGCATCGCGTAGGTTCCGTTCTAAAGAAGGAATTGGTGAAGCTCGAGAAGGATGCAAAAAAAGATTAGGCCAGACCCGCTGATTCCGGATCATGAAGTCCTCCGCAAGATCGGAGGCGGTGCCTATGGTGAAGTGTGGTTGGCTCGAGGAGTGACCGGAGCGATGCGGGCGGTGAAGTTCGTTTATCGAGAGGACTTCTCGGATGAACGAACCTTCGAGCGTGAGTTCGAGGGGATCTTGCGGTTTGAGCCGATCTCCCGTGATCACCGGGGCTTTGTCAATATCCTCCACGTGGGTCGAAGTGATGATCAAACGGAGTTTTATTACTATGTGATGGAGCTGGGGGATGATGCTCACGATGAGGGTGAGATTAATCCGGTGGAGTATGAGCCCCGGACCCTGCGGACCGATATATTACGGGCGAACGGGAAGCCGTTATCGACGTATTTTTGTATCGAGACCGGGAGACGCCTGGCCGAGGCGCTGAGTGAGTTGCACGATCGCGGTCTGACCCACCGCGATGTGAAGCCCTCGAATGTGATTTTTGTCGATGGCAAGGCCAAGCTTGCTGATATCGGATTGGTGGCCGCGACAGACCAACGGACCTTCGTGGGAACCGAAGGTTTTGTTCCTCCGGAAGGGCCGGGGTCCGAGCAGGCTGATATTTATAGTCTGGGGAAGGTGCTTTACGAAATGGCAACCGGGATGGATCGGTTGCAGTTCCCCGAACTGCCGAATGAGGGTCCCGGAAATGATTACCGGAAGAAGTGGATTCGCTTAAATCGCCTCATTTGTGATATCTGCGACCCCCGCATTGCGAAACGGAAGATTAAAACCGGCAAGGAGCTTGCCGAGACGCTGGGGCATCTGCAACGGGGAAGAAATGGCCCCAAAAAGATCCCGGCTTTTGTCAAAGTCGCAATGCTGCTTTTGATGTTCGTGGGAGCCTTCGCAAGCCAGATCTGGGTCGAGAAGACCTGGGGAACACATATTATTGAAGGGAAAAGAGAACCTCTGCCAGCCCGTTATGTCATGGTCAAAGTCCTGACCGATCCCTATGGGGCGGAGATTTACAACAGTGAAGGTGAGCGGATTTCCGAGACCACCCCGGCAACCCTTTACGGGATCGAATTGGATTCGGAGCTGAAATTGATTCTCAAAGCTCCGAAGTATCGCGACTTGGAGGTGAATCGGATGGTCGTGGATCAGGGCGACCAAGTGATGATCATCAACGAGACCTTGAGTCTTTTCTCTCCGCCGAAAACCGATGAGATTTGGACTGATGCGCTCGAGCACCAGTATTTACCATTTTTGGACCAGCATAAGTCGGCTGATCATGTCAGTGAGTCTGATTGGAAACTTTACCTCAAGGAGACGGAGAGGAAGTTGAAGCCCATCGTCTTCATGCATGCTGGTCGCCGTATCGTCGCGGTCCCTGAAGAGTGGACGGCAGATTATACGACATGGTTGGAGGGAAAGTGTCTGAAAGAGGGATACTTTGAGGAATATTCCGAGGACAAACCTGAGAGTAATCGTCAGCTCGTCCCGAGCTATGATCTGCAATTTGATCAGACCAAATTACCCGCTGAGGCCAAAAAAGGGGGCAAGACTTTACGTCCTTTTTATTGTCTGGTTCGCCCGATCCCCTACGGTTCACTGAGCATTGATTCAAAACCCAGTGGAGCTGAAATTTATTTGAATGGAATCCCGATGGGATTCACTCCGCTTGACGAGGAAAATATTGCTCCAGGTGATATTAAAGTGACTTTGGTGCTCGGGGGGAAAAAGACCTTGAACGATACCATTTATCTTCCTGATCGAGGTCGTAAGGATCGGGTTTATCAGCTGGAGCCTAACAAGAGTCTGGTTCCTGGCGAGTCTTGGACGAACAGCATTGATATGGAATTAGAACCTTTGGGTGAGACTCTGAGCGTCTCGAAATGGGAGACGCGAAGTGGCGATTACCGGAGGTTCTTGAAGGAGAAAAAACGAAAGCCAGGAGATGTGATACTGAGCGATAATCCCCTCGTCCCTGTGGTCGGCGTGACGCGGGAGGATTGTGAGGACTTTTGTGAATGGCTGACAGAACGCGAGCGGGACAATGCCAATCCCGAGTTTAACCGAATTACCGAAGATTACAGCTACCGATTGCCGACTGATCAGGAATGGAGCCGAATGGTTGGCTTGGTTGAGGTCGGAGATAGTCCTGCCGAGAGAGAGAACGAAGTATCCAACGCGACTCAATTTCCGTGGGGTGAGTCTTTTCCTCCGCCAAATAGTTCCGGGAATTACGCAGACTCATCGGCGGTGGAGATTATCGAGAATGATCGCTTGATCGCCGGGTATTTCGATGGATTCGCGAAATTGGCTCCCGTGGGGCAATTCAAGCCAAACATCATGGGACTCTATGATCTGGGCGGAAACGTCCATGAGTGGGTTTCTGATTCCTACTTGAACGAACAGCTGGGTGATATGTGGGGAGTCTTGCGGGGAGGGGGCTGGAATAGTTTCAGTGAGGGAAATTTGGAATCTCGTTTTCGCCTTCCAGTCAGAGACATGGAATCCCGAAAGGATACTTTTGGTTTCAGGGTCGTCTTGGCCCGTAATGTTGAGGAAGAAGAACCAGAAATAAACGAAACAGAAGAGAGTGATGGTGGAGATTCAAATTGATTACGAAGGGCGGCTGAGATGCTCGGCCCAGCACATGCTCTCGGGTGGGAAAATTTCGACTGATGCGCCGGTCGACAATCAGGGGCGGGGGGAGAGCTTTTCTCCAACAGATCTGGTCGCAACCGCTCTGGGTAGCTGCATGGCCACGGTCATGGGGATTGCCGCGAATCGGCGGGAAATCGATCTCGGCGGACTCAGAATGAGTGTGAAGAAAGAGATGTCCGGTGATCTGCCGCGCCGGATTGCCCGGCTTGAGGTGGTGATCTTTATGCCGCTGAGCGAATCACATCCGGATCGCAAAGTACTCGAAGGCGCCGCCATGACTTGCCCGGTTCACCACAGCATCCATCCGGACATTGAGGTCGATATGACCTGGCATTGGCAGGCTTGATCAAAAAAAAACGGGCCGTCTTCTTGTTCAGAAGACGGCCCGGTGAGTTTCTTGAGCGCCTATCCTTGGTCTGGAATATCGACCATCCCGTAGTCCCCGTCGGGCTTACGCCAGACAAGAGAGGTGACATTGCGGCGGGCATTGGCAAAGACCACAAATGGCCGCTCGGTGAGGTCGAGTTCCATGACGGCTTCCTCCTTGTAAAGGCGGCGGAGACTGAAGGACTCCTTGTGGACGAAGAACGGCTCTGGTTCGACTTCCTCGTTGACCTGATCGGGAAGGTTGTCCAGAAAATCGGCTCGATAGTTCCTCTCGTCGAGGTAGCGAATGCTTTCCTCCTGGCGTGGCGTACGACGTTTCAGGAGTCGGGTTTTGTGCTTCCGCATGCGGCGGGCAATTTTGGCGATCGTAAAGTCGATGCTCTTATACATGTCCTCGGTCTCGGAAGAGGCATCGATGACGATGTGGTCGGCGCAAAAGAGGATGATTTCAGCCTTGTGCCGGCGGCTTCCTTCGACATCGAGAATCGCTTTCGCCTCAATGATGCGCGGGTAATCCAGATGAATGCCACCGATCTTTTCCATGGCATACTGCCGGAGAGAATCAGTGACGTCTTCGTGACGCACGGTCACGGTGATGTTCGGGTCTACGTTTCTTGTTTGCATAATGAACGGTGGTAATAAAAATACCTTAACTCATTTATAGCAGTGGGGGGCGTTGATCGCCACCTCTTTCGTAAGGAAATCTACCCTTTGATCTCCATCAACATCTGAGCGTTGTTGGGGAACTTTTTCATAAAGAAAAGAAGCCGCTCCATTGCCTCGACCGGTTTGTGCCCGGCGAGGCCACGACGAACCATGTAGATTTTCTTCAAGCTCATCTCGGGGAGGATGAGCTCCTCGCGTCGTGTTCCGGATTTAAAGATGTCTGCTGCCGGGTAGACGTAGTGCTCGGCGATCCTCCGATCGAGAACGAGTTCCATGTTTCCGGTTCCCTTGAATTCCTGGAAAATAGCCTCGTCGGCCTTGGAGTTGGTTTGGATCAGAGCGGTTGCAATAATCGTCAGCGACCCGGCTTCGCGGGTGTTTCGGGCTGCGGCGAAAAGGCGGCGGGGCATCTCCAGGGCGCCTGCCACGATACCGCCGGATTGATATCCGCGGCCACGACTTTGTTTGCCGCCACTGAGGTTGTTGTTGTAGGCGCGGGCGAGGCGCGTGATCGAGTCCATCAGGATGAAGACGTGCTGCCCGGCTTCAACAAGCCGCTTGGCCCGCTCGACGCAGAGTTCGGCGAGGCGGCAATGGTTGTGGGGGGATTCGTCATTGGAACTCGCATAGATTTCGGCATCAGGGAGCTGGCGGCGAAATTCGGTCACTTCTTCCGGACGTTCGTCCACGAGAAGGATCATGAGATGAATGTGTTCCTCGTGGCGTTCCTGAACGGCTTGAGCCATGTGGAGCAGGAGAGTGGTCTTGCCGGAGCGGGGAGGGGATACGATGAGTCCACGCTGGCCGCGACCGACGGGTGCCATGAGGTCGACCAAGCGGGTTGTGAAGCGCTCCGGAGTGGTCTCGAAACCAATCTGCTTATTCGGATTGACCGCTTTCAGCTCCTCAAAGGCGGGCAGTTTACGGGAATCTTCGGGCTTTTCACCATTGACCGAAGTGACTTCGATCATTTGGGGGCCGCGAGAACTGTCGCGTGCAACCCCTTTGAGCCAAACTCCTGGTCTGAGTCCATGCTTGCGGGTGAGATCGGGCGGAACAAAGACGTCTTCTTTGCGTTGTTCGAAATTTTGGTCGGGTTTCCGAAGAAATCCAAATCCCTTCGGGGCAATCTCAAAGAGACCATCAACATCAACGGGGTCGCCGGTGAATTCGAATGGCCTGCGGTCACGTTGATCGCGTTGATCTCGCTGGTCGTCACGGGGTCCGTAGCCACGGACGCGGCCTTGTCTCTGACCTCCGCCGCCACCATGGCTGTTGCCACCACCACCTCCGCTATTGCCACCACCTCCGCTATTATTGCCGCCACGGCTTCTGTTCCGACTACGGTTACGGTTTCGATTGCGGTTACGGCGGTTGTTATTTTCGCCGTTGCCTTGATCGGCGGCCTGTTGGCCCCCGGAGCTCGCTGAGTCAGAGTCAGGTGGAATCATGTGAATTAAGGAAAATCTGGAAAGGTCGGGCCTTTTGTGGGAGAGGGGTCGGTTGGATTTGCCCCAAGCCGGGAGATCCCTGCCGTGGCCGACAACGGGTGCGAAATGAGGAATCCCACGAAAGTGTTTGCCGGGACGGTCGAGCGTAAATTCCGCACTGCGGGCCGTGGCAAGAGACCGGGGATCTCTCAAAAGAAACGATGGAAGTGACTGTGAAAATAGCCAACTTCCTTCACCTGCAGATACCTTGTTCCGAAAACCCTGTGAAATCAACGATTTTTTCAGGGGGGCAAAGATCTCGAACTTTCCTCGGTTTTCCCTTGACGATAGATTGGATTTTCATAGCTTCCGCGTCCCGATTTCCGACTTTTTAAGATTATGCCACGCGATATTATTATACTGGAATGCACCGAGGCCAAGGCCGAGGGCAAGCCGACCTCCCGTTACACCAGCACCCGTAACAAGAAGAGCCTCAATACCCCTGGCCGTCTTGAGAAAAAGAAATTTAATCCTTTCCTCAATCGCCGCACTCTCCATCGCGAGCTTCGATAGTCCCTGACCCCTACCTATTTTTATCATGTCTGAGCCCAAGACCATTCAGCGCCGGATTAACTTCCGTAAGCACAATAAGTCGATGACCACCAAGCGTCTCGACCTTCCATTTGAGAAGATCAGCTACCAGAACCCTGAGGTTCTGACCAAGTTCACGACCGAGACCGGCCGTATTCTTCCCCGCAAGGTGACTGGCGTTTCTGCCAAGATGCACCGCGCCATCACTCGTGAGATCAAGCGCGCCCGCGCCGTGAATCTTCTTCCGTAGTTTGATCTGACTTTCATTTTTTTTCAGAACCGTCCGGAGCGATCCGGACGGTTTTTTTTGTTTTCGACAGCTTGATTGATTCTCGCTTGTCGCGACTTGTCCTTTCCCGCAGAGTGCGCGCGTCATGCGAAAACTCTTTCCTCTACTTGGGCTTCTTCTCGCCTTTTCGGCTGGCTCGCTGCTAGCCAATGATCCCGCAGTCTCTCCGACTGACGAACCTAAAAAGGTCACTTTTAGTGAAGCCCCGGACGAATGGGTCGACCAAGAGATAGGGCCCTATTTGGACAAGGTGACCGGGAAGGTTTTTTACGGAGTTAAAATCGCCGAAGACAGCGAAGGGAAGCCGGTGGAACTTCCGCTGGTTGTCGTTTGGTTGGGTTTGGCGGCGGTTGTGATTACGATTTACTTCAAATTCGTCAATTTGAGATCCTGGAGACTTGCCGCCCGGACAATCAGCGGGAAATACAGTTCCTCGACCGACCCTGGTGAAATCACCCACTTTCAAGCCCTTTGTGCCGCGCTCTCGGGAACGGTCGGACTTGGAAATATTGCCGGAGTGGCGATTGCCATTAGCGTCGGTGGACCCGGGGCAACGTTCTGGATGGTGCTGGTGGGTTTGTTTGGAATGACCTCCAAGTTTTGCGAGTGCACCCTGGGAGTGAAATACCGCACGATTGAGAACGGAAAGGTTTATGGCGGTCCGATGCAGTATCTCAAGAAGGGCTTTGCGGAAAAAGGAATGGGAGGAGCCGGGATGATTTTAGCCGGCGTCTTTGCGTTCCTTTGTATCGGAGGATCATTTGGGGGCGGTAACATGGTGCAGGCCAACCAGGCTTGTGACCAGTTGGTCGGGGTTCTTGGCGAAAATTCATTCTTTGGTCAGAATCGCTGGGCCTTCGGAGTTGTACTGGGTGTGGCTGTCGGTCTCGTGATTATTGGCGGAATCAAGAGTATTGCCTCTGTGACTGCGGCACTGGTGCCCTTCATGTGCGGGATATACATGCTGGCAGGACTCTTTGTGATCTTCGTGAATTTCGGCGAAGTCGGAAATGCTTTTAGTCTGATCTTCGAGGGTGCCTTTGCTCCAAGTGCGATTGGTGGTGGCGTGATTGGCGTGATGATTCAAGGAATGAAGCGGGCCACTTTTTCCAACGAAGCGGGCATTGGCTCGGCTCCGATTGCCCACTCGGCAGCGAAGACAAAATTTGCCGCCAGTGAGGGGATTGTCGCACTCCTGGAACCCTTCATCGATACCGTGGTCGTCTGCACCACGACCGCTCTCGTGATTATCATGGCCGGGACTTACAACGACCCCAACCTTCAAGGCGTGGGTGTGACCTCGGCGGCCTTTGAATCCGCCATTTCTTGGTTCCCTCTGATTTTGACCGTTGCGGTTGTTCTCTTTGCCTTCTCAACCATGATTTCCTGGTCTTACTACGGAGTGCAGGCATGGAGCCATTTGTTTGGCCGCAGCAAGCGGGCAGAGCTGATTTACAAGCTAATCTTCTGTGTCTTTGTGGTGATTGGTTCCTCACTCAGCATGAGCAAGGTGTTTGATTTCTCCGATGCCATGATCTTCGCAATGTCAGTGCCCAACGTGATCGCGATGTATATCTTGATGCCAAAGGTGAAGGATGAATACGCACGCTTCCTCGAGCATGTGAAAAAGACGGATGCTTCCTAGAAATGGCGCGCCAATACCAACTTAAGAAAGGGCCCCGTAAGGGAGCTTCGGGGATCGATTATCAGGCCGAGCTGAATGAACAGCAATACGCTGCGGTCAGCTCTCTGCCGGGACCGGCTCTTGTGATCGCAGGTGCCGGTTCGGGAAAAACCCGCACCTTGACTTACCGGGTCGCTTACCTTTTAGATCAGGGAATTGATCCCAAAAACCTCCTCTTGCTGACCTTCACAAACAAGGCGGCCAAGGAAATGATGGAGAGGGTTCGGGAGTTGATTCCGCTCGATCTGAGCGAACTCTGGAGCGGGACCTTCCACTCGATTGGAAACCGGATCTTGCGACGCCATGCCGATGAACTCGGATTGACGCGATCATTCTCGATCATGGATCTGTCTCTTATACACATCTCCGAGCCCACGAGACCGAGGCTGATCT
>OJIS01000669.1_pt1 | contig 10676 bp, 6 predicted proteins | sample 1595671 | NCBI WGS metagenome assembly OJIS01 (sample SAMN05416814, study PRJEB24817) | seawater metagenome | isolation source: Sea water | place: Canada:Atlantic | collected 2013-07 | reverse complement strand
AGATCAGCCTCGGTCTCGTGGGCTCGGAGATGTGTATAAGAGACAGATGGTGCAGCGAATGCGGTTGGGACAGCCCGATGTGACCGGCCGCCAGAGCCCCGAATTGATCGAAGGCGCGGATTATGTCGAGGAGGCCGACCTGGTCATCAAGGCGCTGGGGTTCGAACCGGAAGACCTGCCCGCCTTGTGGGACCAGCCGGAGCTGGAGGTCACCCGCTGGGGCACCGTCAAGACCAGTTTCCAGACCCATGAAACCAACCTGCCCGGTGTCTACGCGGTGGGCGATATCGCGCGCGGCGCGAGCCTTGTGGTCTGGGCAATCCGCGACGGGCGCGAGGCGGCGGATGCGATCCTGGAGCGGCTCGCCACATCCGCCTCGGTCGCGGCGGAATAGGGTTAACGGGGCGGATCGGGGCGAATTTCGGCCTGTCACCCCCCGTACACCCCCCGATGCACCCCCTGTGCAGACCGGGATGTGCTATGCGGGCAAAACGGGAAACCGGAGATTTGTTTATGGTCAAGGAGGCTGACATGTTTTTATCCATCCGCGCCGCACTCACCCTTGGGGCGCTGGCAATTGTGCCGGCCCTCGCCCCTGCACCCGCCTCGGCGCAGGGGGCGGGCACGGTCACGCCGCCGCCGGGTTGCACGGCGTTCATGACGGTGCAGTCGCGCGGCTGTTTCGTGTCGCATTACTGGACCTGCGAAGGCGATCCCGAGGGCACGCATTGGCGCATGTCGATGGATGGCGACGGGCCGTTTGCCCTGTCGCAAACCGATCGCGAGTTCCGCTGGCTGCTGTCCTATGACCTGCGCAATGGCGGGCAGAACACGCTGATCACGCCCGAGGAAGACCCGGCCTCGGTCACCGAGCTTTTCGCGACCGGCAGCGATTCCATGGTGTTCAGCACGATCTTTGAGAGCCCCGGCGGCCTGCGCATCCAGCGCGATTACACCGGGTTCGACCGGCTGACCGGCGAGACGGTCGAAATCGACGGGCGGGTGCTGAACCGGACGGAGTTCTCCTATCAATACGACCTTGGCGAAGGCCCGCGCCGGGTGGAGGGCAACCAGTATGTGCACGAGGGCTGGCGCATGTTCTTCGGCGGGCAGGAAGTCACGACATTGCCGAGCGGCGAGACCTTCGAAAGCGACAATTCCCCGATGGAGTTCGCCGAACCCGGCGAGCGCGGCTTCCTGTCGGATCAGCCGCTATATGATTGCGGAGACATGATGTCATGAGCCGCCGACATCCGCCCGCTTCCCGAGACAAGGACCACCCGGCCGTCGCCCGGACACCCCTGCGCAGGCCCCAGAATGAAGGAACCCCGCAATGACCAAATACGATGCCAACTGGGCCCGCGCCGAGCAGGAAAAGCGCGAATGGATGGCGGAACACAGTCTCTATTCCGAGGCGGATGAGCATTCCTCCTGCGGGGTGGGCTTGGTCGTGTCGCTGGATGGCAAGCCGCGCCGGTCGGTGGTGGAGTCAGGGATTGCCGCGCTGAAAGCGATCTGGCATCGCGGCGCGGTCGATGCCGATGGCAAGACCGGCGATGGCGCGGGTATTCACGTGCAGATCCCCGTCACCTTCTTCTATGACCAAATCCGCCGCACCGGGCATGTGCCGGATTGGGACCAGCTGATCGCGGTCGGCCAGGTCTTCCTGCCGCGCAACGATTTCGGCGCGCAGGAGACCTGCCGCACCATCGTGGAATCGGAAGTTCTGCGCATGGGCTATTACATCTATGGCTGGCGTCATGTTCCGGTGAACATCGCCTGCCTGGGCGAGAAGGCCAACGCGACCCGGCCCGAGATCGAGCAGATCCTGATCTCGAACAGCAAGGGCGTGGATGAGGAGACCTTCGAGCGCGAGCTTTACGTCATCCGCCGCCGGATCGAGAAGGCGGCCTTTGCGGCGGGGGTGCGCGAGCTTTATCTGGCGAGCCTGTCGTGCCGGTCGATCATCTACAAGGGCATGATGCTGGCCGAGCAGGTCGCCGAGTTCTACCCGGATCTGCAGGATGACCGCTTCGAGAGCGCCTTCGCGATCTATCACCAGCGCTATTCCACCAATACCTTTCCGCAATGGTGGCTGGCGCAGCCGTTCCGGATGCTGGCCCATAACGGCGAGATCAACACGCTGAAGGGCAACCTGAACTGGATGAAAAGCCACGAGATCCGCATGGCGTCGAACTATTTCGGCGATCTGGCCGACGATATCAAACCCATCGTGCCGGGGGGATCGTCGGATTCCGCCGCGCTGGACGCGGTGTTCGAGGTGCTGGTGCGGGCAGGCCGCAACGCGCCGATGGCCAAGACGATGCTGGTGCCCGAGGCGTGGTCGAAATCTACGACCGAGCTGCCCAAGGCGTGGCGCGACATGTATTCCTACTGCAACAGCGTCATCGAGCCCTGGGACGGCCCCGCCGCGCTGGCGATGACCGATGGGCGCTGGGTCTGCGCCGGGCTGGACCGCAACGGGCTGCGTCCGATGCGCTATGTGGTGACGGGCGACGGGCTGCTGATCGCGGGCTCCGAGGCCGGGATGGTGCCGGTCGACGAGGCGAAGATCGTCGAGAAGGGCGCGCTGGGCCCCGGCCAGATGATCGCGGTGGATATGGTTGAATCCAAGCTCTACCACGATGCCGAGATGAAGGACATGCTGTCGGCCTCGCGCCCCTTCGGCGACTGGGTGGGCCGGATCACCGAGCTGGAGAGCGAGACCGCCGGCCTGACCGAGACCCGCGACTACCAGGGCGAGGATCTGCGCAAGCGCCAGATCGCGGCGGGCTACACGATAGAGGAGCTTGAGGGCGTGCTGGCCCCGATGGGCGAGGACGGCAAGGAGGCACTGGCCTCGATGGGCGACGACACGCCGAGCGCGGTGCTGTCCTCGACCTACCGGCCGCTGAGCCATTATTTCCGGCAGAATTTCAGCCAGGTGACGAACCCGCCCATCGACTCGCTTCGCGAGTTCCGGGTGATGAGCCTCAAGACCCGGTTCGGCAACCTCAAGAACGTGCTGGACGAGGATTCGAGCCAGACCGAGATCCTGGTGCTGGAAAGCCCCTTTGTCACCAATGCGCAATTCGACGCGATGCTGGGACATTTCGGCAAGAACGTGACCACCATCGACTGCACCTTCCCGGGCGATGGCGACCGGGGCGCGCTGCGCAAGGCGCTGGACCGGATCCGGGCCGAGGCCGAGGATGCGGTGCGTTCGGGCGCGGGGCATCTGGTGCTGAGCGACCGGGCGCAGGATGAGGACCGCGCCGCCATGCCGATGATCCTGGCGACCAGCGCGGTGCATAGCTGGCTGACGCGGCAGGGCTTGCGCACCTTCTGTTCGGTCAATGTGCGATCCGCCGAATGTATCGACCCGCATTACTTCGCGGTGCTGATCGGGGCGGGGGCGACGACCGTGAACGCCTACCTGGCGCAGGACAGCCTTGCCGACCGGATCGACCGGGGGCTGCTGGATTGCGACCTGACCACGGCGATGGCGCGCTATCGCAACGCGATTGACCAGGGGCTGCTCAAGATCATGGCGAAGATGGGAATCTCGGTGATCTCCTCCTATCGCGGCGGGCTGAATTTCGAGGCTGTGGGGCTGTCACGGTCCATGGTGGCCGAGTTCTTCCCCGGCATGCTCAGCCGGATCAGCGGCATCGGCGTGACCGGTGTGCAGCGCAAGGCCCTTGAGGTTCACGCGCGCGGCTGGAAGGCGGGCACCGACCTGCTGCCCATCGGCGGCTTCTACAAGGCGCGGCGCTCGGGCGAGAAACACGCCTGGGAGGCGCAGACCATGCACATGCTGCAAATGGCCTGCAACACCGCGTCCTACGAGATGTGGAAGCAATACAGCGCCAAGATGAAGGCGAACCCGCCGATCCATCTGCGCGATCTGTTGGAGATCAAGCCGCTGGGCAAGCCGGTGCCGATTGAGGAGGTCGAAAGCATCACCTCGATCCGCAAGCGCTTTGTCACGCCGGGGATGAGCCTGGGCGCGCTGAGCCCCGAGGCGCACCGGACCCTGTCCATCGCGATGAACCGGATCGGCGCGAAATCGGATTCCGGCGAGGGCGGTGAGAGCCCCGATGATTTCACGCCCGAGCCCAATGGCGACAATGCCAGCGCCAAGATCAAGCAGGTGGCATCCGGTCGCTTCGGGGTGACGGCGGAATACCTGCTGGCCTGCGAGGAGCTGGAGATCAAGGTCGCGCAGGGCGCCAAGCCCGGTGAGGGCGGGCAGTTGCCGGGCATGAAAGTGACCGAGCTGATCGCCAAGCTGCGCCATTCGACGCCGGGGGTCACGCTGATTTCCCCGCCGCCGCATCACGACATCTATTCCATCGAGGATCTGGCGCAGCTGATCTACGACCTCAAGCAGATCAACCCGCGCGCCAAGGTGACGGTGAAGCTGGTGGCAAGCTCGGGCGTTGGCACGATCGCGGCGGGCGTGGCCAAGGCCAAGGCCGATATCATCCTGATCTCGGGCCATAATGGCGGCACCGGCGCATCGCCCGCGACCTCGATCAAATTCGCGGGGCTGCCCTGGGAAATGGGCCTGACCGAGGCGCATCAGGTGCTGGCGATGAACCACCTGCGGGGCCGCGTCACGCTGCGCACCGATGGCGGTTTGCGCACGGGCCGCGACATTGTCATGGCCGCGATGATGGGGGCCGAGGAATATGGCATCGGCACCGCTGCGCTGATCGCGATGGGCTGCATCATGGTGCGCCAGTGCCAGTCGAACACCTGCCCCGTGGGCGTCTGCACCCAGGACGGGAAACTGCGCGACAAGTTCACCGGCAGCGCCGAAAAGGTGGTGAACCTCATCACCTTCTACGCGCAGGAGGTGCGCGAGTTGCTGGCCGCAATCGGCGCGCGGTCGCTCGATGAAGTCATCGGCCGGGCCGATCTGCTGAGCCAGGTCAGCCGGGGCAATGCGCATCTGGACGATCTCGACCTCAACCCGCTTCTGATCACCGTCGATGGGGCGGACCGGATCGTCTATGACCGCGACAAGCCGCGCAATGCGGTGTCGGACACGCTGGATGCCAAGATCGTGCGCGATGCCGACCGGTTCCTGCGTGACGGCGAGAAGATGCAGCTCAGCTATGCCGTGCAGAACACGCTGCGCACCATCGGCACGCGCACATCCAGCCATATCGTGCAGAATTTCGGAATGCGGAACGATCTTCAGCCCGATCACCTGACGGTCAAGCTGGAAGGCTCCGCCGGGCAATCCCTTGGGGCTTTTGCCGCGCCGGGATTGAAGCTGGAGGTGTCGGGCGATGCCAACGACTATGTCGGCAAGGGCCTGTCGGGCGGCATCATCGTGGTCCGGCAGGCACAGGTCAGCCCGCTGAAAGCCGATGAGAACACGATCATCGGCAATACCGTGCTTTACGGCGCGACCTCCGGGTTCCTTTTTGCCGCCGGTCGGGCGGGCGAGCGCTTTGCCGTGCGCAATTCCGGCGCGCATGTGGTGATCGAGGGTTGCGGCTCGAACGGGTGCGAATACATGACCGGCGGGGTCGCGGTGATCCTGGGCTCCATCGGGGCCAATTTCGGCGCGGGCATGACCGGCGGCATGGCCTATCTCTACGATCCAGACGGGGCGTCGGTGGTCAACATGAACATGGAGACGCTGGTGACCGCCCCGGTGATGGACGGCCATTGGGAGGATGAGCTGCGCGGCCTGATCGAGCGTCATGCAGCCGAGACAGGGTCACGCAAGGCAGCCGATATCCTGCAGCATTGGGATATGGAACGGGGGCATTTCCTGCAGGTCTGCCCCAAGGAGATGCTGGCCAAGCTGCCCTACCCGCTGGCGGTCGAGGATCAGGCCGTGCCCGCCGAATAGGGGCGGGAGCAAGGGGATAACGGGCGCGCCTCGGCCACCGGGGCGCGCCTTTTTCTTGTGCAATGCGGAAAAGTTGAAAGAGAATCCGGGGGCCCGGTTTGCCTTGTCTTCACGAGTTGGCCGGTAGGCAGGGGCAGATGCGTTTGTCCCGAGGCCGCCCATGCCCACCACCTATACAGACCAGTTCTTTGTCATCGACCCGGCAAACCCGCCCCCCTCCGGCACCAGCCTGACGGTGCAGAATTACGATTTCGTCGACAGTGACGATAACGGCTTCATCCAGCCTGACGTGGGCGACACCGCCAACGGGGCCGAGGTCACCAGCGTCTGGATTGACGACACGATCACCGTGACGATGGGCGGCAGCACGGTCACCATCACCGGCGTGACCTTCTACCTCGACGGGCAGCCCGCGATCTTCACACCGACCGATGGCACGGTGCTGGAGGACGCGACCTTCCAAAGCGCCACCTATGTCACCGACAGCACCCAGGTGCCGGTGGGTGAATTGGGGCCGCCCTGTTTCACCCCCGGCACGGTGATCGAGACCGAGACCGGCCCGCGCCTGATCGAGACGCTGGCGCCCGGTGACAGGGTGCTGACGCGCGACCGGGGGATGCAGCCGGTCCTGTGGATCGGTCGCCGAACAATGCCCGGAACCGGTGCCTTCGCGCCGGTGCGCTTCGCGGCGGGGGCCATCGGCAACCCCAATCCGCTGACCGTCTCGCCGCAACACCGGATGCTGGTCACCGGCTGGCGGGCGGAGCTTTACTTTGGTGAGGCGGAGATGCTGGTGGCGGCCAGGCACCTGGTCAATGGCGACACGATCCGGCAGGTGGAGAGGGCCGAGGTGACCTATATCCACCTGCTCTTCGCGGCGCATGAGATCGTGATGGCGGGCGGCGTCCCGTCGGAAAGCTATTTCCTTGGCCATGCCCTGCGCGCCTGCGATGCCGACACGCGGGCCGAGCTTCTGGCGCTGTTCCCCGACCTCACCCCCGGTGCGCGCGACCTGGTCCCGGCACGGCAGGTGGCACGCCGGTTCGAGGGGGCGGTGCTGGCGGCGTGATCAGCGGTCAATCGCCACGGTCTCGGGCCACAGGGCCTCGCTGGTGGCGATGGTCGCGGCGAAGGTGATTGCCATGCCGACGGCGGCGAGGATCAGGGTAAATCGGGTCATTGCGGGCCATCCTCATGCGGTTCAGAGGTGACACGGGCCGCCGCCGGGTTTCCGTCGCTCTTAGCCCGGAAAAGTGAACGCGTCCCGGCTGTAGCCCTGCAAATAGAGCAGCGCCGTCAGGTCGCCGTGATTGATGCGGATGTCGCACTCGGCCTGGACGGAAGGTTTCGCGTGCAGCGCGACGCCGGTGCCCGCCAGATGCAGCATCCCCAGGTCATTGGCCCCGTCGCCCACGGCGATGACATCCTCGACCCCGATCCCCAGACGGGCGGTGATCTCCTGCAAGGCCGCGACCTTGGCGTCGCGCCCCAGGATCGGCAGGGCGACGGTGCCGGTCAGTTTTCCGCCCCCTTCCAGCAGCGTGTTGGCCCGGTTCTCGTCAAAGCCCAGATCGGCGGCCACCCGCGCGGTGAAGGCGGTGAACCCGCCCGAGACCAGCGCGGCATAGGCCCCTTGCGTCTTCATTGTCGCCACCAGCGTCGCGCCCCCCGGCATGAGGGTGATGCGGGTCGCCAGCACGGTGTCGATGACCGAGACGGGCAGATCCTTCAGCAGGCCGACCCGTTCGGCCAGCGCGGCCTCGAAATCCAGCTCGCCATTCATCGCCCGCGCGGTGATGCCCGCGACATGATCGCCGACCCCCGCCTCGGCGGCCAGTTCGTCGATACATTCCTGGCAGATCATGGTGCTGTCCATATCGGCCAGCAGCATTTTCTTGCGGCGGTTGCCGTCGGGCTGGATCACCAGATCGACGCCCTGCGCCTGCAGGCTCTCCCAGACCTCCCATTGGTTGGCGGGCAGGGTGGCCAGACCGAATTCGGCGGCCTCATCCGGAGACAGCCAGAGAATATCGCCTCCGCCCCAGGCATTGCGCAGGCTATCTGCAAGCGCGGGATCGAGGGCACCGGGGCGGGCGATGAGGGTGGCGAAGAACATTGGGCAGTTCCGAGGCAAGTCGCGTTTCCGACCGCATAGCCGCATTTTCCGACTTGTGCCAGCCGGTGCTTGGCCCTATCCCGGCAGGTGGGACACCCCTCCCCAACGAGGGGCGCTTATCTGGAAGGATACCAGCAATGGTTAAGACGACCCCGGCCGCGCGGCCGGCCACCAAACCTGTCGCCGTTCCGGCGAACCCGCGCTTTTCATCCGGCCCCTGTGCCAAACCCCCCACATGGACATCCGACGCCCTGGCCGACGCGCCTTTGGGCCGCAGCCACCGCGCCGCGATCGGCAAGGAGAAGCTGCGCGCCGCGATCGAGGGCACGCGCGAGATCCTCGGGATTCCCGCCGATTACCGGATCGGGATCGTTCCGGCTTCGGATACCGGCGCTTTCGAGATGGCGATGTGGTCGCTGCTGGGGGAACGCCCGGTGCAGATGGTGGCCTGGGAAAGCTTCGGCGCGGGCTGGGTCACGGATGTGGTCAAGCAGCTCAAGATCGACGCCAGCACCCATGTCGCCGACTATGGCCGCATCGTCGACATGGCTGCTTTGGACTATGATCAGGACGTGTGCTTTACGTGGAACGGCACCACCTCGGGGGTGCGCGTGCCCTCGGGCGATGTGATCCCGGCGGACCGCGAGGGCCTGACGCTGTGCGATGCGACAAGTGCGGCCTTCGCGCAGGATCTGCCCTGGGACAAGCTGGATGTGACGACGTTCTCCTGGCAGAAGGTGATGGGCGGCGAGGCGGCGCATGGGATGCTGGTGCTGTCCCCCCGCGCGGTCGAACGGCTGGAAAGCTACACGCCCGCCTGGCCGCTGCCCAAGATCTTCCGCATGACCAAGGGCGGCAAGCTGATCGAGGGGATTTTCGAGGGTGCCACGATCAACACGCCGTCGATGCTGTGTGTCGAGGATTACCTCTTCGCGCTGAAATGGGCGCGAGAGGTCGGCGGGCTGGAGGGCCTGCGCGCGCGGGCCGATGCCAATGCGCGCGCGATCTGGGATTTCTGCGACAGCCGCGACTGGATCGCCAACCTTGCCGAAGACCCCGCGACGCGGTCGAACACCTCCGTTTGCCTCAAGTTCACCGATGACCGGATCACGGATGGTGCTGCGTTTGCCAAGGCGGTTGCGAAGCGGCTGGAGGCGGAGGGCGTGGCACTTGATATCGGGGCCTACCGGGATGCGCCGGCGGGCCTGCGCATCTGGTGCGGCGCGACGGTGGAGACCGCCGATATCGAGGCGTTGCTTCCGTGGATCGACTGGGCCTATGAGGCCGAGATTTCCAACGCATGACCGGGTGGCGGGGTCAAACCCCGCCCTACCCATGACCTGTAGGGCGGGGCTTTCCCCGCCACCCCTCCATATTCAAAAGGACCAGACCCATGGCCCCCAAAGTTCTCGTATCCGACAAACTCAGCGAAACCGCCGTGCAGATCTTCCGCGATCGCGGCATCGAGGTGGATTTCGAACCCGCACTTGGCAAGGACAAGGACGCGCTTCTGGCGCGCATCGGCGATTATGACGGCCTCGCCATCCGCTCTGCCACCAAGGTGACGGAAAAGATCCTGGCCGCCGCGCCGAATCTGAAAGTCATCGGCCGCGCCGGGATCGGCACTGACAATATCGACAAGGTCGCGGCCTCCAAGCAGGGCGTGATCGTGATGAACACCCCCTTTGGCAACATGATCACCACCGCCGAGCACGCCATCGCGATGATGTTCGCCGTGGCGCGGCAAATTCCCGAGGCCAGCGCCTCGACCCATGCAGGCAAGTGGGAGAAGTCCCGCTTCATGGGGGTCGAGCTGACCGGCAAGACGCTTGGCGTGATCGGCGCGGGCAATATCGGCGGCATCGTCTGCGACCGGGCCAAGGGCCTCAAGATGAAGGTCATGGCCTATGATCCGTTCCTCTCCGAGGAGAAGGCCGAGAAGATGGGCGTGCGCAAGGTCGAACTGGAGGAGCTGTTCGCTCATGCCGATTTCATCACCCTGCATGTTCCTTTCACCGAGCAAACCGCCAATATCCTCAGCCGCGAGAACATCGCCAAGCTGAAACCGGGCGTGCGTGTCATCAACTGCGCGCGCGGCGGGCTGGTCGATGAGGCGGCTTTGGCCGAGGCGCTGAAATCGGGCCATGTCGCGGGGGCGGGTTTCGACGTGTTCGAGGTGGAACCGGCCACCGACAGCCCGCTTTTCGGCCTGCCCAACGTGGTCTGCACCCCGCATCTGGGGGCGGCAACAACCGAGGCGCAGGAAAACGTGGCGTTGCAGGTCGCAGAACAGATGTCGGATTATCTGCTGACGGGCGCGGTGCAGAACGCGCTGAACATGCCCTCGGTCACGGCGGCAGAGGCCAGGATCATGGGGCCGTGGCTGAAACTGGCCGGTCATCTGGGCAGTTTCGTCGGCCAACTGACCAAGGAGGCCATCGAGGAGATTCACATCACCTATAACGGCGTCGTCGGCACAATGAACCTTGAGGCGCTGAATTGCGGCGTCATCGCGGGGATCATGAAGGCGGTGAACCCGGATGTGAACATGGTCTCGGCCCCCGTCATCGCGCGCGACCGGGGCATCGAGATCTCGACCACCGCGCAGGACAAGACCGGTGCCTTCGAGGGCTATATAAGGCCTGTCTCTTATACACATCTGACGCTGCCGACGATCTACTCTGTGTA
>OJIS01000667.1_pt1 | contig 10706 bp, 6 predicted proteins | sample 1595671 | NCBI WGS metagenome assembly OJIS01 (sample SAMN05416814, study PRJEB24817) | seawater metagenome | isolation source: Sea water | place: Canada:Atlantic | collected 2013-07 | reverse complement strand
GAGATCAGCCTCGGTCTCGTGGGCTCGGAGATGTGTATAAGAGACAGGTATACGCCACCCATGGCTTCAACAATTCCAGCACCCTCACTGCAAAGGATGGCACGCAGATCGAACTCCACTCGGGGAACGTTTTTCGATTTCGTCCCGATGGATCCAGCGTGGAGGTCTTCACCCGCGGGCAGGTCAATCCCTTCGGTCTCTGCTTTGATCGGCGTAACAACCTTTACAGTGCTGACTGCCACAGCGCGCCGGTTTACCAACTTCTCCAGGGCGGGGCCTATCCCAGCTTCGGCAAGCCTCACGACGGGCTCGGCTTTGCCCCGACCATGATCGAACACACCCACGGATCGACAGGAATCTGCGGCATCGCCTACCTCGACCGTGATTGGTGGGGATCGGACTGGAACGACCATCTTCTGATTGGCAACCCGGTCACCTCACGCATCAACCACGACAGAATTGAATTCCGGGGAAGCACCCCGGTGGCCATTGAACAGAGTGATTTTGTCACAAGTGACGACCTCTGGTTCCGTCCCGTTGACATGTGCATGGGGCACGATGGAGCCCTCTACGTTGCCGATTTCTACAACAAAATCATCGGCCACTACGAAGTCCCCCTGACTCATCCCGGCCGTGACCGGGAACGCGGACGACTTTGGAAAATCACCAAGAAAGGAACCTCCTCCCCTCAGCCCACCACTCCTCGCACAAAACCTCTTTCCGACGTGATCACTTCACTCAAAAACAACGATCCATTCGTCCAAAGACAGGCGGCCTTATCGCTCCAACTTCAACCGCAGGAAGTAGCTCTGGAACCCTTACTCAACGCTCTCGCCGGCACTCCTGATGATGACACCCACCTCGTCCACGTCCTACGCATGGCAATCCGCAACCATCTCATCGCCTTCCCAAAAAGCATCCGCATCAAAACTCCTCATGCCCCAATCTTAGATAACATCATCCCGGCAGTACCGACCCCGGAGGCGGCTTCGCTCCTGTCAGCTCTGCCGAAAAAGAGAAGCCATCTCACTCAAATCGCGCGCTACGCCGCGGACTCCATCATCACCGATCTCATCAAGGAACTCTCAAATCAGGGCACTCCTGAAACTCAACTCACGGAGCTCAATGCCCTCCAGGCTGGACTCGATGAGCGGGGTCGACTGGAACCTCATCCCGACATCATCAACTCGGCGCAAAGCCTCGCGAAAACACTTTTGGAAACTCGACAAAAATCGGCAAACCGTGAGTGGATCGAGTTCCCACACCCCGCCTATCTTGAGAGTCCATCCCCCTGGACCATCCAAAATCGTCGATGTCAGGACGGGCAGGATGTCCCCGTGATCTCCAGTCTTCAAATGGGCGCGCCGAATGCGGAACAACGCACTGGCATTTTACGCTCAAAGGAATTCACGACAACAAACGAACTTTCATTCTGGATCGTCGGGCATCAAGGCCACCCGAATCAGGAAGCCCATCGCAAAAACCACATCGCCCTGATCGATGACGAAGGAAACGAGCTCTCCCGCGCATACCCACCGCGAAACGACATCGCTCGAAAGATCACCTGGACGACAGAAGCAGGAAAACAGAGGCGACTGCAGATCACCGATGGCGACGCCGGTGAGGCCTACGCGTGGCTGGGAATCACCCGAATCAGTGGAGTCGAAGGTGTCAGCACTGACACCTTTGCCGGGAACTCCAAGGTCGACGACCAACTGACAACACTGGCGGAGATTTTAAAATTCAGCGCTCCGGTGACCCTGCGGGACCAACTCAAGCCGTGGCTCTCAAAGGACTCCCAAACAACCGTGACGCAGGTCCTCGATGGTCCCAAGAACGAACAATTGGAACAGCTCATCAATCAGCGGGTTTCGGAATACAACGCCGCCAAAAAACTTGAGACGCTTGACGCAAAAAAGGGGGGGCATGTTTTTCAAACCAACTGCGCAACCTGCCATCAGGTCAAACACCAGGGCGGCTTGATTGGCCCGCAACTCGACGGCATCGGCAACCGTGGCATTCAACGTCTCGCCGAAGACATTCTCGATCCGAATCGCAATGTCGACAGCCATTTCCATCTCACTCAATTCACCTTCACAGATGGCACAACCAGCAGCGCCTTCATCACTGGTGAACGCGGCAATGCTCTTCAAATTCGCGATCTCAAGGGCAACTCAAAACGGCTACAAAAGGCCCAAATCGCTTCCCGTCACACCCTCCCCATTTCAATCATGCCTGCGACATTCGGCCAGGTTCTTACATCCGGAGACTTTGCAAACCTCATCGAATGGCTTCGGACTCAAAGCTAACACGAGACCCCTTACTCCGCTCGATGTGATCCCAAGTTGTCGCTCAGGGCGATTGGAAAGATGGCAATCATTGTATCGTCGGGCCATGTCAAATCGATGCCGCGCATGGTGCCGGTTCCGCTGCTGAAGCTCGAGGCTTTGCAGTAGGCTGACGTAAAGATTGGTTAACTGATAGTTCTTCTTATCAAACGCAAGATGTCGGAGGGTCTTTCGGCACCGGTGGTCTTCGAGTATCACCTCGACGAAAACGGCATTTCGAGGAAGGTCCGGGGAAACTACCTCGAACGCCCGGTGACCATGGCCCTCTACCCCGTCGCCGAGAAGCCGGAAGGCCGCCGGATTTATCCTTACCATCAGGATGATGCACGGTTCATTCGAAACATCGGTGCCAAGTTCATTGGGAGAGCGATCTACCGCTGGGGTGGCGAGAGCCGGCTAAATTCGCAAGAATTCCGGACGAGCGCCCAGTCACTGATCGAAGCAATCCACAAGGATGATCTTCGTAACAAAAGAAGTCAGCGGTCACTCACTTTCCCATCAGTGGATCGAGGAACTTGTAGAACGCTTCGGTCGCCGGATCGTCGGGCTTGCCGAGATCATTGTTAAGGCGACTGTGATTGGTATCTCTCTTGCCAAAAGCCCTGACGGGAATCTCCGCCACATTCAGCTTGGTCGCGAGCATCTCCGCCTGCGCTCTGGTGTCGGGATTACCGGGAAAATAGAGGAGTAGAAATGGAGGAATGCCCTTGCCCTTCTCCACGTGCGTCACCGCAGAAAAGTCCACATGCTTCTCCGGATCGTTCCCAAATTTTTGTCGATGTCCGAAGGTAGGCATCTTTCCTCCATAAAGCGTCCGCCGGTGCTCCGCAGTCATGATGATCTTTGGAATATCGTAGGTGTCGCCATCGACAGGCACACACCCCTTGATAACGTCAAAGGTCACCCCCTCCTGTTTCAGGTAACGGTCATCAGTACAAATCAATGCGGCAAGCTGCGCTCCCGCAGAATGTCCACCCACGAAGATCCGCTTCGGATCTCCTCCATGCTTCGCAATGTTGCGATGCACCCAGCCAAGTGATTTGGCGACATCGCGAATGAGATCATCCATTGTCACCTCGGGCAGGAGGCGATAATTCGTCGACACGAAGACGAAGCCTCGCTGGGTCAACACCTGGGGCTTGAGCCCAACATCGCTCTTATCGCCAACTTGCCACCCTCCGCCGTGAATCCAGAACATGACGGGCAGGCTCTTACCTTCCACGTCATCGGGCATGTAAATATCGAGCACCTGGCGCTTATGCCCGGATTCCACGTAGGGAATTTCAGGCATGAGTTTTTGTGCGGATGCGCTTTCGAAATAAAACAGAATCGAAAACACGATGGCGGGGATGAAGTTTCGTAACATAACTGACACGGGTGAAAGCGAGGCAGCATGCCTGATAACGTGCTCCGTTCAAACCCCAAATCAAGTCGCCTCGCTCCCTACCGCCATGGGTCTTGGAATCGAAACAGTTGAGAAAATCCAAGAAATCAGAACGTTTTGTATCAATCAGTCATGCCAAACACGCCCTCCAAGAAACCTTGGCTTACAAAGTGGACCTCCTCATTGTTCATTGCTGCCACCATCCCCTTGCTCCCTGGCTCTCTTCGAGCGATCGAATGGACACCCATCACTGATTCCCTGCTGAAGCGAGCGACCGCCCAGGACGAGAAAGAAATCTGGCCGGGCGGTTGCGCTGGCGTGGTGACAAACCGGTTAACTGGCGACGTCACCGTCAAGGTTGTTGGGCACGGACTTTGGCGCAGCGCTGATCAGGGGAAAACCTGGGCGCGGCTGGACAAAAAGATCGTTACCGGACGCGACGAGACGGGTTGGGCAACGAACGTTGATCAAAATTCACCGACGAGGCTCGCCAGTTTTTCACTCGATGGAACAGCCGGCTGGACCACCGACGGAACAGCATGGAAGAAGTTCGCCGACCTTGGACGGAACTGGGATTATGGATCTGTCGACTGGGGAGCGAAGGACCCAAGGGTCATCATCGCAGTCAAACATGAAACGAACCCACCGGGAGAGGTCTATGTCACCAGCGATGGTGGGACTTCCTGGAATCAACTGCCAATCCACGTGCTGGAAGATCGGGGGAAACCATCCATGGTCGGAGCCTTGGGCGGAAACGTGCTCATCTATGGTAAAGGGGAAGGCATCCATCGCAGTTCCGATCTGGGTAAGACCTGGACCGGGGTTTCCAAAGTGAACCCGCTCACGCGAATTCCAGTTCTCTTTAAAGGCGTCCATTACCTCGGAACCGCGAAGGGCCTGTTGGTGAGCAAAGACAAAGGCGCAAGTTGGCAGATGCAAGGCTCCCCTGTGGATATCTGGCAAGGTCCCTTCTTCGGTCGTGATCAACAGGAAATGCTCGTCGTTGGCGAATCCGGCATTCACCAGACGAAGGACGCAGGGGCGACATGGCGTCGCGTGACCGACCTCAAACCAAACGCTGACGGATTTAAATTCACCGCCGACTGGTTCGGTTGCTACGCTTGGGACCCGATGAACGAAATCGTCTATGCTTCCTCAATGGGCAATCCCGTCTTCAAACTAACACTAGGAAAGTAAGCAGAAACAACACCCAAATCAACACGAGTCCAAATCAGCGATATGAACCAGACCATCACCTTCATCCTCTCAGCATCTCTCCTCATCGGACATGCCTCCCTCGCCCAGGACACGGTCCGCAAGGACATCGCCTACGACGATGAGCACGCAAGTCAGATCCTGGATTTCTATCCGGCCAAAACAGACAAACCGGCGCCGGTCATGGTTTTCATCCATGGTGGTGGCTGGCGAGGCGGTTCGAAGAAAGACCTTCCCCGATTTTTGACCAAAGCGAACGCCGACGGTTGGCTTGCTGTGGTCTCGGTCGAGTATCGCTTTACCGACGTCGCCCCCCACCCCGCCCAGGTTGATGACTGCGCGCGAGCCATCCAATTTCTCCGGCAAAATGCCACGGCGTGGAATATCGACCCGGAGCGCATTGGTGTCACCGGAGGATCGGCTGGCGGGCACCTCTCGGCATACATCGCCCTCCAGGACGATGAGGCGAAACCAGATTCCAAAGATCCCGTTGAGCGACAGTCCTCGCGCGTTTCATTTGCAATCCCCTTCGCCGGCCCAACCGACTGGGGATTACTGGGCACCGTCAAGCACGACCACCCGGCATATCGGCAACTCCTTGGCTACGAACCGGGCACCCCGGCTGATAAAATGTCCCCGGAAAAGAAGAACGACGTTTCGCCTCTGCAGTTTGTTTCCCCGGACGATCCTCCAATTCTGATCGTCCATGGCGACGCTGACAAGATCGTCCCAATCGAGCACGCCAGGGTCCTTGATGCCGCCTTGAAGAAAGCGAAAGTATCGACGGAGCTCTTCATCGTGAAAGGTGGCAACCACGGAATCGCAGGGGCAGGTCACCCGGCCGCGGTGAAACGAGCAAGCGCATTCATGCGCGAACACCTTCTGGGTGATGAGTCAAAAACAACGTCCTCTAAGCCTTCAAAATAGAGACCCGTGAACCAAACCGATCCCCACGACATGAGGACCAGCAACCTGAAACGCCGTCGCTTCCTTCGTAACTCTGGCGCCACCCTCGCCGCTGCAGCCACTCTTCACTTCAACTCCTATGCCGCCGAAAAAAAAGGACCGCGCTTTCAATTTTCACTCGGCCAGTGGACCTTTCATCGCGCGTTTCGAGGAGCACCGGGCGTCTCGAGACGCGATCCCCTCGAGTTTCCCACCATGGCCGGCGAACTGGGGTTTGAAGGCATTGACTACAGCGGAATCTTGCTCGGAAACGATCACGCCAACCCAAAGAAAATTGCCGAACTGAATCGCCGTGCCGCCGATGCCGGAGTTCAAAACCTGCTCATTCTCGTGGACCTTCATGACGCGCTGGGTGCCGCCGATGCGGATCAGAGAAAGAGCAATGTCCTGAAGTATGTCCCCTGGCTGGAAACCGCCGCCGCCCTGGGTTGCACCGGAGTTCGTCTCAACCCAATCAGCGATCCCGGTTTGGCAGCGGAGGAGCAGGCCCGACTGCTGGCCGACGGGACATCCCAACTCCTTAGACACGCCGAAAAACTCAAGCTCGACCTCCTGTTCGAAAACCACGGAGAAGGTCTTCGAACCAACGGTGCCTGGATCGCCTCTGTCGTCAAACAGGTGGATCATTCTCGCTGCGGAACCTTGCCTGATTTTGGCAATTTTCAGAAGGATCGAGCGAGTGGCACATTCCATGATCGCTATGCCGGAGTCGCGGCCATGCTACCATTTGCGAAAGGAATCTGTGCCAAGTCCCACGATTTCGATGCCAACGGAGAAGAGTGCTACTCCGATTACGGTCGCATGCTCAAGATGATCAAGGACTCCGGCTATCGGGGCTGGATCGAGGTGGAATACGAAGGTCCCCATCAGGGTCCGGGCGGCCCTGCCCGCGAGCGCGTTCCGGCTGGTCGCCTAGGTGAAAAAGAAGGTGCCCTTGCAACGAAAAAGCTACTTCAGAAACACCTCGGCGCGGATCTAAAGAAGTAACATGTCGGCTCTCCCACGCTTGGTCAAAAATTTCACGCCATCGACAAGCCCGTCAGGGTTCCCTTGCTCGACCCGAACTGATCCGCTTCGATTCCCAGACGCTGAAGCATGCTCACGTAAAGATTGCATAAGGGCGGAGGGTCCTTCGGATCGAAGTGCAGATGTTGTCCGTGCTTGAACCCACCGCCCGCTAAAAAAACGGGCAGATTCCTCGTCGAGTGGCTGCTGGCATCTCCAAGATTGCTGCCGAGAAAAACGGTCGTGCGGTCCAGAAGATTCCCTTCATCTTCCTGCGATTGGCTGAGCTTGCCGAGGAGGTCGCGCACGGTTTTCATCGCCTCAACTTCGACGATCTTGAGCTGCGCAAGTTTGCCTGGATCCTTGCCGTGGTGGGAAAGGTCGTGATGGCCCAGATTGACGCCATCAATCGGAGGCGCGGCAGTGGAACCGGCAAGCATGATGGTGATGAGCCGCGTCGAATCAGTCTGGAGGGCCAGATGAGTGAGGTCGAAGAGCAGCCGGGTGCGGCCGATGAGGTCCGCGGGGTTGGGAATGTCTTTCGGCGGGGCGACATCCACTTTGGGCTTCGGCTTCCTGGCCCAGTTTCGATCACTGACCATTTGTTCTTCGAGTTCACGAATGCTGGTGAGGTATTCGTCGAGCTTGTCACGATCTTCGGTGCCGAGGCCCTTACTCAAAAATTTAGCCTGCCCGCGAACATCATCGAGAATGCTGCGTCCGTCATCAAGATGACGCATTTGCTCCTGCTTCTGGGCAGGGGTCCCTTCGAGAAACAATCTGGCAAAGACTCGCGATGGCGAATCGTCGGAAGGGATGAGCGCACCCGTCCGGGTCCAACTGAGTCCTCCGGCTCCGTTACCCGCCAAGGCCAGGCTGGGGAATCGGGTTTGCGCGCCGATATGGCTGGCCGCGAATTGGTCGAGAGAGATGGCGTTGCGAAATCCGGGTCGGCCTGCGCCCGGAACACCGGTGAGAAAGCTCGCCGAGGCCTGGTGCCCGAAGGACGAACTCATTCCCGCGTGCTCCAATCCGGAAACAACCGTGAATTGATCGCGGTACTCGTTGACGATCTTGAGATAAGGCGAGAGCTCGTAATCCCTGCCGGTCTCCTTGGGGATAAAGTTTTCCGGGTGCAAGCCCAGCTGCGCGCAAATACAAACCATGCGCCGGGCTGGTTGCTTGATGCCCGGAGCGGCAAAGGCTTCCAACCACGGGAGCGCGAGTGAGATACCGCTGGCGCGGAGAAATTGGCGGCGTGGGATGTTCATGTCGATATTCAGTACTTCGTAGTCGTGCCGGTGGCTTATTTGGTCTGAAACAGCTCACTCAGCACAATCTCGTGAATCAATGACCTGAAACCATAGTTCTTTTCGCGAACGCGGTCGATGATGAATTCGACCTGCGATTTATCCAGCGGCGTCGGTTCCGCCCCGGTCGAGTAAGCGAGTAGTTTCTCGGTCAAGTTTCGGGCGAGTTGATCTTTATCGGCTAACAACAGGAGCTTGTATTCGTCGATGTCCTTGAAGCTCCGTCCATCCGTCAGGACGTCACTGGGATCAACCGGCGGTCCCTTAATCACCCGCCGCGAGCCTTCGCGGATCGCCCGATAATGATCGCGCCAGCCGCCGGTCACGTCGTAGCTCTCCAGCGCGAATCCCGGCGGATCGATTTCCCTGTGACAGCGAGCGCAGCTTGCGATGTCGCGATGTTTCGCCAGCTGGTCGCGAATGGTGGTGGCACCGCGGATGTCGGGCTCGATCGCCCCGATATCAGGTGGAGGTTTGGACGGCGGGGTTCCGAGGATGCGCTCAAGCAGCCAGGCACCGCGCAGGACCGGTGAAGTTGTCGTTCCGTTGGCGGTCACTTTCAACACACCGGACATCGTAATCACGCCGCCGCGATGGCTCCCCGGTGGCAGCATCACCTTGCGCATGTGCGCTCCCTCGACCACGGGAATTCCGTAGTGCTCTGCCAGGCGGGCATTCAGGAAGGTGAAGTCGGAGGATACGAAATTCGTCAGGCTCAGGTCGTGCTTCAAGATTTCGTCGAAGAACAGCTTCGGTTCCTTGAGCGAGGCCGTCTTGAGTACGTCGTCGTACTCCGGATAGAGCGTGCGATCCGGCGCGGTGGCATCGATCGCACGAAGGCTGAGCCATTGTCCGGTGAAGTTTTCCGTGAAGGCCTTTGCCTTGGGATCGTTCAACATGCGCTCGACCTGCTTGTGCAACACTCCCGGATCACGCAATTCGCGGGCCGCTGCGATTTGAAGCAATTCCTCATCAGGCGTGGAACTCCAAAGGAAGTAGGACAGGCGGCTGGCCAGGGCGTCATCGTCCAGCATGGCAATTCCGGGCACGTTCTTTTCACGCAGAAAGAGGAAGTCCGGTGACGCCATGATGCCTTTCAGACCAACTCGAACCGCCTGCTCGAAGGAGTAACCGGCATCCAATCGTGCTTTCACCCGCGCCAGGAAGGGGCGAATGTCCTCGTCCCCCACCCCACGCCGAAACGCCCGCCGCGCGAAGTCTCGAAGGATGCGTTTGGCATCAACCATGGGCTGCTTCGACACGACCTCGAGCCGCTCCTTTTCTTCAGCGCCGGGCACCCGCGCCTGCGGCATCTCGCCAAAGATCGACTTGTGGCTCGGGGGCGGCCAGGACTCCAACAAAGGCCCCTCAAGTTCCACCCATTGGATTGCCAGTCCGGGCCCCTTGTATTTGTCCGCACCTACCTTCTCCACATCGGGCGGCAGCGCGGGCAGCCCGTCCGCGACAATGCGAAGGCGGTTCCGGGGCTCAAGTTGTTCGGTGAACTCGAGGACCGTCGGCTTGTCCGCCGGAAACGAAAAGTAGTCGATGAGGCGCTCCTCGGTAACCTCTTTGAACGTGCCGGCGTTGACGTGAAAGCCGACAGGTTTGCCATCGCTTTGATAGCCGTAGCCCGAGATACGAATGCGGTACTTGCCTCGAAAGTGGGTCAGCATGTTCCACATCGTGACGCGAATGTTTGCGGACTCCCAGACCGCAAAGATGGCCACTCCGTCGTCAACGTGACGATAGACGCTCCCTGTCTTCGCAACGGATTTTTCTTCCCGGAGATCGAACCTCTTCTTCTGGATCCAGGGCTTCCCCTTGTTGGCAATGGCCGCGTCGAGCACGCGGTCGGCGGCCGCCAGATAGTTACGAAGGAGGAACGAAGAGGTGTGCAAAGCCTCCGCATTGTTGTCGAATCCGTTGGTCGAAAGATCCGGGGGCAGCAGGTCACTCAAGTCGACATCGACATGCAACAAATCCCGCACTGTGTTGGTATACTCCGCCCGGTTCAATCGTCGTAGAACCACGCGACCTTCGGCAGCTCGGTGTGCGCGCTCAGCAGCTTCCGCATGCTCGCGAATCCACTTGATCACAGCCTTGGCTTGCTGCGCCGGAGGGCGGGTTTCCTTCTTCGGCGGCATCTCGCCCGCCTCGATCTGAGCCATCACCTCCAGCCACATCTCCCGGTTTGGCCGGTTGGCAAAGTCATCCGTCAAATTCTCGATTTGGAAATCTCCCTTGTGCTTGGTTCCGCCGTGGCACTTCTGACAGTGCTCTTCGAAGAGTGGCTGAATCGCCTTCAAACTCGATCCGATTGACGGCTTGTCAATCTGCGCGTTCACTTCAATTGAAACGATGACGTTAACCCACAGCAGCACGCTGATGAAGCTGACTACAGAATTTCTTGAGCGCATAGACCTTGAGCTGTCTCTTATACACATCTCCGAGCCCACGAGACCGAGGCTGATCTCG
>OJIS01000666.1_pt1 | contig 10749 bp, 8 predicted proteins | sample 1595671 | NCBI WGS metagenome assembly OJIS01 (sample SAMN05416814, study PRJEB24817) | seawater metagenome | isolation source: Sea water | place: Canada:Atlantic | collected 2013-07 | reverse complement strand
GATCTACACAGAGTAGATCGTCGGCAGCGTCAGATGTGTATAAGAGACAGTTACGTGTGCTCGGACTTTGCTGACCCCAAACTCCGCACCGTCCTCATGCGCGATCTTTTCGGTGGTGAATTGAGACTTTTCCGTGATCACCGGGTCTTCTCCAACTCACCCGGATTCGCCGCCGAAATCACCCTGAAGGAAAAGAACTCTGCGATCACCGTAAAGCGCGAAGGAATGACCAAGGAGGATGATTGGAAGATCACCAAACCCTTCGAGCTGGCCAGCAGCCCGGCCGCTCTCAACAAACTTCTCGGAGGGCTCGCTGCCATGCAGGCCAATGCGGTTCTGGATGAATCGTTACTCGCTCTTCCCCCACCCCTTCCCGAGAATATCGATCACACCATCAGCGTTTGCTATTTCCTGCCCGATGGCTCCATCAGCACTCCGGTCACCGCGATTTTCTATCCGCCTGAAAATGATCAAGCCACCAGCGTCCCCATCGTGGTCACGACAGAACCCGGAAAGAACCGATCAGCCATTCTTATGGTTCCCCATGGCCCCGGATCAATCCTCGCCAGTATTCCCCGGGACGTGAACTCGCTTCGAAGCCGCACCATGACTTCGCTTCAGGTTCGCCAGATTGAAGGCGTCACCCTCAGCGACTTCACGGGCCGCGAGGTCGCACTCACGTTGGAAAAAGATCCCCACGAGCGGGCGCGTCGGTGGTATGCCCAAGTCACCCGGGATGATGACTCCGAACGACGCTCCGAGCTCTACAATGGTGCTGCCAATATTTATCAGGTGAAGGAGCTCTTCGAGGCCCTCTTTCGAGATGAGGTCAAGAGCTTTACCAATGACGCCTCAACCGACCCTGCTGAATATGGCCTCAATCACCCCATCCGGCGGGTCACCCTGAAGCTAAGAGACGACAAAACAGCTCTCTTTGTTATTGGTGAAAAACTGCGACCTCAATACTTCTCGCGGCGCGCCGACAATGGCCGTCCACTTGAGATTTCCGAAGAAGCTTACGAGGCTGCCTTGGAGGGCAAACCCCACCGTGAACTGGAAATTGTCGCCCAACCGGGCAATTTGCTAACAAATCCTCCCACCGGACTAGAGCTCCTTGGGCTCGATCAGCCAAAAACAGCAAAGGTCAATGGGGTCACTCTTCATCTTGGCAAGATCAATTCGAGGCACTTCTATGCCAACCGGCTCGACGAGAATGGAAATCATACTCCACACGTCGTCGAGATTGGGCCACAGAATGTCGGTCGCATGCCCTTGGAAGCCTACCATTGGCGGGGAATTCGACTCTGGAATATTAATCGCTACGAGATCAATGGACTGATTATCAAACGCCAGAACGAAGAACCTCTCGAACTCAACTACGATTTCTTTGCCCCCACGCAATGGTCCGCCAGCCGGGCGGGGAAAGACGTCACCGCTTTACTCAACACGAACAAGGCTGAAAAACTCCTCAAGAAACTCACTGACATCGAAGTCAAAAAATGGATTGGACCCGTTGCGGAAGGCGCGGCAGAAAGGCTCACGGACCCCGGCCTGACGATCTCGGTCCTCATTGAAGAAGTTGACGATGAAGGCCGCTCCAAGGGCAAAGTAATGCGGCAACTTAAACTCTCAGAGGTTGTCGAAGGACAGATCAACCGTCTCTGCTTTGGTAAGTCCGACACCAGCCCCAGCTACTTCCTCCTCGACGCTGCGACTTACCAACGGCTGATTGTCAAACTGCTCGAAGAGTAATCAAGCCTCTGGTCGGATCTTATCCATCCAGCCGATTCCGAATCACCATCGACTCCCTCCCGCTTGCGAGAAGTCGTTCCTGTCTTGCCCGGGGAATCTCTTCAATGGGACACGGCCCGTAGCCCAGTTGACCGATGAAAAATTCCACCGCTCGCGTGCTTAATGCGAACACCCAGGGAATCCCAAGCTCTCGCGCTCTCCTCTCCGCGGCTTTCACCAACAAGCGTCCATAGCCCTGCCCTCCGTGACTTTGCTTCACATAGAGACAGGCAATTTCGGCACAATTCGGGTCGGCAAAAGCATGCAGCGCAACACAACCCACGACGTTGCCATCGATCGTCATCACGAGAAAATCCTGCAGAAAGGCTTCAATCTCCTCATAGGACCGCGGCACCAAGTGCGCATCTCGCATTGAGCGTCCCACCATCGCCAGAAGTTCGGAAATATCATCGGCCGCAATCGCTCTGATCGACAAATAATCGTCGGCATAAACCATCACCCCAACACCCTCGTTGGAAAAGAGTTCATCCATCAAAACACCCTGGTGATTTTCATCAAGAAGATGCACACGCGGAATCCCGCTATCGCAAACCTCAGCGGCCCGATGCAAGAGATCGGCCCCTTCCCCACTCCACTTGAGGGCATCTTCTCTCGAAATGGCATTCCCTCCGGCAACCTGTTCAGGAAGGAGTAAAATCAGTTTAAAAGCACCCAGTCCCGCCGCAAAACAAACCATCTTTTCACCAAGGAAATCCAAACCCGGTTGCTCAATCAGAGCCAACTGGCCACGATTCAAGATTGCCTCAACCTTCTCCGGATCAAAGTCACAAGACTGCCATTTCAACTCCCCATCGATCAAGAGATGATCAATTTGCGCATCACTGCTCCCCGTGGAAACCAGTACCAGTTTCACCCCCACTTGCTGCAAGGCAATCAAATCCAACAATGCTTCAGCCAAGGCCAGCTCCGGTATCCGGGCAGCATTGAGAATCAATACGAAAACCTTTCCCCGGAAGGAAGGCACGTATTGGAGAACTCCGCGAACATCACTCTGCACGGCGGCATGTTAGAAAACGACCCCCGGAATGGCAAGACACCGGCACCCCCAACCGTCAACTTCTCACCTCGCCAGCCTCGTTTTTCCTTTGCCTGACTCCTACTTTGCCTAATCCTCGGCCCGTCATGGCCAAGCCCAAATCCGCAATCACGCCCACACGCTCGGAAAATTTTCCCGAGTGGTATCAACAAGTCGTCCGCGCGGCCGACCTTGCTGAAAATTCCGAAACCCGGGGATGTATGGTCATCAAGCCGTGGGGCTTCGCAATTTGGGAAGCCATCCAACGTGATCTCGATGGGCGCCTGAAAGCGACCGGTCACCAAAACGCCTACTTTCCTCTTCTCATCCCCCTGTCCTATCTCGAAAAAGAAGCCGAACATGCCGAAGGATTCGCCACCGAGTGCGCCGTCGTGACCCATCACCGGCTCGAGGTCGAGAAAGATGCCGTTACCGGAAAAACCAAAATGGTTCCCCGTGGCAAACTGACCGAACCCTACGTCATTCGTCCGACCTCTGAGACCATCATCGGAGCGGCTTTCTCGCGCTGGACCGAATCCTACCGCGACCTTCCGCTTCTCATTAACCAGTGGGCCAACGTGATGCGCTGGGAAATGCGCCCCCGCCTTTTCCTCCGGACTGCCGAGTTCCTTTGGCAGGAAGGCCACACCGCTCACGAGACCAAAGAGGAAGCTCTCGAGGAAACGCACATGATCCATCAGCTCTATGCCGATGCCATCCGCGACCTCCTCGCGATCCCCGTCATCATGGGAGAGAAAACCGAAGCCGAGCGTTTCCCCGGCGCCGAATCGACCCTCACTGTCGAAGCCATGGTTCAGGATAAGAAGGCCATCCAGGCTGGAACCTCGCACTACCTCGGCCAAAATTTTGCCAAAGCTCAAAACATCACCTTCGTCGATCGTGAGAACAAAGAGCAACACGTTCACACCACTTCATGGGGAGTCTCAACCCGTCTCGTCGGCACCCTCATCATGGCTCATTCCGATGATGACGGCCTCGTCCTTCCTCCACGCGTCGCTCCCCAACAAATCGTCATCGTCCCGGTCACCCCCAAGGAGGAATCCAAGGAAGCGATCATCGACGCCTGCCAAGCCCTCGCGACGCGCCTCCGCGAACAGTCCTATAGCAGGGAGCCTCTTCGCGTTTCAGTCGACACCCGGGACCTTGGTGGTGGCGTGAAAAAGTGGGAGTGGGTTAAAAAAGGGGTCCCCCTCCGCGTCGAAATCGGACCGCGTGACCTTCAGGAGCGCAAGATCTGCCTCCAGCGCCGCGATCAGGCCGCAAACGAGAAAACCTTTATGGAGAAAGAAGAATTTCTGCGCGATGTCGTCGATATTCTTGATGAAGTCCATCAATCACTCCTCGAGCGCGCCCGCACCTTCCGCGATGAAAATATCGTGGAGTGCTCCGACCTCTCGGCCTTTGAAAAACACTGGGATGACTCCAACGAAAATCCGGGCTGGCTCATCACACCCTGGGCAGGTTCCCGCGAGGAAGAGGAAGAGATTTCCAAGCGCCTCAAAATCACCATTCGTTGCATCCCCATCGAGAAGCAAGACGAACCGGAAGCCAAGTGCTTCATGACCGGCCAGCCCACAAAGGCACGAGCCATCTGGGGACGGAGTTATTAGCTCTTTGATCAATCAATCAAGGCAGGACTCTTGCACGAGGGTCCGGCCTTTTTTGGTTTCAACGGACCCGAAGCCTCCTGAGACTCTGCGTGAGCCCCTCTTGCTCCGCTGCGCATCTCCCGCCACAAGACATGCGCAGACATTCGCAACTCGTGCGAAGCTGCTTTCTTGATTCCGGATAGTCTCCGGTTCATGAACTCTCGCCCACCGGTCGATAAAGCCTTCAGTGCCTGGCTTGTCACACGCAGTCTTCGAAGCACCGTTGGTGAGACGACTGACCGGGCACTCTTTAGCATCGCCATCGAATCGCCTTGCTTGGTTTGCCAACCACGTGTCGCCCATGCACTTGCGCTCTACCTAAACGAATTCGATGACAACGAGGCCAATTGGCTTCCCGTCACCGATCACCGCCTCGAGCAACTTCAAGCCCACAAGGAACTCCGTGAGATGCTTCGGCACGAGACCCCGAGTGATCCGAACTCAGCGATCAATTATCTCTCCAGTCAAGGCAGCGTCATTCTGGAACTTCCCAAGTGCCATGCACAAACGGCACAAAATCCCGACGTCTTCCAGGTCAGCATGAGCTGTAAGGAACCATGTGAAGGTAATCATCACCTCTGGATCAATGCCAAGCGTGTCCCCGAGGAGACCCTCGTGCTCATGATTGCCAATGCCTTCTTCGACTGGGCCTGCAACGGAGGAGATCGCCAACCGCCCCGGAACTCCTCTCAAAAGAAATCATGAACGCCATCGCCATTACGCTCCTGGTCTCCATGACCTTGGCGGGAATCTTCATTGTCTGCTTTGCGACCGAAGCCTTCCGCCGCCGCAAATCATCTCCCGAACGCGACTCACTTCTCCCACTTCAAGACGACTCCAATAGCTCAACCAAATGACCATCACATACGACGATAAAACACCTCGCCAGTTCATGATCGCCTCCATCGTTTGGGGCCTCGTGGGAATGCTTGTAGGCGTAATTGCCGCCTCCCAACTCAGTTGGTGGCAGGCCAACGGCCAATTCATCGAAACGATCACCTTCGGGGCAATCAAAACCGAAGGCCTCTCATGGTTGACCTACGGTCGCCTTCGCCCGCTTCATACCAACGCGGTCATTTTTGCCTTCGTCGGAAACATGGCTTTCTCAGGGATTTACTATTCCACCCAGCGACTCTGCAAATGTCGTACAGCCTCGGACAGACTCTCCAAGATTCATTTCTGGGGATGGCAGGCCATCATCGTCGGTGCCGTCGTCACCTTTCCTCTGGGACTCACCCAGTCGAAGGAATACGCCGAACTCATCTGGCCTCTTGATATTGCCGTCGCCCTGATCTGGGTCATCTTTGCGATCAACTTCTTCTGGACTCTCGCCAAGCGAAACGAGCCCAGTCTCTACGTCGCCCTCTGGTTCTACATCGCCACCATTATCACCGTGGCGATGCTCTACATCGTTAATAACCTCCAAATCCCAACTTCCCTCACCCACTCCTATCCTATCTTCGGAGGACTCCAGGATGCCTTGGTGCAATGGTGGTATGGACACAATGCAGTCGCCTTCTTTTTGACCACACCAATTTTGGGCATCATGTATTACTTTCTGCCCAAGGCTGCCAATCGGCCGGTCTACTCATACCGACTTTCCATCATTCACTTCTGGGCACTCGTCTTCATCTACATCTGGGCTGGTCCACACCACCTCCTGAACACCGCCCTCCCCCAATGGTTGCAAACTCTCGGCATGCTCTTTTCCCTCATGCTTTGGGCACCTTCATGGGGCGGCATGCTCAATGGTCTCCTTACCCTCCGCGGTGGTTGGTCCCAACTCCGCACCGACCCGGTCATTAAATTCTTCGCGGCTGGGATCACTTTCTACGGCATGGCCACCTTTGAAGGACCCCTTCTCGCCATCCGGGCTGTCAACGAGCTCTCCCACTATACCGACTGGGGCATCGGCCACGTGCACTCCGGTGCCCTCGGCTGGAACGGTCTCATGGCCGCCGGCATGTTCTACTGGCTGGCGCCTCGATTCTGGAAAACCGAACTCTGGTCCAAGAGCCTCGCCAACCTCCACTTCTGGATCGCACTCGTAGGCATCCTCCTCTACGTCGCTGCAATGTGGACTGCCGGAATCACCCAAGGCCTCATGCTTAGCCAAATGAACGAGCAAGGCACCGGACTCAAATATGAGTTCATCGATACCCTTCTTGCCATCCGTTGGCCCTACTATTTCCGAACCTTCGGAGGATCTCTCTACCTCATTGGATTTGCCCTTTGCGCTTTCAATATCTGGAAGACCGCGAAATCAGGTTCACCCGTGAATGGCACCGCCGAGGTCACCCCGCTTGAGCGCGAGAAAAAGGACTTCCTTGGCCTCAAAGCCATCTTCGCCCACAAGAGTGTCCAACACATCTTCTGCGTCATCTTCTTTACCATCCTCTGGATCTTTGCTCCACGAGGTGGCGACTATGCCGCACTCGCTTTGGTGATCGTCTTCTCGGTCCTCGCCGTTCGCGCTTTCCGCAGAGATGTGCAGAGCTGGGCCGACTTCCACGACCGTCTCCTCGAGAACTACATTCCACTCACGGTCCTCGCCTTCATCGCTGTCGCCATCGGTGGAGCCGTGCAAATCATCCCCACGCTCATCGTGGATCGTGCTAAGAACATCGAAGGTCGACTCCAGGAGATTTACACCCCGCTCGAACTCGCGGGGCGCGACATTTACGTGGCCGAAGGATGCTACGGTTGTCACTCGCAGATGATTCGGACGTTAAAGCCTGATGTCATGCGCTACGGACGGATTGGAGTGAATGATGACTATTCCCACCTGGGAGAATCCATCTACGACTTCCCTCACCAATGGGGATCGAAGAGAACCGGACCTGACCTGGCCCGCGAAGGCGGACCAGCCACCGATGACGCCATGCTTCTCCGCAGTGGTAAGCGTGACAACCTCTGGCACTTCAACCACTTCCTCAATCCACGTCAGTTATCACCAGGATCCAACATGCCCCCGTATCCTTGGTTCTTTGAAGACAAAACCGACTTCAAATCACTCCCTGGTCGCATCGCAGTACAACGCCGTCTTGGCGTGCCCTTCCCGGCCATGACCAAAGATGAAATTGAGCAAAACGCCCGAGAACAGGCTCTCGCAATCGCCGCAACGCTGCCAGATGCCTACATCCCCGGCAAAGAAGACCTCACCGGTGACAAACTCCGTAACTACCTCGCCGAGCGTAAGATCATTGCCATGATCGCCTACATGCAAAAACTGGGAGCCTATACGAAACAGGAACTCGGCAAAGAAAAGCCGGATACTTTTGACCCGGATCAACAGCGTCACTTCCGTCATGAGAAGAACGACCCCAAAACCACAGGCCAATAAACACCCGACCCAACTCATCAGATGTTTAAAAGAATACTCCACGACGATTGGACCACCATCGTTCCCATCATCGCATTCGTAATCACCTTCACCTTCTTTGTCGTGATGGTCGTGCGGGCCGTGAAGATGAAAAAAGCCGAACAAGACCATCTCTCATCCCTCCCGCTTGAGGATGAGAAAACTCGCAAATAAACGATCAGTCCACCTCATTCCATGAATCAAGAAAAAGAACAGCAAGAACACCGCCGCGCGGACTTTGCGAGTAAAAAAGGAGAAGTCGTTCTCCGGAAACACGAATACGACGGCATTCAAGAGTTTGATCAGAAACTTCCAAACTGGTGGCTCCTCACCTTCTATGGTGCCATTGTTTTCTATCTCATTTATTGGTTTGTCTACTATCAGGCAGGGCTCATTAAAACGGACCAACAAGCAGTGACCGAAATCATGGCGGAAATCCAAGAGAAGCGGGCTGATGCTCTTGAGAAAACCCTCGATTCACTCAGTGACAAGATTCTGGTGCACGAATGGGCCACCGATGCTTCCATCGTGGCGGAGGGGGAAGCCCTCTACATGAAACAGTGCTTTGCTTGTCACGGCCCTAACCTCGATGCTCCAAACAAACTGGGCCTCTCGCTGGTCGATGGAGAATGGAAGTATGGCGACAAACCGAAGGAAATCTTCAAATTAATCAACGAAGGTTCTCCCGCAGACAGTAAGGGCATGGCTCCCACCGGTGCTAAGATGGTTCCTTGGGGAGGCACCTACAGTCCCAAGCAAATCGCCCAACTTGTGGCATTTATCATCTCAAAGAACCCAAAAGATTTTGCGAAATTCTAGCCAAATTTCATAATAACATCTTGCTTCAAAAGCAGCCATCAGGCTGCTTTTTCTTTTAGAATCGCCCATCGAGCAATTCATGCAAACTAAACAATAATCAGTGCGTATTCCCGAGCTTCATTCTATGTTTACCTACATGCGCTCAAGAGAGTAAAAGATCCAAAAAAATCTAGAGATGAAAACACAATGCGCACTCGCCGCTACTTTAGCAATGACCGGAGGTGCCTTGGCGCAAGATGCCTTCGCCAACGCCATTCGCCCCATCACAGCCCCAACGGTCGCAGATCTGGCCCTGCCACGCACCCAGCTTCACGCTATTTACATGAGGCAGTCGATGCCCTCTAGAGTCAGCGTGACCGGAGGGAATGTCCCGCTGGGTGGTGACTTTGATGTCTACGCACTTCAATTTGAAATCGCTCTCAATGAGCGCACTTCAATTGTAGCAACCAAAGACGGCTACATTGATTTCAATCCAGATAATACCCTGACATCCCAGGAGGGCTTTGCTAATCTGGGGTTGGGTATCAAACACGCATTGATCTACGATCCGGCCAACGAAACGGTGGTCTCGGGAATCGCAACTGTTGAGATTCCCACCGGGGAGTCGGAAGTCTGGCAAGGCGAAGGAGATGGCGCGATGAACTTGAACCTCGCAGCTCTCAAACTCTGCGATCGCATTCAATACGCCGGGAATATGGGACTCCACATCCCCTTCAGCGATAGCCAGGCTCTCACCGGATCGGTGAATCTGCATGCCAGCTACGAGGTGACTCCTTGGTTCATTCCTTTGATTGAGATCAACTGGTTCCACATTTTCGACGCCGGTGATGGGAGCCTGTCCTTCACCGATCAACTCGGAAACACCCTTCCCTCAATTGCAGAGTTCGAAGGAGGTGATTTGATCAATCTGGGAGCTGCCAATGCCGGGGAAAACCGTGATGCAGTCACTCTTGGAGTCGGGTTCCGATCAAGACTCAGCGACAACGCCACCCTCGGTTTTGCCTACGAGTTACCGCTCACTGAAGAGGAAGACGGCTTGATGGACGATCGCCTGACAGTTGACCTTGTCTGGAAGTTTTAGACTCCGATAGCTTCATTGGTTTCACGGGAGCCCTGGTTTAAAAACCGGGGCTCCTTCATTCCCGCAGCACCAATAGCCGGGCTTCCTGACTCAGGAGGGAATAGCGCACAGCCTTTGATAATTCATGCGGAGTCAAAATCGGAGGAGCGAGCGAGAGTTCTCACGTGCCTGATAAAAAACTCCCGAATCTCGACAGTGTCACCACCGTCAATGATGACGGCTCCCACTACGTCCTCCACCCTGCGGATGTCTCCGGTCGCTTTATGTTGGCCCGGCGTGTTTTCGCCATGCTGCTTTTAGTGGTCTACGTGGCTCTTCCCTGGATTACCATCAATGACGCACCCGCGGTCTTTCTCGATATCGTAAAGAGGCAGTTTCATTTCTTTGGAATCACCCTCTCGCCGCAGGATCTCTGGGTCCTCTTCTTTGCCATCACCGGCACCGGCTTCGCCCTCTTTTTTATCACCGCCCTGCTAGGTCGCCTTTGGTGTGGATGGGCTTGTCCCTACACCGTCTTTCTGGAGCATGTCTTCAGGAGGATCGAACGCATCATCGATGGCGATTCCACTGCCCGCAAGAAACTCGATAAGGCGCCCTGGCGATTCCCCAAAATCTGGCGGCGCATCCTGAAGCACGGGCTCTTCCTCTTCATGGCTGCGCTTCTCTCGCACGTCTTTCTTTCCTATTTCGTCTCGCTCGAACGCCTCTACGGATACGTTCATGATAACCCTCTCGACCACCTGGCATCCTTTGGAACCGTCGTTTTTCTCACCGCATCTTTCTATTTCTGCTTCGCCCACTTTCGCGAGCAATTCTGTATCATGGTCTGCCCATATGGTCGTCTTCAGTCGGCCATGACCGATGATGACACCATCATCATCGGATACGATGAAACCCGCGGAGAACCTCGCGGAAAAGCCCGTGATCCCGAAGCCGCCGATTGCTGTCTCTTATACACATCTGACGCTGCCGACGATCTACTCTGTGTAGA
>OJIS01000663.1_pt1 | contig 10774 bp, 9 predicted proteins | sample 1595671 | NCBI WGS metagenome assembly OJIS01 (sample SAMN05416814, study PRJEB24817) | seawater metagenome | isolation source: Sea water | place: Canada:Atlantic | collected 2013-07 | reverse complement strand
TCTACACAGAGTAGATCGTCGGCAGCGTCAGATGTGTATAAGAGACAGAATTAAACCTCTGCGCTTCTGCGTGAGTTACGGCACCTTCCTCAAAGATTGACAATCCTTGAGGTGAGTGCCAAGGTGTGTGGGTAAATTAACAAGAGATCACACCTTATGCATGTTTCACTCACGCCCAGACTTGAAGAATACGCGAAAGACAAGGTGTCCTCGGGGCTTTACAATAATGCGAGCGAGCTGGTTCGCGAGGCCTTACGTCTGATGATTCAGCGTGAGCAGGATTATGATCGGCTCAAATCTGCGGTGAGCAGGGGATTCGAGCAGATCGAAGGAGGTGAACTCACCAGGGTGAACACGGAAGAAGAGTTCCTCGCGATGGCGCGTGGCAGGCGCCGCGATTCATGAATCTTACCTTTTCCGGTGATGCCAAAGAGGATGTTCAAGAGATCGCCGATTATACCTTTGAAACATGGGGCGATGAACAGGAGCAGATTTATCTCTCCTCGCTCTATCGCAGGTTAAACGAAATTTCGGGGGACCCTGACCGCTGGAAGAAGCGGGACGATTTATTTGATGGCTGCCAAACGGCTTTGGCAGGTCGTCATGTTATTTTCTTCCGCATTCAAGACGGCGAGGTCTTTGTTTCGCGAATCCTCCATCAATCAATGGACGTTCACCGCCGGATTCTTCCCTAGTCGCTTGGAAGGGTGGCCCGGCACGCAACTTACGGAATGAACGAACAGGTTGAGGGGCTTGGATGAACGCCGAACGTCGAACTTCCAATTGTGAATGCTTGGTTGTCGCGTAAAAGGCTTCGCCTCACGCGATGGTGATTATGGCGCTGGATGAGAAGGAGAGGTCTCACGCAGAGGCGCGGAGCCGCAGAGAAGTGAATGTGCTTGGTTGAGGAAGGTCTCACGCAGAGCAGCGGAGCCGCAGAGCCGCAGAGCCGCAGAGCAGGGGGGCTGGATGGTGGCTGGACTCATGGCTTGGGGAATCTGTGCTGCCGCCTCCGGCGGAGTTCGAAGTTTCAAGAGTTCCGTTTAAAGTTCCCAGGTCCTCGCTCCAAAAAAACCTCTTCGGCTCCGCGCCTCTGCGCGAGATCTCCCCTCAACCAAGCCCACCCCAAACCTCCGTTGCTCCGCTGCTCTGCGTGAGACCATCCCTCAACCAAGTTCCATAACCCCACCTCAACCAAGCAGCCGCCTCCGGCGGAGTTCGAAGTGATCAGTTTGAAGCTCCATCCCCTCAACCAAGCCCCAAAAATCTCTGCGGCTCCGCGTCTCCGCGTGAGACCTCTTCCCACGACCGAGCGCCTCCCTCCCTTCACCACGAGATGTGAGATGTTCAGTGTTAAATGTTCATCTCCCCTCAGCCAAGTTCCGCAACCAAGCCCCAAAAATCTCTGCGGCTCCGCGCCTCTGCATGAGACATTTCCACAAGCCAAGTCTCCAAAATGCCCCGGTCCGGGGAACTCCGGTCTCCCCATGGCGGACCTCTTCGATATAGAAATAAAAGAGTTCAGCCTCTTTGCACCTGGGCGATCAACGATGAAAGGTCCGGCCTGCGGATGCCAATTTTTTTGGCCACGTGCTCCAGGCTCTTCATCTCGGCCCGGTCGATACGGCCATCGGCAAGACTGAAGCGAATGAGTGACTGCAGATTTTCCCGGGGGCTCATGCCGGAGAGTTCTTCCCGGGCCCGTTGGGTGAGTTCTGCGACGTGTTCCGGGCTCCAGCGATGGCGCTTGGTCCACTTGTTGAGCTGTTTTTGCTCGGGGGCGGTGATGGTGCCATCGCCTGCCATGAGCTGCCAGAGCTTGATGAATTCCAGTTCTTCGAGTTCGGTTTGGGAAGGCGAATGTCCAAGAGTTTCCGTCAGCTGTTCTTGCAGTCGTTGGCGCTTGCGGGTGGCATTTTTCCAAAGGAAGAAAAGACCCGCAGCGAGGACGAGGACGAAGAGAGCCAGGATCAGCGGCTGGCTGGTCAGGTAAGCCAGCACCAGGGTAATGAGACCCAGGAGAAATCCGATGAGCAGTCCAAGCCAGCCGGAGATGCGATTGATGAGCGGGCCGATCACGGGGATGAAAATGAGGAAGCGCGTCAAGCTGGAGAAGAAAATCCCGCCTCCAATCGTGGCGGCCAGGATGCCGACGAGGCGAACGATCATCTTCAAGCGCGCCAAATGGGCCTTGATCGAAGCCAGAGCGGTTTCACGCTCACCCGCCACGAGATGATGGAGGATCCCCTTGTCTTCGATAGTGCTGGAAATAAAGCCTGATTTCTTTTCGGCCTGATGGGCAATTGCGATGCCCTCGCCCCATTTCCCGAAGTAAGTCGCAGTCTTGGGAACCGGGAGACCCTGGTAGGACAGGCGTTCATCGCCGAGTCTCTCTCCACTTCCAGTTTCTCCGCCTTTGGCCAGGTAGAAATACTGTCCCCGCGCTGCCAGATTTCCGGTTGTTCCCTTTTCGGTGAGCTCGAGGCTCGTGGAGCGAATCTCTCTCTTCTTATCGACGAATTGGATCTTTTTGGGATCGATCGTGAGTTCGGCGACTTGATAGGAGCCTGGACGGATGGTGCCGGAGGTGAGGCGCTTGCTGAGATCTTTATTTCGGTCGTTGCTTTCGAGGTGGGACATCCACTCCTTGCTCCAGGTGACGCCATCATCATCTTCGTCACGATTCCAAGCGTAGATTTCAGCGGAGCGGCTCACCTCAAGAAAGCCCTGAAAAGACTGCACATAGTGCCCTTTCAGGGTGAGGTCCTGATTCATCTTCCCCGTGTGGGAAAACAAGCGGTCGGCAGCGAGGTCGTCGACGGCCTCGGCTGGTTCGGTCGCCTCTGCCGCCTTGTAGTAATCAAAGCGATGCTCATTCTTCCAAAGCGCCCCAATCGAGCCTCCGAGCAAAATCAGCCCAAAGATGAGTGGATTCCCTTTTTTCTTAGTCTCCGCCATTCTTTAAGGAAAACTATCTCAAAGTCGGAAGGACGAGTAGGATAAATGCTCAGCTGCTCCGCGTGAGATCCCCCTCAAGCAAGTTCCGCAACCCAGCCCAACAAACCTCTGCGCCTCCGCGCCTCTGCTCGAGACCTTCCCCGCAACCCAAGCTTCCAAAATGCTCCGATCCTATCGGGGTGGTTCATGAAAGATTTTCGAAAGTGCGAACCCGGTCCGGGGAAGTGGAGAGGATGATCAGTTTTTGGCCGGCGCGGGTGAAGGCCATGTAGAGCAGGCTGGTTTGCGAAGCGTGGAGTTCGTTCCGTTCTTCGGGGGAGAGTTGGGGGTCGAGTTCGCGGTCGAGGATGCTGTCGATTCCGAGAAGGAAGACGATGGGTGCTTCGAGGCCGGTTGCGGCATTCAGGGTGGAGGTTTGGCAGAAGGCGTTTGTCGGCAGGAGACCGTCTTTGGCATTGTGGACGAGGTCACGGTCTCCGAGCCGGGTGGCAAGGGTGGCCTCAAAAGCGGAGAGCCGGGCAGAGTCGGCATGGAGGACGAAGAGGTGGCCGGCGGGGAGTCCGCCCTCCCGGAGTTTGGCAATTTCGTTGGCGGCGCGGAGGTGGATATCCTGCAGCGTGGGGCAGGAGATGATTTCAGGAGGGCTTCCGGTTTTGGGGGTTTTCCGGAGTTGTTCCCCGGTGGGCAGGTTGAAGCTTTCGGGATTGATTTCCGGGTTTTCACGACGACGGGAGTCGAAGAAGCGGGCGGCGAAGTTCAGGATGCTGCGGGTGTTGCGGTAGGGTCGGTGAAGACGGGTGGTGCGTCCCCGCACCTCGATGCCGCTGGCGAGCCATGACTGTCGGCGTTTTAAAAACCCCTGGGTGGGGTCGGCCGCGAGGAACAATTGCCCTTTTGGTTTGAGCGCTTTTCGGACGACATCGAACCAACCTTTGGCGAAGAATTGAGCCTCATCGATGAGGATGGCATCGTAGGGTTCGAGGATGATTTTTCCCTTGGTGACCGCTTGATGAAATCGCATCGCGACTCCGTGCCAATCGACGAGTTGATGGGATTCAAGATGCTCCTGATAGCGACGGAAGACCGTCCAAATGGCTTCTCGTTGTGGCTGTTGAAGTGGCTTCCCCCAACCCGAGCGATCGGCCTCGAGGTAGGATGATTGTTTGGTGAAACTGTGGTCCTTGATTCGTCCGATTTCATCCGCGAGGAAGGAGACCTTGAACGGGTGGGGTTGCAGTTGGGCGAGGATGCGGTGGATCTCATGTTCGCCAATCGTGCGCTCGGGCCAGGAACCGAGGTGTTGGTGACTCCACTGAAAAAAGGTGAGGCACTGGATGTGATGATCGTGGGGGGTGAGTTGTTGGAGGCGACGTTTCAGTTCGTTGAGGATCGGTTTGTTGTGGGTGAGAAGGAGAATTTTTTGAGGAGGAGTGAGCCGGGAAAGCAAGGCGGTGCGATAGAGCAAAATGAGGGATTTTCCGCTCCCCGCAACGCCGGTCACCAGCCTCGTTTGCGAGGTGGAGGCGGTTTCGGATGGTTCGTTTTCGAGGGGGAGGAAGAGTTGGTTCTTAACGCACCATTCCTGGTCAAGATCGAGGAGGACGGGGGTGAGGGTGGGCTTTGTTTTTCGGTCGATGATTCGAGTGGACACGAACGACTCCGGGAGCGTGATGGCGGGGTCGAAAACGGAACGGATTTCTTCGGCCTGGGTTTCATTGAGAGTCGAGGTCGCGAGCGCGGTCAGGTAAGGGGGGAGCCGCTCGCTGCCCAGTTGATCGAGGCCAAGGAAGGAGACCTCGCTGTCCTTGCTCCGTTGCAGGGAGATGGTGTCGATCGTGTTTTGAGAGACATTGGGAAAGAGGAGGAGGCGTCGGAGAGGGAATTCCAGGGAGAGTTTTTGAGAAAAGGAAAGAAGGGAGGCCTTCTCTGCCGAGCCGAGATTCTCGAGGCTGACGATGGGTTCCGTCGTAAAAAGGGAACCCTGGAGGGTTGCTTCCGCGAGTTCCTGGCTTGTCGCGGCGATCTTGATGATGAAGCCGTAGCGCTCCTGCCAGAAGACGAGGAAGTCCGGGTGGTCTTGATCCGGCGTGTCTCGTACTTCAGTGAGAGAGTGATGGACGGAAAAGTCATCGGGGAGCTTCTTGAGTTTCCGGAAAGCCCGGGCCACCTCGGGGGAAACCCGGGCGGAAAGGCGGTTGGGGAAGAGGCGGGCCATCAGGAGCAGGGAAGATGGGTGGCGGCCTTGAGAAGAGAGAGAAAGAGGGCCGCTTCTTCGGAGGATTTTGCGAGGTCTTTGGCGAAGGCCAGGATTTCCGGAGAGTGGAGGAGGATGACCTTGGTGCGTGCCCGGGTGACCGCGACATTGAGCCGGGCTGCCTGGAAGAGAAAGGGCGCGATCTTGGCGAGGAAAGTGGTGTGGGAGGTGGTGAAGGAAAAGAGGATGACTTCACGCTCCTGGCCTTGAAAGCGCTCGACGGTGTCGACGGTGATTTGCTTCCAGGCCTCCGGAAAGCGAGCGGAAAAGCGGTCTCCCCGGAGAAGTTGCCGGATCAGGGAGGATTGCGCGCGGTAGGGGGCGACGACGCCAATCTCACCGGGCGGGAGGCCGGAGTCGAGGAGATCGAGGATGATTTGGACGACATGCTCGGCTTCGTTTTCGTTGCGGGATCTTGAGCCGGGAGCCGTGACTTCCAGTCGAAGAAGTGACGGGTCGGGGGAGAGGAGATCCGGATGGAGCCGGCCGGGTGATTTGAGCGCGAGCCGATGAGAGGGGTAAGCGGAGACCAGCCCGCCGGAATAGAAGTTTTGGGAAGGCCAGCGGGTGAGTGGTTCGTTGAGACGATAGGTGGTGCGCAGGGTGGAGGGCTGGCATTGCCGGACGAGACGGGCGAAGACCGAGGCCCGTGCGGGGTCATCGGCATGGGTCAGTGAGACCGGGGGGAGCTGCTTGTGATCGCCAAAGAAGAACCATTGGTCGCTCTTCATCATGGCCATGAGGGTGGCCGGGACGGTCAGTTGGCTGGTCTCATCGAAGACCGCGGAGTCAAAGTGGGCGGAGTCGAGGCGATTGGAATAAAGCGCAAATGGGGTGGCTCCGATGACATAGGGTCCGGGATGAAGGTCGAGTCCGCTCCCGGCGAGATCGGGATGAACCGGAACAGGGAGCGGGTCGTAGGAAATCGGCTTGGAGATTTTCACGACAGGGCATTGGTCGCCAAGGCGGTCATGGATTTTGCGCAGGGCATTGTGGATGGCTCGATGGGTGAAGCCGGTGATGAGAACCCGCTCGCCGCGCTTGACCAGCTCTTCGACGAGGCGGGCGAGAGCGTGGGTTTTACCAGTGCCGGGAGGGCCCTGAATGAGGTGAAAGGGGCTGGAGGCCAGCGCGACCGCGACGGCGTCAGACTGTGATTCGTTGAGGAAGGCTTCATCTTCCAGGAGGTCCATCGTCTCGTCAAAGACCTGCCCGTCGATGATGTTGTCCCGTTCTCCGAAGAGGACTGGAAAGACATTTTCCCGACCGTGGGCCTCCTGCCCGAGAGCCTCGATGGCGCGGAGGTAGAAATTGGAGAGATCGATGAGGTCTTCGTCGAGGGCCCAGCCGGTCGTTGCCTCGGGAGGGAGTCCGGCGATTTGTGAACAGAAAACCGTAAGGCCCTGCGCGGTCAGCCCCACGAAAGAAACGGCGAGGAATGTTCCTTCCGGATCATCAAGGCTCAGGCGCAGGGATTGCTCGGATTGGAAGATGGCAAAGTCCTCACGGGGAGGGACGAAGTGGATGAGATTTTTCGCGGGATCGAGGGCCGCGATGCGAAGGTGCCCGAGGGCCCGGCCCGAAGCGATGCGGTCGGGAAGGGTTTTTCCCCATTGCTTTTGCATCTTCCGGGATTGCAGGTCCCGTTCGGTGAGGACTTCCGCGGAGAGGGACTGGAGGGTTTCGAGCATGGGTCACCGGAGGGCTGGCGCTGCGGGGAGTCTATGAATGAAGGGATCCTTTGGCAATGGTGCGAACCGATCGTGCCCATCTCCAAAGGTTCCCAGGCGATTTTACTTCTAATGTAAGGGAGGCCTCACGCGGAGCAGCAGAGCAGGGGGGCGGTTTGGTTCATGGAAGGGGGAATTGGTGCTTCCGCCTCCGGCGGAGTTCGAAATCTCAAGTGTTCAGTTTCAAGCTCCATCCCCTCAACCAAGCTCCCATAAAAACTCTGCCGCTCCGCGTCTCCGCGTGAGACCTCTGCCCACGACCGAGCGCCTTCCTCCCTTCACAACTAGATGTGAGATGTTCAGTGTTAAATGTTCATCTCCCCTCAACCAAGCCCCTCAAAAAACCTCCGTTGCTCTGCTGCTCCGCGTGAGATCCTTTCAGCCCCGAGCCAAGTCCCAAAAATCTCTGCTGCTCCGCTGCTCTGCGTGAGACCTTTGCCGTAGAGGAGCTAAAAGCAATGCGGGCGATCAAACACGAAATTTCCACGGGCCCATCCGATCAGCGGGACTTATAATGAGGGGGCTGGTTTGTAGTCGATCAGGATGACTTTTTTGGCTAAGAGTTGGTAATGAACGAGAACGAAAAAGATGAAGTGGTTGAGCTTGCCAAGGTGATTGAAACGCGCGGTTCACAAGCGGCCTTGGACCGGATTATTCGCGGGCATGTTCTTTGGTCGATGGGCGCGGGGCTGATTCCGATTCCGCTTTTTGATATTGCGGCAGTGACCGCGATTCAGCTGGATGCGCTCAAGAAGCTGGCAGATGAAGAGGGCGTTGACTACAGCACCGATGGCGGCAAGCAGTTTGTGGCGGCGCTGACCGGAGGGACCTTTGCCCGCCTGGGGGCGAGTTTGTTGAAGGGAATTCCCGGAGTGGGAACCGTGATTGGCGGCTTGTCGATGTCGGCGATGTCAGCGGCTTCGACTTATGCCGTTTGCCAGGTGGCGATCAGTCATTTGCGGTCCGAGGGCAGCTACGGTTCGGTGGATTTGGACGATGCCAAACGTCTCTATGAAAAGGCTCTTGAGAAGGGGAAAGCCTTCGTGAAGACCTTGGAGAAGGAGATTGATCCCAAGGAGACCCAGAAGGTTTATGAGAATCTCGATAAGCTGAAATCCCTGCATGAAGAAGGCGTGCTGACGGATGCGGAATACGAGGAAAAGAAGAATCAATTGCTGGCGAAGCTGTGAGAAGGGCTGCCTCTCGGTTAACGAAAAATTGACTTATTTGTCTACAGAATCTATCTTCTCCAGCAATGAAGGCACCCAAGAAAGTTGACCGGGCTTCACGGGCCGCCGTGAAGCGTGCTTCTCGGGTGGCTGATGCTGCACGCTTGAAGGAAGGCGAGCGGCCCGAGGTTTTGCAGCGCGAAAACTCGATTTTCCCTGATGATTTTTTTGATGGAGCTCAGATTTCTAATCTGAAGCAAGCCGTCGGACGCTAAGAATGCCCGAGACTCGATTCAGCGATTACGTTTCCTTCCTGCAAGATCTTGAGGCCAGCGGAGTCGATCATTTTCTAGAGGGCGGGCAAGCGGTTAATTTTTGGGCAGAATATTTCAGCGCGATCGGAGCGGGAGAAGATCTTCTGCCCTTTCTACCATTCACCTCTAAAGATTGTGATATTTGGGCGAGTTACGCGGCTCTCCAGTATCTTGGGGCAAAGAAGAGCGGAGGCCGGCTCCGTACCGGAAGCTCTCCAGCTGATGGACAAGTGGGGATTTTCACTATGGACGGTAGTCCCCCTATGACCATTGATCTCCTGAGCAATGTTTACGGGATTCCGCAATCCAAGTCTAAGCAACTCAAGGAGCGCTCGCTGGTGATTCTGGGAATTCGAGTGATCGATCCAATCTTTCTCTTTCAAAGTAAATGCCACTGCCTCCTCGGACTTGATCAAGTTGGAAGGCAGGACGAAAAGCACCTCAGAATGCTCTGCTTCATCGTTCGGGAGCATCAAGAAGGTCTACTGAGTGAAACGATTGCGGATCGCCTTTCTCAAAGGGCTTTGATTAACGAGGTGAAACTCCTTCAAAAACTCCTGAAAACCAGCTGCGTTAGGAGAGCTCTCGAACACATTGGGGTGGATCCGAGGATCCTCATCCCTATTGATATGCTTCACATGTCAGGCCTCACGAAGGTCGCGCGCTTTGCAGCGTCGATCGATCGCCGCCCACAGTAGAGCCTTGATTTAGCTGGGAATTCCTACACCCAAAAAATCTCTGCGCCTCCGCGCGAGACCTTCCCGGAATCCAAGCTCCTAATGCAGGGGATGCCTCACGCGGAGCAGCGGAGCAGCAGAGGGGGAGGGGCCGGGCTGGCTTCATGAACAGGTCAGTCTGTCCATGCTTTGGACTGAGTTTCAGGTTCTCCCATGAAAATTTCAAATCCAGAACCCTCCGCTGCTCAGCTGCTCTGCGTGAGACCACCCCAGAACCCAAGCTCCCAATGCGTGAGATACCTCGTGTAGCCTGATCCAAGGTCATACCGTCAAACTTGGAGAAGGTGTCTCCGGTGCCAGGCGAGGGCTTTTTGGGAGGAGAGGTTCTTTTCGGGGGAGGGTTATTTTTTGGCCTTGGCGGGTAAGGAGGAGTTCTTCGAGTTCCCGATCTGGGAGGGAGGATTTGATCTTAGCCCCGAGGAGGAGGCGGTGGATTTTTAGCGCTTCCCTCGATTCGTTTCACTTCCTCATCGAAGTCGGAACGGTAGGCGAGGTCTTGGGGTTTTCGGAAGATTTCGTATGCTTCCTCGGCTTTGAGTTGGGCTTTGTGAGCGCTCACCTTGCCTTTATCGGTGAGGATGGGGTAGTTGGAAAGCTCCAGGAAGTTGTTTAGAAATCCTGACCAGTCATTCATGGTCATTACGATTCCTCGTTGGGCGCGGTTCGCGGCAAGGTCGAGATAGGCGGAGACGATTTGGTTGAGTTCGTCGATGTGGGCCTGAGTGAGGTAGTTCTTGGCGACTTTGATGTCGGATTTGAGAATCTTTCCTTCTGGTGCGTTTTTCCAAGTGGTGAGACCCATATTGATTTTCTTGGAATCGGCCGCGGAGTAGATGAGTTCGGCGGCGGTCTGTCCGGTGATGGCCCAGTGGAGTTTGTTTTGCACGGTGGCGAAGAAGTCCTGCGTGGTGGGTGCGTGAGAATCGTAGTCTGCTGAGAGGGCGTAGAGGTCGGTGATTTTTTGATAAAAGCGGCGCTCACTGGCCCGGATTTCGCGGATGCGTTCCAGAAGTTCGTCGAAGTAGTCTTTTCCGAAAACCTGACCGCCTTGCTTGAGCCGCTCGTCGTCCATGACGAAGCCCTTCACTAGAAATTCCTTGAGGATACCGGTGGCCCAGATGCGGAATTGGGTCGCTTGGTAACTGTTCACTCGATAGCCCACGGCGATGATGGCATCGAGATTGTAGTAAACGACCTGCCGTTTGACTTCCCGTGATCCTTCCATTCGAACTATTTCCATTTTGGAAACAGTTGCCTCTTCGAGGAGTTCTCCGGTCTCAAAGATGTTCTTGAGGTGCTTGTTGATCGCTGGAACGCCGACATCGAAAAGCCCGGAGAGTTGTTTTTGGGTGAGCCAGATCGTTTCTCCCGCCACCCGACATTCAATCGGGACCTTTCCGTCTTTCCCTGAATAGAGGAAGAAGGAGGTTGTTTCGCCGGGGAGATTGGGGCCGCTCATTACTTGAGAATACCCAAATGGAATTTGTTCAAAAGAACATATTTCATGCGACTCTGGCTCTTGTTTGTGGGGAAGGCCTCACGCAGAGCAGCAGAGCAGCAGAGCAGCAGAGCAGCAGAGCAGCAGAGCAGCAGAGCAGCAGAGCAGCAGAGC
>OJIS01000661.1_pt1 | contig 10780 bp, 6 predicted proteins | sample 1595671 | NCBI WGS metagenome assembly OJIS01 (sample SAMN05416814, study PRJEB24817) | seawater metagenome | isolation source: Sea water | place: Canada:Atlantic | collected 2013-07 | reverse complement strand
GAGATCAGCCTCGGTCTCGTGGGCTCGGAGATGTGTATAAGAGACAGGTGACACAGGAACGAGATTCGGCGATGCTTAAGCTCGATCAGGCGGCGAGTTATCTCAGTAAGGGGTTGCGCCTTGTCCGGCCCGGTGCCAGCGATCGGCAGCCCGGTGCGAACTCCGAATAGTGAGAAAGCCGGCGTCTTCTGTTCGGCGAACCACTTCAGGATTTCATGGGAGCCAGCGCACACGACCCAAACATCAGCCTCGGTCTTCTCCACGAAACGCGCAACACGACCGACTTTCATGCCGAGTTCTACCAGTGACTTATCGGTGTAAAAAGGAATGTGCCCCGCTTCTTCGAGTAGGTAGCGCATTTCGATCATGAAGTCCTCAGCTCGGCCCGATGAATCGTAAGGCATGATCGCCACCCGAAGCGCGGGTGGGGCATCGTCCTTTGGCAGCGTGATGCGGCGCCGGAGCCCGCGGCCTTGATTCGCCAGCAGCCCTTCGTCTTCGAGCTTTCGCAACGCAGCCTTCACCGTCTTGTGGTTGACTCCCAGCTCTGCCACCAGAGGATTCACCCCGGGCATCGTCCCACTCAAGCTCCCCCGCAGCAGCTCCATCCGCAAATGCCCGGCGACCTGTTCGGCCGCGGAAAGGGCGTTGAAGGGTTTCATCAGGTCATGATGGACCGAAAAGGGCTATGTGTCATCATACGAAAATATGCCAGATATGAATGGCGCATAGGTCCGCGCCATTCATGCAAGGGATACAAGGAGTGCTAGCCCGCAACAAGTGAGGCGATCAAATTCCAGTGGAGAGCGCTCTTGTTGACGTTGCCGGTTTCAGGGTAGCCCGCTCCGAAGGCGAGGTGGACCGATCCGGCCATCTTCTCGTCGTAAAGGATCTGACCGCTTGGTTGAGAGATCGCGCGGTTGGTGCCGAAGGCGACCTCGCCGATCCGGCGTGCGCCTTCATCCTGATCGAGCATGGAGATTAAGAAATCCTCGACCTCTTCGGCGGAGACGTCGGTGGCGCGACCATTTTCCATGACGATCCGGGCGTTCCGAACAGCGTGGCCTTGGTCGACACAGTGGTTGTCAAAAAACATGACGCCATCCGCGCCACCGTTCTCTGCCTTCAGATTCTGGCTGGAATAGACTTCACCTTCGGGAATATTCAGGGCTTTCTTGTGGCAACGGTCCAGCCTTTGGTGCTGATTTTTCCGTAGTAGGGGTAGTAATCCCAATCAATCGCCCCGCCAACCACGCGAGGATCGTTGGTCTTAGTCAGATGATCAAACAACTGCTCGCGGAGCCTCTTCTGATCTGCCTCCATCTTAACGGAACCCGCCAGGTTATTCAATTGATCGGGATCGGTTTTGAGATCGTAAAGTTCTTCAGCGGGTCGAATGCCAAAGGCTAATTCCGCCAACCGCGCGACGCCGTGTTTATTGCGATGCTCCATCATGAATGTTTTCGTGGGCGAAGAATCGATTTCTCCAAAAGGAATGGACCGGGCGCAGACCAAGGCATCGGGAGAGCCCGAGGGCCAACGCGTGGGCTCAAAGTTGTGAATGTAGAGGAATTCCTTTGTCCGAATTGAGCGACAAGGATACCCCTTGCCTCCTTTGCGACAACCATCGTGACGTTCCATCGCGACGTAGGCGGCGTCTCGATTTTGATCGGCATCTCCCTTGAGAATTTTCAACAGGCTACGTGCCGTCATCATTCCCGGCACCTTCAGACCGGCCGCTTCCAGGAATGTCGGAGCGAGATCACTGAGATTCATGAAAGCATTTACGTCTCGACCCGGATTCTGAATTCCCGAAGGCCAGCGGATCGCCAACGGCACCCGCGACCCCGTATCATAGAGACTGGCCTTGGCTCGCGGAAACGGCATGCCGTGATCACTCGTCACCACAACGATGGTATTATCCAACTGACCTGCGGCTTCGAGGGTGCTGATCGCCCGAGCGACCATCTGGTCGAAGTGTTCGATTTCCACGAAGTAATCGAGAATGTCATTTCTCACGATCTCGTTGTCAGGAAAAATCGCTGGCACCACTACTTTGGCAGGATCCTTGCCGGTCAGCTTTCCCGCACCGGCTTGATAAGACCGGTGCGGTTCGTGCGTCCCCAGCCAGAAGCAGAACGGTTGCTCCCGGGAAACCTGTTCAAGAAAATCTTCAAAATTCCCGGCGTAGTCCTTGTTGGACATCCCTTTAAACGGAGGCTTCAAGGTCCGGGTCGCGAACTCCCGACCGGCGGGATTCACAGTGCGCCCCCCTGGTTCGAGCCGGCCCGGGCTCCACCCTTTCCCGGTATATCCGACCGCGTATCCGGCCTCTTGGAGCAGTGCGGTGTAGGTGGAAAATTTAGCAGGCAAGGTGCTGTGAATGTTTCCGGCCTCTTCCAATCGCCAGATCGGCTGGCCCGTCAAAATGGCACTGCGAGAAGGACCGCAAGTGGGCGCATCACAAAAGGCATGAACAAACCGCAGTCCTTCCTTCGCGATTCGGTCAAAAGCGGGTGTCTTGATGACCGGGTCGCCGTTGGCGCCGGTATGCGCGTATGATTGATCATCGGAAATGCAGAAAAGAATGTTGGGCTGTTTAGCCCTTGCCGCTCCCACGCCGGCGAGAGCCAGGCAAGCGATGATGACGCTTCGTATAGACATGTTCATTGAATCATTTCGTTGTCATCATATTGGCTGAAACCTTCTTTCGCCAACTGCGGAGTTTCTGCCGCAATTCCGCCGCCTTCTCTGGTTTTTCGTCAGCGAGATCGTTTTGTTCGCCTGGATCGTCCTTCAAGTTGAACAACTGCACGGTGCCATTTTCGAAATAATCCAACAGCTTGTAATTTCCCAGGCGAATGGCTCCACCGGGACTTTGCATGCCATGGTTGCTGTAGTGGGGGAAGTGCCAGTAGATCGCTCCTCTTTCGAACGGCTCTGCCTTCAGCGCTGGAACAAAGCTAATCCCATCTACCGCTTGATCCGGCATCGCCGGCAGTCCGGCCATTTCGAGAATAGTCGGATAGAAATCCGTGCTGATCACCGGCTCTTCGCACACCGTTCCGCTCTGTCCTTTCCCCGGCCACTTCACGATAGTCGGCACCCGAATTCCACCTTCATAGAGCCAGCCTTTTGCTCCACGTAAGGGAAGATTGGAAGTGGCGAACGCGCGATCGAGTTGATCCTTGTTCACGATCCGCTGAGGATTTCCAAAATTCGCTCCCGACATACCGCCGTTATCCGAGGTGAACACAATGAGTGTGCTTTCGCTTAAGCCCAGTGCTTCCAGCTTCGCTACGACCCGGCCGAGACTCTCATCCATTGCTTCGACCATCGCTGCAAATTCGATGTTGTCTTGTTGCTGCTTCATCTTGACGGTGCGCTTCGCCAAAATTTCAAAGCCCGCGTGCGAAGGTTTCTTGATCAGTTGATCCAACTGCGCCCGGGTCAAAGGATTTGGATCATCGGGATTTCCTTCGAGAATAAATGCCGGTCCATCAGAGGCTTCCCGGGCAGTTCGCTTCTTACGGTATTTCGCCACCAGGTCCGGACGCCCTTGGATCGGATCGTGCACCGCAAAATGGGAAAGGTAGAGAAAGAATGGCTGGCTTTTGTTTTCCTCAACGAACTTCAGCGCTTCATCGGTGAGCCGGTCGGTCAGGTAGTCACCTTTCGAATCCGGGAGTCCATCAAACTTGAACGGGGCAAGGTAGCCCGCCTTGGGCCAGCCCTTGTTCCAGTTCCGGGGCACCATCACATCGAATCCCTGAGCCAACGGCCCCGCCGGATCTTCGCCCAAGTGCCACTTTCCAAAATGTCCTGTCGCGTAGCCATGCTGCTTCAGGGCTTCAGCCAGGGTGATTTCTTCCAGCGGGAGGTGTTGGGTTATCCCGGCCCCTTTCAGCTCCTGAAACTTGAAATCCTTGCGACCCGCGAGCCAGTCCGTGAGATGAAGACGAGCCGGATACTTGCCGGTCAGGATACTTGCCCGCGTCGGAGAACAGACGTGACAGGCGGCGTAGGCATTGGTGAAGCGGACACCCTCCGAAGCCAGTCGATCGATGTTCGGGGTTTCGTAGAAGTCACTTCCATAACATCCCACGTCCGACCAACCGAGATCATCGACCAAGAAGAAGACAACGTTGGTGGGTGATTCAGCGGCCTGAATTCGGGAATGGAATCCCGCAACCAGGATTAAAATTGTAATCGCGGCATAAAGCGGGGGCAGAGTGCTTTTCATCGAAAGATTCTCGATTTATAGATTTGCTAATTCCATCAGTCAATCTTGGGAAGGTCTCGGCTTGGGTTTTAGTCGCTCGATCTCTCAGATCGCTTGATCAGCTCTTTGAAATCGACTCGTCGAGGTTCAGGATGAGGGAGGCCACGGCGGCATAGGCTGCGAGTTCTGCCGGGTCGAGATCGGGGGCCGCTTTGAGGGTGCCGCCACCGGCGAGGTAGGCCTTGGCGCGGGGCAGGTCATTTTTAAACTCGCGTAAGCGGTCCTTGAATTCGGCGACGAGGATGGCCAGTTCAGAGGCGGTCGCTGCGCGGGAAGTCGAGAGCCGGAACGCATAGGCCAGTCTCGATTCGACGGACTTACCGCCCTCCTTCATCGCCCGCATGCCCAAGGCGCGCGCCGCTTCGACGAATTGCGGGTCGTTGAGTAAAACCAATGCTTGGAGCGGAGTGTTGGTGAGCTCGCGACGCGTGCGGCAGGAGTTGCGTCCGTCCGCCCCCAGGATTCGCATGTTGGCAGCGGGGATCTGGCGCTTCCAGTAGGTGTAGAGGCTGCGCCGGTAGAGGTCGTCTCCCGATCCCTGTTTAAATGAGGCATTGTAAGCGCCAATCGCGTTTACCCCGAATAGCGCCGCCGGCTGGTAGGGTTGCACGCCGGGGCCGCCGCGCTTTTTGACTAAGAGCCCGCTTACCGCGAGCACGTGGTCGCGAACCGATTCCGCTGCGAGGCGTTGGCGCGGGGCGTGCGAGAGCAGGCGGTTGTCGGGATCGATTTCGATGATTTGTTGCGATTGCGAGCTCGCCTGTCGGTAGCTGGCCGAGGTGACCATCTTGCGGATCAGCTGCTTCACGTCCCATCCCGATTCGACGAAGTCGACTGCGAGGGTGTCGAGCAACGCCTGGTGGCTCGGTCGATCTCCTTGCGTCCCGAAATCTTCCGAGGTCACCACGATGCCGGCCCCAAAGATCATCTGCCAGTAGCGGTTCACGGCGACGCGCGCGGTGAGCGGGTTCTTGGAATCGATCATCCAGCGCGCCAGGCCGAGACGATTCTTCGGCAGTTCGTCAGAGAATTCCATGATGCTCGTGGGAGCCGACGTCTCGACCGCCTCGCCCGGTTTGTCATACTCACCTCGCATCAGAATGTGATTCGGTCGCGCCTTGGGTTGGTCGGCCGCGATCATGGTGATTACGGCCTGCTTTTCGATGGCCGCCTTTTCCTTCTTCAACGCTTCCAGTTGCTTGCGCTGTGCGGCGAATCCGGGCCAAGTGCCGCGGAAGTGTGCCAGACGTTTGTTGCGATCCTTCGGCAGGGTCGCGCGGGTCGCGGCCGATTCGTCTCCGGTCAGTTGCAGCTCGAACGGGTCGCCCGAGACGATGAATTTCAACGTTTCACCGGCGGCGAGTTCAGCCGTTTTTTCAAGCGCGACGATCTGCGGCTCTTTCCCAATCTTCAGTTTTGCGGCCGCTTTGAGTTTGAGTTCGCGTGCCTTACCGTCCTTGCCGACGGCCTCAAGTCGAAGCGATTCGAGAAACGCTGGTCCGGCGCTAATCAGACGTAGCGAAGCGACCTTGCCAGCTGCGGGCGCCACTACCAATTCGTACTGGTTTTTCTCCGACTGCGGTTTCGGCGCATCGGGGTTGAGGGTGAATTCGCTCTTGAAGGGCGCGTTGCCGATCTTGCGGGTGGCGATGACTTTGCGATCCTGATCGAGGATGTTTACGGTGACATTGTTGAGTCGCTCGGGACAACAATCATTGCGGTTGTAGACCAAGATGTGGTCGATCGAATTGACCGCGCCGAGGTCGACCTCCCACCAAGGATCGGTCTCTTCGGTTGTGCAGGAACATGAGGCGAAGCTGCCATTGTTGGTGCCATCGATGGCCTTGCCTGCGGCGGAGCCGGAGCCGTAGTTACTCGACTGCTTCGCGGTCCCGGCGCGCGCGATGTTTTTACCTGCGGAGAAGATCTCGACTTCCGAGATCGTGATGAAGCCGCTGTGTCCTTTCGCCGCTTCGATCCGAACAAAACGACCGGCCACTTTTGACGGCTTTGATGGCGGGACCGGTTTGACATCGTTTTTTACTTGGGCGCTGTTGGAGACGATTCTCGGTGATTTCCAATCGATCGGTTTCCTCAGATCGGCGAGCCAGTTTTCGAAATCCTTGCTCAGCAGTGGGGGAGTCTCGCCCAAGGTTTTCTCTGCCGACTTGATCTCTTGATCAATTTTTGCAAGGCGCTGCTCTTGTTCAGGTGGCAGCATTTTCAACGTCGGCTCGGTTGATCCTTTGGTGTTGCCCTTGCCGACGAGGCTGTTGAAGAATCCGCTCATCTGGTAATATTCACGCTGCGTCATCGGATCGAATTTGTGATCATGACACTGTGAGCATTCCATGGTGAGTCCGAGGAAAGCGGTCGAGGTGGTGTTGACGCGATCGATGAGATACTTGACGCGGTAGTCCTCATCGATAAGGCCTCCTTCGTTGGAGGTTGGGTTGTTCCGCAGGAATCCGGTGGCGATTTTCTGCTCTTGGCTCGATTCTGGAAGGAGGTCGCCAGCCAGTTGCCACTTGATGAAGTCGCTGTATGGGAGGTTTTGATTGAAGGCGGAAACGACCCAGTCACGCCACGGGTAGATGCTGCGCGGGTGGTCTTCGAAGAGTCCGTCGGTATCGCCATAGCGCGCCACGTCCAACCACTCCAGGGTGAGTCGCTCGCCGAAGGCGGGAGAAGCGAGCAGTTGATCGACCACGTGCTCGACCGCGTCTTCAGATTTGTCCGCGAGGAAGGTGTCCAGTTGCGCGATGCTCGGAGGCAGGCCGGTCAGATCGAAATGGAGGCGTCGTAAGAGGCGCGCTTTGTCCGCAGGGGCTGAAGGCCTGAGGTTTTGCGCTTCCAGTTTGGCCAGAATGAAATAGTCGATTTCATTGCGCGACCAGGAGTTATCTTTTTCACGAGGGAGAGGCGCCTTCTGTGGAGGGATGAACGCCCAGTGCCGTTGCCACTCGGCTCCGTCTGAGATCCATTCTTCGATCAGGGCGATCTCTTTTTTCGATACCGTGATTTTCGATTCGGGCGGGGGCATCATCTCGTCCGGGTCGTGGCTCTTGAGGCGTTGGACAATCGCGCTCTCTTCAGGCTTGCCCGGGACGATCGCGAACACGCCGCTGTCTCCGAGTTGCGCTTTGGCAAACTCCTCCCGGTCGAGCCGCAGGTCTGCTTTTCGAGCCGCAGAGTCCGGTCCGTGGCAGGCGAAACAGCGGTCGGCCAGGATCGGACGAATGTCGTCGTTGAACGATGCCGCGTGGGTGCTCGGCGCGACGAACAAGAGGGAAAGTACGAGTAAGGTCGGATGTTTCATCATCATGCGAGGATAGGGTTGACCACCTTGCCGTGAACATCGGTGAGTCTGAAGCGGCGCCCCTGGTGCTTGTAGGTCAGTCGCTCGTGATCGATCCCCATCAGGTGCATGACGGTCGCTTGAAAATCGTGCACGTGAACCGGATTCTTCGTGACGTTGTATCCGAGTTCGTCGGTCTCGCCGTAGCTGAACCCCGGCCGAATGCCGCCGCCCGCCATCCAGTAAGTGAAGCATCTCGGGTGGTGATCTCGCCCGTTGGCGGCCTTGCCCGCTCCGCCCTGCGAGTAGGTCGTTCGACCAAATTCGCCACCCCATACCACCAGAGTGTCATCGAGCATACCGCGTTGCTTTAAGTCAGAGACGAGTGCGGCGCAGGCCTGGTCGGTGTCCTGGCACTGTTTCGGCAGGGCGCCGATCAGGCCGTTGTGCTGGTCCCAGCCGCGGTGGTAAAGTTGGACAAAACGCACTCCGCGTTCGGCCAGTCGGCGGGCGAGCAGGCAGTTCGCGGCGAACTTGCCCGGCATCTGGCATTCGGGGCCGTAGAGATCGAGAATCGATTTCGGTTCGTTGCTGATATCGGTCGCTTCGGGGACCGACATCTGCATGCGGAAGGACATTTCGTATTGCGCGATGCGTGTGGCGATCTCGGGATCGCCGAAGGTCTTCAGTTGCATTCGGTTGAGCTCCTCGATGCGTCCGATCATGCGCTTGCGGCCCTCGACGGTTTCGCCGGGTTGGCTGTTGAGATAGAGCACCGGAGTCTTGCCGCCGCGGAATTGCACCCCCTGGTGCACGCTCGGCAGGAATCCGCTGCTCCAAAGTTTGGAGTAGACCGGTTGACTGCCGGGGCGACCGGTGCCATTGGAAATCAAGACGCAGAAGTCCGGCAGGTTGCTGTTTTCGCTGCCGAGACCATAGCTCATCCACGAGCCCATGCTCGGGCGGCCCGGTTGCTGGTTGCCGGTTTGGAAAAAGGTCACGCCGGGATCGTGGTTGATCGCTTCGGTGTGCATTGATTTTACAAAACACAAATCGTCCGCGATCTTGGCAGTGTGCGGCAGGAGTTCACTGAACCAAGCCTGGCTCTGGCCGTGTTGGGCAAACTTGAAGTTGGAACGCGCGATGGGAAACGAACTCTGCCCGGAGGTCATCCCGGTGAGTCGCTGCGTCTTTTCAATGAATCCGTCCTTGCTCCAGGTCTTCGATTTCGGATCGTATTTTTTAAAGAGCTCCTTGCCGTGGAACTCGTCGAGCTTTGGTTTGTAGTCGAACATGTCCTGCTGCGAAGGCGCACCGTTCATGAACAGGAAGATGATGCGTTTTGCCTTGGGTGCGAAGTCCGTCCCGCGCCGAGCAAGATCGGCCGCGAAAGCCTTTGGTGCCAGCATCGATCCCAGGGCGAGCGAGCCGATTCCGGTTGACCCGGCGCTGAGCAGCTGGCGGCGCGTGATGGCGTGCTTGTAGGTATCGAGGATCTGGTTGTCCATACCCTGCCAATAGACCGTGCGAACTAGACAACTTCAATTGCCAAATCGAGCGCTTACTACTGACTGACTGCTGGAATTTTCTTTTGAAGGGGTGTTCGAGTGGGGATCGGAGTGAGATGCTTCGGTCCGGTCGGTCAGCCAGGCGATGTCGCTTTGCGCCAATGCCGCGCCTCCTAATCAGCTCCATATTTGGCAGCCTCAGGCCGCCTGAAATCCATTGAGGGACAATGGGTGGGACGTGTTTTTCTTTGTAGTATGCCGGACATGCAAACCGTGCTATTTAGAAAGTTCTAATTTACCATGGAAATCAATGCACCCTGTATTTCATCAACAGTAGATGAACACGGCCCAATTAATGTTTACCAAACAAGAACCAGCCTGATTCTCAGTTTTGATGGAGAAATCTATCAAAGTTACATGAAGCTAAAAGACATTAATGGATTGGCGCTCGGCTACACCCAAGCGATGATGACGGGGCTATTATTTCTCCCCAGAATAAAAACAGCCAGCGTCATGGGGCTGGGCGCAGGATCAATGGTAAAGAACCTGCTCAATAGTTTCCCCGACTTGATCGTGCACGCGATTGAATACCGTGAAGAAGTGGTAAAGACCGCAAAGAAATATTTTCACCTGCCCGAAAATGATCGACTCTTTATTCATATAGACGATGCTGAAAACTATATTAAAAATACCGAAATCAAGAGTGATGTTATTTTTTCAGATCTATACAACTCGGAGGGTATGGAGCAGCTGCAAGTTCAATCATCCTACTTGCGTGATTGTAAAAATGCACTCAATAGCCAGGGTGTTCTCGTGCTCAATATCTGGCATACAGCCTATGAAACACGAAGGCAGTTGGAAGGATTTCTCGAACTCGAATTTAGAGACCGGCTACTCAGTTTTAAAATAGAAAGTGGTAACACGATTGTTCTCGCATTCAAAAACGACATCCCCTCGATAACGAGAAGAGAACTCCTCGCTAATGTTAAACGCTTGCAAGAAAAAATGAACATTACGATGGAGCCTTATGCCCAAATACTCTGTGATATTTCAGGTTTATGAGAGCTTCTTAATCACCTTGCGTTGGGAGGTGGATAAATCGTGTCCATTCATATTCCTCGGGGTGACACAACCACCTGTTTTCCAGTAGGTCGGAGCCAAGGTCTTGCTCCTTTGCGTGTGTTGAGTTATTCAGCAAGTCGTATCGACCTCATTCTCATTCTCTCGAGTCAAACCCCGTTCAAGATGAAGTGAAATCGAATGCCTGTAAGGCACTTTGCCAACTGTAATCAAAGCGGTGTGAGTTCCATAATCAAAAAGAGAAAATGAGTAGAAAGTTAGAATTATTAGCGCCCGGTGGTGATATTGAAGCCATCAAAGCTGCCGTTGTCGCCGGGGCCAACGCTGTTTACTGCGGACTGGATGCATTCAATGCTAGAAATCGTGCCTCCAATCTTTCCATGGATGAGTTGCATGGCGCCATTCGACTGGCTCATGAACACAGCGCTGAAGTCTTCCTGACTCTCAATGTCGTGATTCTAGAGCACGAAGTTCCAGTCCTGGTAAAGTTGCTCAACCAAATTGTGAACAGCGGGATTGATGGCCTGATCGTGCAAGACATGGGCGTCTTCAATATCGTGAAGAAGCCTGTCTCTTATACACATCTCCGAGCCCACGAGACCGAGGCTGATC
>OJIS01000659.1_pt1 | contig 10795 bp, 4 predicted proteins | sample 1595671 | NCBI WGS metagenome assembly OJIS01 (sample SAMN05416814, study PRJEB24817) | seawater metagenome | isolation source: Sea water | place: Canada:Atlantic | collected 2013-07 | reverse complement strand
TACACAGAGTAGATCGTCGGCAGCGTCAGATGTGTATAAGAGACAGGTTCTACGATCCGCCGACGAACCGTCAGATCAAAGTTCTGAAGTTTTTCGGCGTCAACATTCCTCCCGACCTGAACAAAGGGATGGCTTCAGGCATTTCAGCCCGGCAGTTCCGAGAAGAAGAAAACAAGGAACTTTGGGAGAAGTATGTTTATCACACCGGAGACGAATCTCAAGATAGTGCTGACCTAGCTCCCTACGACCTTGATGAGCTTCGAGCAGTGGTCATCCCAGATGATTGGAAGCCCAAGAGAGTTCCAGGGATTCCGAGCGATAGACAGGGTCGGTTGCGGGAAATGATTGTGGACATGATGCGGGAGGGAAGCCCGTTCGATGATCCTGTGCCTGACATTGGTTTCGAGGGAACATCTTTTGCGTTTACAGGAAAGTTCTCGTCTGGAACCCGCCCCGAGTGCCAAGAGGCAGTTCAGAACTCCGGTGCTATTGGTCAAAAGAGTGTCAACCGCAGCACTGACTATTTGATTATAGGTAGCGAGGGTAGCGGCGATTGGGCGGAAGGCTCGCATGGTCGAAAGATTGAAAAAGCCGTGATGCTCAGAATGGATACTGGTAAACCTGCAATCGTTGCGGAGGCTGATTGGCTTGAAGCGATCCAACAACACAGATCGGAAAGCTAATCGGATAGACAGCAGGTCACCATGGCGTCAGATCATTCTCAGGGCTAACGATTCCCCCAAGCCCTCGACAGCGAGACCACCATCGAGAATGATCCCCGCCATGCGCTTCCTCCTCGCCTGCCTCGCTTTGCTCTCCCCGGTCAGTTGCCAAGAGGCAGCGCCGCCCGCGAAAGCTCCACAAGGGCAAGCGGTGGCTCAGAAGGCTACAAACTTCCCCGCCATCGTCGCCCCGCTCATCGACCCAGCCAAGCTGGACACGCTGAAAGGAAAGAGAGCCGCCACTCCAAGACTTCGAAAAGCCTGTTACTGGCTGGAGATGGCAAAGAGAGAAGGCAGCGACATCGGCGAAGTGATCGACCAAGCACACGCCCTCACAGTCCGAGAGGATGAAGGCTCAAAGATCATCGCTGATTCGCAACGTCACGATCCTAGAGCGGCTGGGATGCCTTGATGAGGCGGGAATGATCAAGCTCAGGAAGGGCAACGCTCCCACGATCACGAAAGGTCCATACGCTGGTGAAATCGTCACAGGCGATCACATCATTCCCCGGTCGGTGACTCCGGAACTCGACAACACTCTCTTTAATCTTGAATTCATGCCATTGACCTTGAATCAGAAGAAATCCGCCAAGGTAGGGCAACGCCAAATCCAACTTGCTCGACGCTGGCACAAGTTGGGGATTCTCAGCGATGAAGGATTGAGATCTGTTGAAACACAGAGCAAGTGATACAGCCTCCAAGCTTCACACGCCACCAGCCTTGCGCTAGAGATGACACCCTATGGCAAATGAGGAGCACTTGAAGATTCTAAAGGAGGGGCCGGAGATATGGAATAAATGGCGAAAGGATCATGATGAAGTGCCCGACCTCACCGGGGCCGACCTCAACCACACCATCCTCAAGGACGCCAATCTCAACCTCGCCTTCCTCAAGGACGCTAATCTCCACAACGCCATCCTCACCGGGGCCCACCTTAGCTACGCTAATCTCCACAACGCCAACCTCAGCAGGGCCCACCTTAGCTACGCCAACCTCAGCGAGACCCTCCTCAGCGGGACCGACCTTAGCTTCGCTAATCTCCACAACGCCAACCTCAGCAGGGCCCTGATCCATGATTCAGTGTTTACCGATCTGGATCTTTCCGAGGTCCAAGGACTTGCCACTTGCCGCCATCTCGGAGCCTCTTCTGTAGATCACCGGACCTTGGAAAAATCCGGAAGACTTCCCCTTGAGTTCCTCCGAGGAGTCGGTTTCTCCGACCGCTACATTGAATGCATCCCATCGCTATTCGGTAAAGGCATAGTCTACTCCGCATTCCTGAGCCATAACTCCGGCGACAAGGACTTCGTCCGGCATCTCCATTCAAGACTACAAGGCGAAGGCGTTCGTTGTTGGTTTGATGAAAAGCAGATTCTCGCAGGCGATGACCTCTACGACGAGATCGACCGAGGCGTCCAGATCTGGGACAAGTTCGTCCTCGTCTGCTCTAAGGAGTCACTCAGCAGTTGGTGGGTCGAGCACGAGTGGAAGAAGGCGATGGAGAAGGAACGTCGGTTGCGGAAGGAGCGAGGGGAGAAGATTCTGACGATTATCCCAATTGATATAGACGGGTTTATCCACACGGACGAATGCAAGATCTCGATCAAGTCGGAGATTCTCTCACGGGCCGTGGCAGACTTCACGGGGTGGAAGGAACACGATGCGTTTGAGACCGCGCTGAATGGGTTGATGAATGCGTTCCGGACAAACAGGATGCCGGACCCGGAGCCGAAGCTCTAGGAGACCACGTAGGATGCCAGATTGACTGGGGAAGTTTTTGGTATGCCGAATTTTGATTTTTGGATTTTTCCCAATCCAAACAGCAGGAAAAGCCAAGCAAATCTGCAGCAAGAGCCAAGGAGTTCATTGTCGCGATTGCTGATGAAGTTCAGCTCTAGCATCCGAAAGGTTCTCAGAAGTCCTCTGAGAGGCAGCAACAACCGACATTCGGTAGACGGTGGATCAATTACAATCACCAGTAAAGTCCTGTCGCAAATGGCCCCCTACCCCGCCTTCCCGTTTGAGATCGGGATTTGCTGGTGAGATCTTGGAACACCAAGAGAGGCCGAGGGGTGCCGGGCGGTGGATGCGTGGGAGTCATCGTCATCCCCAACATCGAGAGAATCCTATCGTCGGGGTAGCTCCCAGAATCATCCGCGACATCGACCACTGAAATGCTGCCCTCCTCAGAGTGAAAACATTGTGGGACTTTATGAAATGCTAGCAGATAGCTAGCATTCACCCCTCCTTCAAAACAAGAAACCCGCTAATCCATTAGGATTGAGCGGGTTATCTAAAAGTACGCAGACTGGGACTCGAACCCAGGACCAATTGGTTAAAAGTCAACTATAACACTGATAATCAGTGGTTTACACAATGAAAACACCCCTGATTTATTACGAATTGGTTCAAATTAGCAATTTTTTGTCCACTATTTCGGCCATTATTTGGCCACCACACTTTTTCCGTTATACGTCTTGAACTGTCCAATTCCCCTGATTCAGCAAAGCTGCCAATCTAGTGAGTTTGAGTCCCGCTCATCGCCAGATAATTGAACGACAACCTTGTCGGTGATGATTGCATGGGCCAGGGCAGGTAGATGTCCGACAGCCCAGAATTTTAGGCATGTTGATTGTGCGGAAAACTTGACGAACGCAACTGGGAAACACTCCGCCATTCAGCCCAATTAACTATCATTTAAAGCCTTATACTAATATTAACAACGGTGCCCCGAACCTCCAATTCAGTCAACTTTTCACTATTACATAAAAAATATTCACGTAATCTTAAAATTTTGCTTACTAGAGTAAGCATGTCTAGTATATATCTATTTACGAGTCACAACTGGAGCCTACTTAAAAAGGCATCAATGACTGAGCGGCATTCGTCAGGATCACCAGGCTACTCGCTGAGTATTCCGGCCAATCCGGACCAGAAAAACCCATCGGCTGGAGATTTGTCAAAAAAAAGTTCAGCTTTCTGGGTTTTGCGTTATTTTAGCGCGCTTCTTCTTAGCTTTGGACTTGCAGAAGCAATTACTCTTGAACAAGAAGCCAACAACTCGGCAGGAACAGCCACTGCGCTGACGCTCAGCTCTGACACACCAACCCTTGCGAGAGTCTTATACTCTCAGGGGGCCGGGACTATTTCTTTATCCAGTGATGAAGATTGGTGGAGCGTGAGTGTTGAATCGGGAGACCGTCTCAGCGTTTACGTCGAGAACTTAGAGCCGAACGTCTATTTTGAGCTCTATGATCCCAATGAAGTTTATCAAACTAGGCGACAAGAAGAAGGGGCAGGAACAGACGACTTCCTAAGTGGTTGGACGATCACCCAAACCGGGACTTATTTTATCAGGGTTCGACACTATTCGGGTATCCCTAATACTGGAGAGTATCGAATTAGTACCGTTGTGGCTCGCGGGGCCGCAATGGAAACCGATCTCAACTATGCCAATGACAACACCGCTGGAGCGGATCTCTTGAACCTAACCATCGACGGGGCACAGCGCAGTGGAAGTGTCGTCGGTGGCGTGATGGGGATGGAGTCGACCAATACCGACGAAGACTACTATGCCCTCGGCATCTTGAATGGAGGCAACACCGTGGAACTGGACCTGACCATCCCGGAGCACTCGACCCTCACTCCTCGCTTAAGGGTCGTCGGACCAAGTGGCTTTATCACTGATGATGATGGCAATGCAGAAAACGCCAACTTCACCGCAACACTCACCGAAACCGGCAATTACTATGCCGTGGTAGACTCAACATCATGGGTGCGTGACGAAATCCGCTATCGTTACCAAGGACTGGCAAACCTCACTGAGGCCCGAGCTGCTGCAGGCGCATCAGGTGGACGTCTCCTGCAACTCAAGGAAGAAGCTTCACAACAGTGGAGCATGGCTAACTTTGGAGGCCTCCCCCTCTGGCTCGGCCTGACTGACGAAGCCGCCGAGGGAACCTGGGTTTGGGACGATGGCACACTCCTGAGTGCCACCTACGAGAACTGGGCGGCCAACGAACCCAACACACCCAGCTATGATTACGCCTACCGCGAGAGCAACGGACTCTGGTATGACATTTACCCTAGCATAAACCTTTATACCTTTGTGGAAACTGACGCACCAGGAGCTCCGAACTCAGGGCCCGGACCATTCGCGAACTACCTCCTCAGTGCCACCGTCACCGACAACGTCGCTCCGGTGGCTGCGGCTCCGGTCGGACTGCCAGTGGATGGCGGAACGATGAGCGAATTTTTGGAAAGCTTCACCCAAAGCTTCAGCGAGGATGTGCTGGGCGTGGTGAGTGATCCACAGGTGTATCTTTACGGCGGGAACCACTATGTCTGGTTGGGTGGTAATTGGACATGGGCGGCTGCGCAGGCGGAAGCCACTACTTTGGGCGGCTACATTGTGAGCGTGAATGACGAGGCGGAAGACCGCTTTGTGGACGGAAAATTTGGACGCCTTACAGATTTCTGGTTGGGCCTGACACATTCATCAGGGACCAATGCGATGTGGGAAGATGGCACGGCCGCGACCTACACACACTGGAACGTAAACGAACCAAACAGTTCCAACTCCACACAGGCCTATCTGGAAAACGGAAGTGGCCGTTGGCGGGATTATCATCCGACCTCGAGTCGACCGCTGCTCGTCGAGATCGAAGGCGCGCTTGATGGTGATGGCGATGGCATCCCGGATGGACTTGATCCCTATCCAACTGAAGCACTCAATGCCTTCGACCTGCGGGAAGCCGGGGTCGACGAAACTTTTGATACTGCTGACGACGTGGTCTATCTGCTGGCAGTCAGTGGTAGCAGTCCGAACTTCACGGTGACACTGCGGGACGGCCCCCTCCCCTCCGGTTCCTATCGCTACAGCGTAAACAGTGTGGTGACCGACAGCGTGGGTAATCCACTGATACTTCAGGAGCAGTTTTTCACGGTGGATCTCCCCTTTGATCCGGGCGCGGGTTTCGTGCAGGAAGGTTCACTCAACAACGACCATCTCGAATATTCCGTGGAGATTCCCCTGGCCACTGACGGAGTGGTCGGCAGCATACAAACTGGACTAGCCGAGGGAAGTTTGAGTCCACAGAACGATGTCGACTGGTGGCGTTTCGAGGTCGCAGTCGGAGATCGCCTGGCAATCCATTGCCAAGGACTAAATGGATCAGACACGCAAATCACAATCTATCGCCCCGACCAGAGTTACTGGATCAATGATCGACGTAGTGGAGCAAATGTGGATGCCTTTTTGAGCGGACTTGTGGCGGCCCAGGCCGGGACATATTACCTCCAGGTGCAGCACTACAACGGCAGCTGGAACCGACCGTATCGACTGTGGGTGACGGCAGTGACTGGTGAAGCGGTGGAAACCGATCTCAGCTATGCCAATGACAACACCGCTGGAGCGGATTCGTTGAGTCTGACCATCGACGGAGCGCAGCGCAGTGGCAGCATTATTGGTGGCGTCATGAGCATGGAATCAACCAATTTCGACGAGGACTACTATGCCCTCGGCATCTTAAATGGAGGCAACACCGTGGAACTGGATCTGACACTTCCGGAACACTCGACTCTCGCTCCTCGCCTAAGGGTCGTCGGACCAAGTGGCTTTGTGACCGATGATGATGGCAATGCCGACAATGCCAACTTCACCGCAACCCTCACCGAAACCGGCAACTACTATGCTGTGGTGGATACGACATCGTGGGTGCGTGACGAAGTGCGCTATCGTTATGAAGGATACCTGACCTACACTGCGGCACGGGCTGCCGCAGATGCGGTGGGTGGGCGTCTGCTCCAGTTGCAGGACGAGGCCACGCAATTATGGAGCATGGAGACCTTCGGAACTCTTCCCCTCTGGCTGGGACTTACTGACGAGTCAGTCGAGGGCACCTGGGTTTGGGACGATGGTTCGACGGCAGGTTACGACAACTGGGCAAGCACCGAACCCAACACACCCAGTTACGACTATGCCACTCGCGACAGCAACGGGCTCTGGTATGACTTCTACCCCAACGGCAGTTTATATACTGTGGTCGAAACCGACGCGCCAGGAGCTCCGGACTCAGGTCCCGGACCACTCGCAAATTATCTCCTCAGCGCCACCGTCACCGACAACGTCGCCCCTAGCATCATTCTCAGTGGCGTTCCGAGCGACGGTGGAACCACCTCCAACCTGCTAACCTCGTTCACGCTGAGTTCTGACGAGCCGTTAGACTCTTCGGTGATGAGGGCGCAAAACTTGCAGATCTGGGAGTTCAATCAGCACTTCTATCTATACACCGGAGAGAACCTTGACTGGAGCGCGGCTCAAGGGAGCGCCACGAGCTTCGGCGGCTATCTTGCCAGCATCAACGGAGCCCCGGAGCAGATCTTCGTGGATGAGACCTTCAGCCAGTTTGGAGACTTCTGGGTCGGACTCACTCACGATCAGGGATTTAATAGTGGAATCTGGGAAGACGACACGAACCTGAGTTTCACGAATTGGAAGAGCGGCGAACCGAATAACGGAGCCAGCTACTCACAGGCCTATCTTGAAAGCAGCACGGGACAGTGGCGAGACTACCCACCCACTTCACCCCGGCTGACAGTGGTAGAGATCGAGGACGTCGACACCGACCTTGATGGAATCCCAGACAACCTTGATCCACATCCTAGCGATCCACTGAACGCCTTCGACCTGCGTGAGGCGGGCTTCGACGGAATTTTTGACACGCCGGACGATCTTGTCTATCGCCTCATCGCTTCTGGGAGCGGCTCCAACTGGACCCTCACACTCCGGGACGGCACGCTGCCGAGCGGTTTGTATCGCTTCACCTTGACCGACAGGATTGGCGACACCAATGGAAACGGAATCGCCCCTTTCCAGAGCACCTTTACGGTCGCGATCGCGGGGGAGTGCATCATGGTGGAGAGTCCAAGCAGTAATTTTCGACGTCTTGCGACGCCTCTCACGCCAGTCGAGGACCCAGCAGGGTCGGGCTATTTCATCGCTCGTGGAGTGGGTGAAATCGCAAGTGGAACTGACTGGTGGCGCGTGTCCTTGCTGGCAGGCGACGTTGTAACGATGGCTGTCGATACGCCGACCAGCTTGTTGAATCCTGCAATTGACCTCTATGACCCTGCGCAGGCCTACATCACGGGTGACACAAACTGTGGACCAGGGAATGACGCGCTTTTGGCTCGGCGGACCATCGCGACGACCGGCGAGTATACCATCGCGGTGAATCGCTCGGGTGGAAGCGGGGTTTACTTTCTTCGGGTTGACGTGGCACGCGGAGCCTCAATTGAGGACGACTGCAACTACGCCAACGAATCCCGCCTGAATGCCGATCCGGTCGTCTTCACGCCAATCGGCAACGACGAGGGGGCCACCCTTGCCGGGACAGTAATGGAAACCTCAACCGAGACCGATGAGGACTATTTTAACCTCGGCGTGATCACGTCAGGAAAAAGCCTTTTTCTGACGACCTATCAACCTTGCGGTAGCCAACTCAATCCCGCCGTTCAGTTGCGTAACGAAGACGGTGTGATCGTGGTGCCAACCGTCATTTCTCCCGACGGAGCACTTCAGTTCGATGTCACCGAGACAAAGCAATATTATGTGCTGATTTTCGCCAACTCTGGTGAAGGTGCCTTCGGACAGTACGTTGTCGATGCACGCATCCGCCAGAACACGGACTTCCCGGATCTCGTCCCGATGGTAACCAGTATTGCGAACGTCGCAGAGGCCGGGGAATCAATCGATATCGAGTGGACGGTTCGCAACGACGGCAACACCCCAACCGCAGAGGGGACCTGGCAGGACCGGGTCTACCTGAGTCGGGACGACCAACTCGGCGACCTGAACGACATCTTGCTCGGCTCCATCACACACAATGGCGACTTGGCCATCGGAGCGGACTACGATGCCACCGGCCAGTTCACGATCCCTCCCGGACTGCAGGGGCAGACTTACCTGATCTTCGTCGCGGATGCCGAGAACAAGGTCTTCGAGTTCGACGGTGAAGCAAACAACATCGTGGTGAGACCCCTTCTGGTATCCCCTGCTCCATCGGCGGACCTTGGAGTTACGTTGGTGACTGCACCGGCAGTTGCGGTAGCCGGAGCCGCAATCGACATCGATTGGACTGTTCTTAATTCCGGGCCCGGGAAAACCGGCAACGGTCTCCAAGGCGGGACGGTATCGAGCTGGATTGACCGTCTGGTGATCTCCAGCAACGGCTTTCTTGGCGATGGCGACGATGTCCTTCTCGCGGAAGTGCCTCGAAATGAGGCGTTGTCGCAAGATGAAGACTACAGCCAGTCTCTCTCTGTGAGTCTTCCTGCTGGAATATCAGGATTGAAAACGATCTTTGTGGTGACGGATTTCGGAGATGCTGTTTTTGAAGATGAAGACACGGCATTGAACTACTCCACGGCCAATGTGAATGTGTCGCTCACGCCTTTTTATGACTTGGCTGTCACATCTGTCTCCGCTCCTATGTCGCTGACTAGTTCGGAAATCACAGTTTTGTGGGTCGGCGAGCATACCTTGAGAACCTCGGGACAGTTGAATGCAACCTGGGAAGATCGCATCTGGCTGAGTCCTGATACTCATTTCGGTAACGAGGATGATGTTTTATTGGGATCAACTATCCAGAACCATAATCTTGCCCCAAGTGCGAGTTACAATGGTACTGCCAGAGTTCCTCTTCCCTCTCTTGCCTCAGGCACTTATACCATATTCGTTGAAATAAATTCCGATGCTGCGGTGCATGAACATATTTTTAAAGGAAACAACGTTTCGGCTGGATCGCTTCTGGAAGTCACCCAACCGAACCTTGTAGTGAATGCGGTGAATAACGACGAAGGGCCCAAACTAGTTGGAGACGCACTCAATGTGAATTGGACGATCGCCAACGTTGGTAATGTTGAAGCGAATGGAGGATGGACGCTTGCCTTGGACCTTGTTGAGGTGGACAGCACGCGACGCTTCAGATTGGGTGAAGCCATAGTCTCTACCCAATTGCCAGGCAACAGCTCTGAATCGGGCTCTGACAACTTTCTGATTCCAGAAGGACTACCCTCTGGAAATTGGAAAATAGAAGCATTCGCTGACTCTCGTAGCCAAGTCGCTGAAAGCAGCGAAACAGACAACGTCTCGCTTTCAACACAACAACTGGCTATCACTGGCAGCTCGGACTTTCCGATATTACAGCTGAATTTCGCAGAGACTACGTTTGTGGAAGGTAGCTCGCTCTTAGGAACGGTTTTGCTCGACGAAGAGAGAGATCGGGACATCGTTGTCACCTTGGTATCAAGTCGTGCGAACCTCCATGATGAACTCAATCCGGTTACCATCCTCGCTGGAGAGTTGTCAGCAGAATTCTATCTCATTTCTCGACAAAATTCTCGAATTGAAGCTCCCGCTGAGATTGAGATTAGAGCAGCAGCCTTCGGCTACCGTCAGGCAAATGCCGCCGTTCTCCTCCTGGATGATGACATTCCATTTCTCAATATCAACTTTGACCGATCAAATGTCTTGGAGTCGGACGGAATCGTCTTGGGACGTGTGCAACGAGAGACTGCCACCCGTGAGCTTGTTCGAGTGTGGTTGACGAACGACAACTCTTCGAAGGTATCCTTGCCACAAAGTGTAGTGATTCCCGCCTATGCCACCGAGGTAGTATTCGAGGCTGAATTGCTTGATGACAACTTGGTGGGTGGTAACCAATCAGCAACCATCCTCGGAGAAGTCCGGGGGACTGGAGGAGCAATTCTCTCGACCAGCAATCCGGCTGTTCTAACCGTGGGAGATGATGATGGTCCTACCTTGACGATGGTCGCAGAGCCTTCAATCCTCTTCGAGGGCCAGACTGGCAATATCAGCCTGCGGCGATCTGTTGGATCTACTGGCGAACCCCTCGATGTTACGATTAATAATCTGCCTACGGGAAACTTGGTAATTCCTTCCTCAGTTCAATTTGGACCAGATGAGAGTCAAAAAACGGTCTTGGTTTCAGCGGTGGAGTCCCTGTCTCTTATACACATCTGACGCTGCCGACGATCTACTCTGTGTAGAT
>OJIS01000656.1_pt1 | contig 10827 bp, 9 predicted proteins | sample 1595671 | NCBI WGS metagenome assembly OJIS01 (sample SAMN05416814, study PRJEB24817) | seawater metagenome | isolation source: Sea water | place: Canada:Atlantic | collected 2013-07 | reverse complement strand
GGCGGGGGAAGGGTGGAGAATTTTTCCGAGCTCGTGATTGTCACCTTTGACGGAGGCGAGTTGCTTTTCGGCGAAGGCTCCGACGCCGATGAGCTTGTCGGGTTGGAGGATTTCGATGATGCGGCTGAGATGCTGGAAGCAGGCTTTTTCAACGGGTTCCATACAATCGCGCGGGAGCTTGTCCGGGGTGAGATTGGCACCGGTGTCTTTCATCCATACGAGGGGGCAGAAGTTCGCGACAAAGTGATTTTCGAAGAACTGATCTGCTGAGTCGAAGAGTTCGGCAAAGAGTCCCCAGAGACGGCGGCCGGAGACTTCGGAACGTTCGCAATCGAAGCCGGTGACCGGGCGCTTGGGGTGTTCGGGATCCGGTGTGTCGACTGGGCCGGAGATGCCCATCCAGTCTCTGACGTGGGGAATTTCACCGAATGGAACGCCGGTTTGAGCCATGCCGTAGGGGCCGGGATTCATCCCGAGGAAGAGGACCTTTTTCTGGCTGTTTCCAAAGCGAGTGAGGTAGTCGCAATGACGATCCCACGCGTATTCGAGCGGGTTGTAGGTGCAGGCGACGGGGTCGGGGAAGGTCAGGCCGCGGAGTTTTTTGCGGAGGTCGTCGGCTGCTTTGACGAGAGGCGATTTGCTCATGAATTTGGGGCCTGGAGTTCCGACCAGCGACCGATGGTCTCGTCGTCATCTTTGCCTTTGCAATCGACAAGGATGACTTGGTCGTCAAGGACTTCGTAGATGGCATCTTGTCGGAAAGCCTCCCCGAGCATGACGGCTTCGGTGCGGGTGCAAACGACTCCGTATCCTGCTTCGGCATGATCTTCGCATTGGCCGGTGACGGGGAAGTGGTGCCAGCCCGAGTTGCGGATTTTTTGAAGAAGATGGCCATTCATTTCCGAGTTCTTTGCCTCGGTGGCTTTCCCACCAAAAGGATTGTGGCCGGTCACGATGAAGAAGTGTTCCGGGGTCGTTCCTTCGTTGAGACCGGTCACGAATTGGGTCTGGCTGTATTCTTCCTTCATGAAATTAATTAGATCGGTCTTAAACCGCGTGAGTCTTGAGGTCGTCAAGATCGACAAATTCAAGAGACACAACGGAGGTTGCGGAGAGGTCGACTTTCGGCGCGCATCCCTGATCGAAGGCTTCCTTCCAGCGCAGGACGCAGAGGCACCATTTGTCGCCGGGCTTGAGTCCGGGGAAGGAATACTCGGGCATCGGGGTCATGAGATCATTTCCTTGCTTGCGGCTGAACTCGAGGAATTCTTCGGTCATCACGGTGCAGACACAGTGCAGGCCACGGTCGCCCGCTCCGGTGCGGCAGCAACCATCGCGAAAGTAGCCCGTCATGGGATCGGTGGAGCAGGAGGCTAGTTCTTCGCCCAAGACATTGAGATTCGACATGGGGAGACTTTGCGCGTGGGGAGATGGTCTGGCAAGCCGGAGAGGTGATTTTAGGGCTGTTGCCTGGAATGATTCGGGCTACGATTGTGAAAATGAAAACGATGATAATTACCACCTTGGCCTGCCTCAGCTTGCTTGGCACCCAGGTCGGTCTCTGTGATGAAGGGTTGGTCAACGAGATTTTGCCTTCGGTGGAGGAATCGGCTTGGCAGAAAATTGACTGGATGACCGATCTTTGGGAGGCACGTCAGGAAGCTGCCAGGACGGGGAAGCCGATTTACCTTTGGGAGATGGACGGGCATCCGCTCGGCTGTGTCTGAAACAATGGTGTGACCGACAGGTTGTTGGTCTTTGCAAATCCCGAGGTGCAGAAGTTGCTCAAGGAGAAGTTCATCGCGGTGGCTGCGGATGATTGGTATCAGCGTCGTCGGAAGGATGAGACGGGAAAGTTTTTCTGGAAGGTGGCGAGTCAGGGGCCGCGGGATCCTGATCGCACGCAGCAGGGGCATTACGTTTTCACGGCCAAGGGGAAGCTGCTTGGGTTTAACAATAATCGGGGGCCTGAGAAGCGCTTGGCGATGATGAATGAGGCTCTCAAGAAGTGGGACAAGTTACCCGCAGCAGAGAAGAAGGGGGTGATTCCGAAAAAGGGAAAGAGTGATGAGCGCTACCATCATGAGCTTCCCGAAGGAGGTCAGATCGTGAAGGTCTTTACGAGGTGTCTTGAGGAGCGGGATGGCCGCTTGCAGAAGATGGCGGCAGACAAGGTGGGCAATCAGGCGGCAGTCGATCACCTTTGGTTTCAGAAGTCAGAGGTGGAAAAATTGAGCCGGTTGATCTCCGATGGAGGTGGCGAGATTCCCGAGTGGTTATCCCTGAGAATCGCAAAATTTCACCTGCTGGATAATACGCGTGGGGAGCCACGGAGTTGGAAGAAGGAAGAGGTGAAAAAGTGGTCTTTGAAAGTGGATGGAAAGGGAAAGATGAGCGGGGAGTTTTTGATCGATTCGGCGGATGGGAAACTTGGCTATGCTGGCAAGTTTGAAGGGGCCTTGGCGATTACGAAAGGACGGTTGACCCGGTTTGACTTGCTGGTCGTGGGGCAGCATTGGGGAAGTGGGACCTACACCCAAGGCGCTCGACCGGGGAAGACTCCGATGGGGCAGGTCTTCCGGCTCACTGGCGGGAAGAAAGCGAGGGATCGCATTCCGCCCCAGGGAATTCGGTGGGCACCGGGATATTGGTCGCCGGAGAAGTGAATATGAAGCAGGCTTAAAAACCCACGCTCCATCTTAGAAGTGGACGCCGAGAGCGGCGTCTTTTTCGAAGAGGATTTTGTGGGGGCGCTCGGTGAGGAGTTTGGGGAAAGGCGCGAGACGTTCGTTGACGAGGATGATCTCGCCTTGGTGCTCATCCATGAAGGTGCTCATGGAGCGGTAGGTGTCTTCGTTATAGACAAGAAAGCTGGCGACAACGAGATCGACTTCGGGGAGGTCGAGTTGTTCATAGCGACCGGGAAGTGATGTGGCGTTGTGAATGCCGTTTTCAACGAGTTGCTCCTGGCAGAGGGTAACCGCGGTGGGTGCGAGGTCATTGATCCAGACGTGGCTGGCATGGCGACCGAGGATGAGGGTTTCGGCTCCAACTCCGGCACCGAGAATGAGGACCCGCTTGCCGAGGAAGAGACCGGTGTTTTGGGCCAGCCATTCGGTGAGGACGCCGGTGGTTTCCCAACGTCGGTCGTAGTAGACTTCGATGCCCCGGCTCATTTCGTCCATGATTTCTTTCTCCACCCGGGGGTGGTCCAGTTCCATGAGGGAAAAGGTTTCGGTGCCGATGAGATAGGGTTTGAAAAGGGGGGGGGTCATACTGCGAGTTCGGCTTCGAGTTTCTCGATCTGGGCGCTGAGTTCCTCCCACTTGGAGAAGGCGTTTTCGAGTTTTTTGGCGAGTTTCTCGTAGGCGTTGGTGGTCTCTCGGAGTTGTTCAGGGTCGGAGGAGACTTCGGGGGATTCGAGATGGCCGGTGAGGATGGCTTGAGACGCTTCGAGTTCTGAGATCGTTGTTTCGACTCTTTCGAACTCGGATTGCATGGGCTTGAGGATCTTATTACGCTTCTCGCGGTTTGCGGCGTCGCGCTTGCGGCGCTCTTTCGGGTTGAGCTTGGGGCCTTTTTGTTGGGGGGCTTTGGTCGTTGGGGCGCTCGCAGGCGAGGTGGCGGTGCTCCCGTTTAAGGCGGCTTCCTCGGCGTCGGTTTTATCGAGGTAGTAGGTGAGGTTTCCGGCGAACATTCGCGGGTCCTCTTTGGGGCGGAACTCCATCGTTTTTTGGACGATGGGGTCGAGGAAGTTCCGGTTGTGGGAAACGATGAGGAGGGTGCCGGGGTAGTCGATGAGCGCTTTTTGCAGGATGTCCTGCGATTGCATATCGAGGTGGTTGGTGGGCTCGTCGAGAATGAGAAAGTTGGCGGGGCGGACGAGCATGCGGACGAGGGCAACGCGGGAACGTTCGCCACCGGACAGGACTCCGACTTTTTTGAAGACATCGTCGCCTTTGAAGAGGAAGCAGCCGAGGACATCGCGCGCGGTCATTTTAGAGCCGCGTGTTTGGATTTGTTCGACCGTTTCGATCACGGTGAGGTCGGGGTCGAGTTCGTCGGCGTGGTTCTGGTTGAAGAAGGAGGGGAGGGACTTTGGTCCGAGTTCGTGGTGGCCGGTGGAGGGGGCTTCTTCGCCGGTGATCATACGGCAGAAGGTTGATTTGCCGGCACCGTTGGGTCCGACAATGGCAATTTTTTCGCCACGGGTGACTTCGAGATCGAGTTCCTTGAAGACGATGAGATCGTCGTATTGTTGGGCCGCTTTCTCAAGCTTGGCCACGAGATGGGTGGAGGCAGGAGGATCGGGGAAGCGGAAGGACATCACGGCGTCCTGCGAATCGAGCTGGATGCGTTCGACTTTGGCGAGTTGCTTGATTCGCGATTGGACCTGCGAGGCTTTGTTGGCCTGGGCGCGGAAGCGGTTGATGAATTGCTGGGTCTTGGCGATCTCGCGGTCCTGGTTGACTTTTTGCTTCCGGAGGTTGTCCTTGCGCTCCACGAGCTGGGTCTCGTAGGAAGAGTAGTTGCCGGTGAATTCCTCGGCGCGGCCGTGGTGGAAGGCGATGGTGCGGGTGGTGAGGCCGTCCATCATGGAGCGGTCGTGGGAGATGAGGATGATGGCGCCTTTGTAGCCGTGGAGGTAGGACTCCATGAAGCGTTGGGCGTTGATGTCGAGGTGGTTGGTGGGCTCGTCGAGAAGGAGGATTTCGGGCTCGGCGAGGAAGAGCTTTGCCATCGCGATGCGCATTTGCCATCCGCCGGAGAATTCGCCACAGTCGCGCTCGAAGTCTTCGTGTTTGAAGCCGAGACCGCTGAGGACGGCTTGGATTTTGGGCCGCATGCGGGCGGGGTCGTGGCCGTCGAGGCGGAGTTCGAGTTCGCCGATCTTGTTGAGAAGGTCGGAGAAGGGCGATGAGCGGGGGTCGAGATCCTCGAGTTCGGCGGCGAGGCGGTCGATTTCGTCCTGGATGGCCTTGGTTTCGGCGAAAGCGGATTCGGCTTCGTCGTAGAGAGAGATTCCCTTGATGTGGATGCCTTCCTGGGGGAGGTAGCCGATGCGGTGGTGCTTGGGTTTGTTGATTTCACCGCCGTTCGGTAGGAGGACGCCACCGATGCATTTCATAAGAGTGGACTTGCCGGCACCGTTGTGGCCGGCGAAGGCAATACGTTCCTTATCCCCGATGGAAAAGGTGAGATCTTTAAAAATAACGCGGGGTCCGAATTCCACGCGGAGGTTTTTGACGGCAAGCACGCGGGAGGGTTAGTCGAGGAAGGCGGAGATGAGAACCAAAAAGCGAGGCGATCACTTCGGCGTTGCTGCCTGCCAGGCATTTGCGCTTGGCGTAAGGGCCCGGAATCAGCTGTTGGGTCGGCGCTGAAGGGATACCAGGGGGTTGAAGATTTCCATGCCGAACTACGGCTCTCCTTTTTCTTTCAGGTCCCGTAGCGACCAAATCTCGCCTGCCATTTCACTGAGGCCCCCTCGTGGTTTCCTTGCCCCGTCCTTCCGCTTCGGACCAAAGCCCCCCCAGCCTCCGCAAAAGCTCCTCCTCGGAAAGCCCCAACGACTCCCCCTTCCCACACCCCGGCGGAACTTCCAGCAGGACATGCAAGTGATTACTCATCAAGCAATACGACAAAATTCGGCAACCGCTAAAGCGTTCATACATCCGCAAAAGAATCCGAAGCTGCTCTTTCTCCTGACCCTCCAAAATAAAGCGCCGATCCACAATTGGAGTCACAATATGAAAAATCGCCACCGTCGGACACTCCCCAGAGGAGTCACTCGGAACCAAAAATCGCCGTAGTTTCTTCATTTCGTGGCGACCTTGCGGAACTTCCCATACAACAACAGATCCTGTAAATCGTCTGACAGTTTAAAATACGACTTCACAATTGCGTGAATCATCGCCCGCAAACCCAAGCTATTTTTCTTGGCGGCGGCGACCACGTCATTGCTAGGAATCTTCGAGAACCAGGACGCGGTTGTCGCCGGGGGGCTTTAGGTTATCAAGCGAACACCCTGTTTAGCGTAGGATTATGGGGTGGGACGCTGCCGTTTCTTTGCCCCTTGGATACCGGCCATCATACGGTCGATATCCTTGTCCTCGCCCGGGAAGGTCGAAGCTGCCCGGTCCCCATCGGCGCTCGCAGCCTCGCCCCAGATTGCTGATGTCTCCCCGATGTGCTGGGTGAGGCTCGGTGTGTGCAAGTAGATCGGTAAACCAACATTCGCCGCCCACATTCCCGCGACAATGTCCTGATCTGCTTCCCCGGACCTAGGTCCGCGGGTTCGATGGCTAACGACCCTCGGATGTCGCACAAACATCCGCGCCGTGGCGTTTGGAAACACGAATGCAAGGGAGCCCCAAAGCCCCTCCATACCATCGAAATCAAAGAAGCCTCGAGCCCCACCTGGATCCTGATGGGAAGCCGCGTAGAGCGAGACGAACCCCAGTCGCTCCGCTGGCCAGAGCGAGCGTTCGAGATAAGGCCGCAGGCCTCTGCAGAACAGGACGTCGTCTTCCACCAACATATAGGCGTCGGCATCGGGCTTCATGATCAGCAACTCGTTGAGCATACTGAACCAGTTCCCCCAACCGAAATAGCGCTCGGTTCTTCTGATCAACCGCTCGTTCGGAACGAGCGAGCGCGGCACTTTCGTTCCCGCATCGGCGAATACCATGGGGTTTGCCCAACCTGCCGCGGCCAAGCTTCGCAATGTTCGGGCAAGTGTGGGTTTCGATCGAGGTGCTGTGATGACGCCCACCGCCCAACTCGACACCGCACCCTCCCCGACCTTGAGAGAGGGTTCGTAGTCGGGGCACTTCCGGCAGGCATCGCGGGTCGTCACGCGATGCAACTCGTGTGAGCAGGCATGGTGCCCGTCCCCCTCGTCGGGCAGGCTCCGGGACAAATGGAAACATTCGCGGCTGTACTTTGGAGTTCTCCATTCCGTTTCGCGCTTCCCGAGCCTTTGCAACTGCCCCATCGTTCGGGCCTGTACCTCTCGAAGTCTCGCCAGATCGCATCCCGGGACGCCGCCCCGATCCTCAACCTTAGCCAGCAGTCTAAGGACATGTGAAGCGACCGTTGGGTTGAGCCGCTGGCGTCGGGGCTGGTTCTCCAGACAGCAGAGTGTGCAGACACCCCGCCCGACGCGGCTCGCTTCAAGGAGTTCCGGATCGGAAACTCCGGTCACCTCCGCGAGCAGGCTACACCGGGCAGTTTGAGCCAAACCTTGGCCACATGGATCCGAGCGGAAGCCGCAGCTTTCGGGGGTTCTTCGGCTAGGGGGGCCACCCGTAGCCGAAAGGATATCGATCTCCGGCATGTTCCCGATTACTCCTTGGGACGCACTTTGTCCCCAATCTTGGAAACCTGGCTCTCGGTTGGGATTGCTGTCGTGGGCCTCTCGGCTACGATCTCTGCGGGCGCTGCTCCTTGGTCTCCACAGCAACCACCACACGCAGATTGGGTCACTACCTTTTTCAACAGCGATTCCAGGAGCGTGAGTTCGTCCGGGCTGAGATCGAAGTCAGCAAGAAGCGATTTCGATTCTATCACGATGTCATCGCAACAGATGTAGTAAAGCCGCCCGGAGTCGTAGGCCTCGATGACGTCGAAAACGTCCTTCTGAGAACCGGTAACCCTGAGAGTAGCGGGGCATGCGGAAGATCCCCCCGTGTGAAGCAGGTATCCGTAAGCGTAGTTGTAAACTCCAGCGCCTTGACTCCCCGAGCAACCAGTTGCGGCAGCACATCCACTATAGCTCCCGGAGCCGGTATGGCAGGGCCAAACCTCGGCTCTGACAGGTTTGCCACTTGGGTTCTCCAGCCCCATGGGACCATAGGCCCCGACCAGACGGCCGAGCAGAGCTTCGACTTCGTCGCGTTTATCATTGTTGCTTTCTTCTCTCATTTGTTCTTTGGGTTCAGGTTCGTTGTTTGGTTGTTTTGAGGAATTGTTCTGGCGAGGCGGAAACCGAGTGTCATCAGAAAGTGATAATCCTCGGTGAGGTCTGCGCGTGCGCTGCAATCGAGCTGATTCGCCCGCGTCAACATGTGGGCGCCACGTTTGATCCAACCGCCGCCAGCCCGATGACAAAGCTGCTCGATATTACCGAGCATCCCGCACAGCCCGAGGTCGTTGGGCGCGCGGGCGAGCACCCCATCGAGCCGTGGAGCCACTTCTTCGCTGACCTTCAGGGAACAGTATCGCTTCGCCAGCGCTGGATCAGTGCCCCATGGTAAACGGGTATTTGCCCATGCCCGGCAACCGAACTCCCATTCCATCTCGGTTGGCAAGCGGTAGCCGGCTCGCTCTAAGAAGTTCTCGGCCGGCCGCAATCCGATCACGCTCTTGACATAGCAATACTCGTCCGGATTGAGGTCGGCGCGCCCGGAGAGCCAGTTGCAATATCTCATTGCCATCTGTTCGGAGACGTAGGGCACGGGGCATGAGCCGTCCGGCGCCGTGATCTCCAGCGGAACGATCGGGCTCATCATTCCCATCGCTTCCTCACATCGCGCCATCTGCTCGACCGTCACGGGCCGCATCCCCAACGCGAACCGGTAGTCCAGCCGTTGATCAATTAGCTCGTCCCCTTGTTCGGTCGTTGCGGAGAACTCCAAACCACTTGGGAAGACGACAAAAGCTTCCCCAATTTTATCGACCTGCCAGTCCTGTCCGCCGGGAACGATTGCCTTGGCCAAGCCTGCCTCGATTTTCGCCACTTCTTCTTCATAGCCCCATGCCGCCAACAAGCAGGAACTCTCGGAGTGAATGCGAGCGTTGGGGTGGCTCTTCAGTAGCTCCTTGAGCGGCTCGACAAACAGCGCCCGGACCTCTGCCGTCAGAATGTCACGGTCGTATTCGGCGAGTGACCGGAGCAAAGCTCCCCGCGCCGCAAGCGGGACCTTTTGATCGAGGATCAGCGAGAACAATTTGCGTGGATCGAATCCCCCCGCTGCAAGTCTGTGGGTCAAATATGCCCTTAGCCTTGGGTCGTGCATTTTGGCAGGTGTGTCGAACAGCGGCCAAACACTCGAGAGTTCATTGAGGTGGAACAAGGCCACGCCGAGCGTCGCCTGCTCCGAGGCGAAGGCGTCCCTCATTTCTTCATCGCCCTCCGGATAATCGAGAGCGAACCTCTCCGCGAGTCGTTCAGGAAAGGCGGAATCAGCGCCCTTAAACACACGTGCGAGCAGCGAAATCTGATCCGGCCGCGCTTCGTGCAAACGGTCGATCACGTGTGGTGCCAGCCTCTCAGTGAGCGGGCGAAATGCCGACACCCAGTCAGCACCGGCAAGCGCCTGAACTTTGATCCGACGCGACAAGTCCTCAAGCTGTGGTTCCCATCGGGGATCGTTAGCGCCGCTCGCACGAAGAGCGGTCAACTCGGCACCCAGACGTTCAATATCGGAGGCATTCGGTTCTTGCAAACGTTGCCATGCGATCTCGCCAATCGCAGCAATTTCTTCTTTCGGAGCCGCGTCCAAAGTCAACTCCATCTCACCCCGTGGCTTTCCCCAGGCGTTCAACAGCGTCTGGCGCCACGGCACTTCCCCCGCCATTGACAGCCCGATTTCACCACGAGAGCCGCCGGCCTCCTCGAAAACCGCCACCATGCGGGGGGCGTGTTTCCGAATCTCGCCAAGCAACTCCTGCGCAACCACCGCGGGGGCCTCAACGAACCGGTTGGCCGTTCTCTCAATCCCATCAGCCCGGCGCTGCGCCTTCAGATTGATGAGTGATCCCGCGATCATAAAAATAACGGCGGCAGCGGCGGAGACGGGTTTCCAGTTGCGCCGGAGGAACTTGCCAGACTTGTAGGCAATGGTCGGCGCGCGCGCCAGAACCGGGCGACCGTCGAGGAAGGCGGCGATGTCGGAGGCGAAGTCGGTAGGGGTTTCGTAGCGGCGGCTGCGTTCCTTATCGAGCGCCTTGAGAACGATCCAATCAAGATCTGATGCCCTCAACAAATTTGTGCCTTCCCGGAGGAACACTCGAGCATCAGTGATCGCCGAAGGCTTCGCGGGGAGCTCCTTCTCGATCTTCTCCAGTATCTCATTGAGTTTGTAATCAGCCTTCCTCATGCGCTGGATAGGTGGCCGCCCGCAAAGCAGCTCATAGAGAACCGCGCCAAGCGAGTAGACGTCTGAGCGCACATCGACGTCCAAGCCGCTCGTCAACGCCTGTTCGGGACTCATGTATTCGAGGGTCCCCAAGAGCTGCCCCGTCTGGGTGAGGATAGTCCGCTCGGTCAGGAGCGCGCCCGTCGCTTTGGCAATGCCGAAATCGATCACCTTCGGTGTGGCGGATTCCGCCTCGCCTTCGACGAGGATATTTGTCGGCTTCAGATCACGGTGGATGATTCCCCGCTGGTGGGCATGCCCGACGCCCTCACAGATTTGGGTGAACAGCCGGAGCAACTCGCGCAGGCTTGGGCGCACCCGGCGACAGTAAGACGAGAGAGGCTCACCGCGCACCAGCTCCATGACGAAATACGGGCGTCCGTTGGAAGTCTGACCCCCGTCCAACACGTGGGCGACGTTCGGATGATCCATGAGCGCGAGCGCCTGTCGTTCGGCGTCAAAGCGTGCGAGGATCTCCTCGCTTTCATGGCCGGGCTTCACGATTTTCACCGCCACTTGGCGACGGATGGGCTTGCGTTGTTCGGCCGCATACACGATTCCAAATGCCCCTTCGCCGATTTGGCGAACCAGGCGATAACGATCGACCCAGCGTGGCAGTTTGTCCTGCGTCCATAGCCTGTCTCTTATACACATCTCCGAGCCCACGAGACCGAGGCTGATCTCG
>OJIS01000655.1_pt1 | contig 10829 bp, 18 predicted proteins | sample 1595671 | NCBI WGS metagenome assembly OJIS01 (sample SAMN05416814, study PRJEB24817) | seawater metagenome | isolation source: Sea water | place: Canada:Atlantic | collected 2013-07 | reverse complement strand
ATCTACACAGAGTAGATCGTCGGCAGCGTCAGATGTGTATAAGAGACAGGATGACTCCATGGTCCGGATGGCAAAAACCACCAACGTCCCCCTCTTCCTCTATCTCGGCGTCGGCATCGGCGCTCCCCTTGTCGAAGAATTCATCTTCCGGGGTGCCCTCTGGCGTGGCTGGCGCCTCTCCCGCCTCGGCCTCTGGGGAACCCTTCTCATCACCTCCTTCTTCTGGGCCATTCTCCACGTCCAATACCCCCTCGCCATCATCGCCTACATCTTTTGCCTCGGACTCCTCCTCGGCTTCGCCCGCGAAAAATCCGGCAGCATCTGGATTCCCGTTTGGATGCACGCCCTCAACAACGGCCTCGCTACCATCGAGATGCTCAGACTGTAAAAATGACCGCCCGCTTCCCGAAAGCGTCGACAGCGATCCAGCAGCAGACAACCTCAACCAAGCATTCAAAATTCAGCATTGGAAGTTCAGCGTTCGGCGTTCAAATTCCCAACGCCATGAACGAGATCTGCAGCCCCACCCTCAGCCTTCTCGCCCGCCAATTCCCCTCCGCCTCCGCCGTCATGGCCGAGATCGCCCTCCTTCAGGCAAAGCTCACCCTTCCCACCCGCCGCATCCACATCATCAGCGATGTCCACGGCGATGACCGGAAGCTCCGCCACGTCATCAACAACGCGTCCGGCGGCCTCAGTACCCTCGTCGACGAAGTCTTCGGCGACGAACTCACCCTTTCGGAAAAACACACCTTCCTCGCCTTCCTCTACTATCCCGTCGAGAAACTCCGCCGCTACCAGGACGAACTCAAGGACTGCCAAAAGCGCCTCTCCCTTATCAAAAAACTCCTCCGGCAACAATTCCGCCTCGTCCGAGCTCTCGCCCGCACCATCGCCAAGGACGAGATCCTCGGCCTCATGAAAGAGGAATTCAAAACACTCTACATCGCCCTCCTCGACGAAACCTCCTTCCACCGCGATCCCACCTACGTCGACTCCATGATCGAGGCCCTTGCCGACTACGATCAAGACATCACCGCCCTCCACGAAGCCTCCCGTCTCATCCGTAACCTCGTCGTTTCCGAAGTCGTCGTCGCCGGTGATCTTTTCGATCGCGGCGAGCGCGGAGACCGCGTCATCCACTACCTCAAAAACCAACCCAAGGTCAGCTTTACCTGGGGCAACCACGACGTTACCTGGATGGGCGCGACCCTCGGATCCGAAGTCCTCATCGCCACCGTCCTTCGCATTTCCCTCCGCTACCTCCGCCTCTGGCAGCTCGAGGAAGGCTACGGCATCCTCCTCTCCCCCCTCGCCAAGCTTGCCAAAACCATCTACGCCGACGACCCCGCAACCTGCTTCCACCCCAAACGCGAAACTGACTTTGCCGATGAAGACCTCATCGCCAAAATGCACAAAGCCATTGCCATCCTCGAGTTCAAGCTCTCCGGCCAGGTCATCGCCCGCCACCCCGAGTGGGACATGGAAAACCGCCGTCTCCTCCACCTCATCGATCACCAACACGGCACCATCACCATCGATGGAAAAACCCACGCCCTCAAAGACACCCATTTCCCCACCATCGACCCCGCCGATCCCTACACTCTCTCTGACGAAGAAAACACCTGCCTCGACCGCCTCCGCCAGTCCTTCATCTCCAGCGAGCGTCTCTGGCAGCACATGCTCTTCGTCGTGCGACAGGGCGGCATGGCACTCACCCGAGACGACGCCCTCATCTTCCACGCCTGCGTCCCCACCAACCCCGACGGCACCTTCCGCGAAACCCGCATTGGCAGGCAATCCCTCAGCGGCGCTCCCCTTTTCAACGAACTCGAGAAGATCATCCGCGACACCTATCGCCAAGGCGCCCACACCGTCTCCCGGGACCTCGACTATTATTACTGGCTCTGGGCCCACCCCGACTCTCCTCTCTTCGGAAAATCCCGCATGACCACCTTCGAGCGCTACTTTATCGAAGACCCCGAAACTCATCGCGAAATCAAAGATCCCTATTTCCAAAAGATCCACGATGCCGACTTCGTCCACACAATCGGTGCCGCCTTTGGCATGGACCAAAACCTCCTCGTCATCAACGGCCACGTCCCGGTCAAAGTCGAAGAAGGAGAAGACCCCGTCAAAAGAGGTGGCAACGCCGTCACCATCGATGGCGCGTTCTCCGAAGCCTACGGCGATCACGGCTACACCCTCGTCATGGGGCCCAATGCCATCCGCCTCGCCGAGCACTCCCACTTCGAATCCATCACCCACTTCCTCGACTGCGATGACGACATGATCCCAAAGCTCCGCGCCCTCCGAAAGTATGAAACACCCCGTACTCTTTCTGAGACCCACGAATCACAGGACCTCCAAGCCCAGCTCTGCTCCCTCAACAACCTCCTCCAAGCCTACCGCTCCGGCACCGTCACCGAGCAGTAGAGGCAACCGCTCCCAATCCGGAGCATAGACTTCAGTCTGTTCTCGGAACCCAAGCGCAAGGCCCCCAACCAAGCATTCAATTATTAAAAATTGGACGTTCAGCGTTCGGCGTTCAGCTCCCAACCCGTTTCGCATACTCAAAATCCAACCCCGTCACCCCACCCGCCGAGTGTGTCGAAATCGAAACCCTCACCTTCCTCCATTGAATCAACAGATCAGGGTGATGATTCATCTCCTCCGCCACCTCCCCACATTTCCGGGCAAACTCCACCCCCTCCAAATAACTCCCGAACCTAAAACTCTTCACAAGCTCCCCATCCTCAATTCCCCACCCGGGCACTTCCTGCAAGCACGCCGCCAACTCCTCTGAATTCAATAGTTCACTCATCTCCCAAGACTGCCCCGACCACTATCGTCCCGTCAATTTCGAACAATCCACCCCTACCACTGTCTCAACCCATCATGAAACGCCTCGGCATCATCACGGCCCTCATCCTCGGCGCCTGCATTACCCTGGCCTTCGTTTCATACTACCTCGACGCCCGTCTCCCTCGCGCCACCGCCACCATTCAGGTTCACCCCAACCCGAATCTTCACCCCAACCTCCAGATTCGCCCCAACTCGAATTTTCACCAATGAGAAGTAGAATCGCCTGCTGAGAAGGTTCTCAGTCCTAAATTTCTCGGATCTGTCCTTCAAAGCCTCAACTTTCCCGCAAGCGATCAAAGCATCAACAACTTCAAAATTTCTACGACCATCAAAATTCGCCGCGGTACCGATTTCTTCGATATCACCGTCAAGCACTCCTCCCGCTCCACCGCTGCTTCTCTCGCAAATGCCATTGCCGAAGCCTACGTCCACCAAAGGGCTTCAGCCGAAAACAGCCGCGCCGAGAGCGCCCTCAAGGCCCTCGACAACGAACTTCAAAAACAACGAAATCTCGTCATCACCCAACGAGAGGAACTCACAACTTTCCTCAAAAAACACAACTTCACCTCCGCCGATCAGCCTCTCCCCAAACCTGAAGACCTCCCACTTGAAGACGGGATCGATGACATTGCAAGATCTCTGGCACAACACACTTACCGACAAGCCAAAGAAACTTGCGAGCAGTCTCGCGCCATGCTCCGCGAAATGAGGCTCAAACAACAAAAAGCCCGTGTCTTCCTCAAAATGCCCCGCACCCCCGTCACCATCCACGAGCGCGCCAAATAGCACATTTCCCGCCCCAAGTGGGCGAAACTAACGAAGCCTGGGGCAGAGCACAGCGCCGCCCTGGGTTTTATCCATCCAGAACCAAGGGCCAAGCCAACCGCCGCTCAACAGCGCCCCCACAGAGATCACCCCCATTCTCTCTCGCACCCAAATACCCCGCCTAATGATTGACGTCGCCGGCTTCTCTCTTCTACTCTTTGGCACCTTGGCCATCCTCTTTCTCCTCCGCCAAACCCGCCGCCAAACCCGCCGCAAAAGCACCCTGTCAAAACGCGCCATTTGGGGACTTGCCATCGCCGGCACTCTCGCCTCCATCCTTGCCGGGCTCCTCTGGTTTGTCGTCAGTCTGATCATCGCAATCTCGAATACCCCGCATTGGCCAAACTCAGGCCAAGGGGCTCCCATCTGGGTCAATCCTCTATTCGAGCAAGCAGCGCCAGGAGGCATCATCGTCAGCCTGACAAGCCTCTTCTTTCTTTGGCGTTTTCTCAGAAGAAGAATGCCTCATTCAACATTCGAAGATTGAACAGATCGGGAGATTGAGAGTCCAAGATTCCCAATGAGACTTCTCCCAATCCTCCTCATCTTGGCACTCTGCCCCGGCGCTCCCGCCAACCCTCCCCGCGTTCGACTCATCTCCGCCTCAGAAAACGCGGCCCTCATTCGCGTCGGCGACGGCTCCCCTGAAGCGAGAATTACCAACCTCGTCCATTCGCTCCATACCGCCGGCATCAGCTCCTTTACCTTCGAGACCAAAAGCGACCGCCTTCTCGAAAAACTCAAGCCCATCTGGCTCGACTCCGGTATCAAGAGCATCACCATCAAGGCACCCTCTCCTCCCTCATCCACCACCTTTCCCAAGGTCGACCCCATCACCGCCCGTGCCACCCTCGCCGGGATCGATCACGAACTCGAACGCGAAATCTCCCGCTTCGAAGCCCACCGTAAAGCCCTCGTCACCTTCGTCTATCATCACGGCGTCCCCGAGGAAGATGACACTTCATCCCCCGAGACCCTCGCCCATCAAAAAGGAGAAGCCGAAAACCAACTCGCCACCATCCTCGACGCCCCTCTCGAGGACCGCCTCACCCTCGCTGCCCGAATAAAAATCACCGACAATCCCGTCGCAAAACATCTCAAATCCCACCAAGAAGCCGCCCGGGAAAAAGCCGCACTTGTCACCTCCGGCTTTGGTGCCAAGCATCCCAGAATCATCGCCACCAACCAAGAAGCCGCCGCCACCCACCAACTCGCCGTCGATGAACTCGGCGCCATCGAAGAAGCGCTCCGCATCCAAATCTACCAACTCGGCAAACGCAGCCAGCACCTCGAGGCGTGGCAAAAACTTCCCCAGGACGAACGCGCATCCCGGGAACAAACCTATCAGACAACGAGAGCTTCTTACGAAATCTCCCTCCGCCAAATTCAAGTATTGAATGCCACTAAAGAAGCCGCAAAGCGATCTCTCAACCGGTAAGATTGAGATTTCCCAGTGACGTCGATCCTCTTGTTTCATAGTCTCCCCCACATGAAACTTCTCGTCACCCTGCTTGCCTTGACCGCCGGCGCCTTCGCGAAACAAAATATCCTCTTCATCTGCGTCGATGACCTCCGCCCCGAACTCAAATGCTTTGGTGCCGAATACATCCACTCCCCGCACATCGATGCCCTCGCCGCCCGTGGCCGCGCCTTCACCCGCCACTACGTCCAGGCTCCTACCTGCGGCGCCTCCCGCTACGCCCTCCTCACCGGCACCTATGGCCCCGGCGGAAATGGCGCCCTCTTCGCCCGCTCAAAAAACATCAAGCACCCTTCCCTCCCAGCCTACCTTCGCGAAAACGGCTATACCACCGTCTCCGTCGGCAAGGTCAGCCACCATCCCGGCGGTCGCGGCGGCAAGGATTGGAACGATGACGCCCAACCCGAGATGCCCAACTCCTGGGACCGACACCTCCTCCCCGCCGGAAAATGGCAGCACCCGCGCGGCTGGATGCACGGCCTCGCCAATGGTGAAATTCGCGGAAACGCCAAAAATATGGACCTTTTCCAGGCCCTCGAAGGTGACGACAGCATCTACCCCGACGGTCCCTCCGTTGACGAAACCCTCAAGCAACTCGACCAGCTCGCCGCGGGGACCAAAAAAGGAAAGCCCTTCTTCCTCGCCACCGGCATCCTCCGCCCCCACCTCCCCTTCGGAGCTCCCGCCAAACACCTTGCTCATTACAAGGACGCCAAACTCCCACCCATTTCTCATCCCAAAAAACCTGAAGGCAAAACCACCTGGCACGGCTCCGGTGAGTTCATGAAATACAATCGCTGGGGCAAAAATCCCAACAGCGACCCCGCCTTCGCCCTAGAAGTCCGCCGCCACTACGCCGCCTGCGTCACCTATGCCGACGCCCAGGTTGGAAAAATCATCGCACGCCTCAACAAGCTCGGCCTCGCCGACAACACCCTCATCGTTCTCTGGGGTGACCACGGCTGGCACCTCGGCGAGCACGCCATCTGGGGAAAACACGCTCTCTTCGAAGAATCCCTCCGTTCCCCCCTTATCGTCGTCGCCCCTCAGGTCAAGCAACCCGGCACAAGTACGCAGTCCGTCGTAGAAACCATCGACCTCTTCCCCACCCTCTGCGACCTCCTTGACTTAAAAAAGCCCGACTTCCTCGACGGTTCATCCCTCCTCCCCATCCTCAAAAACCCCGCTACCACCTCAAAAGGCCACGCCATTTCCTACAACAACAAGGCCCGCACCATCCGCACCGCCACTCACCGCCTCATCAAGCACAGCAACGGCCACCTCGAACTCTACGACCACACCACCCCGGAAAGGGAAACCAAAAACCTCGCCAAGGAAGATCCCAAGCTCGCCGCCAAGCTCGAATCGCTCCTCTCCAAATAGCCGAAAGCTCCATCTTTCGGAACCACCCGCGCTCACTTACCCTCAATAAAATCTCTCGCACCAATTGCCACTTCCCGGACCGTCGATCCCGCGTCCTCTGCGGGAGTCGCCAAAAGCACGATCATTGATAGCTCCGTATTCCTTAAACGAAAGAGGCATGCGACTGGCGCCACCGGCACCGGAGCTGCTCTTCACGGGTTAATATGCGAGCAACTCTATCACTTTCGAGACTCCCGGGGTCGCCTGTTCGTATGGCCGTCTTGTCCTCCGGTTTTGTCTCCCATAATCCGTGTGAGTTTTTCCAACCCGTGTCACTGATCAACTCGGGAAAAGACTTTCAGCGTTTGAGTAACCGGATCAGCTTCTCCTCATAGACAAGGCGCTTGGTGGACTGAGCACGGATCACATCGCGTGTCTTCGAATCGTCGAGATGCTGCTGGGTGCGCGTCCGGTCCTCCTCGGCAATCTGCAGCAAGGATCGCGGGTCGCTTGCGCTACGGAAAGACAGGTCAGCACCGTGCGATAGTAGGCTGGAAACGACAGCTAGGTTCTTCTCGAAGTTCACCGTTTGGGTGTGCTTCTGCACCGCGACGAAGAGCGCTGTCTTTTTGTCACCTGGCGAACCGAAGGCGAGGTTCGGGTCCGCGCCACTGCGTAATAGGTAGCGCACTACCTTGGGGCAGTCGTTGTCCACCGCAACTCCCAGCGCCGTGCGCCCATGGTATTCTCCATTCGGTCCGGCACCATTCTGTAGCAACCAGCGCACCACGTCGAGATTGCAGCGATCACAAGCCGCCAACATTACTACACCGTGGATTTCTTCGTTGCGAAACGAAACGCCTCCACGTTGCAATCTAGAGAGGAGCGACGGATCTCCGTATTCACCCGCTCGCATCAGTGCCTCCGAATCGATTCTCGCCCCGTGCTCCAGCAGCAAGTCGACAATGGCAAAGTGTTTGCCGCGAATCGCTTCCCGGAGGGCAGTCGATTCCGCGTAGTTGCCTCCTGTCGACATAAAACTGAAATGAATGAACTCCGATTTGACATTCGGATCGGCTCCGGCATCAAGCAACTTCGTTGCCGCATCCTGATGTCCCTTCCAAGCCGCAAACATAAGAGCAGTCCATCCATACCTACTCAATTCATTGACGGTGTTCCCTTCATCAATGAGACGCTGCACTTCACCGCTGTCGCCCGTGCGGGCAGCCAGCATCATCGGCGTGACCTCAGAAGTCGGGTTGCTGCAGGCGAACAACAGCGCCACCGAGGCCATTCCTCCGATCCGAAGAATGGCTTGCCTTGGCCATAGTCGGTTATTCATAGGCTCAGCTTACCCTCGAGTTGAAACCTGTCCATCTTAGTTCCACAGGGATACGTTGAAGCCATTTTTAGGAGACCGTTTTGTTAGTATGCTGACAGCCTGTGATATTTATCACTGCCCCCAAGGGTGATCAACACCCCCTCTATTTCAAGAAAAACTGCAGTTGAACTAACGATATCGGAGACACCGATAGGACCGTGCCTTCTCACGAAATTTCCTGATGATATCAACCCACAAACCAATGATCTGGCAGAGAAATCTCCCTGGTTTGCAGCCCCTCACCAAGCCTTGCACCCCCACCAATCACTTCGACCGCCCATCGACAAATTTTTTCGCATCCAAGGCCGCTTCCCTGACATCAGAATCTTCATCATCCACCAGCTTCTCCAGAATTTCAGAAGCATCCTCACCATAATGATTCACGATAGCCCGAAGACATGCCACTCGGGTTAGATGAAGCAGAGATGAGTCCAAAGATCCCTTCAAAAGGTACTCTCTTGTAGATCGATTCTCAATCTCACCAAGAAGGAGCCCCGACTTCCACGAAATCTCTCCCCCGCCAGTCGAAAGCAACCAACCACCTAACGAGTGAACAAAATGGTCTTCAACTTTCAACAAGCTCTCTTGCCCTTCCAGTAACCCATGCAAAGCATACAAATAGTCACTAAGGTATCCTGACTCCCCTGGAACCCCCTTCGAAATAGCCTCAATGAGGGGAGCTACAAATTCCTCCCGATTGAGTTCAAGTAAAAGTGAAGCAAACGGATGGGTGTTTGCTATGGCCTCTGGATTACCAGTAATCATTTGAAGATGATCTACAACTTCTTAAATTCGATTCACGTTAACCTCGTAAAGGTACTGTAATGCCTCATTGCAGCTCGACGACTTCGAGAGCACTGAAAAAAATTGATCGATATTCATTTTTAACAAAGAGCACACAAGTAAGAGGAGCCACTATAACACAAGCCCTCTAAAAGTTCCGTGTCTTCAGCGTATTCCGCAGTTCAATAGAACCCCAAGCCCATTCTTAATGGCTCACCAAAGCTCTGTTCACACTTTGCCAGAAACTTCCTGACCCAATCCATGCCATCGGTTCCGGGCAATCTCAATCCAGACCCTTTATGTCAACTGGTGCTGGAGGGCTGTTGGATCGTTTGCGGTGCGCTTGGCGGTTTCCAGATCGATGAGGCCTTTGCGGACAAGAGTGGCCAGTGATCTTTCAAGGGTGATCATTCCTTCCTCGCTCCCGGTAAGCATGGCGTTGCGTATAAAGTGGTCCTGACCTTCTCTGATTCCATTGGCGACCGCCGGGGTCACTAGCAGTTTTTCAATCGCAGGGACCAATCCGCCAGCCCTGGCAGGAATGAGTCGTTGCGACAGCACCGCTCGCAGTGACAAAGCCAACTGGGTGCGGACATGGGACTGCTGATGCCCCGGAAAGACGTCGACAATGCGGTTGATCGCAGTCGATGAACTCCCGGAATGGAGGGTAGCAAGGACCAGGTGGCCAGTCTCGGCAGCAGTGAGAGCAGCTGAGATTGTATCGAGATCGCGCAGTTCGCCCAACAAGATCACATCCGGACTTTCGCGCAGGGCCGCCCGAAGCCCCGTGGCGAAGCTCTCGACATTACTTCCGACCTCGCGCTGGTGAATCATGCACTTGATCTCGCGGTGTTCATATTCAATGGGATCCTCAATGGTGATGATATGCCTTGGGCGGCTCCGGTTGAGATAGTCCACAAACGCCGCCAGAGTCGTCGATTTTCCCGACCCCGCGGTCCCGGTCACAAGCACCAGGCCACTGGAAAACGTGGCCAGTTGATAAAGATCTTCAGGAAGAGAAAGTTCCGGGAGCTGCGGCACCTGGCGGCGGATGGGGCGAAGCGCAGCAGCTACGCCGTCAAGATGACGAAAGACATTAATCCGGATTCGACACGGCCCATCCGGTAATTCCCAGCGCACCGCGAAATCGACACTGCCGGATTGCTCAAGTTCGCGCCGGGCTCCTTCGTCGGGCAATAATCCAAGGATTTGCCCACGACCAGGAGTTCCTGCATCAATTGAACGAATCAAACCGTCTCGGCGAATGCGCGGTGGTTTGCCGGATGACAGAAAGAGATCGGAGGCGTTTTTTAAAAGAGCTTGGTCGAGCAAGGAGACAAGCTCTGGATCTGGACGGACAGGACTCGACTCGTCCTCGCAGGCATGCGTGATTCCTGGTGGGGCTGACGGCTGGGTGAAGTCAGCCACGGCGCGAGCGAGAGGATCTTCATCCACAGACACCTTCCGCGAAACACTCCCCGGAGAATGAATTTCGATCCGGTATTCCGAACCGTCCGGTTGGATATGGTAGCCAAATTCAATGCCATCGATTGAGCGAAAGCTCCCCTCATTCTCATCCTTTTCGCCAGTGATTTCCTTCGCGATTCGCCCCAACATTTCTCCTCCGAGCCCCGGCATCGAAAGGTCGATGTGCTCTCCCCGTGTCAGGAGGAAGGGGGGACGATTTGAAACCAGCACTAATTTCTCGGAACCACGTTCCACCATCAACTTTAGAAATGTATCAATCACCGCCATAAATTTACCACAGGATCTTGTCCCACCCCTTTAATGCCTGCCAGAGATTTTCTTTTCTAATAAAAGTCGGAAAAGCAGCACCGCCCGGGTTCAGAAAAGGGATTTTTTGAATCAGCCATCGTAATGATTGACCGCCCCTCATCCTCACTTAGGTCTAAAGTGCTTATAGCTCCCCGAAACTCAACCCAAACTTCCCCAAAAACTTCCTGACCCGATCCGAGTCATTCGGATTCGCCTTCTTCTTCCGCGACTCCGCAAACAACTTCCGCCCCGCCTCGCTCAGCGACTTCGATTCCCGACAAACCGCCACCACATGCGCCAATTGCACCCGGTCAAAGGTATCAATCTCCCCCTCAACCAAGTCCCCCAACCCATCGT
>OJIS01000650.1_pt1 | contig 10874 bp, 4 predicted proteins | sample 1595671 | NCBI WGS metagenome assembly OJIS01 (sample SAMN05416814, study PRJEB24817) | seawater metagenome | isolation source: Sea water | place: Canada:Atlantic | collected 2013-07 | reverse complement strand
GTAGATCGTCGGCAGCGTCAGATGTGTATAAGAGACAGTAATGTATCTTTGCAGTCCGAAATTTTCGGTAAAAGTTCATGTTTTTTTTAGGGTTTAAAAAAGATTAAAAAAATAAATTATTTTTCTTGTCAGAATTAAAATAGTTTATATATTTGCAGCCGCTAACAAATACAGCAAAAAAAGTTCAGAGAGATTTTGGAATAATTATAAAAAATTAGATAGTTCGATTCTATCATTTCTACAGAGTTTGAGATTCAATTTAATGTTTAATACATTACAATTTTAGTTCAGACAAGTTCATTGAAAATATTGAAATTGACAGCGTAAACAAAGAGTAGAATAACCACTTCTTCGGAAGTAAAATTCTTTTGAAACTTATTCATTAAACATATTTAAGATATACAATGAAGAGTTTGATCCTGGCTCAGGATGAACGCTAGCGGCAGGCTTAACACATGCAAGTCGAGGGGTAACATTGGTGCTTGCACCAGATGACGACCGGCGCACGGGTGCGTAACGCGTATAGAACTTACCTTTTACAGGGGGATAGCCTTTAGAAATGAAGATTAATATCCCATAGTATTGAGAACTGGCATCGGTTTTTAATTAAAGATTTATCGGTAAAAGATGGCTATGCGTCCTATTAGCTAGATGGTAAGGTAATGGCTTACCATGGCAACGATAGGTAGGGGCCCTGAGAGGGGGATCCCCCACACTGGTACTGAGACACGGACCAGACTCCTACGGGAGGCAGCAGTGAGGAATATTGGGCAATGGAGGCAACTCTGACCCAGCCATGCCGCGTGCAGGAAGACTGCCCTATGGGTTGTAAACTGCTTTTATACAGGAAGAAACACTCGTACGTGTACGAGCTTGACGGTACTGTAAGAATAAGGACCGGCTAACTCCGTGCCAGCAGCCGCGGTAATACGGAGGGTCCGAGCGTTATCCGGAATCATTGGGTTTAAAGGGTCCGCAGGCGGTCAATTAAGTCAGAGGTGAAATCCCGTAGCTTAACTATGGAACTGCCTTTGATACTGGTTGACTTGAGTTATACGGAAGTAGATAGAATGTGTAGTGTAGCGGTGAAATGCATAGATATTACACAGAATACCGATTGCGAAGGCAGTCTACTACGTATATACTGACGCTCATGGACGAAAGCGTGGGGAGCGAACAGGATTAGATACCCTGGTAGTCCACGCCGTAAACGATGGACACTAGTTGTTGGGATTTATCTCAGTGACTAAGCGAAAGTGATAAGTGTCCCACCTGGGGAGTACGATCGCAAGATTGAAACTCAAAGGAATTGACGGGGGCCCGCACAAGCGGTGGAGCATGTGGTTTAATTCGAAGCAACGCGCAGAACCTTACCAACCCTTGACATCCTGTGCTAACCCGAGAGATCGGGCGTTCACTTCGGTGACGCAGTGACAGGTGCTGCATGGCTGTCGTCAGCTCGTGTCGTGAGATGTTCGGTTAAGTCCGGCAACGAGCGCAACCCACATCCTTAGTTGCCAGCAGTTCGGCTGGGCACTCTAAGGAAACTGCCCGTGATAAGCGGGAGGAAGGTGTGGATGACGTCAAGTCCTCATGGCCCTTACGGGTTGGGCTACACACGTGCTACAATGGCAGTGACAATGGGTTAATCCCCAAAAGCTGTCTCAGTTCGGATTGGGGTCTGCAACTCGACCCCATGAAGTCGGAATCGCTAGTAATCGCGTAACAGCATGACGCGGTGAATACGTTCCCGGGCCTTGTACACACCGCCCGTCACACCATGGGAGTTGGCTGCAAAAGAAGTAGGTAGACTAACCTTCGGGAGGTCGCTTACCACTTTGTGGTCAATGACTGGGGTGAAGTCGTAACAAGGTAGCCCTAGGGGAACCTGGGGCTGGATCACCTCCTTTCTAAGGATGTTTCTAGCAGATCAGCTTGCTGATTTCGTGAAACACTTAGCAACGACCGGAAATCAAAACCGGTCACATCGGTTGGGTTCGTTTCGGCGGACACCAACTTGAGCCAATCCGTCCTCATATCTCTTCAGAACAAGTTTCAGGCCTACCGGCCTGTCTGGGTCGGTAGCTCAGGTGGTTAGAGCGCACGCCTGATAAGCGTGAGGTCGGAGGTTCAAGTCCTCCTCGACCCACCAGTATCCCGCAAGGGTTTGATGGGGCCTTAGCTCAGCTGGGAGAGCGCCTGATTTGCATTCAGGAGGTCAGGAGTTCGATCCTCCTAGGCTCCACCAAGATCTTTTCGCAGGAAAGATCGTCGCCCCAAGAGGGTTTTGCGCAGCAAAGCACGTGTTGGGCAAGAAGACGATTTGACCATTAAGCACTGTTTGCAGTTCTTAATCGTCCAATCGGACGGCGCGAGAGCGCATGGGTGACATTCCTTTGGAATGCACCTGATTGACATCGTAAAGAGAGATACAGTTACTTTGAGAGTAATCTTGAAGTAACAAACAACACGATCCGATCGCACCGCGTTAGGTGATGATCTCGGTTGCTGCTCCTTTTGGAGCCGGCGTTTAACGGACTGTTTCCTCGGTCTTTTGAACGTATCGCGACTGAAAGCGACGTGTTGTCCAAGTCAAGTACACTAACCAGAGACATGACGCCTGCTTCCTGCACGGAAGGTAGGCTATATGCATGTCTCGCTGTCCACTCTCAGAGAGTGGGCGGGTAAAAGTATGCTTTTGATCTGGAATAAGGAAAGACAGTTTCTTACCAGCTTCTGTCTTCCGCGTTGGACTGACGTCCTACACTCTACCGGCCGTTTGAGGGTCTAAATTGTCCTCAAGTAGCCGACTAGGCGGTAGGACATTAAATCAGTCTTGCTTTTTCTGGATCAAATCAAGCGCGAAAAGGGCGTTTGGTGAATGCCTTGGCAGTAAGAGGCGATGAAAGACGTGATACTCTGCGATAAGCCATGGGGAGCTGAGAATAAGCTTTGATCCATGGATTTCTGAATGGGGCAACCCACCTGATTGTTTATTGTTGTCCTACCGCTTTGCTACTTGAGGACGTAAGTTCGCAAGGTGCAGACGGTGGGTTCATCAGTAAGCAGAACCAGGTATTTATAGACTGAATACATAGGTTTATAAAAGCAAACCCGGGGAACTGAAACATCTAAGTACCCGGAGGAAAGGAAATCAATTGATACTCCCCTAGTAGCGGCGAGCGAACGGGGACCAGCCAAGCCATGAGAGTGAGTAGAAGGACCTGGAAAGGTCCGCCATAGTGGGTGACAGCCCCGTATACGAAGCTCGATTGGATGTATTAAGTAGGGCGGGACACGTGAAATCCTGTCTGAAGATCGGAGGACCACCTTCGAAGGCTAAGTACTCCTTACTGACCGATAGCGAACCAGTACCGTGAGGGAAAGGTGAAAAGCACCCCGACGAGGGGAGTGAAACAGTACCTGAAACCGAACGCCTACAAACAGTCGGAGGCTCCTTGAGGGCTGACGGCGTACCTTTTGTATAATGGGTCATCGACTTAGTGTATCTAGCAAGCTTAAGCCGTTAGGTGTAGGCGCAGCGAAAGCGAGTCTTAATAGGGCGAATGAGTTAGATGCATTAGACCCGAAACCGAGTGATCTAGGCATGATCAGGATGAAGGTAAGGTAACACTTACTGGAGGTCCGAACCCACACCTGTTGAAAAAGGTCGGGATGAATTGTGCCTAGGGGTGAAAGGCCAATCAAACTCGGAGATAGCTGGTTCTCCGCGAAATCTATTTAGGTAGAGCGTCATCCGAATACCCTCGGGGGTAGAGCACTGGATGGGTAATGGGGCCCCACAGGCTTACTGATCCTAACCAAACTCCGAATACCGAGGAGTACTAGATGGCAGACACACGGCGAATGCTAACGTCCGTCGTGAAGAGGGAAACAACCCTGACCTACAGCTAAGGCCCCTAATTCATGGCTAAGTGGGAAAGCAGGTGAGACGACCAAAACAACCAGGAGGTTGGCTTAGAAGCAGCCATCCTTTAAAGATAGCGTAACAGCTCACTGGTCTAAATAAGTTGTCTTGCGGCGAAGATGTAACGGGGCTCAAGCCATGAGCCGAAGCTTAGGATGCATTTATTGCATGGTAGCAGAGCGTAGTGTGACATAAGACTTATCTTTATTATCGCTTGACGTCTGTTTGGTACGTGTAAACGTGTTCAAGTAGCCGTAGGCGGTAGCACAAGATAAAGTCTTTTCTGTGAAGCGGGCCTGTGAGGGATCCCGTGGAGAGATCACTAGTGAGAATGATGACATGAGTAGCGACAAAGAGTGTGAGAGACACTCTCGCCGAAAATCCAAGGGTTCCTGCTTAAAGCTAATCTGAGCAGGGTAAGCCGACCCCTAAGGCGAGGCCGAAAGGCGTAGTCGATGGGAACCAGGTTAATATTCCTGGGCCAGATGGAAGTGACGGATCTCGAGGGTAGTTCATCCTTATCGGATTGAATGGGCTGCTTAGAGGTCCCTGGAAATAGCTCCATCGCTAGATCGTACCCTAAACCGACACAGGTGGACAGGTAGAGAATACCAAGGCGCTTGAGAGAACTATGTTGAAGGAACTCGGCAAAATACCTCCGTAAGTTCGCGAGAAGGAGGCCCGGTTCCTAGGCAACTAGGGGCTGGGGGCACAAACCAGGGGGTGGCGACTGTTTATTAAAAACACAGGGCTCTGCGAAGTCGTAAGACGACGTATAGGGTCTGACGCCTGCCCGGTGCCTGAAGGTTAAAGGGAGGAGTGCAAGCTCCGAACTGAAGCCCAGGTAAACGGCGGCCGTAACTATAACGGTCCTAAGGTAGCGAAATTCCTTGTCGGGTAAGTTCCGACCTGCACGAATGGCGTAACGACTTCCCCGCTGTCTCCAACATCGACTCAGCGAAATTGAATTGCCTGTCAAGATGCAGGCTTCCCGCGGTTAGACGGAAAGACCCCGTGCACCTTTACTACAGCTTCGCACTGGCATCAGGTACAGCATGTGCAGGATAGGTGGTAGGCTTTGAAGCAGGGACGCTAGTCCTTGTGGAGCCATCCTTGAGATACCACCCTTGCTCTGCTTGATGTCTAACCGCGGCCCGTTATCCGGGTCCGGGACCCTGCGTGGTGGGTAGTTTGACTGGGGCGGTCGCCTCCTAAATCGTAACGGAGGCGCGCGAAGGTTGGCTCAGAGCGGTCGGAAATCGCTCGTTGAGTGCAATGGCAGAAGCCAGCCTGACTGCGAGACTGACAAGTCGAGCAGAGTCGAAAGACGGCCATAGTGATCCGGTGGTCCCAAGTGGGAGGGCCATCGCTCAACGGATAAAAGGTACGCCGGGGATAACAGGCTGATACTGCCCAAGAGTCCATATCGACGGCAGTGTTTGGCACCTCGATGTCGGCTCATCTCATCCTGGGGCTGGAGCAGGTCCCAAGGGTACGGCTGTTCGCCGTTTAAAGAGGTACGTGAGCTGGGTTTAGAACGTCGTGAGACAGTTCGGTCCCTATCTTCCGTGGGTGTAGGATACTTGAGAGGAGTTGCCCCTAGTACGAGAGGACCGGGGTGAACGATCCACTGGTGGACCAGTTGTTATGCCAATAGCAGTGCTGGGTAGCTATGATCGGACAGGATAACCGCTGAAGGCATCTAAGCGGGAAGCCCCCCTCAAAACAAGGTATCCCTGAGAGCCGAGGTAGACCACCTCGTCGATAGGCCAGAGATGTAAGCGTGGTAACACGTTCAGTTGACTGGTACTAATTGCTCGATAGGCTTGATTTGATCCAGTAGAAGCAAGACTTGGCTGAATAGCCGTCACGCAGATACTCATCAATCAAAAGCATACACACATACATAAATGTACTGACTTGGACATGCGTTGTTATCGCTGGGAAAAAGCGATGATAACACCCGAGTGGCTACGCGCATTGCTCTACAATGTACGTAGCCACCGACGCTTTTTGCTTCGCAAAAACGCGTCGTTGATGAATTTATTCGGTTTGGTGGTCATAGCGTAAGCAAAACACCCGATCCCATCCCGAACTCGGCAGTTAAGTGCCGTCGCGCCGATGGTACTGCGTCTTAAGACGTGGGAGAGTAGGTCACCGCCAAACCTAGTAAGAAACATCCAGACGTATCTCTCTGACGATGATCATACGGAACCAGCGCCCCTCGGGGCGCTTTTTTCGTTTCTGGCATCATGTTTGTGGCCAATGCGCACCTTGTCTCCGGGCCTTTCCGATCTCGCCGATTGCCATATCCCCGGCAGTCCGCAAGAACGGTGGGCAAACCGCCTTGCGCGGGCGTGCGACAGGTGGCGGGCAAGTCATGAACAGCAGAACCGAGACGGCCACGGTCGCCATCGCCCTGAGTGCCCTCACCGGCTTGATCCTTTTCCAGTTCTGGAACACCTGGGCCGCGGATCTGAGTGCCATATACCTCGCCGCGCGGTCCTATGGCCTGGGGCAGGAGGGGTTGATCTATCTCGCCCCGTCCGGCTTCTTCGGGGGCTCCGCGTCGCCCGAGTGGGAGCGGATGGTCGCCGCGCTCGGGTTCGAGGGCGAGGTCGCGTTTCCCTATGTCTACGCGCCGATCTGGGCCGCGCTCCTGTCCAGATTCGCCCTCTCTGTCGGACCACTGGCCTTCTTCAACACGGTGCTGGTGATCCACACCGCCGCCCTGATCGGTTCCGTCTTCCTGGCCTGGCGCATCGCGGATCGGCCCCGCGCGTCGCTGGCCACCTGGGTCGCGCTGAGCCTTCTGATCATCGTCCTCAGCAGGCCGTTCTTCGTCGCCTTCTGGCTGAACCAGCCGCAGATCCTGGTCACCTTCGTGGTGCTTCTGGGGTTCGAGCGCTACCGCCAGGGCCATTCCGTTTCGGCGGGCATGGTCCTGGGGCTCGCCGCCGCGCTCAAGCTGAACCCGGTCATCTTCGGTGTCATCTTCCTGATCGACCGGAACTGGAAGGCGGCGGGGGCGATGGCCGTGACCGGCCTCGCCCTGCTTGCGATCAGCATCCTGACCACCGGCATCGAGCTGCATCGCGACTTCCTCGAGCAGCTCTCCCGGGTGAGCGAGAACGCCCTCCTGACCCCGCTGAACTACGGGCTGGACGGCCTGCTCCACCTGCTTCAACACGTCGCCGGATCCAACGGCCCCGTTGGCAGCGGAAGGGGAAGCATCTCGGTCGTGGCCGCATCGCCGGTGATCCGCGGCATCGGTCTCATCGGCCTCCTCGCCGGACTGGCAGTGGTCTGGTTCAAGGCCGTCTCACGACCCTGCCCGGACTTCCTCCTGTGGAAACTGCTCGCCGTCTGGACGATCTCGATCTTCTTCGGTCCCCTGGCCTGGAGCCACTACCTGATCGGCCCACTTCTGCTGCTGCCCGGCCTCCTGCTGACCCGCCCCACGCGATGGGGTACGCTCTGCATTATCGTTGCCCTTGTCCTTCTCTCCCACCCGGTCCAGTTGCTCTTCGTCACGTCGGAGACCTTCTACCTGTGGCTGATGGCGGTCGGCGCCATTTCGCTGTGTTTCCTCATCCTGGCGGCCCTCTTGCGCCCGACGAGATGAAGGCTCCGGCCACTGGAAAATCTTGGCGGAAATCTCGGCTTTGGCCCTTGCACCCACCCGGCAGACCGACTAGATACCCGCTATTGGCGCGGGATGGAGCAGTCCGGTAGCTCGTCAGGCTCATAACCTGAAGGTCGCAGGTTCAAATCCTGCTCCCGCAACCAAATTCAGATGCGCTGCCAAACGCTTGAACGCCGCCCTACGGGGTGGCGTTTGTGTTTCCGAAGACCATGCAGGCTTTGTCGAAGCAAGGGCGGTCGAAATCCCTCATATCGCTTCGTGACTCGCGGCCTGCACTGGGCGTTTCTTCCTGCGCCGCCATCCCATTGCCCGGATCAAGCTGTCCCATGCTCGGATCAAGCGGGAGCACGCCAACGTCCCCAATTCGAGGCCCGCAATACTGGTGCGAGACATATCCTGTTGCCGAAACCGGTTTCGGAACCGAATGTATGATTCGGAGGAGGAAAATCGTGGCATTATCGAAGGGCCAGTCGAAAGGGCGGTATCGCGTGACGATCAACGATCTGTCGCGGGAATTGGGCCTGACCAAGGGCACCGTCAGCCGGGCGCTGAACGGCTATGACGACATCTCCGAGTCGACGCGCACGCGGGTGGCGCGCGCCGCCGAACGGATGGGATACCGTCCGTTGGCACAGGCGCAGGCGATCCGGACCGGCATGGCCCGGGCATTGGGACTGGTGCTGAACGCAGGGCCGGACAACACCCACAAACCCTTCCTGACCGATTTCCTCGACGGCATCTCGCGGGCCGCGTCGGAAGAAGGCTGGTCGCTCAGCATCGCCACCGCTTTGGATGAGCAGGACGAGGTCGCCACCATCGCGCGGCTGGTGGCCGAGCATAAGGTCGATGGTTTCATCCTGCCACGTACGCGCGTCTCGGACCCGCGCATCGACCTGTTGCGCGACCTGGAGGTTCCCTTCGTGCTCTACGGGCGGACCGGCGATACGGAAGGCTGTGCCTGGCACGACATCAGCGGCGAGGATGCGATGCGCGACGCGGTCCTGCGCCTGCACGGGCTGGGTCATCAACGGATCGGTTTCGTCAACGGGGATAGCGGCTTCAACTACGCGCCGCTGCGCCGCGACGGATACCTGGCCGGGCTTGCCGAGGCCGGGTTGCCGCATGACCCCGACCTGATGCGCTCGGGCGCGATCACGCCGCAACAGGGCATGGCGCGGGGGGCCGAACTGCTGGACCTGCCCAACCCGCCGACGGCCATCGTCTGCGCCCTGGACCGGGCGGCGCTTGGCGTCTATCGCGCGGCCGAGGCGCGCGGGCTGCGGATCGGCCGCGACCTGTCGGTCATCGCCTATGACGGCATTCCCGAGGCCGCGACCGCGACCCCGCCACTGACCACCTTTGCCGTCGATACCCGCGCCGCCGGGGCCCGCCTGGCCAAGCTGCTTTTCGCACGCATTCGCGGTGCCGACCTGAACCATCTGCGCGAGGTTGTTCCCGCGCATCTGATCGCGCGCGGCTCGGACGGGCCGCCACCCAATACCGAACCGGGACCGGCAAGAAACACCGGCCCCACACCACCAACACAAAAGGGAGAGACTTGATGACAATGATGACCACAGGCACACGGGCGCTGCTGCTGGCAGCGGCATCGACGTTGGCGCTGAGCGCCGGGGCGGGGGCCGAAACGATCCGCTTCTGGACCACCGAGGAACAGCCCGAGCGGCTGGCGGTGCAGGAGGCGATGGCCGCCGATTTCACCGAGGAGACCGGTATCGAGGTCGAGGTGATCCCGGTCACCGAAAGCGATCTGGGCACCCGTGCTACCGCAGCCTTTGCCGCCGGCGACCTGCCGGACGTGATCTATCACACGCTGCAATACGCGCTGCCCTGGGCCGAGGCCGGTATCCTGGACACCGATGCCGCGACCGACGTGATCGAGAACCTGGGTGCGGAAACCTTCGCCTCGGGCGCGCTGGAAATGGCCAGCTTTGCGGGTGGCTATGCCTCGGTTCCGGTCGATGGCTGGACCCAGATGCTGGTCTATCGCGCCGACCTCTTCGCCGAGGCCGGGCTGGAGCCGCCGAACAGCTACGAGAACGTGCTGGCCGCGATCGAAGCGCTGCACAACCCGCCCGAGATGTACGGCTTCGTCGCCGCCACCAAGGTCGATGAGAACTTCATGAGCCAGGTGCTGGAGCATGTCTTCCTGGCCAATGGCGTCAGCCCCGTCGGTCCGGACGGCCTGCAGGAGCTGGATGTCGAGGCCACCACCGAGGTGCTGGAGTTTTACCGCGCCATCACCGAGGCCAGCCCCGAGGGTGAGCTCTACTGGCAGCAGAGCCGCGAGCTCTACTTTGCCGGACGTGCCGCGATGATCATCTGGTCGCCCTTCATCCTGGACGAGCTGGCCGGCCTGCGCGACAGCGCCCCGCCCACCATCAACGATGATCCCACCACCCGCGACCTGGCCGCGGCCACCGGTATCGTGACCACTTTCTCGGGCCCGTCGAACCCAGATGGGGCGGCCTGGGGCGACATGCGCTATTTCGGGATCACGGCGGATGCCGATACCGATGCCGCCATGCAGTTCGTCGAATACTCGATGAACGAGGGCTACACCGCGACGCTGTCGATCGCGCCCGAGGGCAAGTTCCCGGTCCGTCGTGGCACCGCCGAGGATCCCGACATGTTCACCGAAGCCTGGGCGGGCCTCGATGTCGGCGTCGACCGCCGCGCGCCCCTGAGCGACCTCTATGCCCAGGAGATGATCGACGAGATCGTCGGCGGCCTGGACGTGGCACAGCGTTGGGGCGTCGAGGACGGGCAGCTGGCGCTGGCCAGCCGCATCATCAACAGCCAGATCATCAACCGTCTGGTGCGCGAATACATGGACGGCGTCCGCGACGCCGAGGCCACGGTCGCGCTGATGAATGAGGAACTGGCCAGCATCGAGTAGGCCAAAGCGTTTCAGGTTCTGACGAAAACTGCGGATCGGTTTTCGCGTTCGGCCCTGAAAGGGGCGAGGCAGAGAAAACCGATTCAGCCCGAACCTGAAACGATCCAGGCCATGTCTTCGCGGTCCCGGGCCCTTGGTGCGGGCCGGGACCGCACCCCGCCATCCTCTTTCGCAGGAGACTTCGCCGATGACTGCTGCCACCCCTCCCAAGGGCAGGGGCCCGCTTGCGCGCCGCGAGGCGCGACTGGCCTGGGGCCTGCTGCTGCCGACACTGACCGCCGTGATGCTGGTCGTGATCCTGCCGCTGCTGGCGATCTTCTGGATCAGCGTCAAGCCTGTCTCTTATACACATCTCCGAGCCCACGAGACCGAGGCTGATCTCG
>OJIS01000649.1_pt1 | contig 10887 bp, 11 predicted proteins | sample 1595671 | NCBI WGS metagenome assembly OJIS01 (sample SAMN05416814, study PRJEB24817) | seawater metagenome | isolation source: Sea water | place: Canada:Atlantic | collected 2013-07 | reverse complement strand
CTACACAGAGTAGATCGTCGGCAGCGTCAGATGTGTATAAGAGACAGCTTCGGTGGCGAGTTGGTCGATGTTAGGCGTCTTGATCTTGGTGGAGCCGAAGCAGCCGAGGTCGCCGTATCCCTGGTCATCGGTGAAGATGATGATGAAATTGGGCTTATCGGCGGCGCGCGCGAAGAGGCCGGTGGCCATAAAAACGAGGAGGAGGATCTTGCTCATGAAAAACGATCCTGCCTCCTTGCGGGATTTTTGGAAGAGGAATTGAACGTCGAACGCCGAACTTCCAATTTTGAATCTCGAATGCCGGAGACTTTGAATCTGTGCTGGAAGGCCTCAAGGTGTTGAGAAGGGCTTGTGTGAGATTCGCATGTTGAATCCGTCATTGATTGAGGGTAAATCTTGGGCGACGGTTTCGATTTCGAACCAATATCCCTTCCATGAAAAAATACCTAATCTATTACTTTGTGATTTTCACTATTTCGCAAATCGCGTCTGGTGTGACTCTTCTGCGGGTTGAAGGAACGTTCGAGACGGTGATTGAAGGTGACTGGCCCCTCGTTGGGGAGTCTTTTGAGGTTGAGATCCCTTATGAAGTGACTGACCCTGTCTCTCTTGAAGGCCCGAATCGCAGTTCCTTTATGTTATTTAACCAGACGATTTTGCGATATGGATCCCAAGAGTTTGTGCTGGATTTGACAGTAGGAGGAGTGCGGGTTGACGAGGATTCTGGTAGTTCGTCCATAAGCTTCGGTCCTCAAAGCCAGTTGGGTGGGCCATCGGGTCATTTTATCGGGCTGATTTTTCAGAGTGACGAACCATTTTGGGGCGATATGGGGGTTTTGCCCGCTTCGCTGGAAGATTGGCGTTTGGATGAAGCAGAGTTCATGTTTAAATTTACCTACGAGAGCATTGAAGGGGCTGGGACTTACGTGGTAGCAGAGAGTTCCAGCTATACTCATTTGTCGATCACAACAATTCCCGAGCCAAGTCGGATGACCGTCTTGTTGATGAGCCTGCTCCTGGCAGGCCTGCGACGACGAAGATAAGCTTGAAATGAGGGTTTTTGCGTATCCCTGCGTCAATGGCCGTAAAATGAAGGGGCAAATACTCTCCCGATAATCTTTCCCTATGGGTGTAGGGGCATTCTGGAGAAAGCTCTTCCGTTGAGCATGCTTAAAAACGCTCGCCGGGTCCGGTGTTCCAGAGGAGATGCATTTCTTCGAGGGTGGGATTTTTGGCGGGGCGAATGATGCGGAAGCCGAGACCCCAGTTGTCGGTGTGATACCAGAGGGACTTGGGGTCCTGGGGATCGGTGTTTTTCCAGCTTTGATCGGAAGGGAGGCGGGCGCCCGAGCGATGGTCTTCGGGATCGAGGTCCCAATTTCCTCCGCGGGAGATCCGGGGGTAGCGCTTGGGGGAGAGGGCGAAGGGATTGACGGTGCCTTCCGGGTGCTGGCTGTAGTCAGGGAGGTAGGCATCGAGGGTCCACTCGCTGACGTTGCCGTGCATGTCGTAGAGTCCCCAGGGGTTGGGCTTCTTGGTGCCCACGGGTTGGTAGGAGCCGTCGGAGTTGTCATAGTGCCAGGCGTATTCGCTCAGCTTGGAGACATCATCGCCAAAGGAGTAAGCCGTGGTGGTGCCGGCGCGACAGGCGTATTCCCACTCGGCTTCGGTGGGAAGGCGGTAGTAGTGGCCGGTTTGGGCGGTGAGCCATTCGCAAAATTTCGAGGCGGCGTGCTGGGTCATGGCCACGGCGGGGTATTTGCCATCGTAGCCGGCGTCATTCCCCATGCTGTTGTGCATGGGCATGTAGGCGGGAGTGGGTTGTGAAATGGCATCGAGTAGATCAGGATTACTCTGGAGGGGAGCCTCGGGTGAAAGCTTGTTGCCATCGAGATCCAGGGAGCCGTCTTTGTTCCGGTTTTTGCCATTCTCCATGAAGGATTGATAAAGCTTCCAGGTGATTTCCTTGGAAGCCATCCAGAAGGGCTCAACCTTGATTGTCTTTTGCGGGCCTTCGTCCTTTGAGCGATCGGCTTCGGTGTCGGGGGTGCCAAGAGTGAATTCTCCGCCGGGGATGGGGAGCATTTCGAGGGTGGCCCCGCCGGATTTGGGGACGGTTTCGGTGTAGGCCTCGAGGTCGCCCTCGGGAACTTCTTTCAGGGTGGGGAAGATCTTCTCGGTGACGGGGAGGAACTTGGCGGCTTTGTCCGGAAGCATACCCGGGATGATATTGAGCCCGCCGGTTTCCATGGGGGCGGCGGCAGCTTCCGCGGCTGCAATTTCGGCTGCGGATGGCTCGGCCTCTTCTTTGACAAGGAACGAGTAGGGTTTGCGATCACAGCAAGAGCTGAGAAGGGCGCAAAGCGAAAGGGTCAGGCAGGGAAGAGGACGCGGGCGTATCATGATATGGAGGCAGTGACACCGCTACTTAAACGGATTCCATGATCTATCAAGCCTTCTTGGTTGACGGCTTCATGAAATCAGACAGTCTCCTGATCGATATGAAACAAATTGGTTTTTGCCTAAGTGCATTAATGTTGGGGTCTGTGGTGAGTGCGCAGGATGTCTTGAAGCCTTTGGTGGTTGTGGGTCAGCGGGATTCTGTGGCTGAGGGAAATGTTGATGTGGATGGGCTTGAAGCCGAGCGCTTGAGTGACCTACTGGGCTATGTTCCCGGGTTCGCTTCCGTGGCTGCGGATTCAGCAGGATATGGTGATATTTTGGCCGTTCGAGGCTCGGCAAACACCTTGTTTTTTGGTGGTGCCGGAGTGGCGATGGTGGTGGATGATGTGCCTTACGGAGACGTTTTCGGCTATTCGACCGAGTTCTTTGATCTTGATTCCTTCACCCTCCACCGGGGGCCACAGGGGTCGCGTTTTGCCCGGAATGGAGTGGGTGGCTTGATCGAGATGAGGACGATGGGCCCGACCGAGGAGTGTGAGGGTGCCTTCAGTGCCGAGTATGGGAGCTACAATCTGCTTCACCTCCGTTTTCGTTCGAGCGGACCGATCGATGATAAGTGGTCGTATGCTTTCCAGAGCTATTACAAGGAGCGTGACGGATACGTGGACAACCTCACCTTGGGTAAAGAGACGGACACTCGTGAGCAGCTTGGACTTCTGGGGAGTCTTTATTACAGTCCCAGTGCTGATTTTCAGATGCGCTTTCGTGCGATGTATGAGCGCACCCGCGATGGGAGCCAGCGCTTGACCGCTCTTCCCGGAGTCGCCTCGGCATTCGGCCCGATCATTGATAGCACGCGTGCCCAGGATCCCTTTGAAGTCACCAGCGATTTGGCGGGGCGGACCGAGATTGACCGTTTACAGCTCTCACTGCATCTTGATCAGGATTTGGGTTGGGCGAATTTCAAGTCCATCACGGCATTCTCAAGCTGGGAGCTGGGTCCGAACACCGTGGACTTGGATCTGTCTCCGATTCCCGCATCGAGGTCATCGATTGATCAGGAGCAGGATCTCTGGAGCCAGGAGTTCCGATTGCAGTCTTCCGAGGAAGACAGTCTTCGTTGGACGGCTGGTTTGGCCTATCTGTGGAAGGATAACGAAGGGGTTGCGAACCGATTTTTTGGAACCGGGCAATTCACCTTTGCCGATCAGTTCACCAGCTTCGAAATCGAGGAGGAGAGCGTCGCGCTTTTCGGGAATGTGCAGTTTGATGCCAGTGATAGCCTGACTTTTGAGGTCGGCGGAAGACTTGAGTATGTTGATAACTCCATCGTGCGTAACAAGTTAGACCTTGGTAATTCCAGTCCGATGTTCTTCCCGCCGGTTTATCCGACTCTCCGGGGCGAGAGTGATGGGTGGTATTTTTCTCCCTCACTGGGGGCGAATTACGCGTTAAGCGCGGAGACCAGTGTGTTTGCGCGGACCTCGGTTGCTTTTAAACCTCAGGGATTTACTGCATTTAGCGATAATCCGAATACCGCCGAATTTGATGAAGAGCAGTCTTGGGAGACCGAGGTGGGAGTTCGCTTCCTGAATCCCGAAAACACCGTGGGAGCCGAGCTTCGTGGATATTACAAGCAGATCGACGACTACCAGTTCAACCGGAGCGCCGGGATCACCGACTTTATCATTATCAATGCTGACCGCGTTGAGGCGCTCGGTGTTGAGGGCGAGCTCTTCTGGAAGCCGGTTGACGGCCTGACGGTGCAAGCCACCGCCGGTTGGAACCAGATAGAGTTTGATGACCACACTGATGCGGGTGGAAACAGCCTGAACGGGAATGACGTTCCCTTCCTCCCTGAGTTTACCGCAGGATTGGCGCTGAGATACGACTTTCAGAGTGGGTTCTTTGTTCAAACCGGAGTGCGTGCTGTCGGCGCGACATTTTATGAAGAGACCAATGATGACACCTTCAGACAAGGCTCCTATCAAGTCTGGGACGCTCAGATCGGCTATCAGGCTGAAAGCTGGAATGCGGTCGTCTTTGCTCGGAATTTGTTCGACGAAGATTATTACGCTTTCCTAAACAACCAGATCGCCGCCGGGGTCCCGGGAGACCCTCAGGTCTTTGGTGTTCGCGTCGGTTTGGAATTTTAATGTAAATACAAGATAGTTTGGGCTTGTCAGCGGGGCGGTTTTGTGGTTTTCCACTCCACCCGCGGGCGAATTCCCACCCGCTTACTTTTGGAGTTATGGATGCAGACAATATCGTTCCGTTCGAAGCACCCACTCCTCCTCCTCGTTCCAGTGCGATCCCTATGAAAAACGATCTTGTTGAAAAGGCTGCTGAAATTGTTCCAGACCCTCTCGTGCTTATTAATCTCGTGTCAAAGCGCGTTGCTCAATTGAACCAAGGTCGCTCCCCCTTGATCAATGCGATTCCCAGTATGGGAATGGCCGATATTGCTCTCACTGAGATCATCGAGGGCAAGATCAAGCTCATCGATGGGCCCAAGTTTTAATTTAGGCTTGCTGCCATCCGGACAGGCGCCTGTTATACCGTGTCATGTCTCAAGAAGTAGCCACCAACAAACGAGCGCGCCGTGATTACATTATCACGGAGACCTTCGAGGCTGGCTTGGTGCTGCGTGGCACCGAGGTGAAGTCGATCCGAGACGGCAAGGCGAGCATCTCGGAATCCTTTGCAAGGATTGAGCGGGGTGAGTGCTGGCTTTATGGATGTGATATCCAGCCGTGGCAGACTGCCGGGATCTATTTCCAGCACGAGGCGAAGCGACCGCGGAAGCTTCTGCTTCACAAGAACGAGATCCTAAAGCTCTCACAAGCGACCCTGCAAAAGGGGTTTACCCTCGTGTGCTTAAAGCTCTACTTCAAGGGGCGTCGCGTGAAAGTCCAGCTGGGCCTTGGTAAAGGAAAGGGTCATAGTGATCAGAGGCAGGATCTCAAGAAGAAGACCGAGCTGAGAGAGGCTCAGCGCGAGGTTGCGCGTTTCAACAAGGGTCGCGGACTTTGAAAGGAGAAGGGCGGCGAGTTGCGACCCGTCAACTATCGGTGGGTTGGTTTGGCAAGCTGTTTAAAAATCGGCTGAAGGTCATCGGCCTCCTGGTATTTCTCGGCGAGATTGGCGGACATGCGCTCAAATTTTTTGGGGGCGTGTTCGGGGAGAGGGGAGAAATGATTGCCGTATTTTGCGAGTTCTTTTTCCGAGAAATCGTCGAGAGCTTCAAGACCTTTGACGTGGATCACGGTCTCGGGATTGCGGGTAAGCTTGGAGTGAAGTCGTTCGACCTCCTGTTTGAAGCGGCCACGCAGTTTGCACTCCTTGGTGAGCATGCGGGTAAGGTAAGCTGCATCTCCTTCGGAAGTCTCGGCGAGCTCCTTGAGCCACGGGAGGGCTCGTTTCTCAAAGGCGGCTGCTTCAGCTCCGCGTGAGGCAAGGTTTTCGTAGAGTCCCTGGGCATACATCCAGGTCATGCCAATCGCGATGTCCCCGGACTCCGGCATTTCGCGGGTTCCCTCATAGAGATAGTGGGTTCCTTCTTCTCCGAATTTCGCGGCGGCCCAAGCGGTAAGGTATCGGTTGCTGCTATTGGTGCTGCCGGCCATGAAATGGTGTCCTTCATTGACGGCGGTCATGTCGGGGGTGAAAAATCCGGAGACGGTGAAAGTTCCCGCGCTTTTCATTTTGGCGGAATTCTGGAAGGCGGCTGCGGCTCCGCTTTTATCGCCTCCGAAGTGGACGGCCTCTCGATTAATGGAAAATTCCCGGCCCAGTTTTGAGAGCACGCTCCGGGAGTGGGCCATATTGTTGATGAGAGTGACCTGGCCTTCATTCCGGGCCTCCACCGGGCTGGCAATGATCATGCCGAGAACGTCGGCGGCTTCACTGAAGCGTTGCAGGGTCCCGGGTTTGGCCCCATCGGACTGGGTCCAGATCAGGACCGGGGAGCGAAGTTCCGGGTCGAGGTCCTTGGGAAGGTAGAGGTGGTAAGAGGTGTCGGCGTCAGCTTTCAAGGGACCGCGATGAATGCCCGTAGTGACGGCTTGTGGAGGTGCTTTCCTGCCGAAGTGTTCTTCGAGAAAAGCTTGGTCGGCTTTTGAGAATTCGGCGATGCCGATGGTTAATTCCCGTCCATCTTTGGTGACGAGTTGGACCGATCCGTTAGGAGTCATTTCAGTGGCCTTACCCGTGACCCGGTTCCCGGATATGGAAGTCCACGAGCGTAGCCCGGTGGGTTCAACAGCACCCGCATGACATGAAAGTGCAAGGATTAGAGTGGCGAGAGGCCGGAACTTCATAATGTCCACTTGACCATACCCAGGCCAGCTTGTCAAAGAGAGAGAAGGGATCAAGCCTCCCTGATGGCAAGAACCGCAGCGCTCATATCGGGAGCTCCAAAGGTGGAGGAGCCGGCCACGAAGACGTTGGCGCCGGCAGCGCTGGCGATGGCGGCGGTCTCGGATCCGATCCCACCATCAACTTCGATGTGGTAGCCGAGCTTGTTCTCGGAGCGGTATTTCACCCCGGCTTCGATCTTGGGCATGACCTCGGACATGAACGACTGTCCGCCAAAGCCGGGCACCACGGTCATGACGAGCAGGAGATCAATGTCATCAAGGTAGGGTAGGACCGCGTCAAAAGGAGTGGCCGGGTTTAAGGCGAGTCCCGCTTTGCAGTTAGCGTCGCGGATGGACTTCAAGGTTGCCGCGACATCGTGGTCCGCTTCCGGCTCGACGTGGACGGTGATGAGATCAGCCCCGGCAGCGATGAAGCGCGGAAGGAAATGATCCGGGCGGGTAATCATCAAATGGACATCGAGGAAGATATCGTTGGTCTCATGAACGGCTTGGATGACAGCAGGTCCAAAAGAGATGTTGTCAACAAAGTGACCGTCCATGACGTCCAGATGCATCCAGTCGGCACCAGCGTTGATGGCGCGGGATGTTTCCCCGCCGACGCGACCGAAATCGGCGGCAAGGAGAGATGGGGCAACGATGCGATCTTGAAAAGTCCACTTTTTCACGCCGCAACTCATAGGGGGAATTTCCCCCTGTGGCGCGAAAAAAATCCGGGAGCCGGGAAGTCGGCTACTTCACGATCGGGCGGATCACGGTGGCGTGCTCGTCAAAGCGGGCTTGTGCACCGGCCCCTTCCAGCAGGTATTTCAGGGCTACAGACAGGGGAATATTTTTCATCTTTAGCGAAACCTTGTTTTCCTTGATCGTGCCGGTGGGATCCTGAATCACGAAATTGGGAGAGAACTTTTTCCCGGTCGCTTGCGTCGCCAATTCATTGAGTGCTTCGAGGGCGTCCTCAAGGGTCGCGTTGTTGAAGTCGACCTTCGGAATGAGGGTTGCTTTGAAGAGCTCCTTGCGGCGTGCCAGCTTGGCTCGCGCGTTCAGTTCGGGAATACGGCCCAGTTGATACTTCGCCGGAGAGTATCCCGGCTTGAGCTTGAGAACGTTTTGGAAGGCCACTTTGGCATCCTCCGGCTTTCCCATTTTCAGGGCGTTCATTCCTTTTTGATACCAGGCGGCGGCATCAAGGTCTTTGTTTTTCGTCTCCTGGGCCAGTCCGGCGCATGTTAGCGACAGGCCTACGGCCATGAGGGCTTTCAGTTTTTTCATTGTTTCTTGGGATTAGGTTGGTGTTTTAGGTTCTCGATTTCACGAAGACCCGTTAAGCAAGATATCAATCAATTAAGGAGGCGTCAAGATCATGGCTCCGGGTAATCAGATGAAATACGGCTCAAAGAGTCTGCTAGGATTTCAATCTCGACAAAGCATACTCTTTCGAGCAGTGTTCATTAAACCACATTAAGCAATGGCCGAGAAACTTACAAATCGTCAACAGGAGCTCTTAGACTTTCTTAAACTATCGCAGAATCAGAACGGTTTGATGCCTTCGACTCGTGAGATTCAGGCCCATTTTGGTTTTGCGAGCCAAACGGCCGCGATGAGTCATCTACGGGCTCTCGAGCGGAAAGGGGTGATTGTTCGTCTCGCCGGTAAGGCGCGGGCAGTTGTTTTTCCGGAAGATTTGGAACGCGAGGAAATTGTCGATATTCCCATCTACGGAAGTATTGCCGCAGGGATGGCTGAATCTGTGGAGGAGGAGAAAGAGGGCTGTATTTCAATTGATATCGCTTCGCTTGGGATTCCCCGTAATGCGCGCACGTTTGCTCTCAAGGTCAGGGGGGAATCGATGATCGATGCCCATATCTGCGATGGAGATACGGTCATTCTGGAGTTCAGGGAGCCCCGCCATATGGATGTCGTGGCAGCCTTGATCGATGGGGAGACCACGCTGAAGCGCTTTGTGATGGAAAAAGGACGACCTTTCCTCCGCGCTGAGAACGAGCAATTTCCTGATATCATTCCTGCTCGTGAGCTCGTCGTGCAAGGTGTGATGGTCGGTCTTTTGCGCAACGGCAGAGTTTAGTCTGCCCCGGAGGAGGGGGGTAAGTTCGGGCTGGAAAGAGTTTTCCGGGAGCTTTTGCGTCCGTAGTCCTTTGAGCAAACCGGGCATGGGGTAGGAAGATCACAAGGTTGATGGTCGTGTTTGCAGGGGGTCTTGGGACAAGGTGTTCCGAGAATGACGTGGACTTCCTCAGGGATACCATGAAGATCATTTGCGGGATTTTGTAAGAGAATGGGCGATGGGTGTGGATTCGTTATTCGAGTCGCCGGGTCTTGGCAAAAGGGGATTGGAATGAGATCCCGGTTGTGCTTCTATTTCCTTCCGCCCGGTCGGCTATCAGCCGTGGGCTTGATCGCAATAACTTTAAATGAACACTCAATTTTTGATTTTAACCGGGCTGGCTTTTTTGATTGGTCCGCTTGTGGTGAATGGGGCGGGTATTTCCTCGGAGCATTCTGCCAAGAAGAAGAAAAAAGAGAAAAAGGAGAAGAAGAAAGATAAGGGATCTGGTGATTGGTGTAAGACGCTCCAGGACTTTGGAGAGCTCTACGATAAGAAAACCAAGAAGAATCCTTGGGTTCAGAAGGTCGAAGTTTTTGGCCGTTACCAACAGCAATGGATTTATTCCGATGGGACGGATCGTGGGCGGGACTTTAGCGGATATGGTCAGGAACTCAGGCGCTTTCGGGTCGGTGCTTCGATTGAGTTTTTGGATCGCTGGAAGGTTCACGGGCGGATCAATCTGGAGGACGGAGGATTCAACAATACCCATATTAAGCATGAGAATTTTGACGAGTTGTTCATCCGCTATGAGTCCAAGGATATTGGCTTTCTCGATGAGCCCATGTTCGGTTATGGGCTGACCAAAATCGACTTTGGTGGCGAGTGGCATACCAGCTCGGTGGAAATTAAAACGGTCGAGCGGAGTAACCTCTCGAACATCTATTCCCCCAACCGCGCCACGGGATTTTTCATGGCAGCCGAGATCGAGGATTTTGATGTGGTCGTTGGCGTTTTTTCCTCACGAGCGCGTAATTATGCCCTTGCTGATTGGGACGGAGGTCGCGGGTATTTCACTTCGATCCAGACCAAGATTGCAGATGGGAAGCTCAGGGCGGACTTGCTTTTTGTGGATGCATCAGAGGAAGAGGATGAGATCTTCGGCTTCGATTGGGCAACGTCTTTGAGTTATGACAAGAAGATTGGGGATTGGGACCTTTTTGTGAACGGGACCTATGGTCGCAATGAGGATGGGGATATCTACGGAATCGTCATCATGCCTTCAACTTTCATCATCGAGGACCGGTTGGAAGCGGTGTTCCGTTATCAATGGGCCCACTCGACCTCGTTGCAACTCCGTCCCGGGCGGCGTAATCATACCTCGGTCCGTGCGGTTGCCGAAGCCGATGGGGTTAAGATCGCCCCGGGTGATGACAATCATGCCTTTTATGCCGGGTTGAATTACTACTTCTGCGAAGACAATCTCAAGCTCATGACTGGCATCGAGTATGAAACTCTGACCGGAGGAATCACGGACACCGAAGCGACCACCGTATGGGGAGCGCTACGATTCTTCTTCTAGGAAGGACGTGGAGAGGCGATTTGTTTCGCAATGATTTTAATGGGCGATGGCAAATTGCTCTTGCAGGCGGTGGGTGAGTTAGTCTTGAAAAGAGTATTGACTACAGCTTCTAATGACTTTTGAGAAGATTGGTAAAATGAAAAAACAATACGATTTTAAGAGCCATCAATGCCCGCCTCATCGCTCTGCTCGCAGGCACCGAAACCGCTTCTCACAGTTCAAAACCTTCCCCCGACCCTATCGATCTCGGTCTCAAAGAAGAGATCGATTTTGACCACATCTATTTCGACAGCACCTGTCTCAAAGCCCCCATCCACTACCCCGTGGACTGGGTCCTCCTGCGTGACGCCACCCGCACCCTCATGAAAGCGACCGTCCTCATTCGCCGGGCCTGTCGAACGAAAATTAGAATCTGTCTCTTATACACATCTCCGAGCCCACGAGACCGAGGCTGATCTCGT
>OJIS01000648.1_pt1 | contig 10893 bp, 10 predicted proteins | sample 1595671 | NCBI WGS metagenome assembly OJIS01 (sample SAMN05416814, study PRJEB24817) | seawater metagenome | isolation source: Sea water | place: Canada:Atlantic | collected 2013-07 | reverse complement strand
ATCTACACAGAGTAGATCGTCGGCAGCGTCAGATGTGTATAAGAGACAGGCGCGCATCAACCCGCCCGGTGTCGTGGTCTCGCCCAGGCCAGAGAATCCGGCCCGGATCGTCGAATCGCCATGCGGCGTGCGTTCGCCGGTCAGATAGGGCAGGAAGATCGGCCCCGCCTTCGCCACCTCGGCCTCGGCCAGCAGGTCGGCGATGGGTCGGCCCAGAAGGTTGGCCAGCCACGCCATCGGGCGTGCCCCGTTCAGCATCGCGGCCATCTGGAACCACAGCCCCGGCACCGTATGCGCATAGGCATGGATCAGGTTGTCGGTGTTCGGGCGATAGTCCGGCGTCGTCACGAAAAGCTGCCCCGAGGTGCCGAGCGAGATGAACCCGTCCCCCGCCCCGATAGCACCGATCCCCACGGCGCCCGCCGCGATATCGCCACCTCCGACCGCCACGGGAATGCCCGCGGGCAGCCCGAGCGCTAGGGCGGCATCGGTCCGCAACTCCCCCGCCACCTCGGTGCCATAGGCGATTTCGGGCAACCAGGCCGGGTCCGTCGCGCTGACCGCGCAGATCTTCTCCGACCATTGCCGGGTGCGCTGGTCCAGCCAGGAGGTGCCCGCCGCATCGGTCGGATCGGTGACATAGCGCCCATGCAGGCGGAGGCCCAGATAATCCTTGGGCAGCAGGATATGGGCGATGCGGGCATGGGCCTGCGGCTCATGCCGGGCCAGCCAGAGCAGCTTGGGCGCGGTGAAGCCCGCCATCGGGGCAATGCCCGCGATCTCGCCCGCCTCGGGTTCCGCCGCGATCATGTCGGCGCTTTCCTTCGTGGCGCGGGCGTCGTTCCACAGCATCACGGGCCGCACCGGCTGCCCCTGCCCGTCCAGCAGAACCGCCCCGTGCATCTGCCCCGACAAACCGATGGCGCGCACCTCGTGACGCAACGCCGATGGAAGCGACTGCACGGCGGTGCAGCAGGCGTCCCACCAGGACCGGCAATCCTGCTCGCTGGCACCATCGAAGGGATGGCTTGTGGCAAGCGGGGCGGTGGCCGTTTCCGACACGGTGCCATCCGGGCGCATGAGGCAGACCTTTACCCCGGAGGTTCCCAAGTCTATGCCCAGATACATTCCAGTCTCCTTGCCGCGACGGTCGCGGCTCTCGAATAAAACTTTACTCGCGTAATGTTTTTCAGGTTAACTGGGCAAGACGCAAGCCCCGTTCACCCGGCTTGCACAGGAACATGGACCAGGAAGCCACGGGATGCCCGAAAAAAAGATACGGAATATGGAGGAGTTCGCCGCCGTCAGCGGCTTGTCGCGTCCGACCGTATCCAAGTATTTCAACGATCCCGACAGCGTCCGGGCCACGACACGCAAACGAATCGAGGCCGCGCTGGAGCGCCACGAATACCGCCCGAACATCTACGCGGTGAACCAGAACCGGCGCCTGACCAAGAATATCGGCATCGTGGTTCCCTACCTGGCGGATCCCTTCTTTGCCGAGATCGCGCGCAGTATCGAGATGCTGGTGATCGAGGCCGGGTTCCGGCCCATCCTGCTCGGCTCGCACGGGGATCGCGGGCAAGAGATCGACAACCTGGAAAGCCTGCGCTCGATCAAGCCCGCCGGTGTCCTGCTGGCACCGCTTGGCCGGATCTCGGACCGGTCCGCGATCGAGAGCTTTTGCAAGGCGGTTCCCACCGTGTTGTTCGACAGCAACATGGAGGGGACAGGCGCCGCCTTCATCGGATCGGACAATGTCAGTTTCGTCGATCAGACCGTCGATTACCTCTGCCGCACCGGCACACCGCCCTGTTTCTTCGAGATGAAAACCCCCGCCAACCCGAATGCCAACAAGCGGCGGCTGGCCTATATCGCAGCGATGGAACGCGCGGGGCTGGACCCGCAGGTGATCAAGATCGACGGCGAGGGCTGGCGCTTCGAGGAGATCGGCCACAAGGGCACGCATGACGTGATCGCATCCGGCGGCTTCCCGTCCGACACGGTGTTGTGCAGCAACGACCGGCTCGCGATCGGCCTTCTGGCGGCCTGTTACGAGCACGGCCTGCGCGTGGGGCGCGGCGATGGCTGCGCGATGCGCGTCGCCAGCCATGACGATCATCCCTATTCGCGCTTCACCTGCCCTTCGCTGACCACGGCGGCGCATGATTACGCGGAAGTGTCCGGGCGCAGCGTCGATACGCTGTTTGAACTGATCGAAAGCGGCGGGCGATTCGATCAGCGGCGCGAAACCCTGTTCGCGGCCCGATTGATCTTGCGGGATTCCGCCTGATTCATCAGTAAATTTTACGCGCGTAAAATATTTTGTTGACTCGGAGTAACATTCTGGACATCTTGCCTGCGATCACATCCAAACAGGGAGGAATAGGATGTTCTTCAAGGCAGCACTACGCACATCCACTGCTCTTGCGCTCTGCGTATCGGCAACTGCGGCACTCGCTGAAAGCCACGCGCCCACCATCACCATCGCCACCGTGAACAACGGCGACATGATCCGGATGCAGGGCTACACCGACCAGTTCACCGAAGAGACCGGCATCAATGTCGAATGGGTCACGCTGGAGGAAAACGTCCTTCGTCAGCGCGTGACGACCGACATCACCACCAATGGCGGCCAGTTCGACATCATGACCATCGGCATGTACGAGACCCCGATCTGGGGTGCCAATGGCTGGCTCGTTCCGCTGGACGGCCTGTCGGAAGAATACAATGTCGACGACCTGCTTCCCGCGATGCGCGCGGGCCTCAGCCATGACGGCACACTCTACGCCGCCCCGTTCTACGGCGAAAGCTCGATGATCATGTACCGCACCGACCTGATGGATGCGGCCGGTCTGGAAATGCCCGAGGCACCGACCTGGCAGTTCATCCGCGAGGCCGCCGCGGCCATGGATGATCCCGAAAACGGCGTCAACGGCATCTGCCTGCGCGGCAAGCCCGGTTGGGGCGAAGGCGGTGCCTTCATCACCGTCACCGGCAACTCGTTCGGCGCACGCTGGTTCGACGAGGACTGGAACGCCCAGTTCGACCAGCCGGAATGGGCCGAGGCGCTCAACTTCTACGTCAGCCTGATGAACGACTACGGGCCGGACGGGTATGAGAACAACGGTTTCACCGAGAATCTCAACCTCTTCAACCAGGGCCTCTGCGGCATGTGGATCGACGCCACCGTCGCGGCGTCCTTCGTGACCAACCCGGAAGATTCCACCGTCGCCGACAGCGTCGGGTTTGCACTGGCCCCCAATTCCGAAGGCGTCGACCGCCGGGCGAACTGGCTCTGGGCCTGGGCGCTGGCGATCCCCGCCGGCACGCAGCAGGAAGACGCCGCGATGCAGTTCATCGAATGGGCAACCTCGACCGACTATATCGAGCTGGTGGCCGAGAACGAAGGTTGGGCCAATGTGCCTCCGGGTGCGCGCACCTCGCTCTATGAGAACCCGAACTACCAGGATGTGCCCTTTGCACAGATGACGCTGGACTCGATCCTTGCGGCCGATCCGACCAACCCGACCGTGGACCCCGTTCCTTACGTCGGCATCCAGTTCGTGGCGATCCCGGAATTCGCGGGTATCGCGACCGAGGTGAGCCAGGAATTCGCGGCCGCCTATGCCGGTCAGATCTCGGTCGAAGAGGCCCTGGAAAACGCCCAGGCCATCACCAACGAAGCGATGGAAGCGGCCGGCTACCGCTAAGCCGCCCCTCGCAACGATCCCGGAAGGCAGCGCGCGTCGTTGCCTTCCGGCCCCAAAGCCCCGCATCTTTCCCCCTGAACACGGTTTCCAACGGGCCTAGCGCCTGACCGCAGAGGATTTGTCCCATGGCGACACAGCATTCCCGATCAGCCGCCCGAGTCATGATGGCCCCCGCCGTCTTCCTGCTCCTCGTCTGGATGCTCGTGCCCCTGTCTATGACCGTGTGGTTCTCGCTCAGAAGCTACCTGCCCCTGCGTGGCGGCGACCAGGGCTTCGTCGGGCTTGAGAATTTCGTCCGTTTCGTCTCGTCCAGCGCCTTCTGGCCGTCCATCGTCACCACGCTGATGATCGTCGGCGGCGCGCTGCTGATCTCGATCGTCTTCGGCATCCTTCTGGCGATCCTCCTGGACCAGCCGATGTGGGGACAGGGCGTTGTCCGCATCCTGGTCATCGCGCCCTTCTTCGTCATGCCGACGGTCTCCGCGCTGGTCTGGAAGAACATGTTCATGGATCCCGTGAACGGTCTCTTCGCCCATCTATGGCGATTCTTCGGGGCCGACCCGGTGGTCTGGCTCAGCGAGATGCCGATCTTCGCGCTTGTCGTAATCGTGTCCTGGCAATGGCTGCCCTTCGCGACCCTGATCCTGCTGACCGCGATCCAGTCGCTGGACGGAGAACAGATGGAAGCCGCCGAGATGGATGGCGCCGGGCCGCTGTCGCGCTTTTTCTACCTGACCCTGCCGCATCTGAGCCGCGCCATCACCATCGTGATCCTGATCCAGACGATCTTTCTTCTGGCCGTCTTCGCCGAAATCTTCGTGACCACCGGCGGCGCCTTCGGAACCCGGACCCTGACCTACCTGATCTACCAGCGCGTGCTGGAAAGCCAGAATGTCGGACTGGGCAGCGCGGGCGGCGTCTACGCCATCATCCTTGCCAACATCATTGCGCTCTTCCTGATGCGCATCGTCGGCAAGAACCTGGATCGTTGAGGAGGAGCTGAACCATGGCACGCGCTGTCACATCCCGACGCAAGGCCCTGAACACCACACTCGCGTGGCTTGTCGGGTTCCTGATCTTCTTCCCGATCCTCTGGACGATCCTGACATCGTTCAAAACCGAGGCGGATGCCATCGCCAACCCGCCCGTCTTCCTGTTCTTCGACTGGACGCTGGAAAACTACGAGGTGGTGCAGGAGCGGTCGAACTACATGCGGTTCCTGTGGAACTCGATCTTCATCGCGGGCGGCTCGACCATCCTGGGCCTTCTGGTCGCGATCCCCGCCGCGTGGTCAATGGCCTTCGTGCCGTCGCGCCGCACCAAGGACATCCTGCTGTGGATGCTCTCGACCAAGATGCTGCCCGCGGTCGGCGTGCTCTACCCGATCTACCTGCTCTGCATCCAGCTTGGGGTGCTGGACAATCGCTATGCCCTGGTCGTGATCCTGATGCTGATCAACCTGCCGATCATCGTCTGGATGCTCTACACCTATTTCCGCGAAATTCCCGGCGAGATCCTGGAAGCCGCGCGGATGGACGGCGCATCCCTGAAGGACGAGCTGCTTTATGTGCTGACGCCGATGGCCATTCCGGGCATCGCCTCGACCCTGCTGCTGAATTTCATCCTCGCCTGGAACGAGGCGTTCTGGACCCTCAACCTGACCGCCGTGGATGCCGCGCCCCTGACCGCGTTCATCGCCAGCTATTCCAGCCCCGAGGGCCTGTTCTTCGCAAAACTCAGTGCCGCCTCGACAATGGCCATCGCACCGATCCTCATCCTTGGCTGGTTCAGCCAGAAACAACTTGTCCGTGGCCTGACATTCGGCGCGGTGAAATGAACGGAGGGCCCCATGGGACGCATTACACTCGATAAGGTCGAGAAGAGCTTTGGCGACGTATCCGTCATCCCGCCGCTCGACCTGACCATCAATGACGGCGAATTCGTTGTCTTCGTCGGCCCCTCGGGCTGCGGCAAGTCCACCCTTCTGCGCCTGATCGCGGGGCTGGAGGACGTCTCCGGCGGTGTGATCAGCATCGACGGAAACGATGCCACGCGCGTGCCGCCCGCCAAGCGCGGCCTGGCGATGGTGTTCCAGTCCTACGCGCTCTATCCGCATATGTCGGTGCGCAAGAACATCGCCTTTCCGATGCGCATGGCGGGCATGGACAAGGCCGAGCAGGACCGCCGCATCGAAGGCGCGGCGGCGGCGCTGAACCTGACCGATTACCTGGACCGGCGTCCTGGCCAATTGTCGGGCGGCCAGCGCCAGCGCGTCGCCATCGGGCGGGCCATCGTGCGCGAACCGGCGGCGTTTCTCTTCGATGAGCCGTTGTCGAACCTCGATGCCGCCCTGCGCCACGGCATGCGGCTGGAGATCAGCGAACTGCATGAGCGGCTGAAGACGACGATGATCTACGTCACGCATGACCAGGTCGAGGCGATGACCATGGCCGACAAGATCGTGGTCCTGCAGGCCGGTGTGATCGAACAGGTCGGCAGCCCGCTGGAGCTGTATCATTCGCCGCGGAACCTCTTTGTGGCCGGCTTCATCGGCAGCCCCAAGATGAATTTCTTCTCCGGCGCGGATGCCGCCGAGCACGATGCCCACACCATCGGCATCCGGCCCGAACACCTGACGGTCTCGACCACCGAGGGGCGCTGGAAAGGCACCGTCGGCGTCGCCGAACACCTCGGCTCGGACACGTTCATTCACGTCCATCCCGAGGGCGATCCGGCGGCCACGCTGACCGTGCGCGTCGGTGGCGAGTTTGTGGCCAGCCATGGCGACACCGTCCATATCTCGCCGCTGCACACGGACCGGATCCACAGGTTCGACGCCGAGGGGCTGCGGATCTGATGGGCCGCCTGCGAGGAAAATCAGCCCTGATAACCGGCGCCGCGCGCGGGATCGGGCTGGCTTTCGCCCAGGCCTATGCGGCGGAGGGGGCCAAGGTCGCCCTCGCCGATATCGACCTCGACCGCGCCAGCAAAGCCGCACGGGACATCGGCGATGCGGCCATCGCGGTCGAGATGGACGTGACCCAGCAGGCAAGCATCGAGGCCGCTGTGGCCGAGACGGTGGACCGGTTCGGGCAGATCGACATCCTGATCAACAACGCCGCGATCTTCACCGCCGCGCCGATTGTCGAGATCGAGCGCGCCGATTTCGATGCCGTGTTCAAGATCAACGTGGCGGGAACGCTTTTCACCCTGCAGGCCGTCGCGCGGCACATGATCGCGCGCGGGGGCGGAGGCCGGATCATCAACATGGCCAGCCAGGCGGGCCGCCGGGGCGAGCCGCTGGTCGCCGTCTATTGCGCCTCGAAGGCCGCGATCATCAGCCTGACGCAATCCGCCGGGCTGGACCTGATCCGGCACGGGATCAACGTGAACGCCATTTCGCCGGGTGTCGTCGACGGCGAGCATTGGGACGGCGTCGATGCCTTCTTTGCTAAGCATGAAGGCAAGGCACCGGGGCAGAAGAAACGCGAGGTCGGCGCGGCTGTTCCCTTCGGTCGCATGGGCACCGCCCACGATCTTACCGGGATGGCAGTGTTCCTCGCCTCGGACGAGGCCGAATACATCGTCGCGCAAACCTACAACGTCGATGGCGGCAATTGGATGAGCTAATGACAGTTTCAGTTTCAGACCCCCTTCCGCTGTCCGACGCGACGCTGGACCGCCTGCCCGCCGATATCGCCAGACCGGTCTATGACCGCGCGGCGCTGACCCCCGGCATGGTTCATATCGGCCTGGGCAATTTTCACCGCGCGCACCAGGCCTGGTATCTGCACCGGCTGATGCAGTTGGGAGCGGCGCGGGATTGGGCGATCCTGGGGGCCGGGGTCCGCTCCTATGACGCGGCGATGCGCGAGAAGCTGCTGGCGCAGGATTGCCTGACCACGCTGATCGAATTGTCGCCCGACAGCCGTTCGGCGGAAGTGACCGGCGCGATGATCGACTACCTGCCCATCGAGGAGGGCAATGCCAGCCTGATCCGCGCCATGGCCGACCCCGCGATCCGGATCGTGGCGCTGACCGTGACCGAGGGCGGCTACCATATCGACCCGGCCACCGGCGGGCTGGACACGGGCCATGCCGATATTCGGCACGACGCGCAGAACCCCGGCCAGCCGCGCACCGCCTTCGGTGCCATGGTCGCCGCTATGCACCAGCGCCGCGCGGCGGGGCACGGCCCCTTCACCGGCATGAGCTGCGACAACCTGCGCGGCAACGGGGACATCCTGCGTCAGGCCGTCGTCGGGCTGGCCCGGTTGAGCGATCCTGACCTTGCCGGTTGGATCGACAGTGAAGGCGCCTTCCCGAACTCGATGGTGGATTGCATCGTGCCCGCCACCGGCCCCGCCGAACGCGCGCTGGCGCGCGACCTCGGCATCGCGGACGAAGTGCCGGTCACGCATGAAAACTACCGCCAATGGGTGCTTGAGGATGCGTTCTGCGCGGGCCGCCCCGACTGGGACAGGGTCGGCGCGACCTTCACCACGGATGTGCATTCCTACGAGATGATGAAGATCCGCATTCTCAATGCGGGCCACCAGGTTCTGGCCAATGCGGGCGAGCTTCTGTCCCAGGGCACCATCGCCGATTGCATGGCGCATCCCGTCATCCGCGCCTTCTTCCGCAAGGTGCAGAGCGAAGAGATCCTGCCCTATATCGACCCGGTGCCGGACATGACGCCGGACCAGTATCTTGACCTGATCGAAAGCCGCTTCGCCAACCCTGCGATCCGCGACACGACGCGCCGGGTGGCCTTTGACGGCTCCTCGCGCCATCCCGGCTTTGTCCTGCCGATCCTGCGCGATGCGCTGGCGGCGGGCGGGCCCGTCGACGGACTGGCCCTGGTCGAGGCGCTATGGGCGCGCATGTGCGCCGGTCAGCGCGAGGACGGCACGGTGATCGAGCCGAACGACCCGTTTTGGGCGGACTTGCACCAGGCCGCCAACGCGGCCAAGACCCGACCGCTCGCCTGGCTGGAGCAATCCGGCATATACGCGGATACCGCCGCCGATCCGGCCTTCTCCGCCGCCTTCGTACGCTGGCTTACGCTGATCTGGCAGGACGGGACCGAGGCGGCATTGGCAGCCTATATCGGCGGCAAACGGTAGGTTTCGACGCAGTCCCCGCCGGACTTGCTCCTACCGACTGGCCATCCCCGCCAGCATCGAGCCGAGGGCGACGAGGTGAATCAAGATGAGGGCCTTGTCGTTCCAGAGCATGCCGACGACCAGCCAGCCCAAGACGCCCACGAGAAACAGGTAGAGGTTCCAGGGGCTCCAGCCAAAGCCGGTCGCGGCATAGCCGAGGATCTGCATGATCGACGCGGTCCATTTGGTGACGAAAACGCCGCGCCCGGGTCCGGCGATCTGTGTCGCTTCAAACGCCACGCGTCAAACCTCCGTCGATGCGCCAGTTCTGGCCGGTGACATAGCCGCCATCTCCGGACGCAAGCCACGCAATCAGCGAGGCAACCTCCTCCTCCCGGCCGTAACGCCCCATCGGGATGCGGGCGCGTCGGTCTTCGGTCTCGGGCAGGCTGTCGATGAAGCCCGGCAGGATGTTGTTCATGCGGATATTCTCCGCCGCATGGCGGTCGGCGAAGAGCTTGGCGAACCCCGCCAGCCCCGCCCGGAAGATCCCCGAGGTCGGAAACAACGGATCGGGCTCGAAGGCGGCGAATGTCGAGATGTTGATGATCGCGCCACCGCCCTGCGCCGCCATGATCGGCGTGACAAGACGGGTCGGACGGATCACGTTCATCAGGTAGACGTCCAGCCCGTCATGCCAATCCTCATCGGTCATTTCGAGGATGTCACCCTTGGGCCCATGTCCGGCGGAATTCACGAGGACATCGACCCTCCCCCACCGATCCATCGCGCCATCCACCAGGCGGGCAAGGTCGGCGACCGACCGGTTCGACCCGGTGACGCCGAAACCGCCAAGCGCCTCACCGAGGGCCTCGCCCTTGCCGGAGGAGGAGAGGACGCCAACCTTGTATCCATCAGCCGCAAGCCGTTTCGCCGCGCCGGCCCCCATGCCGCTGCCGCCCGCCGTGATCAGCGCTGTTTTTTCTATCGTCATGCTCCGTTCCTCCTTGCCGCATGTCGCATATCAATCTTACCTTCTCTTCTTGAAATAGGGCGCCTATGCTTGAATCACCAACCAGAAGCCCTGTCACGTGACAGTAGAAATTCTATCATGCCCGATGACGCCACATTGCCGCCTTTGAACGGCCTCCGCGCCTTCTCTGCCGCGGGCAGGCACCTGAATTTCCGCGCCGCCGCCGATGATTTGGGCGTGACGCAGGGGGCCGTTGCCCAACAGGTGCGCGGACTGGAAGACCATCTCGGGCTGCGCCTGTTCCTGCGGCATCCGCGGGGTCTGTCCTTCACCGAGGAAGGGCGCACCTACCATGCGGCTGTCTCGCGCGCCTTTGCGCAGCTTGCCGAGGCGACGGATGCGTTGCGTCGCGCCCCCGCGCGGGCAACGATCAGCGTCACGCCGACCTTCGCCTCCAAATGGCTCATCCCGCGTCTGGCGGACCTGACCCGCGCCCATCCCGGCATTGATCTCCGCCTCACCGCGACCGAGCGGGTTGCCAGCTTTCATTCGGACGGGATCGACCTTGCTGTGCGGCAGGCACGCCCGCCTTTCGGGGCAAGCCTTCGGGCCGATCTGCTGTTCACGCAAGACGTTATCGCCGTCTGTTCCCCCGCGCTTGTCGCCAATCAGGATCTGCCGCTCGATGCCTTGGCTTTCTCGCGGATGACGTTGCTGCATGACACGCATGACCTCTGGCCGAAATTCTTCCAGTCGGCGTTCGGCCAGAGCGTGGACGCGCCACGCAGTCTGCGTTTCAACCAGACGACGCTCAGCCTCGATGCGGCCCTCGCGGGACAGGGGATTGCCCTTGCCAGCCGTTTCCTGGTGGCGCGGGACCTGGCCGAGGGCCGTCTCGTCCAGCCGGTCAGATGCAGCCTGGAGGGAGGTCTGGATTTCTACCTGCTTGCACCACGGCATATCGGGTCAGGGGCAGCGGCGCAGGTTCGGGACTGGCTGCTTGGTCTTGCGCGCGATGAGGCGGGCAAGGCAGGATAGCGTGTCCCCCGGGACTATCCTGAATTTTGTGCTCTGGCGTGGTAACTGCTCTGAAAGGAGACCC
>OJIS01000647.1_pt1 | contig 10896 bp, 7 predicted proteins | sample 1595671 | NCBI WGS metagenome assembly OJIS01 (sample SAMN05416814, study PRJEB24817) | seawater metagenome | isolation source: Sea water | place: Canada:Atlantic | collected 2013-07 | reverse complement strand
AGATCAGCCTCGGTCTCGTGGGCTCGGAGATGTGTATAAGAGACAGGACCTCAAGGAAAACACACATCGATTGGATGGAATCGTCTTTCATGGCCCCTATCATCCCAAGGTGGCGATGCTTCGTCGTTATCTACAGAAGATTGGGATGCCCTACATCTTTGTCCCTCATGATCCATACGTCTCCGAGCTTACCAAACATCATGCTTATCGGAAGTGGGTCTTTTGGCACTTGTTTGAAAAGGCAACAATCAAAGGTGCGCGCGCGATCCAAATTCTCAGTCCGAGCCATGAAGTGCCGCTCCGAGGCTTGGGTTTTAAGGTTCCTGTTGTGGAGATTGCCAATGGCTGCGAGTTGGAAACACTGAATGAGCTTCCTGAAAATCCAAATATTCCCGGAACCGGTGAACGGGTTCGTATTCAGTATATGGGAAGGATGGACCGGAATCACAAAGGTCTGGATATCCTGATCAGAGCCTTTGGAGAGTTGCTCAAAGATAGCCGGGTTGATAAGGTGGATCTTGTTCTTACCGGACATGATTGGGAAGATCGTGAGGTACTTGAGAATCTGGCTCGAAGTCTCGATGCTGGGGACCGTATCACTTTTACCGGCCCTCGGCCCGAGCATTCACTGGTCATTCATGCCGAGGCCGATTTAGTTATTCTTCCCTCACGTTTCGACGGCTTTGGCCTTACGATTGTGGAGGCGATGCTAGCTGCAAGACCTGTTCTTGTATCCGCCCGTGCGGGGGTGGCACCTCACGTTGAGCGGGCCAACGGTGGTTGGCTTTTTGAGCCCAATGTGGATTCTATAAAGGAAGCGATTCTCGAAGCCTTGAGCGAGCGCTCAAGATGGGAAGCCATGGGGCACGATAATCATAATTACGTGACCTCCAGTCTAACTTGGCACCAATCAGCAGAGAAGACTCTCGCGATGTATCGGAAGTACTTTTAATGGATCTCTTTGAAGATGATCGGGAGTTTCTCCTCGGGCTGGGATTCGTCCCGGAATGTCCGAAATTGGAGTCGCAGCGCTGGCGGCTTTTTAAGCGAAGTGGCCGGGTTCTTATGGTTTTGCCTGAAAAATGGCTGCGCCTGAAAAACGGTATACAACTCTACCAGCCTCAACGTCGTGCTGCGCGCTGGATGACTCATATCGTCGGCACGTTCCCTGGGCCTCATTTTTTCCTCCCGGTTTGGAGTGCTGGTATCGTCTCTGAGCCTTTGGCGACTATTCTTGAAGGTTCGGAAATTTCGTTGGCCGGAGTTCTTCTTGGCAATCCTACTCAAGCTGAGCGACGGGCCATCCTTCTTTTAGAGAACAGAGTAGGCGATTATTTTGTTCTAAAATTAGGGACGACCGCAGAGGCAATCGATAGGATAAAATATGAGGCAAGATTGTTGGGAAAGCTTGAGAGTCGCTTCAAGGGAGTGCCTTCGGTGTTGAAGAATTGGGACCAGAGTTCATCAGAAAACCCTTGGTGCGCTTTTAGTATTCCTTTTTGTAAAAGCTCTCAATCTCCCTCGCTGGAAACCCAGATCAATCTATTGACGGATTGGTTAACGGGTCAGGCGTCCGATGTTTTCCGGGAAAGTCGTGCGTGGGAGGTCATGCTGGCCCGTGCGACGGCGTTGGGGGTCAATGAGGAGATCGAGAATTCAACTCGCATACTGAAACTGAAATCTGCATTAACCCACGGAGATTTCACACCGTGGAATATACTTTTGGATGAATCGGGCGATCCCTTTGTCATCGATTGGGAATATGGAAGCCTCGAAGGTGTGCCGGGCTGGGATTTGGTCCACTCTCTGGTCTTCACCTCCGTGTTGGTTGACAAAGCGGAGCCTGTTGACACGATTCGATCTGTCGCTGCCAGACTGCAGGGAAATCCCGCAATAAAGACTTATCTCAACGCCTCCGGTTGGGGGAGTCAAGTGGCCCTCCTCCTACGGTCTTATCTCATCTTAATGTCTCAGGAGCTACCTCAGTTTACCCCTTGGGTCTCCGAGATGCCGAGCCTTCATGAATGAACTTCCCACCAAAGTAAAAGTGCTATTATCGGCCTATGGATGCGAGCCGAATAAGGGTTCTGAAGGTGGTGTGGGCTGGAACTGGGCTTTGCAATTGTCCAAAGGTGCGGAGGTTTATGTCGTGACCCGGAAGGCTCGTCGGGCATCGGTTACGGCTTATCTTGAGGAACATGGGTTGGAGAATCCGGAATTTATTTATGTGGAGCTACCCGAATGGACTCTAAGATTTAAGAAAGGCACGGTGGGCATGAACATTTACTATATGTTCTGGCAGGTGGCGGCTTGGTGGAAGTGTCGGGGTCTTGTTGATGAGTTGGGAGTGAATCTGGCTCATCATGTCAGCTTTATGAGTCTGACCCGGGGGTCCTTTGTTCCTTTTCTGGGGGTCAAATCTGTGATTGGTCCCATCGGCGGCCTTCAGACGGTGCCGCAGGCGGCTCGGCCGGTGATGAAAAGCAAGGTGATGGAATCGATCCGCACCTTGGCCGTCAGGTTTTTCCGTTTCAACCCGGTGGGTCTGCTCACTGCCTGGAAAGCTGATCTTCTGGTGATGGCGAATGGCGCGAACCAAAAGGTGATGCCTGCCGCGATCCGTAAGAAGGCGGTGACGGGACTCCAGATTGGGACTCCGGTAATTGAGGCCAGGGTATTCCCGCCGGTGGATGGAGAGATTGTTTTTCACTGGTCCGGTCGGTTCGTGGACCACAAGGGTCTTGAGTTGCTGGTCAGGGCCGTGGCATGGCTGAAGACCAATGAGCTTGAAAGCTACAAGCGGGTCCGTGTGATCGTCTCTGGAAGCGGTCCGTTGGAGGATTACTACCGCAAGATGATCACGACCCTGGGTGTGAATGAGGTGTTCGAATTTTTGGGCTGGGTCTCCTTGGATGAGATGAACGCGATTTGGGATCGCAGTCATTGTTTTATTTTCACAAGTCTACGCGAAACCACTGGAATGGCCTTGCAGGAGGCGATGATGAGGGCAGTGGCGCCGATCGTGATCGATAACGGAGGTCCGGGGGAGATGGTCACCGATGAGAGTGGGGTCAAAGTGAGTGGCGTGAATTTTGAGGATCTGGTGGCGAATTTGGCGAAGGCCATGGTGAGGCTCGTGGAGGACCCGCGCCTGGGCGCGAAGATGGGCGGAATGGCCAGGGAAAGGGCTCTGAAATTTTATTCCTGGGACGCGGTCGGGGCTCAGATGCTCGAACTCTATGATGATCTCCTCACAGGTAAATCCCCCCAATTGAAATGAAAATTTTCCAGACCTCCACCGCCTTTTATCCCAGCATGGGAGGGGCCCAGTTGCATTGGTATACCATCGGCAAGATGCTTGCCGGGCGGGGACATTCCGTGACGGGATGCGGGCAGTGGAAAGATCACCGGAATCGCTATCTGATCGATTCCACCCTCAAAGCTCCCTGGGGTGACGACCAGTATGAGGCGGGTCCGATTCAAGTGCATCGTTACCAACCCACGGCTTTGGCTCGGGCATGGATGGCTCCGCTGTTGCCGCTTTGCATGCCACTTCCCGAGTTGGGTTATCCTTTGATCAGCCGCTACTTCGCCAGGAAGATGGAGGCCTTGCCCGGCAAGCCGGACGTCGTCATGAATATCCGGATTGGGCGGGAGCATTTTTCGTGGGCTTCCTACCATCTTGCCAAGAAGCATGGCGTGCCCTTTGTGATCTGCCCGAACTACAGCCCGCGGATGCAGAGCAAGGTCGGCCAAATCGTGATGCGGAACTTTTTCCGGCTTTTACGGAAAGCGGATGGTGTGGTCGTTTTCACTCCTGCGGAGCGCGATGAAATGATTCGTCTGGGAGTCAACCCGGCGAATATTCTCCTGATCGGAGTGGGACCACTTTTGGCAGAGGAGTGGGATGAGGACGCCTTCCGCAAAGACTACGGAATTCGCAAAAAAATGGTCCTCTTTCTGGGCCAGAAACTTGAATACAAGGGCTTCGACACTCTGATCGAAGCCGCCCCGAAAGTTTGGGAGAAACATCCTGAAACAAGCTTCGTTTTTATCGGCCCCCACTACCCGGGCACCAAGGAGATCTTTGATAAGATTGATGATCCGCGAATTGTGGATATTCCGCGAATCGACGCCTTTGATCCCATCAAGGTTGCCGCGCTCTCTGCGGCCAACGTCTTTGCCCTGCCATCGCGTCAGGAGGGGATTGGTGGCGTCTATATCGAGGCCTGGGCGCTCAAGAAGCCGGTGATCTCGTGCAAGATTCCCTTCCTCACCATCCGGGATGGTGTCGACGGAGTGATGATTGAGCAAGACGCCGGAATTCTCGCCGATAAGCTCACTTGGTTCCTCGACAACCCTGCGGAGGCGGAGAGGATGGGGCAGGCTGGTTTTGAGCGGGTGCAAGGTGAATACTCATGGGAGAAGATCGTTTCGGATGTCGAAGCGTTCTTTCAGAAGCTTCAAGATCGATAACAAAAGGTATGTCTGAAAAAAAGAAAGTGGTGGTTGTTGCCGGAACGCGGCCGGAAGTCATCAAGATGTCTTCCGTTTACATGGAGTTGAAGAATTCGGAGACTTTGGAGCCGGTTTTTCTCTCGACCGGACAACATCGTGAGATGCTCGCGCAGGCTTTCGGAGCCTTTGATCTCGCGCCTGATCATGACCTTAGGTTGATGCAACCGGGGCAGGATCTCACGGGCTTGACCGCCCGGGTTCTGCAGGCAGTGGGTGATTATCTCAAAGAGCATCAACCCGCTGCGGTCCTGGTGCAGGGCGATACGACGAGTGTGCTGGCTTCAGCAATGGCGGCGTTCTACCAGGGAATCCCGGTCGGGCATGTCGAAGCAGGTCTGCGAACTTATAACATGTATTCGCCGTGGCCGGAGGAGATGAACCGGCGGCTTGTTTCGCCTCTTTGCCGTTGGCATTTCCTGCCAACGGAGACCAGTCAAAGTAATCTCCTCAGCGAGCGGATCCCTGCAGACGCTTGTCATGTCACCGGAAATACCGTCATTGATTCCTTGCTCTGGATGCGTGGGAAGGTGAACTCCGAGGAAGATCGTACGAAGGGAGTTGCAGAGCGCCTAAAGGTGCCCGATTCCTTTCGTACAAATTTCCTGGAAGAAGTTGGGAAACGCTGGATTTTGGTGACGGCCCATCGCCGGGAATCCCATGGAGGCGGGTTTGACGATATTTGCCATGCTCTGCGCGGCCTGGTCGAGGCTCATCCGGATGTGGGAATTCTCTATCCGGTTCATCTTAATCCTGCGGTGAGAAAGCCGGTGATGGAGCAGCTTGGTGACAACGAGCGCATCGCTCTCGTCGAGCCAGCAGGCTATGAGGACTTTGTCTGGTTGATGAATCGTTGCTATTTCGCCCTGAGTGATTCGGGTGGAGTGCAGGAGGAAGCTCCAAGTCTTGGAAAGCCGGTCCTCGTGATGCGGGAGACGACCGAGCGCCCCGAGGGGGTTGTTGCAGGAACGTGTCTCTTGATTGGGACCAACCCGGAGCGAATTTTGGCCGAGGCCAAGGTGCTCCTTGAGGATGCCAATGAATACCAGCGCCGCAGTCAGCTTAAGAATCCATACGGCGATGGAAAAGCTGCCGAGCGAATCCGCACTGTTCTAGAATCAGATCTTTAGGAGCCTTCACTCTCTCGTATTATGGAGTTCATTGATTTAAAGTCCCAGCAAGCCCGTATTCGTGAAAAAATTGATGGGCGGATCAAGGCCGTTTTAGAACACGGACGCTATGTTTTAGGTCCTGAAGTCACGGAGCTCGAGGAGAAGCTGGCCCACTATGTGGGGGTGAAGCACTGCATCGGGGCTTCAAGTGGTACGGACACGCTGCTGATCGCGATGATGGCCCTGGGGATTGGCCCCGGCGATGAGGTGATTACCGTTCCCTACACCTGGATATCGACCGCTGAAATGATTGCCCTCCTTGGGGCCACGCCGGTCTTTGTCGATATTGATGAGGAAAGCTGGAACATGGATGTCTCCCGGCTTGAGGCTGCCATTTCCGAGAGAACGAAGGCCATCATGCCTGTCGGAATCTTCGGACAGACGGCGGATATGACTGCCATCAATGAGATTGCAGCGCGCCATGGAAATATTCCGGTGATTGAGGATGCGGCTCAATCGTTTGGCGCGACGCATCACGGACAAAAGTCATGTGGACTTTCCACGATTGGTTCCACCTCATTTTTTCCCTCCAAGCCATTGGGCGCCTATGGAGATGGGGGTGCTCTTTTTACCGATGATGACCGCCTTGCCGGTGCGATGCGGCAGATCGGAGTCCATGGGCAGGCCCGAAAACATCATCACCCTGTTTTGGGAATTAATGGTCGTCTCGATACGCTTCAGGCCGCAATTCTTCTCGAGAAGATCGAAATCTTCGATGATGAAATCGAAAAGCGCCAACACGTGGCCGCTGAGTATGGGAAGGGAATCAATAATGATTCCGTGACTCTGCCGAGGGTCGCTAACGGGAATACATCCGTCTATGCCCAGTATACCATTCTCACTCCAGATCGGGAATCGCTGGCCGGGTCTCTGGCAAAGGCAAATGTGCCCTCGGTGAGCTACTATGCAGTCCCCCTTCATCTTCAGCCTGTCTTCTCGTCCCTGGGTCACATCAAGGGGGATTTTCCAGTGACAGAGAAAGTGGCGAATCTGGGGCTGAGTCTCCCAATGAACCCGTATTTGTCTGGTGAGGAAATTCAGAGGGTGTGTGGCGCGCTGGGCTCGTAGGAGAGACATCCGATAGTAATCGTTTGTTTGATTGATAACTATTTGATTGAGACAAATATTTGACGTAGACTTGCGCAGCAACACTCTGCGGAAGGTCTATTGTCAGCCAGGGCTTCCAAATAGGAGCCCTTTTTATTTGTCCGTTTTAACCTCTATTCCACTTGTAAAGAATACCATGAGATCAACACGCGCTCGTTTTTGGAGAGTTATTAGGAGTGGCGTTCTCGGGGCGATGGGCGCTGTTTCGTTTCAACCTGCCGTCGCTCTTTTTGATCTGAATGAGAATGGCATGGGAGATTTTTGGGAGCTTTATTACGGAGCTAGTGGACTAGAAGCTGATGAGGACGAGGATGGGGACGGGAGTAGCAATGTCTACGAGAGTCTCATTGGGTCGGATCCCTTTGATCCGGAATCTTATTTTGGGCTGAATGGATACCGCTTTGAGAACAACAACACGCAGCTTGTTTTCAATTTTCAGGCAATCGAGGGCGTCCGGTATTACATCGAGTCCGCTTCTTCTCTTCATCCGGAAGCGACATGGAGGCGGGATCAGACGATTTTATCAAATGGTACGGGAGCCTTGGAAGTGGAGTTCTTTATCAATTCCGGGTTTGAGAAGTCCCGCTATTTCCGGGTGGGGCAGGAAACAGATGAGGATCAGGACGGCCTTACTGCATGGGAGGAGGGGCTTTTGGGATTCAGCGACCGTGATCCGAATAGCAACGGGGGAAACCTCTCCGATCTATCCTGGGCCTTTGATCGGCACTTTTCCGGATACGAGATTGAGATTGGCGAAGAGATTGTTCTTCCAGGAGCCACCCGCTCAATTGAAGAGGCTTCGCGGTTTTTAAATCAGGCCACTTTTGGTCCAACTTATGAAATGATTGACGAGTTGCACGATTCTGGCCAGTCCTATGCCCATTGGATTGATGAGCAGATGGCGATAGCGCCGACGACCCTCGAACAATCCATCGCAGCAGAGCTTTCGGAGGGTGCCGAGTTTGGCCACAAGCTTTTTCACCGGGGCTGGTGGAGATCAGCGGTGCAGGGGCAGGATCAGCTCCGGCAAAGAATGGCATTTGCCTTGAGTCAAATCTTGGTGATTTCCGGTCAGGGTGCAGATCTTGTCCGGGGGAGTCCAGAAGCCTCAGGAGGATATTATGATCTCCTGCTCGAAAATGCGTTCGGAAATTATACTGATCTCCTTGAGAAAGTGACCTACAATGTCGGGATGGGTTTCTATTTGGGACATCATCGAAATCAAAAGGAAAATCCCGAACTGGGGACTTTTCCAGATGAAAATTATGCCCGGGAGTTAATGCAGCTATTTTCAATCGGGCTCTGGGAGCTGAATGAAGACGGAACAAAAAAGCTCGATTATCAGGGGTTCCCCATTCCGACATATACCAATTTTCATGTGACAGAGTTGGCTAAAGTGATGACCGGTTTTAACTGGGGTGGAACCGGGAGTTTCATTGGTTATGCAAGTCGCCCTGACCTTCCGATGACCATTTGGGATGATTATCACGATAAAGGCGAGAAGTTCCTTGTGAATGGTGGCTATATCCCCCCCCGACAATCAGCACGGAATGATGTTCGCCTGGCGTTGGAGAATCTGGTCAATCATCCCAGCGCGGGACCTTTTATCGGCCGCCTGTTGATTCAGCGCTTTGTCACCAGCAATCCTTCCCCTGGGTATATTCGACGAGTCTCCCGGGTCTTTGCAAATAATGATCGGGGAGAGAGAGGCGATTTGGGAGCGGTGCTTCGTGCCATTTTACTCGATCCGGAAGCAAGGGGATTAGGGCAGAGAGAGGGGGTCAGCTATGGAAAAGTGAGAGAGCCCTATGTGACCTATGTCCACCTTTCCAGGGCTTTTGATGCGGAAAATACGACCGAAGACTTCCAAGTGTCAACAATTGAACATCTTGATTCCCTGGGGCAACTCCCTTTGATGTCACCATCCGTTTTCAATTTCTATTTACCGGATTATAAACCTTCTCTCGAGTTGGGATTTGAAGATTTATTTGCTCCTGAGTTTCAGATTATCACTCCAACGACAGTGGTCTCGTGGCCGAATCTCCTGAGGAGGGATATTGAATTTGGTTCTGGTTATGTTCATGCAAATCCTGCCTCGGCAAGGATTCATGACTACAGTGATGAGTTGACGCTTGTTGATGAGCCGGACCGCTTGATTGATCGCTTGGATTTGATGTTTACCTACGGGACGTTGAGGCCGGAGATGAGGAAGATTATCAAAGATGCCATGAATGGTCAGCGAGGAGCTTTGTCGGACGAGAGGAAACTCTGGATTGCCATCTATTTGGTCATGACCAGTCCTGAATACACCATTTTGAGATAAGGAGATTGGCGTTTAACTTTCAGTTTGGATTTTATGAAAAGGAGAGAATTTATCGGGGAAGCGAGTTGCGGTGCGATTGCGGGAAGCGCCGCGTTGGGAAGTCTTTTGAATCTCAATTTGATTGGTAAGCTGGCAGCCGATGAGGTTCCCGAGGGAGATGACTACCGGGCTCTCGTCTGTGTTTTTTTGGCAGGAGGAAATGATTCGTTCAATATGCTGGTCCCGCAGGGGGTCTCCGAATATGAAGAGTATTCTGGAATCCGCCAAAACCTTGCCATTCCCCGTGATCGTCTCTTGCCGATTGATTCTTCCACCGTGGCGGGAAAGGAACTGGGACTTCATCCTCGTTTGGGAAGGATTAAGCAATTCTACGATGATGATCAAGTTGCGCTGGTTGCAAATGTCGGGACTTTGCAGCAGCCGACCACTCAGCAAGACTACGAACTGAAAGCCAATCTCCTTCCCGACGGGCTGTTTTCACACTCCGATCAGCAGAGGCAATGGCATACCTCGCTGCCTGATCGAACCTCGACGAGTGGTTGGCTGGGCAGGCTCTCTGATTTGGTGACGGATTTGAACGGTCCGCAGAATTTTGCATCTGCCATCTCGGTGAGTGGAATCAATCTTGTTCAGTCCGCCGCCGGAACTTTTCCTTACGTCATTGGACCCGGTGGAAGTCGGGGTCTGCGGGAGTGGAATGAGGAACGGTGGGTCCACGGGCGTATTGCTGTAACCAACCAGTTGGATTTGGAATATGAGAATCTGCTGCAGAAGTTATTTATTCGGCGGAAGAAGAATGCCATCGAACTGAATGAGGTCTTCCGCGATGCTCTCGAAACGGTTCCGGTGGATGATTCACAGTTCGGAAGTGGCACGCTGAGCGACCAACTGAAAATGGTCCATAAGGTGATCCAAGCGCGGGGGGAATTGGGCGTTCGGCGGCAGACCTTTTTTGTGTCTCTTGGTGGTTGGGATTTGCATTCAAGTCTGCTGAGTCCCCACGAAGGTCTTTTGGATCAACTGGATGCAGCCTTGAGCGATTTCGATGCCGCTTTGCGTGGCTCTGGTTTGGCCGATCAGGTGACAACATTCACGGCTTCAGACTTTGGGCGAAGTTTGACCTCCAACGGGCAGGGAAGTGATCATGGTTGGGGAGGCAATCAAATGGTGATGGGTGGGGCTGTTGATGGAGGTAAAATCTATGGAGAGTATCCGGATCTCTATGTGGATAACCCGCTGGATGTTGGCCGGGGTCGCTTGATTCCGACGACCTCTGTCGACGAATATTTTGCCGAGATGGCGTGCTGGTTTGGAGTTTCCAAGCAGCAGTTGCCACTCGTGTTTCCTAATTTGAATCGATTTTACGACATCGCAAATCCCGGGCCTCCTTTGGGATTTATGAGAGTCTAGTTTGCCGATGAAGACCGTGCCTGTGATTCTGGGAGTAATCGTCGTTCTTCTGGTTCTCTTCTTTCGAGAGCCCGATGAGACAGTCTCTGCGCGTGATGCCAAGCCTCTGGTAGAATTGAAAGCCCCCCTCGGATCGAGGACGGATGTGCTGGTCTTAAATGATGCCCCCTTTGCTTTGAAATTTGGAAGGGAAGAGCTTTCTGATGCAGAGGAACTCGAATTGATCCAGCTGGCTTTTCAGGACTATCTTTCTTTCGTGAAAATTGATCAGCGAGGACCGATCGGAGACAATCGTGATTTTGTGAAAGCTCTCACCGGGGGGAATGTTCACCTGTCTCTTATACACATCTCCGAGCCCACGAGACCGAG
>OJIS01000646.1_pt1 | contig 10899 bp, 11 predicted proteins | sample 1595671 | NCBI WGS metagenome assembly OJIS01 (sample SAMN05416814, study PRJEB24817) | seawater metagenome | isolation source: Sea water | place: Canada:Atlantic | collected 2013-07 | reverse complement strand
CCCCATTGACCCGGTTCGGGTCGGCTTACATCGCGTCCATGGTGGTGCCGTTCGCGACCACCGCCTGCGTCGCGGCAAGCTCGGGGTCGGAGACCAGCCCATAGGCGGCCAGCGGGCCCCAGGGGCCGGCGATCTCATCGGAAACGAAGAACTCGGCATATTCGCGCAGGCCGGGGATCACGTCCAGATGGTCGGCCTTGATATAGAAATACAAGGGCCGCGAGACCGGGTATTCGCCGCTGGCGATGGTCTCGGTCGAGGGCACGACATCGTTCATCGTGGCAACCTGCAGGGAGGCCGTGTTGTTCTGGTAGAAGGACAGGCCGAACACGCCGATGCCTTCGGGGTTGGCCGAGATGCGGGCCAGCGTTTCGGTGTAGTCGCCGTCGATATCGACCGAGACACCGTCGCCGCGGATGGACATGCAGGTTTCCTCGGCCGCGTCCTCGTCGCCGCCGTTGATGTCCAGGATGGCCTCATAGGCGCCGCTGTCCTCGCAGCCCTGCAAGATCACCTTCTCGTCGAAGACCTCGCGGGTGCCGTGACGGGTGCCGGGGATGAAGGCGGCGATCTCCTGCGCGGGCAGGTCGGGGTTCACTTCGTTCCAGGCCGTGTTCGGGTTGGCGACCATCGCGCCATCCATGGGCAATTCGGCGGCCAGCGCCTGGTACCAGTCGGCGGGGGTGAATTCGAACGACGGGCCGTTGATGTCCGAGGCGAAGACGATGCCGTCATAGCCGATACGCACTTCGATGATCTCGGTCACGCCATTTTCGGCGCAGGTCGCGATCTCGCTTTCGCGAATCGGGCGCGAGGAGTTGGCGATGTCGGTTGTGGTCTCGCCCACGCCTTCGCAGAAGCGGCGCAGACCGGTCGAGGAACCGCCCGATTCGACCACCGGGGTCGGGAAATCGAAGTTCTCGCCGAAGGCCTCGGCAACGATGGTGGCATAAGGCAGAACCGTGGACGACCCCGCGATCTGGACGTTGTCGCGGCTTTGCGCGGCGGCGGCGGTGGCGGTCACGGCCAGGATGGCCAGGGCGGAAGCGGTGGAATAGGCGATAGACATGGCTCAGAGTTCCCTCAGGTTTTTGTCAGACGGGCCCCGCGATACAGGTCGCGGACCCTGCCCCGCCACTAAAGACGTCGCGCTGAGGTTTTGTGACGGCGATGTAACAGTTTCATGACAAGGCGGGTCGAATTGGGCGGCGGACCGAAAAAAGCCACCCGCGGGCCCCTAATCGGCGCTGCCTTTCGGAAGGAAGACGCTGAACACGCTGCCCTCGCCCGTCCGGCTCCTGATCGTCAGCTTGCCCTGATGCCGGTTGAGGATGTGTTTCACGATCGCCAGCCCCAGGCCCGTCCCCCCCATCGCGCGGCTGCGGTGGCTGTCGACGCGGTAGAAACGTTCGGTCAGGCGCGGCAGATGGGCGGGCTCGATCCCGGCCCCCCGGTCGATCACGTCGACGCGCAGATGCGGGTGGCGAAAGCCCGGACCGGCGGCGGCCTCGCTCAATGCCAGCGTCACGGGCCGATTCGGGCCACCGTATTTCAGCGCGTTCTCGGTCAGGTTCACGAAAACCTGGGTCAGCTGATCGCGGTCGCCGGGGATCGGCCCGCCCGTCTCGCCCGTGATCTCCAGCTTTGACCCCTGCGCCTCGGCCTGGCCCTTGAGGGTGGCGGCCACGCCCTCCAGCACGCCGCGCAGATCGACGGGGTGCGCGGGGCGTTGGCGTTCGGTGCCCTCGACCCGCGCGAGGCTGAGAAGGTCCGAGACCAGCCGGTTCATGCGCTGCGCCTCCTCCTCCATGATGTCCAGAAACCGCATCCGCGCCTCGGGATCGTCGCGGGCCGGGCCGCGCAGGGTCTCGATGAACCCCATCAGCGCGGTCAGCGGGCTGCGCAATTCATGGCTGACATTGGCGACGAAGCCGCGCCGCATCTCCTCGGCCTCGCCGATATGGGTGACATCGGCGAAATGCAGCAGGCCCGCGCCCTCTGTCAGCCGCGTGATTGTGACCCGGTAGAGCACGTCGCGGCCCCGTTGCGTGCGGGTAAAATCGGCCTGGCCCTCGCCGTCACCGCCCAGAACCGCCGCGATGGCGGCCAGAACCGGGGGCTGGCGCAGCACCGCGCCGTGATCGCGGCCAAGCGCCCAATCCCCGAAGAGACCGCGCGCCGCCGGGTTCATATCGGTGATCAACCCATCCGCCCCGATCACGATCATCGGGTCGGGCACGCCGCGCAGGATCAGGGGCAGGTCGGGCATGGTGTCCTAGACCGCTGCCGCCGCCGCGCAACCGGCGCCGAAATCGGCCTTGAGGATCTCGTTCTCCTCGATGCCCACCGAGATGCGGAAGAAGCCTTCCGACATGCCCAGTTCCGCGCGCTGCTCCGGCGTCATGACGCGGTGCGAGGAGGTTGCGGGATGGCTGAGCGTGGTGCCGACATCGCCGAGCGTGGGGGCAAAGGCGACCTCGGGCATGGCCTCGACCAGCGCGTTGGTCTGCGCCCGCCCGCCTTCGATCTCGAAGCTGACCATGTTGCCGAAATTCCCGCCCAGAAGCGCCTTGGCGCGGGCGTGGTCGGGGTGGTCCGTCCGGCCCGGATAGAGCACGCGGGCCACACCCGGTTGTTCGGCCAGGAAATCGGCCAGCGCCGCGGCGTTTGCCTGCGCCCGGTCAAAGCGCAGATCGAAGGTGAAGAGGCCACGTTCGGCCAGCCAGCATTCATTCGGGCTCGGCGTCAGGCCGGTGGTGACGGCAAAGACCCGCATCGCCTGCGTCAGTTCGGGGTCGCGGGCGACGACATAGCCAAGCGTCACGTCGGAATGACCTGCAAGCAGCTTGGTGACGGAATGGATGACGATATCGGCACCGTGGTCAAAGGGCCGGTAGGCGCGCGGCGTGGTGAAGGTGTTGTCGACGGCCAGCCACACGCCGTGACGCTTTGCGATCTTGGCAATCGCGGCCATGTCGGCGATGCGCAGGGTCGGGTTGGAGACGACCTCGACCAGGATCATCTTCGTCTCGGGCCGGATCGCGGCCTCGATGGCGGCGGCATCGGTCGGATCGGTCAGGCTGGTCTCGATCCCGAAGCGCGGCAGGTCTTCACGCATCATCCGCAGCGAGCGGCCATAGAGCTGATCGCCGCCGATGACGTGGTCGCCCGACTTCAGAAGCCCCATGAGTGCCGCGGTGACGGCGGCCATGCCCGATCCGGTGACGATGCCGCCCGTCCCGCCTTCCAGCATGTCGATCTTGGCAGCGAGGACATCGGCGTTGGGATGGCCTTCGCGGGCATAGGTATAGCCCGCCTCGCGGCCCTCATATTGCGCGTCCAGCATATCGGGGGACGGCGAGGCATAGACCACCGATTGCTGGATCGGCGTCACCACGGCGCGGCTGACACTATCGGGGAAGGCCAAGCGGCGGATCAGGGTCTGGGGGGTATTGCGTCGGGTCATCACTGCACTTTCGGATAGGGGCAATTTTTCGGAAAAATTGGGCCAAATTCTTGCAAAGAATTTCGGCCCGGTGTCACGGGCGCACAGTTCCATCACCCGTGACGAGATATTTGAACGAGGTCAGCTGTTCCGCCCCGACCGGCCCGCGCGCATGCAGCTTGCCGGTGGCGATGCCGATCTCGGCCCCCATCCCGAACTCGGCCCCGTCGGCGAACTGGGTCGAGGCGTTGCGCATCAGGATCGCACTGTCGAGCCGCTGGAAGAAGCGCGCGGCGGCCTCGTCATCCTCGGTAATGATGGCATCGGTGTGGTTCGAGCCGTAGGTCCGGATATGGGCGATGGCCGCGTCGATATCATCGACCACGCGGGCGGCGATGATCATGTCCAGGAATTCCTGTCCGAAATCCTCCGGAGCAGCCGCAGAGACCCCGTCGATGGCCTGCAGGGTCGCGTCGCCGCGCACATCGACACCGGCGCTGATCAATGCGCGGATCACGCCCTGCCCGATCGTGTCCAGCACCTGCCGGTGGATCAGCAGGCATTCCGCCGAGCCGCAAATGCCGGTGCGCCGCGTCTTGGCGTTCAGCACGACGTCCAGCGCCTTGACCGGGTCTGCGGCGGCGTCGACATAGACATGGCAGATGCCTTCGAGATGGGCAAAGACCGGCACCCGCGCCTCGCGCTGGACCAGCCCGACCAACCCCTTGCCGCCGCGCGGCACGATGACATCGACCGTGTCGGTCATGGTCAGGAGCGCCGACACCGCCGCCCGGTCGCGGGTCGGCACAAGCTGGATCGCATCCTCGGGCAGGTCGGCGGCGCGCAACCCCTCGCGCAGGCAGTCGGCCAGCAGGGCGGAGCTGTTGAGGCTCTCCGAGCCGCCGCGCAGGATCACGGCATTGCCCGATTTCAGGCAGAGCGCGCCGGCATCCGCCGTCACGTTGGGGCGGCTTTCATAGATCACGCCGATGACGCCGAGCGGCGTGCGGACGCGGCTGATATGCAGGCCCGAGAGCCTGTCCCATTCCGCGATCACCGCGCCGACGGGATCGTCCTGCCCCGCCACGGCGCGCAGGCCATCGGCGATGGATTTTACCCGCGCCTCATCCAGCAGCAGCCGGTCCATCATCGCGTCGCTCAGTCCCTTTTCGCGGCCAAACTCAAGGTCCTTGGCATTGGCCGCGATGATCTCGGCGCGGCGCTTCCAGACCGTATCGGCGGCGGCATTCAGCGCCTTGGCCTTGGCCTCTGACGGGGCGAAGGCCAGCGTGGCAGCGGCGGCCTTCGCGCGCGCGCCCATCTCGTCCATCAGGGCGGGGATGTCGGCATGGTCTTTCATGAGTGAGGCTCCAGGACGTGTTGCGGGCGGATTATGAGTATTTGGGACCAAGAAGATAGGGGGATCAGAGGGCCATGTCATCGCGGTGAATGAGGGCGGCGCGGCCGGGATAGCCGAGGATCTCCTCGATCTCGGACGACCTGTGACCGGCGATGGCGGCGGCCTCCTGGGCGGTGTAACGGGTCAGGCCGAGGCCGAGGCGGAGCCCGTCGGGGCCTGCCAGCGTCACGGGGTCGCCGCGCCGGAAGCTGCCGGTGACGGTGGTGACGCCCGCGGGCAAGAGCGACTTGCCACGGGCCAGCGCCGCCACGGCACCTGCATCCAGCGTCACGGTGCCGCGCGGTTTCATCGCGGCGATCCAGTGCTTGCGCGCGGTCTGCGGGTCCTGCGTCGCGGTGAACCAGGTGGCGCGGGCACCGGTTTCCATCGCGCGAAGCGGCTCCATCACCGAGCCCTCGGCGATCGCCATGGCGCAGCCCGCCGCCGTCGCGGTGCGCGCGGCCATCAGCTTGGTCTTCATGCCGCCCTTGCTGAGGCCCGATCCCGCGTCGCCCGCCATCGCCTCGATCTCGGGGGTGATCATGTCGATGACGGGGAAGAAACTGGCGCCTGGGTCAGTCGTCGGGTTGGCGGAATAGAACCCGTCCACATCCGACAGGAGCACCAGCTGATCGGCCCCCGCCATCGCCGCCACATTCGCCGCCAGCCGGTCATTGTCGCCATAGCGGATCTCATCCGTCGCCACGGTGTCATTCTCGTTGACGATGGGCACCACGCCGAGATTGAGCAGCGTCGCCAGCGTGTTGCGCGTGTTGAGGTAGCGGCGGCGATCGGCGCTGTCCTCCAGCGTCAGGAGCACTTGCGCGGTGCGGATGTCATGCGGGTCCAGCGCCTCTTCATAGGCGCGCGCCAGGCGGATCTGGCCGACGGCGGCGGCGGCCTGGCTCTGTTCGAGCGAGAGATGGCCATTGCCGAGGGTCAGGACCGAGCGGCCAAGCGCGATGGAGCCCGACGAGACCAGGACGACATCGGTGCCGCGCGCCTTGATCCGGGCCACGTCGCGGGCCAGACCGTGCAGCCAGTCGGCCCTGAGCGCCCCGGTCTGGCGATCCACCAGCAGGGCCGAACCGATCTTGATCACCAGCCGGCGCGCATCGCTCAGGCTCAGGGCTGCCATGTCTCGGGCTCTTCCTTGTCCGCGCGCAGGCGCAACCGGTCGGCGTCGATGCGCGAGCGCAGGGCGCGCAGAACCTCGATCAGGCCGGTATGTGCTGCGCCCGACATCGCCATGACGGGGCCCGCCACGGCCTCCAGCGCGGCGGTCTTCTCGGCCAGATCTTCCGCGCTCAGCGCGTCGATCTTGTTCAGGACGGTCAGGCGCGGCTTGTCCGAGAGCGCCGGGCCGTAGGCTTCGACCTCGTGAATAATGGTTCGGTAATCCTCGACCACATCCTCGGCCGTGCCGTCAATGAGGTGCAGCAGGATCGCGCACCGTTCGACATGGCCCAGGAAGAGGTCGCCAAGCCCCCTGCCCTCATGCGCGCCCTCGATCAGGCCCGGAATATCGGCCACGACAAATTCGGCATTATCGACGCCGACAACGCCCAGATTGGGATGCAGCGTGGTAAAGGGGTAATCCGCGATCTTGGGCCGCGCGTTGGAGGTCGCGGCCAGGAAGGTCGATTTGCCCGCATTGGGCAGGCCGAGCAGTCCGACATCGGCAATCAACTTCAGCCGCAGCCAGATCGTGCGCTCAACCCCCGGCTGGCCGGGATTGGCGCGGCGCGGGGCCTGGTTGGTGGAGGTCTTGAAGTGCAGGTTGCCGAAGCCGCCATTGCCGCCGCGCGCCAACACGTAGGTTTCGCCCAACTCGGTCAGGTCGGCGATGACGGTGTCCTGGTCTTCCTCGAGGATCTCGGTCCCCACCGGCACGCGCAGCACGATATCGGCGCCATCCTTGCCGGTGCGCTGGTTGCCCATGCCGGGCTGGCCGTTCCTGGCGAAGAAATGCTGCTGGTAGCGGAAATCGATCAGCGTGTTCAGCCCGTCCACCACCTCGACGATGACGTCGCCGCCACGCCCGCCATCGCCGCCATCGGGGCCGCCATATTCGATGAATTTCTCGCGCCGGAAGGAGACGCAGCCGCCGCCCCCCGCGCCGGAGCGGATATGGACTTTGGCAAGGTCGAGGAATTTCATGGCGCTTACGCTTTCGGATCGGGTCGGGTTGAGGCGATAGAGGCAATCGCGCGCAGGCTCAAGCCCCGTGCGGACCCTCCGCCCGCCCGCCGATCGCCGGCGCCCGCCGCCAATCGGAGGAGAGGGAACCGCGCACCGTCAAAGACGCCGCCGAAAAGGTCGCGTCATCCGGCATGGGGATTTGGCCTCAGGCGAACTTGCGCAGATAGGTCCAGGTCGGCACTTTCGCGCCGCGCGCAACACAGAATGCCTCGGCATCGCCAAGATAGTCGAAGCGCGCATTGGTCAGCACGCGGGCCGAACCGGGATTGTCCTGGAAGACGCTGGCGAACATCGTGTCATTGGCCAGTGGATTGGACCGGACCATCGCCTTGACCGCCTCGGAGGCAAGCCCGGTGTTCCACATCGCGGGCGCCACCCAATAGCCGATCTCGGCCTGGTTGCGGCTCATCTGTTCCAGGCTGATCACGCCCATCAGCTCCGCACCGCCCTGTTCCGAGGCGTCCATCGCCCAGACATGTTCCGTGCGGGTCGGCTTCTGCGCCCGCGCCACGAAAGCCTCGGCCACACCGGGGGGCAGCGGATGGGGGATTGTGGTGGTCATCTCGGCCACGCGCCTGTCGGCGGCATAAAGCTCCAACAGGCCGACATCGGACATGCGCAGCGGGCGCAGGACGAAGCGGGGGGTTTCGATGATGGGCTGCTGAACGATAGTTTCCTGTTTCATTCTGTCCCTCCCAGAACAGTGTGGGGTCGGAGCCCCGATTGCCCTTACGTAAATTTGGGGGCGGCAAGATCCGATCGCAAGACCTTGAACGATCAAGGGGGACCGGATGTTGCGCCGATCCCCCTTTGTAACTTGTCAGAAAGGAGCGGCTTATTCAGCGGCCTCGGCCACCGGCAGCACGGAAATGAAGGTGCGGCCCTTGAGGCCCTTGTGGAACTTCACCGACCCTTCGGCGGTGGCGAAGATCGTGTGATCCTTGCCCATGCCGACGCCCTCGCCCGGCCACATCTTGGTGCCGCGCTGACGCATGATGATGTTGCCGGGGATCACGCTCTCGCCGCCGTATTTCTTGACGCCAAGACGACGACCCGCTGAATCGCGGCCGTTCCGGGAGCTACCGCCTGCTTTTTTATGTGCCATGGGTTGGTCTCCTTATTCTGCGAGCTTGGCCTGGGCCTGTTCGACCCAGCCATCGCGTTCGATACGGCCCTTGAAGGACAGCTTTTCCTCGATCTCTTCGATCTGCTCGGGCGTGAAAGCCGCGATCTGGGCGAAGGTGGTGACACCCGCCTCATGCAGCTTCTTCTCCAGCGCCGGGCCGACACCGGTCAGCGCCTTCAGATCGTCGCCACCAGCGGCCGCCGCCTCGGGCGCCTCGGCCTTTTTCGGGGCGGCTTTCTTCGCGGCGGGCTTGGGCGCGGGGGCCGCGGCCTCGGCGGCGGTGCCGCCAATGGCTGCCTTGACGCCGGTCTTGTCGCCGCCCGACGCAAGGATGTCGGTGATCCGCACCAGGGTCAGCTTCTGGCGATGCCCGCGCGTGCGCTGCGAGCCATGCTTGCGGCGGCGCTTGACGAAATTGATCACCTTGTCGCCCTTGATCTGGTCGATCACGGTGGCCTGCACGGCGGCACCGGCGATCGAGGGCGTCCCGAGCGTGGTGGTGTCCCCGCCAAGCATCAAGATCTCGTTGAACTGGATGGTTTCACCTGCGTCGGCGGCCAGTTTCTCAACGCGCAGAACGTCACCGGACTGCACCTTGTACTGCTTGCCACCGGTCTTGAGGACCGCAAACATCGTCGTCTTCCTTCTTTTCCCGCGCCCTGCGGCCCCTATCAAGGTGTTGTCGCGGAACCGTTCCGCGCCTCGGGCTGCGTGCCCCGTTTCGGGACATCCGTTGAATAGATCGTGTGGACCGTCAGAAAGCCCGCGGTCCGTTGGAGGCCTGCATGTGCCGCAGCCCCGCGCCCAAGTCAAGTCTCAAACCGTGAAAATCCCGCGCAATCTGCCCATCTTCTTGGTCCAAATACTCAAACCCGTCGATTGACGCGGGCACCATCCGCAGACCCGTGGTCACCGCCCCCGCCACAAGCCCATGGCAATGCGTCCGAAGAAGGGCGCCAGCGGCGCCTGCCGCCGGGCGCCCCCCCCGTCAGATCACAGCGTATCGCCCGACATGAACAGCGCGGCGGTCGTGCCCAGGCGGTAGCTCATGGTCTCGAACACCGCGTCGAACCCGGCGAAAAGCGCGGCGTTATAGGCCTGCGCGGCGGGCGTCTCGGAAAAGGCGATATAGGCCTCCATCTCGGCATCGGTGAGGTCTTCATAGGCCATGACCTGGAACGAGTAGAGCCACAGAACCGTGTTGCGGCGGATCTCGGGCTCCTGGCCCCAGACCTCGTTCAGCATCATCGCCGGCGGCAGCGCCTGCTCATAGGCGCCCGCATCCGACATGCCGCGATAGAAGGCGTAGTTCGAGTTCAGCGCGCCCGAGACATTTAGATCGACGAACCCGTTCACCTCGTTGAAGCGGGTCAGCTGTTCGATCCGGGGCGCGTTCTCCTCCAGCATGCGGAAATAGACCTCGTTGGCGGCGGTCTCGGTCTCCTCATCGGAAATCGCGCGCCAGGCCTCCAATTCGCCCGCGATGATGCGCTGGCCCAGGTCGGAGGCGAAGAACCGGGTGGCGGCCGAGATCTCGGCCGCGCTCATCCGGTCTTGCGGAAAGCTCTCCACGAAGACCTGTTGCAGGGGGGCCGCACGGTAATAGCCGCTGAGGATTCCGCGCCACGCCGCGCCGCCGCGACCGGGAAAGAGCGTCTCCTCCAGGTCGACCGCATCCTCCAGCCCGATCTCGGCCAGGATCTCGAAATTCTCTTCCATCTCGACGGCGGCAAAGAGCGCCTGAAGCTCGGGCGAGATCTCCGGCGCGGTCTGCGCCACACCCGGCCCGCTGGCCAGCACGAGGATCAGGGAAGTCAGGGCGGCACGAAGCATGGCGGCGGTCCTCTTTCGGGGTCAGGTGTCTGCCGCGCAAGATGGGCAGGCGCGCGCGACAAATCCACCCCATTCTCCGCAAGCCGCCCCGGATCGGCGGGAAAGCGTCACTTCGCCCTTGCACGTCCCGCCCCAAGCCTCTAAATCGCGGCCCACGACCCGGAAAAAGCGCGGAGAGGTGCCGGAGTGGTCGAACGGGGCGGTCTCGAAAACCGTTGTGGGTGCAAGCCTACCCAGGGTTCGAATCCCTGTCTCTCCGCCACTATCCTGCGCCGCGGCATCAGAGTGTGTCGGTCGCGCCCGCGCCGCCCATCTTCCTCGTGGACGCATATCCGATACCGGTTATTCCTGGTCCGGTCCGCCGACGGCGCGTCAGTGTCCCCGTCAGGGGCTCGGCGGATGCCCTGTCCGTTGGCCCGGGCTTCCCGCGAGGCGTTCAGCAAAGCCCACACCGGACGGAACAAGCGGGCTTGCCTTGCAGCGACGCAGCGGCCCTGCCGGTGATCCCCTGCCCGTCTTCTGCGCAAGCTGCCCAAACCTTGGGCATTGCCCCCAATCCTTGAGCTGCAAATTGGGCAATCGATGTTTCGCGCGCGCCGCGCCAGCGTTTTTCATGGCGCATCGCGGCACGGTGTCGAAGAACCGGACCGATCACGAGACCGTCAACCGGAGTCCGCCATCACCCTCGCTGCCCCCATCCCCTGCGATGCTGCGCTGCCCTTGCAGCCGCGTGCCCGCGGCGCGGTTCGGCTGTCCGCGAAAGCGGGGACAGGCGGCAGCCGGATCGACGGGTTGCGCCAGCAGGGATCGCTCAAATGCCTGTTCCCGCGCCGTGACGGGCCAACGCTCGACGCGGTGCTGGTGAACACGGCAGGGGGGCTTACCGGCGGGGAC
>OJIS01000643.1_pt1 | contig 10919 bp, 9 predicted proteins | sample 1595671 | NCBI WGS metagenome assembly OJIS01 (sample SAMN05416814, study PRJEB24817) | seawater metagenome | isolation source: Sea water | place: Canada:Atlantic | collected 2013-07 | reverse complement strand
AATTCGGCGATTTTGGACCAAAAACTCAAAAAAAATGCGAAACTTGGGTTAAGTGGTTTTCTTGCTGATTGGCATGCCGTAGATCGACGGTTCGAATCCGTCAGGCGGCTCCATTTTTCCCTCATCGAGCTCCAGAAAATAGAATCAGTTGTGCAAGCAGGCACATTCGTTAATGAGAGACCTCTAATATCCTGCGGCTTGGCCGTCCTTGCGGCTTTCGGATGCTCCGTGATAAACGCCGTTTAACGGATCTCGCTGGATCGCCTGATAACCCCCGAAGCCACCATTGCCGGATCGCACATCGTGCCCGAGGCGCTTCAAGGCTCGCGTCGTTTCCCACGGAATCGCCGACTCAAGCTCGACCCATCCGCCATCCGTCATGACTTTTCCCGTCGGGGTGGACGATGCGAGATGCTGCCAGCGTGCTGCATCGCCCGCTTCCTGCACGTTCATATCGAAGTCGATTAAGTTCACGAGAACTTGAACATGTCCTTGCGGCTGCATCCCGCCGCCCATCAATCCAAAGGACATCCAAGGGGCCCCATCCTTCATGACGAAGGCTGGGATGATTGTGTGGAACGGTCGCTTCCCTGGGGCGTAAACATTGGCGTGCCCTTCCTCCAGTGCGAACAACTGACCTCGATCCTGGAAGCCAAACCCAAGACCAGGAACCACCACCCCGGAGCCCATGCCACGATAGTTGCTCTGAATGAGTGAGACCATGTTCCCCGCCGCATCTGCGGTGGTGAGATAGACGGTATCTCCCTGCTGCAGAACTTCCGCCCCGGCAATCTGCTCTTTCGCGGCCCTTTTTGGATCGATGAGCGCATCGCGTTTTGCCGCGTATTCGCCAGACAAGAGCTTCTCCAAAGGCGCGCGCGCAAAGTCTGGATCAGCATAAAGCCGGGCACGATCCTCGTAGACGAGCTTCTTGGTCTCGATCATAAGATGCAGCAATTCCGGCGAGTCACGACCCAGAGCACGCAGGTCATGACGTTCCAGAATTCGTAGCATTTGAAGAACTGCGAGTCCCTGCCCATTGGGCGGCAATTCAAAGACTTCGTAGCCACGATACATCGCCTTGATTGGCTCGACCCATTCGGATCGGTGGTTCACGAAATCCGCCTTACGCAGGTAACCACCTTCCTTTCGAAAGAATCGGTCGATTTCGTCTGCGATTTCACCTTCGTAAAACACTTTTCGTCCACCCGCTGCGAGCCGTCGATAGGTTCGAGCGAGGTCCGGGTTTTTAAAAATCTCCCCGGCCCGTGGGGCGTTGCCATTGACGGTGAAGGTCGCATTAAACGATCCCGGCTGCTCTATGAGACGGGGAACCGAGAGATCCCAATAGTATGCGATGAGGTCGGTCACGGGAAACCCCTCCTCGGCATATTTGATGGAGGGAGCGAGGATTTGTTCCATCGAAATTTTGCCAAAGCGCCGGTGCAACTCGAACCACGCATCGACCGTCCCGGGAATTGAGATCGGCAGCACCCCATGAGGAGGGATGGTGTCCACGCCCAGCTTGTCCAATTCGCCACGCAGGGTCTTTAGGTCGAGTCCGGCCGGTGAACGTCCGCTCCCGTTCAGCCCGTGGAGCTTCTTCTCGCCTGCGTCCCAAACGATGGCAAACAGATCTCCTCCGATGCCACCGCCGGTGGGCTCCATGAGACCGAGGGCTGCATTGGCCGCGATCGCGGCGTCAACTGCCGAGCCACCTGCTTCGAGGGTTCTTAGACCAACCTGCGTCGCGAGGGGATGGCTGGTGGCCACCATTCCGTTTGATGCCAGCACTTCAGAGCGCGTCGCAAAAGGTTGTCCTGTTATTCTATCCACTTGAGCGTTCAAGATGGAGGGAACTCCCGCCATAAACAACCCTGCGATTCCTAAACTCCTCATCACCATTGTGGAAACTGTGAATGTCAGTTCGTAAGCTGGCGACTACAAAGCGGAGCTTTGACGGTTTCTCAAAGGGGCAGAATGAAGTGAAACCGGTTAAGTTTGCGAACTGTCACCCCGCCAACATTCTTTCCTTTTGTTCAGGAGAATCGCTTGGCAGTCTCAAACGCGATGTTCCGGATTTTCTTTTCTTACGCGGCTCTCTTTTCTTCGCTCCTTGGGCAGGTGGGCCCCCGCAAGGTTGGCACCTTTGACTATGTTGGTGACGGAAATCCTCGTCAGGCACTTGATCTTTATCTCCCCGAAAAGAATGGAGAAAAGATCCTGCCGGTGATTTTTTGGATTCATGGCGGTGCTTGGTTGAAGGGGAGTAAGGAGAAGCCCGGACAGGTTCTTCGGGCTGCCCGATCCGGGGAGTTTGCGGTCGTTTCAATCAATTATCGACTGACCCCGGAAGCGATCTGGCCGGCGCAGATTCATGACTGCAAAGCAGCTCTGAGGTGGGTGAAGGGGAACGCTAAAAAGTATCACCTCGATGCCGGGCGGATTATTATCTGGGGAGCTTCGGCGGGAGGGCAATTGGTCGCGATGTTAGGAACGACCCAAGACGACAAGGTTCTCGATGGCAAGCTGGGAGGACATCTGGATCAATCGAGCAAGGTGAAGGCTGTTATCAATTTTTTCGGCCCGGCTGATCTGGTGGTGATGAACTCACAAGGAAGCACGATGGATCACAACGGACCACAATCCCCTGAAGGCAAACTTCTCGGTGGAACGGTGTTGGAGTTGGAGGAAGCTGCGAAGTCGGCTTCTCCCTTCCATCATGTCACAAAAGATGATGCTCCGTTTCTCACGGTCCATGGCACTCATGACCCTCTGGTTCCCTACGCGCAGGGTTTGGCTTTTGATCGCAAACTCGACGAGCTGAAAGTGCCTTCGATTTTACTGACGGTCGACGGTGGCGGACACGGTCGTGGTTTTGGCGAACCGGTTAATCAAGCGGTCCATGCTTTTTTGGAAGAGCACGGGCTTGGGAAAGTATCCGGACTCAAGGATTCGACCGTCAAGTGACTCCTCTCAGTTGGAACTGAACTCAAGTCGAAGGCCCCGGTTTTTCCAATATCCCTGAAGGGCCCGCTCAATCTTGTCGGCTTCTTTGAGGGCAAAGAGCTTTGGGCGAGGCGTCTTCTCTTTTGAGATCGCTTTGAGCGTTTCGAGGTATGCATGTGCCTGCAGCCTGCGTTCCGAGCCACCGTGGAAAGCATAGTGAACGAGGAGCAAGGAAGCATTATAAGCCTCGAGAGTTTGCCAGGGAGCGAGCGTGGCGGTGCGCGTAAGCCAATCTTTTGAGGTGAGTTTGAGAAGGGAATTGATTCCAAGAATCGGAATTCTCTGAAGCCCCGGCTTGCTGTGGCTCCGGACCCGTGCACGGATTGCTTGATCGATCTCCGTGAAGTCAAATTTCCCTTTGCCCGTGTGAGCGGCAGCGAGATATTCGGCAACTCCTTCGGTGAACCAAGGCTCTGTCTTCCACATCATGCCGTGCATTCCGAGGTGGGTCAGTTCGTGAATCACGAGGTCAAACCCGGGAGCCTGAAGAAGGTTGGTGTTGTTCTTGAAATGTGACCATTGAATGATGACCTTTTCCTGTCGACCATCGTAGAAGCCAGCGGTGTTCTTGGCTCCACCTGCTTCCCGATAGAGTTCCTCGTTGGCGACAATTTGAATAAGACCTTTCGAATCCCCCGGAGGATCATAGAGAGGCAGGGGAATCGCCTGCAGTGCGAGAGAGACAGACTCGGCACATCGAATGAAGTCGGCGATAACAGCGGCGTCATGATCCTTGAAGGAAATGACTTTGTAGCTGTGGCTGAGATAGGAAAACGGAGTGTCCTCAGAGCGGGAATACTTGGCCGCGTTGGGGCCGGGAGTTAACTTTTCAGGCCAGGTTTGCCCAAAGGCGACACCAGAAAAAAGAAGGGCGAAAAATATTTTACGAATCGTGATCATCATCAAGAGGAACGATCTTGATCTTGCCACTTGACGATGGCTGCAAATTTCCGGCGAGGGTTTCGGTGGCTGGCTTTGCCGGGGCGTCCTTGCCATCGAGAGCACTTTTAAGAGCTTGCTCGACGAGTTGGCCACAATGAATCTTCATGGGAGGGAGAGGGCCAAGATCCCCCGAGAGTTCGTTGGGTTTCAAATTACGAGCCTCATCCATTGTCTTTCCTTTCAGAAGTTCCGTCGCCATTGAGGCCACGGCGATCGCCGTCTGGCATCCAAAGGCCTGGAAGGAGGCGCGATCGATGATCTTTTTGCCATCTTTCTCGGTGAACTTGAGCCACATCCGCAACATGTCTCCACAATCGGGAGATCCGACGGTTCCGACACTATCGGCATCTTCCATTTCACCCACATTCTTGGGTTGGGCGAGGGCTTCCCGCGCGCGGTCTTCAAATTCGTCTGGCACAGTCAGACCTTAGCCCAATGGATTCAAAAGTCTAGGATGAGCCTTTTTTCTCGTGTGAAGGGTCATAGAAAATTTTGATATCGGCCTTCTTGGTGCCCAAGAGTTCCTGAGCCCGGATCAAAGCATCGCGGGTGGAGATATTCGGATTACTGGGCGCGTAAAAGAAGAGGTTGGTCTCGCCCTCTTCACGACGGCATCCGCGTTGAAGGGTTCGCAGGACGCCTGAGCTCTTGAGAACTTTGTAAACATCGCGGGTTGCTCCGGAGATGATGAGGTGGCGGTCCTTGGATCGGACAAAATGAATCAATTCCCGCAAAGCCATCACGCTGGTGGCATCGAGGTGACGGGCGTTTTTCAGTCGCAGGATGATGACTTTGATATTCGGGTCCACAACCAGTCGTTGGACCTGGGTTTGAAAAAGTTCGGCGGCTCCGAAGAAGAGCGACCCTTCGACATGGACGATTGAGATCGCGGGGTTGGGACGCTTTTTCTTTTGCCCGAGTTCACGGAGTTCACCATCATCAGAGACCTCATATTCCACGAGGTAGGGTCGCGAGACCTTCCGTAAGAAGAGGAAGATTGAAAGGGAGACCCCGATGAGGATCGCGACGTAGAGAGGGAAGATGAGCGCCGTTAGGAATGTTAAAATGAGAACGCCACCATCCTCGGGTGTGGATCGTGCGCAGATCCGGATGTTGCGGATTTTGATGAGCGAAGCCGCGACTGCGATGACCAAACCAGACAGGGCGGCCTTTGGTATAAAGGCAACCGGGTTGGGAGTGAGGAAGACGAAAAGGAAGATGGCTATGAGGCAGAAAATCCCGGACAGGATTGAGGATACCCCTGAACGTGCTCCTGATTCATAGTTGAGAGCGGACCGGGTGAGAGAGCCGGAGGCGGGCATGGAAGCGGTAAAGGCACACGCAAGATTTGCCATGCCAACCGACATCATGTCTTGGTTGATTTCGGTACGGCTTCCGGTGCGGGAAGCGAGCGACTTGGACATCACGGTATTTTCCAGTGAGGCCAGGAATGCGATGGCAAAGGCGACTCCGAGAAGAGATGAAATGTCGCCGAGAATTCCCGCCTCTGTAGGGGTGTGGAATCGGAAGGTCAGGTCATTGAGCGCGAAAGTGGGGAAATTGGGGACGGCGGCAGCCCAGGAAGCAGATTGGCTTGAAAAGATGGCCGAAAGGAGAGCCGCCAGTCCCAGGGAAATTGCAAAGTTCGGAAGGGCTTTCAGCCATTTGGTCAAGGCCAGGTAAAGAAGGAGCGTGCCAAATCCCAGAACAGCGGGCTGCCAAAGATAGGCATAGTTCGCTGACACGAGTTCGCTGAACATTTCAAAGAAATTACTGGCGGGGGCCACGACTTCGCTCACGCCGAAGATGTGCTTTCCCTGGTTGATCATGATCAGAATCGCCGCGCCGGTGATATATCCCACAAGCACGCTCTGGCTGACATACTGGACTAACTCTGCGGCCTTCAAAATCGCTCCGATGAGGCAAATCACGCCAACCATCACCACAAGAAGGGGCATCAGGTTGAGCTTCTCAGACATGGAGTAGGTGCCAGCCGCGAAGAAGCTGAAGACCATCAATGAGGTGGCATTGGTAGGACCAAGGATGGTGTGCCGGGAACTGGCAAAAAGCGGAGCAATGATCGCGGCAACGGCAGAGCAAATGATGCCGTAGAGGATGGGGAGTTCGGCGATGGCGGCATATGCCATGCCTTGGGGAACAGCGAGAAGGGCAATGTTGACCGCGGCACCCAGATCGGTCTTGCCATCGAGCTTGGAGTATCCCGAGAGGCTTTTTGGAAAAGGGAAGAGTCGCAGAGGATTGCTGGCCGCCCATTTCCCGAAGGCGCGGTAGGCGGACCTCAATTTCCGCATGACTTTCTCCATGTCACAAACCTATGCGCGTTTGGTTGCACGGCGAAAGAGGAAAATCCCAAAAGCAAGACAAGCGAGATTTGGGAGCCACATCAGGGACTTCGTAAGCATCAAATTCGAGCCTTGGGTTTCATCGGCAATGATGAAGAACAGGAAGTAGCCGACGGCGACGGCCAGGCTCATTCCCGAGCCGGATGAGGTTTGCTTCCTCCGAGCGGAAAGCCCGAGGGGGATGCCGACGAATGCCAGTGCAAGCGGAGCAAAGGAGAACGAGATACGGCGAATCCGTTCGGCATCGAATTCGTCGAGTTTCTTTTGGTCGAGATTGTCCGGGGGATTGGCGAGAAGTTCGCGGATCTGATCGTTATCAAGTCGGTTGGCCTTGAGGCGGCGGGATTGCCCGACTTCCAGCGGGAGAACCCAGGGCTCAATTTTTCCAGCGGCTCCTTGCTGAAGAAGCGTGTCTTCATCATACCTTTCCAACCAAACGCCGCTGAGCCGAAGTTCGAGTTTCTCCACCGCCTTGTCCGGCGCGATCGAAGCCACATCTTTGGCATAAAGATAACCAGCCGGCCAAAGGCTGCTTTCGTCACGCCCTAATTCGTAGGCGTGAAATCCCTGAAAGCTGTCGTCCGGATTTCGCGCTTCGATATAGATCCGCTGACCTTTCATCCGTGATTGCACCACGCCGGGATCAAGGAGCCGTAGTGGGTCGTCTTTAAAGGTCTCGTAGAGCATCATCTTGAGTTCACCTTTTGAACGGGGAGATACGGTGGCATTCAGCCAGAGGCAGAGGAGGGAAAGCGCGAGTCCCAAGCCAAGAACAGGGGCCGCAATCCGGTAAAGACTCATGCCGGTGCTGCGAAGGGAGTTGATTTCCTGATCGGAGGACAGCCGCCCGAAGACCAAAAGCACAGCGGCCAGAAATCCCCATGGAATGGTATAGACGAGGGAGACAGGAAGGAGCTTGAGAATAAAGATCCCAAGGAAGGCAATAGGAGCACCTCGTTCGACAAGGAGTTCGTTGATCTCCTTGAAGAGGTTTCCGAGCACAAGGACCACACTTAGAATGACCACTGCATAGAGCGCCGTGGCAAAAACCTGCCTTGTCACGTAGCGATCAAACTTTAGAAACATCTTCGGGGCACAAACTAGAGTCAGGTTTGGAGGAGGTCGAGCCGGAAGAAGATGAGCGATTTCTCAATTTGCGAAGAATTGGCCTCGAAAGCTCGAATGAGAGACTCGAGCTTAGCGAGCTCACTTGACCATGACCCACCAATTCCCTTTTCACGAATCTTGACGCGTGCCCTAATAGTAAGAGGCATAGGGACAAGAGCGCTGCGGATTTGACCCCATCGCCAGGTCCGGCTAGCGTGGGGCATGTCAGAGATTGAGGAACTTTACGAAGCGCTCGAGGAAGCGCGCGAGGCCGATCAGGTCGCGAGCGCTTGTGTGATTTATGAGGAGATGCTGACTCTTGAGGATATTGAAAATATCTTCTCAACCCTTCTTTACGCGACTGATCTCATTGATTTCGGGAACTTCGCCCAGGCGGAGGCAACCCTTCATCGGGTCGAAGAACTCTGTGATGATGACGATGCCATGGAGCTGCTTCTCTTCAATTTTGCCACGCTTCACGAGAAGCGGGGGGACTTTTCCCAAGCCGAGAAATACTATCGTCAGGCCCACGAGAAAAACACCACGCGGGGCGAGCTATTGGTCATGGCTGCCAATATGGCCTTTCACCGTGGTGAAGCTGGCAAAGCTGAGTTTCTGGTGCGCGAGGCCCTCAAATACCAGTGCGAACGCGACGAGGCCTACGCCAATCTGGGCGGATATCTGGCCAGCCAGCGTCGTTTTGCCGAGGCGAAAGCGGCCTTTGAAGAGGTCGTGAAGATTGATCGTGGAAACGAGCACGCCTTGGAATGGATTGAGGATCTGGAGCAGCTTTGCTGAGCGGGTGGGAGAATCGCAAACTTCTTGACTCTCCGGCGATCTGCCCTGACATCGAGGCCGCCATGTTGACGATCAAAAAAATGACCAAGGCCCTCGGGGGTCGAGTGCTGTTTGAAGACTCGGAACTGACCATCAACTGGGGCGAACGGGTCGCTCTCGTGGGACCAAACGGAGCGGGGAAATCAACGCTCTTTAAGATCATCCTCAAAGAGGAGGAATCCGATAATGGCACCGTAGATATTGATGAATACGGAATGGTGGGATACCTCGCTCAGGAAGCAGGGAATCCTGATGACGCGACAATCCTGGAGATTGCCATGGGCATTACCGAGGAGCACCGAGAGGTCATGGTGACGATGCGCACTGCGGCCAAGGATTCTCCTGAATATGGTAAAGCACAGGATCGTTACGAAGAGCTGAATTGCTATCAACTCGAACCCAAGGCAAAGAAGATTCTGGCTGGCTTGGCCTACTCGCAAGAGGACTTCCTCCGGCCCGCAAATATGTTTTCCGGAGGTTGGGTGATGCGAGCGCATTTGGCCCGCCTCCTCGTGGAGGAGCCTGATCTCCTCATGCTCGATGAGCCGACGAACCACTTGGACCTGAACTCCTTGATGTGGTTCCAGCGATACCTGCAACAGTATCCCGGAGCGCTCCTGATCATCTCGCACGATCGCTCGTTCATGGATGGCGTGGTCGAGAAGGTTTACGAGATCGATGAACAGAAGTTCATCCCTTACGAGGGGAACTATTCCAAGTATCTCAAGCTGAAGGACGAGCGGTATGAGCAGCAGATGAAGGGCTACCAGAACCAGAAGAAGGAGATCGCCCGGATTCAGGAGTTTATTGATAAGTTTCGTTCCGTCGGTTCAAAGGCTTCGCAGGTTCAGAGCAGGCTCAAAATGATCGAAAAGATGCCCAAGCTTCCCAAGCCGCGGAAGCCACGGAAGCTTTTCCACTTCCACTTCCCCCAGCCGCCGCGCTCCACCCAGCGGGTCATTTCGCTCGAAAATGTCGACAAGTCTTATGGCGACAACACGCTTTACAAGAACCTGGACGTTCACATTGAGCGGGGAGATCGCATCGTTTTGGTCGGACCTAACGGAGCTGGTAAATCCACTTTGATGAAGATGTTGGCGGGCATTGAGAAGGGCGACTCGGGTCGTCGTAATGTCGGAACCACGACCAAGATCGGCTATTTTTCACAGCATCGTGCTGCCACTTTAAACGAAAACAACTCGGTTCTGGAGGAAGTTGTCGCTGCCAGTGGTGGGATGCGGGAAAATGAAGCGCGCTCGATTCTCGGGTCCTTTCTTTTCAAGAAGGATGACGTTGCAAAGCGGGTTGGGATCCTCTCGGGAGGGGAGAAATCACGACTCTCTCTGGTGAAGTTTCTTGTTGATCCTCCGAACCTGCTTCTGATGGATGAGCCGACCACTCACCTCGACCTGACCTCGATCGAGGCTTTGGTCTCAGCCCTCAAGCAATATGAGGGAACACTTGTTTTCATCTCCCATGATGTGCACTTCATCCGCTCGCTGGCCGAGCACACCTGGCACATCGCCGATGGTGAGGTGAAGAAATACTCGGGTGGGTATGATTACTATCTTCAGAAGTCGGGGGCGTTCGGTGACGACTTCTTTGATATTTAAATCATGGGTTGTTCCAGTGAACAACAGTGGCTAACGTTCTCCAATGGGACGAAAGATCATCCACATCGATATGGACTGCTTTTATGCAGCCATTGAAGTGAGGGATGATCCCTCGCTTGAAGGGAAGCCGGTCGGAGTCGGGGGGAGTTCCGGACGGGGAGTTTTGACGACTGCGAATTATGAAGCGCGGAAGTATGGCTGCCGTTCCGCGATGCCGGTTTTCAAGGCTCGCCAGCTGTGTCCCGAGATTATTTTGACGCCAATTCGTTTCGATGTTTATCGAGAGGAGTCGGACAAGGTTCGAGCAATTTTTGGTCGATATACCGATCTCATCCAGCCACTCTCGCTCGATGAGGCTTACCTCGATGTCAGTCATCGGACTGAGTCAGGGGCATCGCTGGCGAAGGAAATACGGCGCGCAATTTTTCGGGAGACCGGACTGACGGCTTCAGCCGGGATTGCGCCGAACAAAATGATCGCGAAGGTTGCGAGCGATTGGAACAAGCCGGATGGGCAGCTTGAGGTGAAGTCCGGGGAGGTCGATGGCTTTATGCGCGGATTGCGGGTGGCCAAACTTCAGGGGGTCGGGAAGCGGGGGCAGGAGACTTTGGCGAAATTGGGCGTGGAAACGTGTGGAGATTTACAGCGATTTTCGAAGATTGAGATGGCTGAGAAACTGGGGCGTTGGGGGCTGGAGCTTTACGAAAGATGTCGCGGGCGGGATGATCGGGAAGTTTCGGTGGATCGGACGAGGAAGTCACTTTCGAAGGAGCGGACCTTTCGAGAAAATATCGATGATGTCGATTGGTTGATGGATGTGCTTCGAAGGCTGAGGAGGGAGGTGGAGGACTCGGTTGGGCGGAAGTCGGATCAGGAGATCAAGTCGCGCGTGGTGAAGTTGAAGTTCGAGGACTTTACTCAGACGACGGCGGAGAAGGCTGGAGGGATGATGGAGGAGGCGGTTTACGAGGAGTTATTGAGGCTGGCCTGGAGCCGGGGTGAGGGGAAGTCGGTGCTGTCTCTTATACACATCTGACGCTGCCGACGA
>OJIS01000640.1_pt1 | contig 10973 bp, 16 predicted proteins | sample 1595671 | NCBI WGS metagenome assembly OJIS01 (sample SAMN05416814, study PRJEB24817) | seawater metagenome | isolation source: Sea water | place: Canada:Atlantic | collected 2013-07 | reverse complement strand
CTACACAGAGTAGATCGTCGGCAGCGTCAGATGTGTATAAGAGACAGGTGCGAGGGGATCACCAACACGGGCAACAGGTTTGCCATCGATCAGCACATCGGGGGAGCCCGCGATCACCGGGGTTGGTGGGAACCCGGAGTGATCAGTACCCACGTCACCTAATAAAACAACTTTCTTGCTCATTCCTTTGCTCCTTCTGTCCTTGAGGGAGATTTGTCCATCTTCGCGCAGGATCGCCTTCACTGGCTCCTACCGCTGCAATACCTAGCGGAGTTTCCAAAATAATCAGGAAGGAATCAACCCGCGCGATCCAACAGATCTGCCGGGTTCTTCCAACTCATCAAACCGGCAGTTCAACAATCTCACCAACCACACCACCCTCACTCACCTGCAACCGCCCCACCGTGATCGGCAGAGTAAAACGCCGGGGCCCGGCGCCACCCGGATTGAAATAAAGCACATCGCCAATCCACTCATTACGGGGTTTGTGGGAATGCCCAGCGATGACCACGCGGTAACGGCCCTGCGGATCGATTTGGAGGGTTTTGACGTCGTGGAGCATGTAAAAAGCGTGGCCGAGGAATTCCAGATCCCGAACATCCGGAAGGGTCGCTGCCCGGCCTACTTTGTCGATATTGCCACGGATCGCAACCAAAGGGGCGATCTGCTCCAGCGCTTCCAGAACCTCGTCCCGACCCACGTCACCGGCATGAAGAATCAGATCTGAGCCTTCCAAAACCTCCAGGGCTTCGGGACGCATCTTGCTGTGGGTGTCTGCGATCACTCCGATTTGCATGTTTACGCCCTCCTAATCCCTCAATGATTCCAGCAACGACGCCCAGGTTACCCAAATAACCGAAATAAAAGATCTGTCCCGTTTTCGCTGGGAACATTGCTCATTTTTTGGCCGCCGCCTATAACTAATATAGTTGTAACCCGCAAATATCTATCAGCGCAGGTCACACCTACGAGCAACACCAAGGCAAGCAAGGAGACGGAACATGCAAGCGGAAGCAGCACTTCAGAGAGGCCGGAATGACCCTGGTCTCGATAACCCCACCCGTAGAAGCCTTTTGCTTGGTAGCGCCGGGGCCATGGCCGCAGTGGGCCTGCTGGGTTTTATACCGCTCGCGAAAGGCGAGGAGCCCAAATCATTGCCCGACTACGCCGCCTGGAAAGAGCGCAATGCCCTGATTGTGCATAGCGCCAACACCATGGAGACCGAAAGGGGTGCAATTGGCAACGGTGTCATCACACCCAGTGATCGCCTCTTTGTTCGCAACAACCTGCCCGCGCCTCCGGAGTCGGTAACCGAAAATCCGGATGTCTGGGAGGTTCAAATCGAAGGCGTCAAAAATCCCCGAACCCTCACCGTGGGGGAACTGAAAAAGATGGGCGTCACCACCACTGCCTCTGTGCTCCAGTGCTCCGGAAACGGCCGAGCATTTTTTCCTCATGGTGCGAGCGGTACCCAGTGGTCGGTTGGTGCTGCCGGTTGCGTTATGTGGACGGGCGTTCCCCTGAAAGATGTTGTGGAAGCCCTGGGCGGAGCCGTAGCGGGTGCGAAGTACATTACCAGCACGGGTGGCGAATCCCTGCCGGACGGGCTTGACCCCCAAACGATCGTGGTGGAGCGCTCAGTACCCACCAGAGCACTGGAAACGGCGATACTGGCGTGGGAAATGAACGACGAGCCTCTCAGCAATACCCATGGCGGCCCCCTGCGCATGGTGGTACCGGGCTACTACGGCGTTAACAACGTCAAGTATGTGAAGAACATTGCCTTCACCGAGAATCAGACCGATGCCAAGATTCAGGCCTCGGGTTACCGCATCCGGGATGTGGGTGTGAAAGGCGCCCCGGACCAACCCTCAATGTGGGAGATGAACGTCAAATCCTGGGTGACCGCGCCTCTGGAAACAGGCAGCAGTGGCCGGAACATGATCTACGGCGTCGCCTTTGGCGGCACTGTGGCGCTCGAAAAAGTGGACGTTTCGGTTGATGGCGGTAAAACCTGGAAGCAGGCCCGGTTCCTGGGGCCGGACCTTGGCCCCCACGCCTGGCGACCTTTCGTCCTGGCAGCGGACCTGCAGGCCGGCGAACATCATATTGTCAGCCGGGCGACGGACGTTGAAGGCAACAGCCAGCCGGAAGGCCGAACCGAAAACGAGCGTGGCTATGGCCACAATGGCTGGAAAGACCACGGCGTGACCGTAGCGATCAGCTGATACACAGCGGGGCCGCCCGAGGATAGCGCTGCCCCGCCCAGCATCCTCAGAGAAACGTAATATGAGACTGATTACAGTCGTGTTTGTTGTACCCCTGTATGGCTTGTCGCTTCTGGCTCAGGCCAGCGACACCGAAAACGGAAAAAAGGTATTCACCCAGGAAGCACAGCCTGCCTGTACTGTGTGTCATACCCTTGCAGACGCTGGCTCTACCGCCACCATCGGCCCGAACCTGGATGAACTGAAACCATCGAGGGAAATCGTGGTCAACGCCGTTACCGGCGGCGTTGGCATTATGCCGGCGTTTGAAGAGTCCCTATCTGCAGAGCAGATCCAGGCTGTGGCGGACTACGTTGCCACGGTGACAGGCGGGGATAAGTAAGTAGCCAAAAAATAAGTCTGCCCCGGTTTTCAACCCCAAGCCTACCGAATACTATTCAATTGCAGCCACTGGTCGATCTGGCCCTGCACCAGGTGTCAAAAGGAGCCCGAACACATGGCACAGCAACCCCCGGTCATCCTCATAACAGGCGGCGCCCAAGGCATCGGCAAGGGTATTGCCGCCCATTTCCTGAACAAGGGCTGGCGAGTGATCGTCCTGGACCAGAATGCAGACGCCATCAGCGCATGCAGGCAGGATTTCGGCGATCCGGACAACCTGCTACTGGTCACCGCGGATGTATCCCGCGAGCCCGACGTAGCCTCGGCCGTAGAGGAGGCCGCACGATGGGGCCAGGGACTGGACGCTCTGGTCAATAATGCGGGGATCGCAGATCCAGACACTGGCCCCATAGAAATGCTTGAACTGGATCAGTGGCAACGAAGAATCGACGTCAACCTGACCGGCGCCTTTTTATTAGCAAAGCACGCGATACCGCACCTGCGCCAACGCCGGGGCAGCATCGTCAACATAGCCTCTACCCGCGCCTTGCAGTCCGAGCCCAATAGCGAGGCGTATGCGGCAACCAAGGGCGGCCTGCTCGCCCTGACCCACGCTCTGGCTGTGAGCCTGGGGCCCGACGTGCGGGCCAACAGCATCAGCCCGGGCTGGATAGATGTCACTGCCTGGCAGGCTGATGCGCCTTCTGAACCGCAGCCTCTTTCCGCTACCGATCATGAGCAACACCCCAGTGGGCGTGTCGGCAAACCCGAGGACGTGGCGGCTATGGTGGCCTACCTGGTGTCGCCGGACGCAAGCTTTGTGACCGGTCAGAACTTCGTGATCGACGGTGGTATGACGCGGAAGATGATTTACGAGGAATAGGCCCCTGGGTTCCTCCAGCAGGTTCGCCTGACCGGGCATCGCAACCGATGGCATTCCGTCATATCACGAATGCGAGCGCCTATGCGCGCTCCCACATCTAGACTAAGCTCTATCGTATTCGGTGTGCTTGCTACCGGCTGGTCGTAAACACCTGATAGGTGAGGTACGTATGTGCGCGCAACGTCTCCGGCTCAGCCGAAAAAGGAACATCGGATTTGCGCTCGGCCTGTGGCTGCTTGTGCCCGCGATTGCCTGCGCCAATGAGCTCGTTTTTTCATCCATTGAGAGGACACCTATAACCGTCCTGGCTGAAAGCATGCTCAGCCGGGCCTACGGCGAATTTGGCTACGATATAAGAATGACGCTCATGCCCTCCCGGCGATCGCTGAACATGGCCAACAGTGGGCGGGTTGACGGCGAACTGTTCCGAATTGCCGGCATTGAAAAGTCCTTTCCCAACCTTGTTCCCGTGCCCTATCCACTAATCCAGGGGCGATTGATGGCAGTGACAATGGGGTCTGGCATCACCGACTGGAATCCGCAGCATTTATCGAACGCGGTGGTGGGTGTGCGCCGGGGCATTATTGTCGCAGAACGGGCCGCTCGTGGACTGAAGACCATCATGGTGAACGATTACGATCAAATGCTGGATTTGTTGAAAGCCGGGCGTATTGATGTGGGGCTGGTGGCAGAGGTCCAGGGCGTCTCACCTCTGAACGCGAAGCAGAGAGCACAGCTAATTGTGCTGGTCAGGCCGGTTACCGAATTCAACCTTTATCATTATCTCAATAACAAGCATCGTGACCTGGCCTTCCCTCTGGCACAGGTCTTCCGGCGGCTGACGGACAACGGTGAGTTCGCCGCTATCGTGGAAGCCACCCGGGATGCCCAATGAGCGGCGGACCTACCGGCTCTGCTATCTATCCCCACATAGCTGAACTAGATTTACTTGATCAGGGATGGGTGCAGAGCGGAGTGGTCTATGCGTATCGAGCGAATGGCCGTATACACGGCGAGCCTGGAATATACTGGAAAAGCCTATGCCTTCGCTGGTGGCCGCTCTCATCAGGCTTTCGAAACAACGGTGGTTGTGCTTTCAACAGACACGGGTCTCGAAGGCTATGGTGAGGTGTGCCCCTGCGGCCCCAACTACATGCCAGCGTTTGCCGAGGGCCTTCCCTCCTGCCTGTCCCTGCTCGCTCCTGAAATACTCGGCCAGGACCCGCGGCAAGTGTCAGTCATCCAGGAACGGATGAATCAGGCCCTTACCGGCCAAGCAGTTGCCAAAGCGGCCATCGATATTGCCTGCTGGGACCTCCTGGGCAAGGTGTCCGGGCTTCCGGTTTACACCTTGCTTGGCGGGCTTCAATCGCCCTCCATGCCCCTGCACCGGATTGTGCCACTGGCCGAGCCAGAGGAAATGGAAGAATCACTACGACGTTACCGCGACGAGGGGTTCCGCCACATTCAAATTAAGCTGGGTCATGAGGTTGAAGAAGACATTGACCTGGTTCGCAGGCTTAACAAACTCAAAAAGGCGGATGAGCTCTGGATCGGCGATATCAACGCCGCCTGGCGGCGCGACGAGGCGCTGCGATTTTCACAGGCCGTCGAGGATGTGGATATTTACCTGGAACAGCCCTGCCGCAGCTACGAAGAGTGCCTGTCGGTCCGGCGTCGTGCCAGGCATTCGATCAAACTGGACGAAGCTTTCAACACCCTGAATGAGCTCCAGCGCGGCATCAGGGACGACGCCATGGATGCCATTGCCCTCAAGGTCAGCAAATTCGGTGGGCTGACGCCCTCCCGCATCATTCGCGACGTCTGCGCAGATGCCGGCATACCCATGACGGTAGAAGACGCCTGGGGCAGTGGAATTGCGACGGCGGCTTATGCGCATCTGGCCGCCAGTACATCCCCCAGAGCCTTGTTGAACACCACCGATTTGCACAACTACAACACAGTGCAACTCGCCACAGGCGCCCCGGAAGTCGCCAATGGCCGCATGTGGCTCAGTGATCGACCCGGGCTGGGCGTTACCCCGGACTTTGAGCTGCTTTCCCTGCGGGACGTCTACGAGTGAATGCCAGGGCGCATTTTGCTGTGGGTGTCTGCGATCACGCCGATTTGAATGAGTGGTCAAGCCCCACTTTCACGGTATAGTGCCCCCATGAATTATCCCCAACGCATCGTCTGCCTAACCGAAGAAACCACAGAGACCCTCTACGCCATCGGCGCCGAGGACCGCATCGTGGGCATATCCGGGTTCACCGTGAGGCCCGACAGAGCCCGGAAGGAAAAGCCGAAAGTCTCCGCATTTACCTCCGCCAAGATCGGGCGAATCCTGGAGTTGAAGCCGGACCTGGTGGTGGGGTTTTCTGACATGCAGGCGGACATTGCAGCCGAGCTGGTCCGTAGCGGCGTGGCTGTGCATATCTTTAACCAGCGGACCGTCGCCGGAATCCTTTCCATGATCCGAACCCTCGGCGGCATGCTGGGCCTGGCCGAGAAAACCGACGCCTACGCTCAAGAGCTGTCCGACCGGGTGGAAGCAATCAGATTAGAACGAAGTATGGGCAAAGGCGCGAGAGCGGACCGTCCGCGGGTCTACTTCGAAGAATGGGGCGACCCGATGATCACCGGAATTGGCTGGGTGTCCGAACTGATCGGTATTGCCGGTGGCGAGGATATTTTCCCGGAACGGGCTGCCGAGCCAGGCGCCAGGGAACGCATCATCGAGAACCCCGAAGACGTTATCGCCCGCCAACCAGACATCATCATCGGTTCCTGGTGCGGCCGAAAATTCCGCCCGGAGCAAGTGGCCGAGCGCCCCGGTTGGGCGGCTATCCCGGCCGTGGCGAACAACCACCTGTACGAAATCAAGTCACCGCTGATTCTTCAGCCCGGGCCGGCGGCGCTGACGGATGGGCTGGATGCGTTGTGTGGGATTATTGATCGGGTGTGAGCGAACCAACTCCCTTGAAGCCTAGAAACTCAATCTGTCTCGGATTTCCTTTCACGCAGCGCGAGGAGATCCATTACCCCCATCGGACTCCAGAGTCCATGTCATCCCTAATGCGCGTCCCGCCTTCACAAGCGTGGTGATCGTTACACCGGTATCCTTCTCATCAAGCAGGCGATTTACCACAGTACGGCTAGTGTGTATTTTCTGGGCGAGCTGAGACTTGTTCACACCCGTCTGCCCCATTGCCTGCTGAATCTGCCAAACGATGACCCGTTTCAGCGCCTCCGCCTCTGCCTGTTCGAGTGTGCCATCGGACTCAAGCAGATCATTGAGAGAGCTGCCAACGTGCTTACGATCTGTCATTTTCCTTATCCCTTCCTGGTCATAAAACCCCTGCCCTGACAAAAACCAATGTACCTAAATAGGTACGCAGCACCAAATTAAAATTGGCCTCCGACGCGAAAGAGCAGATCTATACTTCACCAGTTCGTCTTTTGGCATCACGCTTCGGTTCGCCCGCCCCCTTCTGATAGGGTAGCCAGCTTATAAAAATCGCCGACCGGGACTCCTGCATGCCCTCACCCAAGCAACACCGCTGGTTTCCGCTGCTTATTTTCCTGGGCGCAGCCTTCACCTTCAGTGTCACGATGATCGGCACCACCATGCCGACGCCTCTTTACCCGATCTACCAGGACAGTTTCGGGTTTTCCGACCTGATGATCACCATCATCTTTGCCACCTATGCCTTTGGTGTGATCGCCGCACTGGTGCTGACCGGGCGCTGGTCTGATCAGATAGGCCGCCGGCCTTTGCTGTTTGCGGGCCTGGCCTGCTCCATCATCAGTGACCTGGTGTTCTTGCAGGCCGATGGCCTGGCGATGATCCTCACCGGCCGGGTGCTGTCCGGGCTGTCCGCAGGGATCTTTACCGGCACGGCCACGGTGGCCGTCATTGAACTTGCCCCGCCCCACTGGCGGGAGAAGGCCACTTTCTTTGCCACGGCGGCGAACATGGGCGGGCTTGGCCTGGGGCCGATGTTAGCTGGCGCTCTTTCCCAGCACCTACCCTGGCCACTGCATCTGACCTTTCTGGTGCACATTGCCATGGCTGTGCTGGCCGTGTGCTGCATCTGGGCAGCGCCTGAGACCGTCTCGAAACCCGCTCGCCCCAAACTGTCCATCCAGCGCTTGAACGTGCCAGCGGAAGTCCGCGGTGTCTTTATTCCCGCCGCTATTGCCGGTTTCGCAGGCTTCGCCATGTGCGGCTTCTTCACATCCATCGCCCCGGCGATGATGGGCAAGGTCCTGGGCTACGACAATCGGTTGTTGATCGGCGTTGTGGCCGGCAGCATCTTCATCGCCTCAACCCTGGGCCAGTTCCTGCAGGGCAGACTGCCGCTCAGGCTGCGCCTACCTCTGGGCTGCGTTTCCCTGATGCTCGGTGTGATTCCGATAGCGCTGGGCATATACACCCAGTCCCTCGCGCTGTTCATCGCCGGTGCTGTGATTGCCGGTATGGGCCAGGGCATCTCATTCCGCGCCGGCATGGGCGCCATCGCCGCCGCCAGCCCTGTGAGAGAGAAGGCAGCGGTGACGTCCACGTTCTTTGTCGTGGCCTATATCGCTATCTCGGTACCGGTGATCGGCCTGGGGTTGATGGCGAGCGTGACCAGCCTGATGACGACCGGGATCACTTTCGCCGCCGTGATGGGGTCACTGGCGGCGCTGGCTTTGGTACTGCTGATTCGGCGGGAACGGGTTGGGGGGAAGTAGATCCGTCGCGGATTTTACGGTTTTTAAGATCTTGCGAACGCGGTTATTTGTGGAAATACCACCTCATCATCGCCTTCCTGCCAAGACGGGAACTTGATCATGGCCTGCAGGAACACTGGATGATCCAGCCAATCCCTCAGCCATTTCTGTAAATTCGGATAGGGCAGACTGTAAAACACCTCCCGATCGACATGGGCGAACTGGCGTACAAAGGGCATGATCCCAATATCAGCGATGCTGATGTTGCTCCCCAGGAGATACCGGTTCTTGGCTAATAGGCTTTCCAACGCCTGCAAAAACACCTCACCCTTCTGCTGGTAATCCCACTGGGAGAGTTCTGGATGGCGATCCGCGTATTTATAACGATCCAGCCAGTGTTTGAATTCGTTATCGTTACGGTCGATCAGGGCATTAGCGTTTACCAGATCAGGTTTCAACAAACCCTTCGGATCACTCTTCCGCAACGCCCATTCGACGATTTCCCTGCTTTCCTCAATAACGAGCCTCTCGGAACGGTCACCTCCTGCCAGCTCCAGAACAGGAACCGTGCCTTTGGGACTGATCGCCAGCATCTGAGGCGGCTTGTTTTTTAGCACGATTTCCCGCAGCTCCACCTTCAGCCCGGCAAACAAGATCCCGAGCCGAGCGCGCATAGCGTAAGGGCAACGACGGAAAGAATATAAACGAGGCAGTGGCACGGTAATGGCGTAGCTCCTGGCCGAATAAACGATGCTGATCATGGAGAAACCAAGCACAATCACCCTAGCCTGTCTTGGCATCAGCTTCTCCTTGCTTTTGAAGCACAGAATCCTTTCTGCGCTGGACGCCGATCTTAACCGAAGCACGGTGACGGTTGGTAGTGACGCACACTAGCTTTGAGCCACCAGGAAAGCCGAGAAAATAGATCTGTCCCGGTTTTTCGAAAAATAAATCTATCCCGGTTCTCCGGTCCAGAATACCTGCCCAGGTTTTCGACAGGTTGCGCTCAAAAGGGAGTGCCCGTATATTCCTGCCAAGTCACAGAGAAGGAACCCAACATGAAAAGGATCTTCATCGTTCCCCTGCTCGCCTTGTGCCTGTTCGCAACAGGCTGCGTGGCAGGTAACCTCGTCTTGTCACAAGACCTCGCCTTGGATTATCCCGACCCTGAACTGATCTCCCATACCAGCACCACCCTCATCTTCAAATACGAGGACTGGGCGATGTCTCACGAAATAGTCGACGCCGAGACCTTCTACCCTGGCATTGGTCTGTCCGGCGACGCTGAACAATTCATTCGTGCGTTCTTTACTGAAGATGTTCGGCCATCTCTATCCCCCGAACTTCGGGATATGGCGATCAAGCAACGGGAAGCCTTCGATATACCCGACCATGCGGTTTATAAAGATTCGCTCGATTCATTCGACATACTGGGAGGTTATAGCGAGACCCACGGTCTTGGGCATATCTACATTTTTGACCGAGCCGCTATTCATCATATTGTCGTCAAAGGAAAAGACGCACGCTACAAACAGGTGGCGAGAAGCATCAGGGAGAGATAAATGGATATATATGATCGAGAGCACCACGTCATATGTTTGCGTGGAGCCGCGTACAACATGGCGCTGGAGTTCAAAATGGCAGCGCAAGGCGTGTAGCGTTTCAGCAGTTGCCCTTTTTCGCCTGGCCCGGTGGGCAGAAATGGCCACCAGACTTCCGGTAAGGCCGGCGATCATCGTAGTCATGACGATGGCGATCATGGTCGCCATCGTATTCTCTATGATCTCTGGTGGTAATGGCTGTTCCGGTTGCCGCACCGACGGCACCGCCGAGAATAGCACCATCTCTGCCACCTACCTCGTTGCCGATGGCAGCCCCAATTGCTCCGCCAATACCGCCACCTAGCGCGGCGTCGGCTGTGTCACCCGCAACGGCCCCCAATGAGGTGGCACTCAGAGATAAAAAAACGAGCAGTGATTTCATTTTCATTGATATATATCCTATTGTTCAGGTGGTCTGATCTGCCCGGTATGACGGGAAGGAGACCATCTTCTCCATCCTCCCATCAGGCACTTGCCAGTTTTATGAACCATTTGAGAGTACCAGAAATACACGCTGCTCCACCTATTACCTTTTATTTATCTTTCAATAGGTTACGGAAGCTTAAGGAATGCGCACTCCTTTCGGTTGCAGCCACTGGCCGATCTGGACCTGCATCGGATTCGGGTACTTCATGTATGGTAGGCGCACAAAAAACATCGTCACCCGTTACTGCGGCATTGGGATGATTCTGTACCCGTACCTTGCAAGCAGCTCCTGGGAGATGTTGGCAGTGGGTGACGGGCTGATGTTGGTGCCGCGGTTTGTAGAGATTTAGAGGGCAGCGGGAGAAGATAGCTCTGTCCCAGTTTCCAAAAGGAGCCCAGACACATGGCACAGCAACCCCCGGTCATCCTCATAACAGGCGGCGCCCAGGGCATCGGCAAGGGTATTGCCGCCCATTTCCTGGACAAGGGCTGGCGAGTGGTGATCCTGGACCAGAATGCAGAAGCCATCAGCGCATGCAGACAGGATTTCAGCGATCCGGACAACCTGCTACTGATCACCACGGATGTATCCCGCGAGCCCGACGTCGCCTCGGCCGTAGAGGAGGCCGCGCGATGGGGCCAGGGACTGGATGCTCTGGTCAATAATGCGGGGATCGCAGATCCAGACACCTGTCTCTTATACACATCTCCGAGCCCACGAGACCGAGGCTGATCTCG
>OJIS01000639.1_pt1 | contig 10975 bp, 6 predicted proteins | sample 1595671 | NCBI WGS metagenome assembly OJIS01 (sample SAMN05416814, study PRJEB24817) | seawater metagenome | isolation source: Sea water | place: Canada:Atlantic | collected 2013-07 | reverse complement strand
TACACAGAGTAGATCGTCGGCAGCGTCAGATGTGTATAAGAGACAGCATGTAAGGCCGGGCGGTTGATTTCGAGGTAGGCTTGGTCGGTGGCCCACGGGACTTCGGGGAGGTGGTTCTTGATGTATTTGAACCTGGCGGTGGTGATGCTTCGCGAGCACTCGTTGATCTCGTCCCAGATGTCGCGTGCCGAGCGGATCGATTCCCGGTATTCGATTGGGTCGACTCCCAGGATAGGCCTGGCCGTCATGTAGTCGGGGATTTTGGCTTCGGCTAATTTGAGGACCGTCGCAGAGATATCGATGGTGCTGACCAGTTCCTCGACCACCTTGCCCGCTTCCGCGATGCCCGGAGCCCAGATAATCATGGGGACATGAATGCCGGGCTCTTGCAGGTAACCCTTTCCGCGAAGGTTACACCGGCCATTGTCAGCGATGAAAATGACGATCGTGTTGTTCTTCAGTCCCTTCTTCTCGAGGTCTTCCATGAGAAGTCCAACCTCGTTGTCCATGTATTCCACGGTGTCGAGGTAAGCCGCCCAGTCGTATCGAATTTCCGGGGTGTCGGCGAAGTACGGCGGAAGTTGAATTTCGGAAACTGAAACCGGGTGCTTTGAATTCTTTCGGATTCCATTCCACCAATCCCCGCGGTGGGTGGCCGCAAGTTGAATCTGGCTGAAGAAGGGTTGATCGGCAGCGGTGAAATCGGCGCGTTTGTCAAAGAGACCGAAGTTTTTTACGCCATCCCACGGGCCGGTCGGACTGTGTTTGAAGTTACAGTCTGTCTTGGTGCCCTTTTTCATCACGAGATCATGACCGAGGAGGCAGGTGTATCCGGCTTCGCGTAACCAAAAAGTGATGGGCTTGAAGGGTGTCTCCAGAGGGACCTCCCGATTGCTCCGGTGGTTGTGCGTGTTAGTGATGTTTTGGTGCACCCCGATCATCATGGCGGAGCGATTTGGTGAGCAGATCGGGTTGGTGCAATAGGCTTTTTTGTAGAGGGTGCCCTCTTTGGCCATCTTGTTTAGATTGGGCGTTTTGACGCCAGGCATGCCATAGCATTCGAGATCGAGTCCCATATCCTCGGCCATGAGCCAGATGATATTGGGCTTTTTAGCCAAGGCCGGACCGACGGCGAGGAATCCAATGACGAATGTAAGAAGTCGCTTCACTATTTTTTGAGAGAGTAGATTTTCAAGTCATCGATGATGGCCTTCTTTGGGACGGAAACTCTGAGAGTTCGCTTGGTGGGATGGGCAATTCCGGCGGATGAAAACGAACCAACCTCCTTGTCGTTAATGACGACCTTCATCGTGTCACCCTTGATGGTCACAGCCAGTTTGTGCCACTTGCCAGCTTCGAGCTTGTTGGGAAAGCGTTTCGTCTTTGTCTTTAACATTTTTGTTTGTTCCGGCGTGATGGTTTTATCGAGACGGGCTTTGCGCATCGCGTTCGCCATGACCCCGGTTTTAAGGTCGTTGATTTGCACATTCTTGGTGCTGATTTTTGTCATGCAGAGATGTCCTGCGTGGACCTCTTTAAATTTCATGTCCGCAAAATTAAGGCCGAGGCTGTCGGCTTCGGTCGGTAATTTGAAACGGAGGGTCACTTTGCCATCTTGAAACTCCGCAGGATGAACCACCGAAACAGCATGATCTGCCGCCGGGTGAAAGGTGATGTGCATCGCGCCGTCCTTCAGGTCGACTTGCTTGTTTCCTTTCGCTCTTTTCTTGCTGTTAGAAGTCCACCCGTTGCCGATCTCCTCCTTCGAATTATCGCTCTCCGCTCGCTCGAAGTTGTCTTCAAAGATTAAGGTTTCTTTTTCATCGGCGATCGCAGCGAAGGGAAGGAGAAGAGCTGCTAGAAGAGTATGGGTCGTTTTCATGATAGCCGAGATTAGGCCCTTTTCAGACAGCTGTCTGCAAGAACGAATCTTCGTTGGGCATCTTCCTTTCACTGAGGCTCTGCTATTTTTTCGGGCCCGTTGTATTGGTGTAAGTAGGGGGTGCTCGAGAGTCGCCATGCCTCCAGTGCAAACAAGGCGAGTGTGAGAAAAAGCACCGTCGTTCCCAATGTGACGACGACAAGTGTCCAAACCCATTCTGTTCTCGCTCGCATTTTCCAGGTGAAAAACAGTGCGGCGAGCACGAAGAGGGCAGGGTAGAAGTAAATCCCCCCGGATGGAGTCATAAAGATTCGCACAATCAAAGGAAGGGCGACGGACTCGTATCCCGCTGAGCGATAGACGTGGTAGTATTCGGTGCCTGCAGCATAAAGACACGCTGAAGTGATCCACATCACTCCCACCGAAAACCAAAGCGCAATGAGGCGTGCGATCATTTGATCAAGTTACTCACTCTTCTCCCAAACTCGAATATAATCGACCTTCATAGAGGTTGGAAAAGCACCTCCCTTGGCTCTCTTCACCGGAGTCAGCCGATTATTGGCGAACACCGCAAACGGTGCGCGCAGTCCGAGCGAAAGAGCCACGTTCATCTTGCGATGCCAAAGCACATTCTTTTTTCGACCCACCTCAACACCATCGACATACCAAACAATCTCGTCCTGCTCCACGAGACATCCATAGGTATGAAAATCCTCGCGCGGATCAAAAGGTGCGTGATATTCCAGCGACTGCTCTTCTACGAATTTGTGCGGTCTCCGCCACTCGCGACCTTTGTTTCCCTTCTCACCATTCGAGAGGATGGCGTGTAAATTATGATCCATGATCCGCTCGTTGCCCTCCTTCGCATCGCCACGCTGGGTGATCTCGACAATGTCGATCTCGCTATAGCGAACTTTTCCTTTCTCGACGACCGAGTCATCGATCTTGCTATAAAGCCAGAATGCCGGGCACGCTCCCGGAAACAATCCCGCTCCATTGATGCGCGCCTCATAATAGCCGTAGGTCCCACTCGCATAGGACTTCAACATCCCCGAGGTGTAAGCAGCTTCCTCACCCTTCTCTTTCCGTAAAGTCAGGGTCAAAATTCCATCTTTCACTGAGACATTTTTCTCATTGTCCCAGGTCCAGGCTCCAAAGTTTTCTGGCTTCTTGAACCACATTTTCCAATTGACCTCGTCCTTGTTGAAGTCATCCGACCGATTCCATTTGATCATCCACTTTTCATCCTCCTTTGCCGAAAGAGGGCGCACGTTCTTTCCCTCCTGCCCCATCGCCAACACTGCCGTTAAACCGAACCCGAGAAGGAATAATTTCATCCCCAAAGCACACCTCAATCTCCAACCCCTTGCAATAACCGATCCCACCTCCACCAAGCAAGCCCCGCTCCAGCCATTTTTTGCGTGTTTTTCCTCTTAAAACCAGCTTCCCTCCACCCAACATCATGTCCGAGAAACGTAAGCCATACCCCTTCGACCTCTTCGAGCCCAAGTGGCAATCCCATTGGGCCGAGAACAAAACCTACCGTACCCCCGGTCCGGGCGAGGAAGGCTTCGATGCGTCCAAGCCCAAATACTACATCCTCGACATGTTTCCCTACCCCTCCGGTGCCGGCCTTCATGTCGGCCATCCCGAGGGCTACACTGCCACCGATATCGTCGGCCGCTATAAGCGCATGAATGGCTTCAATGTCCTCCACCCCATGGGGTGGGACGCCTTTGGACTCCCTGCCGAGCAATACGCCATCAAGACCGGCACCCACCCCCGTATCACCACCGAGGCCAATACCAACAACTTCCGCCGCCAGCTCCAGGAACTCGGCTTCGGCTATGATTGGGACCGCGAGATCAACACCACCGATCCCAAGTATGTCCGCTGGACCCAGTGGATTTTCCTCCAGCTCTATCATTCCTACTTCTGCGACGAAGACCAAAAAGCGAAACCCGTCTCCGAGCTCGAGGCCAAAGGTTGGTCGCAAAAAGACATCGACGAAGTCCGCCTTGCCTTCATCCACGAAGCTCCCGTCAACTGGTCTCCTTCAATGGGCACCGTCCTCGCAAATGAGGAAGTTGAGGAATGGAAAAAGAAAGGCGAAACCGTCGAGCGCCGCCCGCTTCGCCAGTGGATGCTCCGCATCACAAAATACGCGCAACGTCTCATTGATGAACTTGAGCCCCTCGATTGGCCCGAGTCCATCAAAGCCCTCCAGCGCAACTGGATCGGCCGCAGTGAAGGAGCCGAAGTCACCTTCGATGTCGAAGGCAATGACGTCACTGTTTTCACCACTCGGCCCGACACCCTCTTCGGAGCGACCTACATGGTCCTCGCCCCCGAACATCCATTGCTCGACGAGCTCGATGTTGGAGACGACTTCGATGACGATATTATCAAGTATCAAGAAAGCTGCGCCAACAAATCTGATATGGAGCGTGGGCTCGATAAAGAGAAGACTGGCGTCTTTACCGGAGCCTTTGCCACCAACCCGGTTAATGGCGAAAAGATCCCCGTCTGGATCGCCGACTACGTCATGATGGGCTATGGCAGCGGCGCGATCATGGCGGTGCCCGCGCATGATTCCCGCGACTTCGAATTCGCCGAAAAATTCGGTCTCCCCATCCTCCAAGTGGTTCAGCCAAACGGCGATCATGATTGGCAAGGCTACACCGATTCTGGAACCGCCACCAACTCCGGCTTCCTTGATGGCCTCAAAACCAAAGACGCCAAAAAGAAGATCATCCACTGGCTCGTCGAAAACGAAAAAGGGGAAAAGAAAATCCAGTTCAAACTCCGCGACTGGCTCTTCTCCCGCCAGCGCTATTGGGGCGAACCTTTTCCGCTTCTTTGGGACAAGGAAACCGGCCAGCACTCCGCCGTTCCCGAATCCGAACTGCCTCTTCTCCAACCCGAGATGGAGGACTTCAAACCCACTGGCGATCCCCGTGGACCCCTCATCAATTGCACCGACTGGATCAACTACAGTGAGAAGCTCCAGCGCGAAACCAACACCATGCCCCAATGGGCAGGCTCCTGCTGGTATTACCTTCGCTACTGCGATCCGGACAATACTGAGAATTTCATCAGCCCCGATGCTGAAAATTACTGGGGCAATGACGACGGCTTCGTCGACTTCTATGTCGGTGGTAAGGAGCACGCCGTACTTCACCTCCTCTACTCCCGCTTCTGGCACAAGGTTCTCAACGACCTCGGCCACGTTAAATCCTCCGAGCCCTTCAAAAAATACTTCGCCCCCGGCCTCATCATGGGCGAGGACGGACAAAAAATGTCCAAATCCCTCGGTAACGTCGTCAACCCGGACGACGTCGTAGAGCTCTACGGTGCCGACTCCCTCCGCCTTTACGAAATGTTCATGGGCCCTCTCGACCAGGACAAACCCTGGGCCATGAAAGGTGTCGAAGGCGTCCATCGCTTCCTCGCCAAAGTATGGCGAGTTGCCTTCTTGGAAGAGTCAGAAGGGGGCTGGGTCTCGAGTGGTAAGATTGTCGAAGGCGAGAATGCCGACCTCGCAAAGGTCACCCACCAAACCATTAAGCGCGTCGAAGAAGCGATCAACACTCTCCGCTTCAACACCGGCATCAGCGCCATGATGGAGTGCACCAACGCCTACACGGCGGCGGGCGAAATCCCCCGCGACCTTTTCCTCACCTTCCTCAAGCTTCTCAGCCCCTTCGCGCCGCACCTTGTCGAAGAGATTAACGCGACCCTTGGAGAAACCGAGCTTGTCAGTGAACAAGCGTGGCCGGTCCTCGACGAGTCACTTCTCGTCGAATCCGAGATCCAGCTCATCGTTCAGGTCAACGGCAAGCTCCGTGCCCGCATGACGGTGCCCGCCGATATCTCAAAAGAAGATGCCGAAGCCCGGGCTCTCGCCGACCCAAATGTGACAACTCATACAGACGGCAAAACGGTCCGCAAGGTCATCGTCGTCCCTAGGAAGCTTGTCAATATCGTTGCAAATTGAGCCATGGACCTTGCTGCAGTTTCTTCCCGACCTGATCTTGTCAGCGAACTCAAAGATCGTGATTGGATCTCTGTCTTCGATCAACAATCCCTAAAACGGGCGGTCAGCTACACCAAGCCGGCCCGCTTGCTGAAGCTTGATGCCTTTGATCGGGGGAAATCGGTCACGGTCATCGCTATCTTTCGGGGGAACTACGCCCCCACTTATCAGACGGTTCTCACTTTTACCCGGGATGAGCGGAGAAATTGGGGGTTCGGATGCGACTGCAGCTGCCCGGTTGGTTACGATTGCAAGCACTCCGCAGCCGCGATGATCGCGTTGACGGATCGTCTTGCTCAATCGGCGGCTTCAATTTCAAAATCAACAGACTCAGGTGATTCTGAAATCGCAGACTGGCTCTCCACGGTGAGCGAATCCCTCGCCGCGCCTACTCTTGTTGAAGAAAAGGAAAAGCCCAACAACTCCTTCCTCGCCTACTGTCTCGTGCCACCGGCTTATAGCTATGAATCCCGCTACACCCTTTCCCTCCACGTTGGTCGGACTCTCAAAAGCGGGGAAGTCAGGCTCACCACCAACTCCAATGCCAATGCGGATCCCATCAAGCCGCCCAAGTACATGAGGCCCGAGGACATAATGCCCTGCACCCTCTACTATCAGATTCTCCGCGGAAGCTATCAATACGGCGGCCTCCGTCTCGAAGGTCCGCAAGCCGGCCTTCTTCTCCAGCAAGTACTCGAAACCGGCCGTCTCTATTACCTTGTGGACCGCAAGAATCCCCGGATTCTGACACCCGGAGACTCCATCCTCCCCGAACCGATCTGGGAAAGTCAGCCCGATGGTGCCGCGCGGCCTACTTTCGCCCCACCGTTTTCCGAAGCCACCGGCATCATCAATACCCAGCCTCCCTACATTCTCCTCCCTCAAGCCGACTCCGATAAGCTCACAATTCACTCCCTCGACCTCTCCCGTCACAGTGCCGGTTTTCTCAAAGCCTGGAGCACGGGTCCCACCCTCAAACCCGAGCAAGTCGCCCATACCGCCACCGCCCTTCAAAGTCGCCTCCCGACTCTTCCCAAACCGATCCCCACCAAGACCAAGACCCTCAAAAAATCCAAGCCCTCCATCCATCTCCACCTCCACCGCGCCAATCCCTTCAGCCACGGCGGACTCCACTTCTCCGGCCAACCCGAGCCCATTATCGCGGAGCTCACTTTCAAATATCACGGCCACCCCTTCGTCATCGATCTCGCCGAAAAACCAGAGGGAAAAGCCTCCTTCATCGCCTCTAAAAAAGGCACGGTCTTCACCATCCCCCGCGACACCAGTTTCGAGCGAGAGACCATCTTCCACCTTGTCGAGGAATACGATATTGTCCCTGCCGGCGTGCACGATCCCAGTATCGCCCGGGACTATCGCTCTGCCTTTCTTCCCGAGGGCCCGGCCTCGCAATGGGACATGGCCATCGCCCAATTTATCACACAGTCCATCCCCTTCCTCCGCGAGCAAGGCTGGGATATTACCATCGACACCACGGCTAAAGTCGAGGTCCATGCCATTGGACCGGATGATCTCGACACCGGCCTCACCGAGCACCCCGACCACGGCATTGACTGGTTCCATTTCTCAGGCTCTTACCTCACTCCCGAGGGTGACAAACAACCACTCCTTCCACTTCTTTCCTCCTACCTCAAGATCCTCGATTTTGACACCATTGATGAAACCCTCGATTCGCTGACCGACGAGGACCAGACCCTCCTCAAGGATCCCGACTCCCCAAACTCCTTCCTCGCTCTCCCGACTCTTCGCCTGCTCCGTCTTGCCAAAACTCTCCACGACCTCTTCGGTGCCAGTTCGCCGGAGGAACCTCTCCACCGCCTCCAGGCTGCCGCCCTCGCGGACGTCCTGGAGATGGACTCCAGCCAGACCCTCAAGGACCTCGCCGCCCTCGGCAAAAACCTCAAGAACGTCACCACTCTTCCGCGGCCCAAGCCACCGAAATCCCTCCAAGCCGATCTCCGCGACTATCAACTCGATGGCTTCCACTGGATGCAGTTCCTCGCCCGCCACTGCCTCCACGGCATCCTCGCCGATGACATGGGCCTTGGTAAAACGATCCAGGCTCTCACCCACCTCCAGGCCGAGGTCTCAGGTCGTCGCACCGGCAAGCTTCCCTCCCTCGTTCTTGCCCCCACGTCCGTGGTTGGCAACTGGAGGGCCGAGGCTAAAAAATTCACTCCCAGACTCAAGACCCTCCTCCTCCACGGGCCCGAGCGGAAATCCGAGTTCAAAAAAATCCCGCAATCCCACCTTGTCATCACCTCCTACGCTCTCTTAGTACGGGATTTCGACGAGTTCAAGGACCAGGACTTTCATTGCGTCATTCTCGACGAGGCTCAATACATTAAAAATCCGGCAGCGAAGGTCTCGCAACTCGCATGCAAGCTCCGTGCAAAACACCGGCTCTCCCTTTCCGGGACTCCGCTCGAAAATCACCTTGGCGAACTCTGGTCACAAATGCGCTTCCTCATGCCCGGCCTCCTCGGGTCATCCGAGGCCTTCCGCAAGCACTTCCGGACCCCCATCGAAAAGCACGGCGACACCAATGCCCAACTTTCCCTCAACTCCCGCGTCGCCCCTATCATCCTTCGCCGCACCAAGGATCAGGTCGCCACTGAACTCCCGCCGAAAACCGAGATCCTCCATACCATCGCCCTCAATCCCGGCCAGATCGACATTTACGAAACGGTTCGCGCTGCCATGGATGACCGCATCCGCGATGCCATCGCAGACAAGGGCCTCGCGAAGTCCCAGATCATCGTCCTCGATGCCCTTCTGAAACTTCGTCAAATTTGCTGCCACCCTCAACTCCTCAAGCTTCCTGCGGCACAAAAGGTCAAGAACTCCGCCAAACTCGATTTCCTCACCGATGAGCTTCTGCCGACTCTCCTTGAGGAAGGTCGCAAGATCCTCATTTTCTCCACCTTCACCACCATGCTCGCCCTCATCCAGAAGCATCTGGAGAAGAAAAAGATCCTCTTTTCAAAAATCACCGGCAGCACGAGAGATCGCCAAAAAGAGATCGACCGCTTTCAGGCTGGCGAGACCCCTGTCTTCCTCATCAGCCTCAAAGCCGGCGGCACCGGCCTCAACCTCACCGCCGCCGACACCGTCATCCACTACGACCCGTGGTGGAACCCCGCTGCCGAGAATCAAGCGACCGATCGTGCCCATCGCATCGGCCAGGATAAGCCCGTCTTCGTTCACAAGCTCGTCACCGAAGGATCCATCGAGGAACGCATCGTCCAGCTCCAGGCCCAGAAAGCCAAACTCGTCGAAGCCCTGCTCAGCGAGAAGACGACCAAACTTCAGCTCGACCAGGAGACCCTTGGGAATCTTCTCGCTCCCCTGGAATAGATCGTGTGAACTCTTCGCTACCCTTTGCGTGATCGGGAAGCGGAGATGGATTTTGCTGCCTCCGAAGTCCCAATTAATGGGGGGCGCTATTCCTTGATTACCGGAGCCAGATAAATATTGCGATAGGCCACACTGGTGTGGTCGCCCTGCAGATGGATGGGACCAGGCTGGGTTGGGTCCGTGAAAACAGCTCCTCCCGTCGGGCCATGGACCGGTTGATTGTCGATGACTTTTTCGCCATTGAGAATCACGGTGATGTGTCGGTCCACCAAGGTGAGATCGTAGGTCTGCCATTCGCCTCCGGGCTTTCCGGCGTTTTTTGACGGAGCGATGTGTCCAAAGATCGCCCCGACGCCCTGCAGTCCTTGCATCCGGCTATTGCGGTCCACAACCTGGGCTTCATACATTCCCCGCAAGTAGACGCCGCTGTTGCGATTCTCTTCGATCAGGAATTCGAGGTGCAGCCAAAAGTCTTCATAGACCGCTTCCGTGCGCAGATTTGCGTAGGCTCCGGTTGCGCTGAAGTCGGTCTTGGGAGTGGTGTTGACGAGGAGGCCGTCTTTCACACTCCACCCGTTGACTTTGTCCGCTTCCTGGGGTCTCCAGCCCGTCAAATCCTTGCCATTGAAGATCGAGGTCGGCAGCCCAAAACGCACGCTCGACAGATCGGGATGCGAGGCGGGCATGGGCGGGATTTTCTTCCCGACGAAGGGATCACGTTGAACAGAACCATCTTGCGAGGTCGATAGCACGACTCCTTCCAGCGTGCCGTTCTTGATCCCCAGTTCGACCGTTTTGGTGACTTTCGCTTTCTTGTTTTTTCGGAGGGTGAATGAGAGGCGTCCGTCGGCTTCTTTGACATTCTGATGAGGTCCAAGCGGGCCGACATGCAATCGCATCTTCACCACCGGTTTCCCGTCAATTCTCTGAATGCTCAACCACGTCGGCGTGCCGGATTTGAGAGTCAGCGACCAGTCGCCCGCGAGTTCATCTGCCGCGGCTGTTGAAAAAAAGAGGCTCACTAGGAAAGCGAAAATGCCTTGAGAGAAAGCGAGACGAAAGAGGGAATTGGGAAGGGAATTCATGAACCGGTTGTAGGGGCGGACGCCAATGACTGGAGCGCCTGGAGTCGCTTCAGGCAAGTTCGTATTCTTCGTCGTCGCGAAGAAGTTTGGGATGTCGATCGGCTTCCTCGGCCATTGAGCGAATATCCGGGATCAAGGTGTGTGAGCCAATCCAGTGAAGATCACACGGAACCCGTCCGGCAACTTTCATCGCGGTCAGTTCGGCCTTCGTCAATGGATCGCCGACACCCGGACAGGGTGCCTCCTCCCCGGTCTTGCGATGAAAATCAACGCACGCCAGGTTTGTGAGGTGGTTCAATTCGTTCTCCACACTGGGAAGATGATCTCCGATGGCAGAATCTTGCTGATAAAGTCGAATGATTCTTCGTGCCACGGGTTTGTCCTCGCCCGGAATGGCGACGATGTACTCGCTAATCCACTTGCCGGAGCCGGTGTAGCTGTCGAGATCGACTCCGACGATGAGCAGGGCGTATCCGCCAAGGGCGGGAAGATAGTCACTCTTTAAGAATCGGGTTCCGGTTTTGATTGTGTTCATATTATTGGGGGGATCCAACAGATACCCGGGATGTGGCAGGCGATCTTTCAAGTGGAGGGAGG
>OJIS01000638.1_pt1 | contig 10989 bp, 15 predicted proteins | sample 1595671 | NCBI WGS metagenome assembly OJIS01 (sample SAMN05416814, study PRJEB24817) | seawater metagenome | isolation source: Sea water | place: Canada:Atlantic | collected 2013-07 | reverse complement strand
ATCTACACAGAGTAGATCGTCGGCAGCGTCAGATGTGTATAAGAGACAGGTAAATCGCCATAGAACATGACCCGTTGCAGCGTTGCCCCGCCGGCATTAATTGCGCCTTTGATGCTGTTTGTAGCCGTGCTCAGATCGCCGATAGCCAAACTCGCTTGCGCAGACACTTCATAAAGTGCCAGCGGCAATGGGGTCGTTATTTTTTGGGCCTCAACAACCCACTTCATTGCTTTACGGTAATTGCCGACCTGCATGGCATGCAGGGCTTTTTTAGTTATGGTGTCAATGCTCAAGATTCACCTGAAAAGCAAAATTGGAATAGACATTCGACAATACGAATTCTGCCAAAAAAACCGATACCATAGAACAAGAAAACCCGGCCTGAGCCGGGTTTCTTGTTTCAAAGTGACCAGTAAACTTTATTTGCCAGCAATTACCAGGTCGCCAGTCAGGTCAAGACCGATCAGCTCAACATCACCGATAGAGCTAGAAGCTGCAGTACCCAGCTTGAGGTCAGTCATGCGAACGTCCATACCCGTGGCTCCACCCAAACCAGCGAGGCCAATATGCAAGCCATCGGCCTCAATGTTGATGCCGGTATTCAGCGTCAGGTCGGTACCCAGGTTATCAACGACCTGCAGATCAGTGATCAAGCTGCCACCACTGTTTGCATCGCTCACGGAGAAGCCGGTCAGGCTGATGCCACCGGTAATGGTGGTATTCAGGGCAATCATATTGCCTTGAGGTTCGTTACCCAGCTGGATATTCAGAGTGGTTGCGCCCAGAGTCATGGAACCAAGGTTCAGAACACTCGCTACAGTACCGCTACTAGTCCAGGTGCCACCAGCAACGCCAGCAGTACTAACAGTACGACCGGAATCCGCAACACCCACAGACCCCAGAGCAACAGTCAGGCCGGTTGGCAAGCTCACACCGATGTTCAGGGTCGGCGTAGCACCACCATTGGTATCGATATCAATATCAATGCTATCAGTGGAGTTAGCGCGAGTGATGCCAAAACCGCTGATTACCAGGGCACCAGAGTCCTCAGTAGCAACACCATTCCCGGTGAAACCATCCTTATCGTGAACTTTCAGTGAAGCAGTAACATCAGATGCCAGAGAGATGGAAATACCATCCTGACCAGTCACGCCAGACAGAGCGCTATCTTCCAAGGCTTCCATAGAAAAACCGGTAGCCGGAAGGGATGCAACGGCGGCCGCCAGAGCAAGTTTCTTGAATTCCATTGTAATCTCCTCGTGTGCACAACGTTTTGTTGTAATCGTTTGGGTGCCACGTTGGTTGGGGCACGCATCTAAGTTAACACAATGGTTACAAAAACAAATGCATCCGTTACAAAAGTCGAGAAGCCACTAATACATACGTAACCATTTGTTTTTAATATTCTTTATGCTTTATTGCACGCACGTAACAACCGAACACACATGTAAACACTATGACCTGTAAAGTTTATTTGTTACGCGCAGTAACAGAGTTGGGCAAGTTTCACCTCGACAGGTAGACTAGCTGCTCCTCAATCTGGTTGCCCATGATGTCACCAAGTTGTCTTTTCAATAGCTCTAATGGACTGGTCGCTCTTAACCGCCCCGACCTGACCCTGTCCGCGGATAACGCTGAGGATCTGGTGCGCTGTGCTGCGGAAACAGAAAAAGCCCTGGCTGGCGGCTACGCCTTTGCAGTCGGGGTGCTGCCTTATGAGGCAGGTGCGTGGTTGACGGGGGTTACCAGCCCCTCTCCCGTGACCGGTAAAGGCGACCATAAACATTCTGTGATGCCTGCTGTGATCCACCTATATAAGGAGATCCCTACGCCCGTTCGCGGCTCAAGCGCCGCTCCTACAGGGGGCTTTATGCTCGGCGGAGCGTTTCGGGCGGAGCAAAGTCGGGAGGAATATCTGCATAGTCTGGCCCGGATCAAGGACTACCTAGCTGCCGGGGATTGTTACCAGGTAAATCTGGCCCAGCGGTTCAGCGCTCATTTTCATGGTGATCCGCTGACCGCGTGGCTGGCATTACAGGATGCCCACCCTGCCCCGCACAGTTGCTACTTTAATGCCGGTGACCGCCAGATATTCGGGGTGTCTCCAGAGCGTTTTCTGTCGATCCGGGACCGGCAGGTGGTGACCGAGCCAATCAAGGGCTCCCGCCCCCGTGGCGAAACCACCGAGGAAGACCAGGCTTTCGGTAAGGAGCTGCTTTCCAACCCCAAAGATCGTGCCGAAAACCTGATGATTGTGGATCTGCTGCGCAATGACCTGGGAGTCTGCTGTGAACCTGGCAGCGTTCAGGCAGACCCGCTGTTCGAGTTGCGCCGGTTCAGTAATGTGCAGCATCTGGTGAGTACTGTAACCGGCACCCTGCGCCGGGATCTGTCATCGCTTGATGCCCTGCTCGGTGCGTTCCCCGGCGGATCCATCACCGGCGCACCGAAGAAACGAGCCATGGAGATTATTGCCGAGCTGGAGCCAGTGCCCCGTGGCGCCTATTGCGGCAGCTTCTTCTGGATGGATAACCAGGGGAATCTGGACAGCAACATTCTGATTCGCACGCTGCAAACCGAAGGCGACAGGCTCTATTGCCATGGCGGGGGCGGTATCGTATTTGATTCCGTTCCAGAAGAGGAATATGAGGAAAGCTGCTTTAAAGTCGCCAAATTGATGGGCGCGCTGGAAGAACAGTTTCTGTAATCAGTGCCAGCAGCAGTACGACTCATGTGACACTCTATAGCCGAGCTCTTCTATGAAAAAGCCGCGTCCAGAATCTGGGCGCGGCTTTTTTTCCAGCTCATGGTATCCAGGCTTCACGCCAGTGCACGAAGCGTGTTGCCTGCCTTAAAGCGTGATATCGCGCGGGCTGGCTTTGACGATTTCCTTTTTCAGGTCGTCGTAGCTGTGCACGGCGGGAAACTGGGGGAATTCGGCAATCACATTGTCCGGGGCGTGGAACAGGATGCCCTGTTCCGCTTCTGACAGCATGGTGGTGTCGTTGTAGGAATCACCTGCCGCGATGCAGTGGTAGTTCAGGGAATGGAATGCCTTGATGGATGCCCGCTTGGGATCTTTCTGGCGCAGCTTGTAGTCGGTGATCCTGCCATTCTCGTCCACTTCCAGACGATGGCAGAACAGAGTCGGCCAGCCCAGCTTCTTCATCAGCGGCTTGGCGAACTCGTAGAAGGTGTCAGAAAGGATGATCAGCTGGAAATTCTCGCGAGCCCACTCGACGAACTCTTTGGCACCCTCCATGGGGTCCAGGGTATCGATGACTTCCTGGATGTCCGGTAGGCCGTAGCCATGCTCATCCAGAATGCGCAGGCGCATGCGCATCAGCTCGTCATAGTCCGGAATGTCCCGGGTAGTGGCACGCAGCTCGTCGATACCGGTCTTTTCCGCAAAGTTGATCCAGATTTCGGGGATCAACACCCCTTCCAGGTCCAGGCACAGCAATTCCACGGTTTTCCCCTTTGGGTTAATAAGGCGCGCACAATGTAGCGGCGCCCCGGGGGCTTTGCAATGGCTGACAGACGCTCAGGCTTGGCGGAACCCGTTGGAGCCTTGCTTGCAAGGCGAAGGGCCTGAGAAAGCGCCACTGCTCCCGAGACTCTTCGCCTTGCAAGCAAGGCTCCAACGAGGTCGCAACGGAGGAACTAGCGGATGGGCAGCTCAATGCCCTCGAACAGGGCTTCACGCTCCTCCCGGTTGGGGGCCTTGATGGCAGCATCCACCTGATCCCGGGTCAGGTGTGGCGCGAAAGCCTCCAGGAAGTCATACATGAAGCCGCGCAGGAAAGTCCCCTTGCGGAAACCGATACGCGTGGTGCTGGATTCGAATAAATGCCCGGCATCCAGCGCCACCAGCCCCTTGTCTTCCACTGGATCCACGGCCATGTGGGCAATGATTCCTACCCCCATACCCAAGCGGACATAGGTTTTGATCACATCCGCATCGGCGGCGGTGAACACCACTTTCGGCTCCAGCCCCTTGTCGACAAAGGCATCATCCAACTTGCTGCGGCCAGTAAAGCCGAACACGTAGGTGACAAGGGGGTACTCGGCCAGGGCCTCCAGCGTCAGCGGTGTCACCTTGGTCAGCGGATGTCCCTCCGGCACCACCACTGTCCGGTTCCAGCGATAACAGGGCATCATGACCAGATCGGTGAACAGGTCCAGGGCTTCCGTGGCGATGGCAAAATCCACACTGCCGTTGGCCGCCATCTCGGAAATCTGCATGGGAGTGCCCTGATGCATATGCAGGGACACATCCGGGAAGCGCCCGGTGAACTGCTGGATGACCGGTGGCAAGGCATAGCGGGCCTGGGTATGGGTAGTGGCAATGCTGAGTTCGCCGCGTGATTCGTCCCGGTATTCCTGGGAGACCCGCCGTATCGATTCGGTCTGCTGGAGGATTTCGCCGGCAATCTTCAGGATCGCTTGGCCAGCCGGGGTAATGTGGGTCAGATGCTTGCCACTACGGGCAAACACTTCGACGCCGAGTTCATCCTCCAGCATGCGGATCTGCTTGCTGATACCCGGCTGGGAAGTGAATAGCGCCGCGGCGGTGGCAGACACATTCAGATCATGGCGGGCCACTTCCCAAATGTAGCGTAGTTGCTGCAGTTTCATCCTTGCCTCCGCAATCGGAACACGGCGCCAGATTCAGTCACTACCCTTTATCGATAAATCAGGATACCAACTCAACCTGGTTATAAAAATATGAATAATTATTCGTTCAAAGCATAGATAACCGTCTTTATAGTAGCCCCGTCAAGTATTTCTCCCAGAGAATCTGCCAGGAGCCACTGTATGCCAGCACTACAACCGGAGCTGCTTCTATATATAAGCGCCGGTGCGCTGGTCGGTTTTGCTGTTGGCCTCACAGGGGTCGGTGGCGGCTCACTGATGACCCCGCTCCTGCTCCTGTTTGGTTTCCCTCCCCAGGTTGCCATCGGTACCGACCTGCTTTACGCCGCCATTACCAAATCCTCCGGTATGGTGATGCATGCCCGTCGCCGCAACGTGGACTGGACCATTATGAAGCGCATGGCTGCCGGCAGCATCCCTGCGGCCCTGCTCACCGCAGCGGCGCTGTGGCTGCTGGCTTCAGATGCCGACGACTATGCCCCCTTGCTGACAACAGCACTGGGTATAACCCTGATCGTCACCGCCCTGGTGCTACTGTTCAAGCATCGTCTGCAGGCGATGGTGAACCACCGCCCTTTTGGCGTACTGGGATCCGTTCAGCAGCGGGCCGGCGGGTGGACGGTGGCCATGGGAATTCTGCTGGGCGTTTTCGTCACCCTGTCCTCGGTGGGCGCCGGCGCCATCGGTACCGCCGTGTTGCTGATTCTCTACCCTGCCCTGGCACCGATTCGGGTGGTGGGCACCGATCTGGCCCATGCGGTCCCCCTCACTCTGATCGCCGGCCTCGGGCATCTGGCTCTTGGCCATGTGGATCTGGGGCTGCTCGCTGCCTTGCTGATGGGGTCCCTGCCAGCAATTTATATCGGCACCCATGTGGGCCATCGCGTTCCCAACCACATCATGCATCCGGTGTTAGTGACGGTCTTGCTGGCGCTGGGGATCAAGTATGCGGTGTTTTGAAGGAAGGCTCTGATATTAACCCGGACGTAAAAAAGTGCGTCGTAGGAGCGGCGCTTGAGCCGCGAATGGTAAGCAAGGACGCCGGGTTCGCGGCTCAAGCGCCGCTCATACAGCGAAACAACCCCTTGCCGGGTTAATAGTAAGAGACGCAAGAGCGATGCTTGCATCGCGAACAGTCGCCCTGTCGCAAGCAAGCTCGCCATGCAAGCATGGCTCCTACAGGGCAAAACCGCCAGGCTAACGCGGCCTCAAGCTTCACCGCTTTTTCGCCGATTGGCGACACCATGGGGAACATGCCCGGCCGCCACGTGTCGGGCGGCGGATTCGCAGTGGCCCTGTTGATCATCGAAGAACACATCTGCACCGAACGCCCGCAGGAAGTCCCCTTTTGCCAGCCCTCCCAGAAACAGACTTTCATCCAGCCGGATATTCCAGTCGCGCAGGGTTCGTACCACCCGTTCGTGAGCAGGAGCACCCCGGGCGGTCACAAGGGCGGTGCGGATCGGGCAGGATTCCACCGGGAAGCTGTCCTGCAGTTGATGCAAGGCGGCCAGGAAAGGCTTGAACGGGCCGCCGTCCAGTGGCTGACGTGCGGAGCGCTTTTCGTTCTCGGTGAAGGCTTCCAGGCCATCACTCTGGAAAATCTGTTCCGACTCATCAGAAAACAGCACCGCATCACCATCGAAGGCAATCCGCAAAATGCCATCCGGGCGCTGACACTGGCCGCCGGAAAGAATGGTGGCAGCCGCATAGCCGGCTTCCAGCACCTGCTGTACATCATCCGGGTCGGTGGAAAGAAACAGGTGGGCGCCGAAGGCAGATACGTAGCGGTGGGGGCTTTGCCCGCCGGCAAAGGCCGCACGGGTGATCGGCAATCCGTAATGCTCGATGGAGTTGAAGACCCGCAGGCCGGTATCCGAGCTATTACGCGATAGCAGAATGACTTCGACCCGCCCTTTCCCCTCTTTCAGTTCGTTGATAGCCAGCAACTTCTGCACCAGCGTAAAGGCATCGCCCGGCTCCAGCACATCGTCTTCATGGCGGGTCTGGTAATCCTGAAACGCTTCCAGACCCTCTTCCAGATAGACCTTATGGCTGTCTGCAAGATTGAACAAGGCACGTGAGCTGATCGCGATAACCAGCTTGCCATCAAAGGAAACCGGCATGATAGGTCCCGGGTGAAGGTGAATTTTACCCAGTATCCTGCGCGCCCCATTGAATCGCAACAGCTCAACGCAGCACCAGGTATGCCAGTGCTTTTGCAGCAGGCAAGGCTTGTGTTCCAGTGCGGCCTGATTCGCGATGCAAGCATCACTTCCCACATAGGCTTGCCTCTATTTCATTATTCACTATCGCCCCTGTTACTTCCCTGGCCCTCCTCTGAGGATCGCGATCAAATCGCGACTAATGACTTGTGTCTGGCGTTGAGAATCCCACTTCCGGCGTTCTTTAATTGATCAATGGTTGTTCAGTAGTGGGATGTGGCATAAAGTTGCTACAGCAACGGCGTTGCACGTTACTATTGAATCCGGGCATTGCTGCTCACCAGCGCAAAGCCACTACGAACAATCCGAAGGGGAAAGGGAGTCATCCATGGCTGCTAGCAAGGTGAAAGATACTGTCGAGGAACTTCAGGCTCAGATTCGCAAGCTGGCTGAGCGCTTCGACAAGGAACGCGAGAAACAGATCAGTCAACTTGAGAAACAACTGGAGAAGGTGCGCGATCGCCTGAACCAGGAAATGAAGCGTCAGCGGGAGTACTTCGCCAAGGTTGAAAAGCTGCAGGCGGAATACCGTGACCGTGCCACCGCCACCGTCAAGAAACAGATCGACCGCGCCCGTAAGGCGGCAGAAGATGCCCGCAAACAGGTGGAAACCTCTCAGGGCCGCAAGCGCATCCTGGAAACCGAGGTGCGGGTTTTGAAGGCCACTGCCAAGCAGGCCCACAGCCTGTCGCGGGTTATCGGTCAGTACGAGAAAGATCTGGAAAAACGCGCCAAGGAAATTGAGCGCAAGGTGGCTCCCAAGAAAGCGGCTGCCAAAAAGGCACCTGCGAAGAAAAAAGCGGCTGCCAAGAAGGCTGCTACTCGCAAGGCTCCTGCCAAGAAGAAAGCTGCCGCCAAAAAGGCCCCAGCCAAGAAAGCAGCGGCCAAGAAGAAAGCACCTGCAAAGCGGGCTCCTGCCAAGAAGAAAGCGGCAGCGCCTTCTTCCGGCGAATGAGCCAAGCCAATATCAAAAAAGCCGCCTCAGGGCGGCTTTTTTGTATTCCCAACCAGCCTTACCCCTGCGGGAAAAGCTGTTCTTCCATTCCCGCCAGATAGCGGATCTGATGCTGTCCTGCATCACCAGCCAGCTCACGCAGGCTGGAATAGGTGCGCAAGCCGATCCGATATGCCTGCCCTGCTCGATGGCAACTGACGACTTCTGCCGATACCTGCCGCAGAATCATTCCAGGCGCATACAAATCCAGCTTGAGGCGGGTGCCCCGTGACAGGCTCACCGGTGACGTCAGGCCCACGCCATAGCGGTTGTAATCCATGGCCTTGGCACGGGTCACAAAGCGCCATCCGCCAATCAAACGGTGGCGAAAGATATCGACCCGCATTTGAGTATTGATTCGTGCCAGCTTGCGCCGGTTGGCACCGCGATTTTCCCTGCTATCCATCATCGAACCGTATCAGCATCTGATCAAAATATCGCACCACCGCCCTCCTGGCGCTGGCCTCCATGCCCGGCAGCCCCTTCTGAGTAGCTGATGCCGTTGCTTTACAAATTGTAACACGAGCTGCCGATACTAATGCACGATTTACCCGCCCCAGTGTCAGACAAGCCACCGAGTTGTCCATGAAATGGGTGATTGCACCATCATTGATCGCCTGCATCACATCCAGCAACCCGGCCATGTCTTCTTCGCCCAACAGGCCTGCCTGGAACACCAGAGAGGCCTTTTCTGCCATAGCCGGGCTGAGGGGATAAGCCACATATAATTTGCCACCCTGATAACGGCGCAGGTTCTGGAAATAGCGAGCCAGAGCCAGTTGCTCGTCCAGAGTGGTATTTTTCATCAAGCGGCCAATCAGACTGTTCGCCGACCGGTTTATCACTCTCATGGCACCAAGAATCAACCTTGCTGATGGCCCCTTTGCCTCGGCGGCTTGTAGCGGCCCCTTGAAAAATACAGACAGCACTTCATCGACAAAAGGCACAACCAGAGCATCCAGCTCTTCCAGGTGGCAACGCCCAGGCTCAGCCAGCATGCCATCGATAAAGCCTTCAATGGATTGCTTAAGGGATGGTGAGGCCTCGAACGCGATGTGGAGCGTGCTATCATCCATACTCATTTAACTGGGGACACTGGGAAAGTGGCGAATCATACTGTAATCCTGCGGCCCTTACGGCTGCTGTCGGGACTGCTGCTTTTGGCGTCCCAGTCATTGTTTGCTCAACCCGGCGATCAGCCTGCACCGTTCCCGGTAGCGCTCCAGCCCGCTGAGGCCGAGTACCGCGTCGTCGTCAATGGCATCCCCCTTGGCCTTAACGCCACCATCCGGCTCACGCAGGAAGACCAGGACTACCAGCTTCATTTCCAGATTGAAAATCGCCTGTTTCAACATGAAGAAGTTGCCACCTTCCGTTGGCATGACTGCACCGCCCGCCCCCACCACTATCGACACGCCAGTGCCGGCTTCGGACTGCGCCGTGAAGGGGAGATTGTATTTGACTGGCAAGACCGGGAAGCTCAGGGAAGCAAGGCGATCTATCCATTAGTCGACGAAGCCCTGGATGCCTTGAGTGTCGCCATGGTGGCACGCTGCAACATGGCAAAGGGTGACGCAGAGTTCAGCTACCCGGTAGCAGAACCGGACGGCATGGCACACTATCAATACCGTTCTCTGGGTGTGGAAAATCTGGAAACGCCCGCCGGGGATTGGAATGCTGCCAGCATAGAGCGGGATTATCCGGAACGGGGCAAACGCTCCCGATTCTGGGCGGCGCGGGAGCTGGATTACTTCATGGTCCGCATGGACCATCAGGAAAACCTGTTCGTGCGGGGGCGTATTGAGTTGACCTCGTTCCGTTATCTCGCTGTGACCCCCTGAAGCCCGGCTCATCTGCTGCAGGGGTGTGGCAACCAGCCAATCTGCGCCACCCCAGCAGCATCACAGAATTGCCAACTTAGACCCCCAAGCCGCTCCGCCAGGTTGGCAGTACTTTTGCTAGGCGGCGTGCCGCCTGGTTGACCACCTCATCCTGATCCTCTTCCAGCTGCCAGCGACGGGAATCCTGTTGGAATCGCGCCCGGGGAGTCAGTTCCTGGCGCTGCTCACCGCGATCAAATTGTTGGCAGGTTTCGGCAAACTGATGAATGGCGGCCAGATCCACTTTTGGTTCGATGCTGTCAGGCAGGCAGTCCAGCAAGGCGCTGATACGGATGGAAGCCTCACTTAATTCCACCTGCTTCTGCTCCACAGCCCGGCATAGCACATCCAGACTCTCGATAATGTGCACCTGCTGAGCTCGTATTTCCCGTGTCTCGCGACGTGCCAGCCAGAACCGCCAAAGCACCAGGCCCAGGGCTGCACCAATCAACAGCCCGATCAAGGCTGCCAGTATAAGTTGTCCGGCCTGGGCCATAACGCATTCTCCTTGGAGTCTGTGAAGATAAAAAGCCATGCCATCGGCATTGAAAATCCGCGGGCATAGTCGCATTGTACGCGGCACACTCTCTCTGCTACAGCACCGCAAACCGGAGGCCCATTGAACGCAGAGTTACCCGCCTGGCTGGAGCCCTTGGCCCAGCACCTGGAACCCTGGCTGCCGGCACTCACGGTAACGGGTATTGTCATGGCCCTGGCCTCCTGTGTCGCCATTCCCTGGCTATTGCTGCGAATGCCTGAGGATTATTTCACCGAGAGCTATCTGCCTCACGCCCACCGAGGCCCTTTGGCCTGGTGTTTCTGGCTGATTCGTAACGTACTGGCGATAGTATTACTGGTCGCTGGCATTCTGATGCTGGTGCTTCCCGGGCAAGGGCTGCTGACCATTCTGATAGCACTGATGACAAGCACTTTTCCAGGGAAATACCGTATGGAACGCGCTATTATGCGCCGCCCCGGCATCTTCCGGACAGCCAACTGGATACGCGGCAAATATCACAGAACACCTCTGAAACACCCTGACGGACATGACAAGGACATCACCGATGGCCATTAACAGCGCTGCCATCCGTTGGCATGACGATCAACTCGAGCTGCTCGACCAGCGACGCCTGCCGGCAGAAACCATCTGGCTGCCAATCCACGGCAGCGACGATGCCGCAACCGCCATTCATGACCTGTCTCTTATACACATCTGACGCTGCTGACGATCTAC
>OJIS01000637.1_pt1 | contig 10993 bp, 5 predicted proteins | sample 1595671 | NCBI WGS metagenome assembly OJIS01 (sample SAMN05416814, study PRJEB24817) | seawater metagenome | isolation source: Sea water | place: Canada:Atlantic | collected 2013-07 | reverse complement strand
ATCTACACAGAGTAGATCGTCGGCAGCGTCAGATGTGTATAAGAGACAGATTCCCCCCTTCGCCAACGTCGGTGTTGTAGCCGTCTTCGAGCGCCTGGATGAACCCATCGGCATTCACGCGTCTTGCCGCTTCGCGAACTTCCTCGTCACTCGCCTCCAGTCGTCCATAGCGAATATTCTCCAATACCGATCCACTGAACAAGTGCGGGCCCTGCAACACAATCCCGAGGTTTGACTGATACCACTCCAGACTCCGCTCCCGCAAATCCTCGCCGTTCACCAGGATCGCCCCTCCGCTCGCTTCATAAAACCGCGCCACCAGATTCACAATCGTGCTCTTGCCGCCACCACTTGCTCCCACCAGCGCGATTGTTTCGCCCGATTGCACCTTCAGATTGAAATCCTTCAGGACCTCCTCTCCCGTCTCATAAGAAAAATCCACTCCCCGAAATTCAAGACTCTCAATCTTCCGCACCCCACCATCCGGCGCCACGTCTTCCGGACGGTCCTCACGATCCCATTCCGCCAGCTTCCCCTTCACCGCCTCGCTGTCTCGAATCCCCGGCTCCGTCGCCAATAGTTCCAGCACCCGCTCGCCCGCCGCCTGCGCGCCCTGCATTTGCACCAGCACCTGCGCAATCTGATTGATGGGATTAAAAAACTGCCCCGCATAAAAGATGAAGGCCACCAGGGTGCCCAGCGTCATCTCCTCGCTCATCACATCCGCCCCACCCCGCCAAAGCGCCACCCCGGCCGCGACACTTCCCAAGGTGAGCACCATCGGAATATAGACCGCCGACTGGAGCGCGTTCTTCATCGAGACCCCATACATCTGCGTCGAAAGTCCCTGAAACTCATCGAGATTTTCCTCCTCGCGCACCAACGCCTTGCTCGTGCGCAATCCCATCAGGGCCTCGGAAAAGGACGCCGTAATCATCGAGTTGAACTTCCGCGTGTCCCGCGAACTCAGCAGCAGTTTCTTCTGAAAAATCGCGCTGATGACAATCAAGGGCGGAACCACCGCAAGCACCAGCAAACCGAGCACCGGGTTCAGCACGACCAGGATCACCGAGATCATGACGACCAGACAAGACGCCCAGACGAGATCCAGCGTCCCCCATGCAATGATGCGGGAGAGCTTGTCACAATCCGAAGTCAGCCGCGAAATCAACCATCCCGTCGGCCGGTGATCGAAGTAACTAAATTCCAATTCCTGCAATCGCTGAAAACAATCACGCCGGATGTCGTGACTCATATGATTCGCCAAAGCGCCCGCCGACCGGATGAAAACCAACACGCCCGCCGACAGCGCAATCGTCAACCCGAGGTAAACCGCGATGTGCGGGGCGAGATCCCTCATGGAACTGACCTCGTCCACGTCATCCACCGTCCAGCGTGTCACCAAGGCAAAACTCGCATCCACCCCCGCGATCGCCACCGCTGAAATCGCCAACGGGATCAAGAGCTGCTTGTAGCGAAGAGCGATCCGAAAAACCCTCTTCCAAAGGCCCATATCAAACTTCTCGCTGAACGCGTCTTCCGGAACTTCGTTGCTCATGACTCAGCGGGGTTGGCGAGTTCGTTTTCCAAAGCGGTCTGAATTTTCCACAGCCGGCGATAAAGCCCCTCCGCCTCCACCAATTCCGCATGCGTGCCCTCCTGAATAATGCGCCCACCTTCTAAAACAATAATCTTATCAGCATGGGCCAGAGTCGAAAGCCGATGCGCAATCACCAGCGTCGTCCGCCGCCCGTGACGACTCCGCAGGGCCTCCAAAATCGTGGCCTCCGTCTCCGCATCGACCGCACTCAGCGCATCATCCAGCAGCAACACCGGAGTATCCTGCAAGAGCGCCCGCGCCAGCGCCACCCGTTGCCGTTGGCCGCCGGACAGCGTCACCCCGCGCTCCCCAATCTGAGTCGCATACCCCTCCCCAAAACTCGCGATCGTATCGTGAATATCCGCCAACCGCGCCGCCTCCGTCACATCATCATCCGCCGCCCCATCCCGGCTCAAGCGAATGTTCTCCCCAATCGTTTTTGAATAAAGAAACGGCTCCTGCATCACCACACTGAACTGCGAACGCACCCACTGCCGATCCAGCTCCGTCAACTCACGCCCATCAAACTGAATCGACCCCGACTCATAATCATAGAGCCGCAGCAGCAAGCTCATAATCGTCGACTTCCCCGAACCCGACGGCCCGACAATCGCCAACGTCTGCCCCGGGTCCACCTCAAAGGAAACCCCCTTAAGCTCCGTCTCATCCTCCCCATACCCAAACACCAAATCCGCCACCGCAATCCTTCCCTCCACCACAATGGCATGATCTGTCCCGGTCATGATCCCCTCCCGGCAGCTCCGCTGCGAAGACTCCTCAGGCTCCGACAGGATCTCACCCATCCGGGTCAACGCCACCACCGACTTCCCGAGTTCCGTCAAAGTCCTCCCCATCTGGCGCACCGGCCACAGCAGCATGTTCAAGAACATCAGAAACGCAAACAAGGTGCCCACCGTCAGAGATCCGGTCGCAATGAAATAAGCACCTGAAAACAACACCAGCCCCTGCTGAATCAGCACCACCAGATCCGAAATCGACCAATACCACGCCATCAAACGCAGCAGCCGCAAACTCCGATCCCGATAAAGTTGATTCGGCTCTGCAAACTTGGAAATCTCGAAATCCTGCCGCGCAAAGGCCCGCACCACCCGCAAGCCAGTCAGGTTCTCCTGCACCACCCGCGTCACCTGCCCCTCCGCCTCAGCCACCTCCTTGAAGAGATGCTTCACCCGCCCCACGTAAATGTAACCGAAGAGAATAATCGGCACGATCAGCACAAAAGAAATCGCCGCCATCCGGCCATCCAACATAATCATAAGCGGCAGCGCCGTGAGCAAGAGCAGCAGTGAATTACTCACCTCCACCACCTGGCTCGACAAAGCCAACCGCAGCGTCTCCACGTCCGAGGTGCAACGCTGGATCAGGTCCCCCGTCTCCGCCCGATCATGATACTTCGCCGGCAACCGCTGGAGATGATCATAAAGCCGGTCCTTCAAACGCCTCGCAATCCCGTCCGACGCCTGCGCCGCAAACCGGCTCTTAAAATAAGCAAATACCCCTGCCACCAAAGTCAGCAACACCATCAACACAGCCGGAAACCACAACCTCTCCCGCACAAACTCCGCCCCACCCATCAAAGCGATCACCCCCGAAGTCAACCGCCCCTCATCCGGCTCCTGCGACAGCACGAAGTCAATCGTCGCACTTGCCACCAACGGCACCACATAATTAATCGCCGTAAACACAAACAACGCCCCAATTGCCCGGGCATACGTCCCCCGAAACCCACGCATCAACTCCCACAGCAAACGCAGCGGAGAAGATTTCGAGGAGAGTGACCGGCCGGAAGCCATATTGGTAATTCGTCTGAGCGGACCAAGGAGGCAAGCGAATTCAAGAGAATCCACCGGCGCAGGCGATCCTTGACCTCCAGTTGGTCTCTCCGATCCGCTCAACGGCAGACTCAAGCTCCCCGCCTCAATAGAAAATTCCCAGCAGCAGTTCCCCTACCGGAGGCGCCAGGGGAAAGATATCGATGAAGCTTCTGGTTTCATAAGAGTCCGTCCGTAACCATCGATTTCATCGATAGTGGGTTTCTTTAAAACGATTGTCTCTGACTGCGTGGATGTGATTCACTGCGCAATGACTAAAACCCTCCTTGCATTTCTCCTTCTTTCCATTGTTGCCAAAGGAGCTTTTTACCGGGTTCAGATTTCTGATCTTGAGGGGGCTGGGAAGCCGGAGGATTTGGGGGAGAATATTCGGGAGAGAAATTGGCGACCCAGATCTGGATTTCAAACGACTTTCCCGACTTCTCGCTTTAAGGAATTCTCCATGGTGGTGCCCAGTGTGGCCCGGCAAGCCGAGGCGTTTGCGAGGGGGGGGATCAGAATGGACGAGGAAGCGATGAGACCGCAAAATGTCACGGTAGGAGAGGCTATCCTGGTCATTGAGTTGGATGAGCCGAAGGAGGTGAAAGGATTCGTGGACTATTGGCGCTCTGGTGAGAATCGTTGGGGAACCTTTGCATGCCGGATTGATCCGTCCAAGCTCATGAAATGTTCGGCAGAAGAGGTGGAGATCGTTCGGGATCGTTATGCGCGGCATCAACTTACATCCGGAGCGCGCGGCGGGATTTGGTATCGTAGTCAGGTCGAATCGGAGGTGAGGGGGCGTCGGATGGAATTTGACCAGACCTTCTCCACCTTAAGCGGAGGGCGGGCCTTGGCCGAGAATATGGCTCTGGATCGCGAGTTGATTCTGGGAACAGGGAAAGCTGGCGAAGATGTCGACCTGGCAAGTATCAAGGGTGTGACGGTGAAAGCGATTCCCTGGGGGGAGAGACTGCCCAAGGAGGAAATTGCGGTGGATGCCTTGTCGAAGCGCGTTCCAGAAGATCAGTATTTCATGGTCGTGCCCTCATTGAATCAGCTCTTTGGTCTCATGGACCGAATTGAAGAATCCGGGACGCCCATCCTTCAATCTTTTTCAGTGGGTGATCAGTATCGGGAATTACCTTCACGTTATCGTCGCCAGCTGGGATTGGATTTGCCGGATGTCATAGCGGGGTTTCTGCCGGTGAAAAGTGTCGCGGTCACCGGTGGTGATCCATTTTTCCCGACCGGGTCGGATGTCGCGGTGATCCTTGAGACTGACAAAGTGGACTCTGTCTTCACCCTCTTGCAGACCGCGATCTCGGCCAAGGCCAAGGGTGCCGGAGCTAACTCGGTTGGTAAGGGAGGATTTGCCAATGAGTCCCGTTCATTCTCGAGCTATCTTGCCAAATTGGATGGTGCGGTGGTGGTGGCAAATTCAGCCAGACAGTTGGAGCGGGTTCTTGCGGTCGCCAAGGATGGCAGCCATTCCCTGGGATCGACGGATGAGTATCGCTTTTTCAGACATCGCTATCCCATGGGAGCCGATGAAAGCGCCTATGTCTTTATCTCTGATGCCTGCCTTCGTCACTGGGCCAGTCCGCTCGTTCGCATTGCCGCTTCACGCCGAAGCCGGGCTCTGGCTGCGCTTGGCAATCTGACCTCCCAACGAATTGCTGGCGAGGAGTTGAGCCAGGAATTTGAACCGCTTCTGGGGAAGGTGACGGAGTCGAAGAATCAAGTGTTCAGTGAACGGTATGGTTCTCTGGGATTCTTAACGCCGATCTCGGAGTTGAAAATTGAGCGCGTTTCTTCGGTCGAGAAAGAGTCCTACGAACGGTGGCGTCGGGGATACGAGGGTGGCTGGGCCAGGTTTTTTGATCCCATTGCGATTCGCTTGAAAATGGCCAAAACGGAAGAGGAATTGGATATGACGATTCTGCCGCTGAGAGTGGATAGTGATTATCAGGAAATGATTTCCTTGGTCGGAGAGGCACGACTGAGCAAGGCTGCGACGACGGTGCCGAAGGAATCGCTCTTCCACTACGCGATGGCCCTGGATTCGAAGGGCGATCTATTTAAGGAGGCAAGTGTCTCGTTGATTGAAATTCTCCCTTCCCTCAAGTTGAACCCTCTTGGTTGGATGGGAAGCTCCGCATCCGTTACTCTGGGGCACTCTCTGGCGTGGCAATCGGACTTTGGAATCGAAACATTGATCGAGCTTCCGGTATTGCTCAGAGTTGAAGTTCAGAGCCGGATCAAATTGGCCTTGTTCTTGACCGCGGTAAAAGGATCGATCGAAGTCTCCGGTCCGGATCTTGTTCGATGGGAAACGCGCGAGCATGAGGGTCGTCGATATGTCGCGGTCATTGGTGACGAGGAAGAAGTGGGTGCGGAATTGTCGATCTACTACGCCGCTTTGCCGACTGCGCTCTTAGTCAGTTTGAATGAGGACATGCTGAAGCGGGCTTTGGATCGCGAGAAAGAATTTCAAAAAGGGCAGCAGAGTGACATGCAAGTGTTTGCCCAAACCTCTCCTGGTTTCCTGGTTGGTTTGGGAGAACTGGGGAGTAGTCAGAGTCTGGAAAAGAGGCGTCGTAATCTGAGTTGGGCCGCCCTTCCAATTCTCAATGAATGGCGCAAGAGCCAATCGGCCGGGGACCCGGTGGATTTCCATCATGTTCGCTTTGCATATCGGATCACTTGTCCGGGTGGCCTTGGATATCGCTGGAACGAGAAAGAACTCACCATGGAATCGGTGGCTTACGGACATCCTGCCAATCCTCTTAAAGGGGCCAAACCCCTCGATATTTTGAGCCGATTCAATACCGTGGAAATGAATTCATCCTTTGAAGACGGAGGGATGAATCTCCGGGTGTCGCTTGATGAAGAGTCCACCTATCAACGTCCTTTGCCGGAGAGCGCACCCAGACCCGAAGACGATAAGATTGTGGGCTATCACAATCTGGTGTCTTTGCCAGCGGGAACAATCTCTATCCATGAGACCGACTATCCGGCTTCGCGGGTCGAGGAGGCGAAAACGCATAAGACGGAAACCAAGGTTGAGTCAGTGGCCCAAGATGGTGACCGGACTGTTTTCGAAGAAAGCTTCCGTAGCTTGACTGGCGAAGAGGGAGTCGCGGGCCGTCAGAAGACCGAGGTTGGGCCCAAGGGCTCGAGGTTGCTTTCCTGGACCGGGAACTCGGAGTTAGACGGGGACTCGGAGTTCGTTCCTGATAAGAATAATGGGAATTACGAATACCCCGCGGAGATGTGGCCCGGCTTGGTATTCCAAGTGAATAAGATTGAAACCTGGCTGACCGACGGAGAGTCCGAGGTTTACCTCTCCGATGCCTACGTGAAAGTCGTTGGATGGGAGAAAATCAAAGGGCCGGACGGAGTTGAAGTGAACGCGCTCAAGTTGGAGTGGCACTCGGAGTCTCTGGGAGATAAAACCTTGGATCGAGATCAAATGACCGAATGGCTGGCTCCGGGGCACGGCATGGTGAAGTCGATCAGCACCTCGAATTTGGGAAACTCAACGACCCGGTTGGTCTCGATCAAGAAGCCTAAGTAAAGTTCCTCGGTTGGCCCCCTTTTCTCCCCTCTTCGATCCTCTCAACGGCGTCCCCAAGTGCCCCGCCCCAAAAGAAACTCCCCAGCAATAATACGGCAAGAGCCTTGAAATCAACCTCGGGCGAAGCACGCACATCGTTGCCGTTGCGGACCGCTGCGATTGATTCCTCAGCGGACATCTGGGAAATGAACGCGAAACGTCACCGTGATCGGCTTGTCCTCCGGCGCGATAATATCCTGCTCGAATAACACGTGGTCCTGAGAGGAGTGTCGTGCTCTCCCACTTTTGGCGAAAGTTCATCGTGCCGGAAGTCGCCTTTCTGCTTCTTTTCGCCATGGCACCGAATGCAATGCTGCTCGAGATAGGGTTGAAGATCCTCTTTAAAAGAAGGTTGGCCGACCGCACTCATGACAATGCCAAACAGCCAGGTGAGAGGAAGCAACGGAGAGAAACAGCGCATTGAAAGAGGAATACTGCGATCAGTTCCTTTGGTTTTCAAAGGATACTCGTTGGACGCCAATCCCGGACACTTGATTTGTCGAAATTAAAGGCCCATTATTTTGCCATTTCAAGAATTACGGAGCGCTCCCTTAAAGATTCTAATCGACTATCGCAGAATCTGGAAGATGATCCATACGACCCTAAAATGATGAACAAAAGAACTGCAATCCTTCTCGCCACCGGACTTGGCATTTCCGCTCTCAGTGCTCAAAAAGAGACTTTGACGCCACCTTCAGAGTCGGTGATCTCGGAACGACCGACCGGACTGGCCCGTCTCTATGAAGCCCCGACTCTGAGGTTTTTGGATGCTTCCAAGGCCGCCAAGGGAAGTGGCGTTCCGCTGGGGACGCTGAACTATACTCATCTCTTCTCCTCTGATTTTGATACCATTGACGGGGATGTTAGCGCCGATGAATTTTCTTTGTTTGCTCCCTTCGCCTCGATCCGGGTTGGGAAGGGATACGTCATCCCGATGATCAACTACAACTTGACCAAATTCAGCACGGACGGACAGAGTCTTTTGCCCGAGGACTCACTGCACCAAATTCGGATGCCCATCACCTATCTCTACGAGCCGGCTCATCGTTGGATCGCCGGGGGAATGATCATGCCCTCGTTCAGCGGTGATTTGAGTAATAGTGACAACTTCTCTTTTGCCGCAGCAGTGGGAGCTGGATATGCCTACAGTCCGGAACTTTTTATCTTCGGGGGGATTTACTATTCGGAAGGTTTTGATGATTCGTTACTGGTGGGCGGGCCGGGATTCATTTGGAACTTTGATGAGGATTGGCAAGCCTATCTTCTCGGGCCGAGAGCGAGTCTCAGCTTCCACGTCAATGACGACTGGTTGCTCTCGCTGGTGGGGCAATACCGTACTCCGACATGGAATGTTGAACGAGATAAGCTGGGACCCGAGCGCAATATTAATATCAGTGATTTCCGGGTGGCACTCAAGAGCGAGCATCGGCTGGGTGAAAAGACGTGGGCCTTCGCGTCTGTCGGGTATTCCTTCCTTCGGGAGATGGAGATCGAAGACACCAAGAGCAATGACCTTCAGACCGATGATATCGACTCGGGACTCTTTGTCCAAGCTGGTCTGACCCTCCGATTTTAGGAACCTTACTTTGCTCCAGCCGGGAATGGGTTGGCTTCAAAGCGGAGCTGGGGTTCGATAGTGGCATGAGGCCTATTTGTCTACGAGGCATATTTGGCCATCCGGGTCGGAGCCCGACCCGTTCGACCGACGCCACACCCGGCAACCCAAAGATTTTCCACTCAGCGACGGCCGCATTCTGGTCCGCAGCGACACCTGAAGGCCTGCAACGCTCCCCCACACAACCGCTGCCTAAAGAGGTCTTGGCAACGCGACCCGGTTAGCTACGCTGATGTCGCATCTCCTTTCTCTCCTCTCCGATCCTCTCAACGGCGCTCCCAAGCGCCCCACCTCAAATGCAAATTCCAGCCCTACCAATGAATTACCCTAAGATCCGACTCGCGGCCCTTTCTGTCCTGATCCCAATGTGCTTTGCCACCAGTCTCTCAGCGGAGGTAAAGGCTCCGGAAGGCTTTGCTGCCTTGTTCAATGGAAAAGACCTATCCGGGTGGTGGGGTCTCAATACCGAGAACCCGGCCAAGTGGATGGCTTTGAGCCCCGAGAAGCTTGCCGAGAAGAAAAAGAAGAGTCTTGAGGATATTGCGAAACACTGGAGCGTCGACGGCGATGTCCTTGTCAATGATGGGCACGGTCTTTTCCTTTCGACTGAAAAAAACTACGGAGATTTTGAACTGACCCTGGAGTACAAGACGGTCGCCAAGGCGGACAGCGGGGTCTATTTGCGCGGGGTCCCGCAGGTCCAGATTTGGGACACCACCGAGGAAGGTGGCAAGTGGAAGATCGGTGCCGACAAAGGATCGGGCGGGCTATGGAACAACCCGGGGGGATCGCCAGGAAAGGACCCACTTGTCTTGGCGGACAAACCATTCGGGGAATGGAACAGCATGCGTATTGTCTTGGCTGGTGACATCGCGACGATACACCTGAATGAAAAACTCGTCGTGGATCACGCCAGAATGCACAACTACTTCGACAAGAAGGGAGCTCTTCCGGTGACTGGGCCGATCCAACTGCAAACCCATGGGGGCGCGATCAGCTGGCGCAATGTTTTCGTGCGTGAGATCGGGGCGAAGGAATCCAAGGAGATTCAGACTGCGGCGAGTGCCCGGGACAAAGCTGCGGCGACCCAGTGGTATAAGGGCAATACCCATACCCATTCACTTTGGAGCGACGGGAACGACTTTCCGGAAATGATCGTGAGTTGGTATAAGGAGCAGGGATATGACTTTTTGGCGCTTTCCGATCACAATACCCTGAGTCGCGGTGAACGCTGGATGACCGTGCCGTCCGTGGAGAAGCGGCGACGGGTCAAGGAGGGCTCCACGATGGCCACCTACCGTGCCAAATTTGGCGACGCCTGGGTGGAAACGCGAGTGAAGACGAAGCTCGAAAAGAAAGCCGGGGAAAAAGTCAGCGTGAAAACGGAAGAGGTGCGCCTCAAGACCTTGGAGGAATTTCGACCACACTTTGAGAAAGATGGAACGTTCCTTCTCATCGAAGCCGAAGAGGTCACGGATCGTTTTGAGGGGCATCAGATTCACATCAATGCCATCAACATCGATGAGCCCATCAAAGCCCAGCACGGGGACTCGGTGGTGGAGACGATGCGCAACAACCTCCGGGCCATCGCGGTGGATGCAAAGGTCTTTGGCAAGCCGGTTCTGGCCCATATCAACCACCCGAACTTTCACTACTCGCTCACGGCGCATGATCTCGCGCATGTCCTGGAAGCCAAGTTTTTTGAGGTCTACAACGGACATCCCGGAATCAACCATCTCGGGAATGCAGAGCATCCGGGGGATGAGGAGTTGTGGGACATTGCCATCACGCTCCGCTTGTCCGAACTCAAGGCGGACCCGATGTTCGGACTCGCGACGGATGATTCGCACTACTACCACGGGGGCAATGTCTCACCCGGGCGGGGGTGGGTGATGGTAAAAGCTGCCAGCCTGGAGGCAAATGCCTTGGTTGAGGCGATGAAGCGAGGTGATTTTTATGCCTCCTCGGGAGTGGTGTTTGAGGAACTTGGCTTTGATCGCAAGGCCCGGAGCCTTCGCTTGAAAATCGCAGGAGTGGAGGGGCAGACCTATCAAACGAAGTTCATCGGAACCCGCAAGAAGACGCCGGAGAAGATTGGCGAAGTGCTGGCAAGCGTCGCCGGACTGGAGCCTTCCTATGACCTGCAGGGGGATGAACTGTATGTGCGAGCGGTGGTGACCTCATCTCAGGCCCATCCAAATCCATCGTTCCAAGATCAGCATGAGCAGGCTTGGACGCAGCCGGTGGGCTGGCGAAAGTAGAATCAGTTCATTACTGTTGGGTTGGGAAATCATGATCCTGTCTCTTATACACATCTGACGCTGCCG
>OJIS01000634.1_pt1 | contig 11053 bp, 8 predicted proteins | sample 1595671 | NCBI WGS metagenome assembly OJIS01 (sample SAMN05416814, study PRJEB24817) | seawater metagenome | isolation source: Sea water | place: Canada:Atlantic | collected 2013-07 | reverse complement strand
GAGATCAGCCTCGGTCTCGTGGGCTCGGAGATGTGTATAAGAGACAGGCAATGGTAGGATCCTTGTCTTGGATTCCTTGTTTGGCCCCCGGCATACCGATGGTCAGCAAGCCCGTGCGGAAAGGATGCTGCCCCAGGATAAACGAGGCGCGTCCTGCCGTGCAACTTTGTTGGGCATAGGCGTCGGTAAAGATGGCACCTTCATTGGCAATACGATCAATATTGGGAGTTCTGCCGCCCATCATTCCGCGATGGTAAGCACTAATGTTTTGAACACCGACATCATCGCCCCATATGACGAGAATGTTCGGCTTGTCGGCTGCGAGAGCCGTGGTCGCAAGGAATCCGCCAAGGACGGCTGTTAGGATTGGTTTTAGTTTCATAGTGTAATTTCTAAGATGATTTCATTTTAATTTTAGTTCCTCGTAACTAGGAGTTTTTGATTGGTGAGTCGACCATCGTCTTCTTTATCAGTCAACTTTCAAAGCCAGCAATTCTCCGATTACGATCACAAGCTGATGTGCAAGGTGGTCAACGGTGTTGACATGGAGCAGAAGATCTTGGCTCCGGGGAGATGCACCACCAAGGTGCAGTATTTCCAGTTTACGGTATGATATGATCACGGGCTGAAGGAGCTTCCAGACGTTTTTGTCGACTTTGGGCAGTCCTTCAGCGGTGGGCTGGATTTTGTCGGCTTGGTTGATTCTTTCGACACCACCGACGTCCTTGAGGAGGAAGGGGATTTTGGATTCCTTGGCGATGTCGGGGCTGATTAAGACAGGTTACTCGACTTCTACGATGTCGTTGAGCTTCCAACTTTTATCAAAGAAGGCTTGTTCCGGGTTGTAGAGGCGAAAGTAAGTGAACCATGTTTGACCGGCTTGGGTTTTGACCCAGTTGTTCTCCATTCCCTTTGGCGCTTTTGGACCAATGAAGACGTCCGTCGAGCCGTCGTCGTTCTGCACCAGGCCATTGATGGAATTGATCTCGGCCCGCTTCTGGTCATTCTTAATGAGGGTGCGGTTCTTGCTGTTGTAAATCGATACCGACCAGAATTGACCGGCGGGAACCTTTGCGGGGACATTGAGCTTGTAGGTTTTTCCGCCATCGTAGCCACGTCCTTCGGTATCTTCATAAGACCCGAGGTAGGTGGAGCCCGGGCCGGGGCCGTCGAGTTTCATGGCGTAGGTTGAACCGATGGCTTCATGAAACCACGAGGCGCGTTCATCGAGTTCGCCATGGTTCTCCTGCTTCTGCATCGGGTCGTTCACCAGGGCGACGAACCAATTGCGATCTCCGTAATAGTTGGAGCCATCAAAACGCTTCTTGAAGGTGTTGTTAACGGCCATGAGGTAGCCGAATCGTTCGGCCTCGATCAACATCGCCTTCTCTTTTTCGTTAGGCTCGAATGGCTTGCCTTTTTCGATGCCGAGGTTCTTCAACATCGCCCAGAAGAACACGTCGCGCTCTTCCATGACCTCACGTTGGATGATGGCATTCATGTTCTCCCAAAACGCCATCCCGTGTGGTTGGGCCTGGATGAAGGCTTTGCCAGATTTCTCCAACATCGGCCGATTCTTGAGATTCGGGCGATTGAAGGGATAGGCATCAAAGCCTTCGTTGACCTCCTTAATTTTGACAGGGTCGGTCTCCATGTTTCTGGTCCCAAGCCACACCACATTGGTGGGGGAGTGGACGACCTTGAATTCGGATGGATCATGTTTGGGGACCTTCTGCCCTGGGCCGACAATGAGTAGTTTTGTTCCCTTGCCCTTCTCCGGTCCTGCCACTCCGCAGTCGAGAACCGGACGCTGCCACTGATCTCCGACATAGCCGGCGGTGAGTCCGGGAGGCACCTCCCAAACCGCCGGACCAAACTTTGCGGTATCGACGAAGGCGATGATGTATTTCACCGTTTGGTTGGGCGTCATGATCCCGGCCACGCCATCGTAGCCCTGGTAGATGACGAACTGCCCATCGAGATCAGGCGATGCTCCGGCGTCGATATTGGCATTTTCCCAGCCTTTCAGTCCCATGGCCGGGAGAGACCAGAGGTAGACCTGTGCCGCGCGTTGGAAGTCCATTGCTTCAAATAGACCTGCGCTGGACGCCGCAGTAGGCACCCCGTTGATAAACTCGAAATCACCGGCCCGCGAACTCACCTTGCCATTCAGCTCTGTGTGCGCCGGGCTCTCTTCAGCCCATGCTGAGATATTGGAGCAACAGGCAAGGAGAACAGGGAGTAAGCCTGCAGATGAAAAGAACGGTCGTGGGTCTCGCTTCAATTTTGACATGGGATTATTCGTGGGAGCGATGAATCGTTTGTGCTGAGAAAGGTGGTTTATTTTGTGACGCGCTGGACGTCGGGAAGAACGAAACTCTTGTCGAAGAAGGCCTTCTCCGGGCCGTATAGCCTGAAGAGGAGAAAGAACTCTTCGCCATCAATGACCGGCATGCAGTTCACCTTGTCCTTGCGATCGCTGGACCAGGTCAAGGTCGTCGAGCCGTCCTTGTTTTTGACGATGTCCTCTTCGTTTGACGCGATCCCGATGCGGTTCGACTCCCGGATATAGGTGCCGTCCTTCGTCGCGTAAGTCAGCATGGACCAGAACCGTTTCGCAGGCACATCTGCCGGAATCGTGATGGTATAGTCATGAGATCCATTGAGTTTTCGACCCTTTGCATCCAAGGCGCCCTTGATGTAGGTTGTCGATTTGCTCTCAGCCAATGAGGCGGGAGGAGCAAAGTAGAAATAGAAGGTGGCCCCCCGCGATTGGTAGTCGTTCCAGTTCGGAGCGATGTAGGTGGCATCGGTCGTCATCATTTCCATGGGGACCGGGAGAGTCCAACGCGACTTTCCGGGCCACAGCTCTGGAGCGTAGTAGACGACGTCGTCCATCATCTCGACATGGAGTTGCTTGGCCGCGGACACGAGCAGGGCTTTCTGTTTCGCGTCGGGTTCGAAGGGCTTGCCTTTTTCAATGCCCAGTGACTTCAGCATTCCATAGAAAGCCTTCTCATCCTGTCGGACGATTTCGGCCTGCACCATGGCGTTGGCGGCCTTCCAGAAGTTGAAATCGAACTCGATGGTAGCTTCATAGATTTTACCATGGAGATCGACGATGTTGGTTTCCTTCGACGCGGCCCCGAGTGGATAGAACTTCAGTTGCTGGACGTAGCTCTGATGTTTTTTCATGTCCTCCGCCGACGTTGATCCAGTGAGTGAACGGAATGAGATGTAGCCCTTATTGGTTTCCTGCTCGACCACGATGTAGCCTTCGCGATCTCCTTCATAGCCTTTGGGAACGATGAGATACTTCGCGCCTTTTCCCTGATCCGCGCCATCCGGACCGACGTCAATGATCGGCTTGTGCCAGGAGTCGAGGAAGGTGCCGAAGAAAGCGTTGGTTTCGGTGGTCGCAGGCACTTCAAGAACCATGGGCCCCGTCTTGCTGAGATCGTGGTAGGTGTGGATGTAAGGGGAATTGTTATTCCCGGTCACCATGCGTGCCTTCCACGTCATGGGCTGGCTGTAATAGTAGATCGTGCGGTGATCTCCTCCGAAAGTCTTGAATGCTCCCTGCTCCATCTGGTGGTACATGATCTGTGGCATGACCCAGATCCCGGCCTCAATCGCGCGCCGGCTGAAGCGGTTCTCCTGAATCTCTTCATGGGAGCTTGCTGTGGACACTGGCTTTCCTTCCTCCGCGTGGGCAAGGGGGAATAGCGTAACGCTGAGAATCAAAGGGAATAATCCGATAGATGGCTTTAGTGATTTCATCGCTGTTGAGTAGTTCGCTTTTGCCTCTTCACTTCGTGCGAATCACAGACGGAACCTCCCAGGTCTTGTCCAAGATCGTTTCTCCCGGTCCGTAGGTCCGCAGGACCATCCAGAAGGGGCCCTCGGGAGCCGGGAGCCAGTTGCTCTCCTTGTCCTTACCGGGTGACTTGGCAGAGAAATAGAGGGTGATGGAACCGTCCTCGGCCGTCTTGAGTCCGGGGGTAGGGCTGCCGATCGAATAGCGGGAGATCAGATTTTCCACGAGCCAGCGCTGGGGGAGTTTATACATCGTGAACGACCAGAAATTTTTTGCCGGTGGAATCTGGTCGGCGGTGAAGGTGATCTCGTAGCCGTGCTTGCTTCCGTCGAAGAGCTCGCCCTCCTTGTCGGCCCCTACCGAGAAGTAGACCGATACCTTCGAGACATTTCCAAAGATCCCCATGAAGACTCCCATCGTGCGGGCGAAGTAGTTCTTGTTCAGGTCGGCGCGCGAGCGGAAGAAAGATCCGGCGTCGACTTCGCCTGCAGAGGCCTTCTGAACATCGGCAAGGGCGTCCTTGATTCCTGCTGCGATGGCGTCACGCACTTCCTTGTCGAGTGCTGCGGGATTCCAGGCCTGGCCAGCAACAAGCCCGATCTTGGCCATTCGATCGAGGATCGGCTTGTCCTCGGGATTCGGCGTGGTGTGAGGCAGTAGAAAATTGACGTAAGACCAGAACTCCTCTGTCGTCTCGACTCCTTCTTTCCAGGCTTGCCACTCAATCGTTGGCGCGGCCGGGGGAGCGGCCTTGCCCAGAAAGGCGCTGAGCGGCTGGAGCTCATATTCTTTCTGGATTCGTTGGACGTTTGGTAAATCACTGGGCTCCATGAGTTGGGTGCGGGTCAGGGTGCCGAGGAAATCGGTGTCACCCTTGATCACCCGCTTCACCCCCTTGGGCAATTTGCCTTTCCATGTCGGGGAGGCGAGGAGCACGCTGTTCCCTTCATTGCCATCTTCGACCGAGCCCGGGTTATCGAGGACGAAGCCCCAGAGATCATTCCACTGACTCGTATAGAAGCGCTCTTCTTCAATCTTTGGCATCGTCAGGACCCATGGTTCCGCGCGCAGGTCGACCCACGAATAGGAGTATGGTGAGTCGTTGTTTGGGGTGACGATGTCGGTGTCCTTTGGTGAGGACGTGCCCAAATGCAGCCACTTGCCAAAGCCGCCGCTGTAGGAAGGTGAGTCCTTGTCAATCGCTTGGAGGTACATGGTGCGGTAATACATGACCAAGGGGTAGCTGAAGATGTAGGCGTCTTTGGCGATCGACCTGGCTTCGGCGGGCGTCACGGACTCCACAACTGCGGCTTCCGTTGAGTCCACCGGTTTGATCTCTGGAATTTCATAGGCCTCGAAGGCCTTCACATCGGGTTCATAGGCACGCATCAGAAATCCCCAGTTGTCCTCGGTGGTGAGAATGAAGTTTTTCACATCCTTTCGGTCTTTGTAGGATGCCGGTCCAAAGTGGACGGTGACTGTTCCATCGTCATTCACGACGGCGTTGCCGGTATTGACGATGTTGTGGTCGTTCGACATGAGATACTTCTCATTATTGTAGGCGGTGATTGACCAGAATTCGCCCACTTTGGGCTGGGGATAGGTTGCGGTGTAACAGACATCCTTCTTCGCCCCTTTGAGATTGTAGGGGAGGTACATCGCGTATTTGTCTTCGGCCAATCCCCAGGCTCCGGCGGTGCAATAGGTGAACTTCTCCCAGTCTTTGACTTTTTTGACGTCATCGGTCATCTGACCAAAAGTGTTGGGCAACTTGTTGTATTCCGCCATCAAAGCGGTGCGCACTTTAAGCAAGGCCGCCTCGTCATAGGGCGAGACTTCCCCGGCTGAATTGGAATCAACTTTCATCTGAGATTGAAGGGTGTCGACAATGAGGGCAACGTCGTCAGCGGTGGCATCGGTTCCAACCCTGACACCAATCGCGACGTGAGAGCCGTTGAATTCCTCACCGGTGAATTTGTAGACCCCGCCACCCACCAGTTGATGGCTCATGTGTTCCTCTGTGACAACCTGCCCCGTGATGAAGCGGTCGCCGGTGTCGGGCAGGGTGAGTGTGAACCCTTTGGAGGCGTCTACGATTGCCATCGAGTAGATGACATCGTTGTTTGGGCTCACTACCCATTTGTCCTCGGCTTTGGCCAGGGAGGTGAAGTGGTAAAAATTATTGATCCCTTCGCGGCCGGCCATGCCCTTCATGAAGTGGAGCGACTCGGCCCGGATGAATTCCTCCGCGGTCATCCCATGATCAGCGGGGTTCACCGCCCAGGTGCTTGAATCGATAGGTTCGATACTGGAGAAAGGGGCTGAATCCGACGAGGTGGTCTCTTCAGGTTTACTGCAAGAAGTCAGGAAAATAACGAATGTAGTGACTGCGAGAGCTGCAATAAATAATAAGATAGAGTTTTTCATGAATAGGTTGGTGCAGGAGGCAAGAGAGCGACTTTACTTTTTCAATGTCGCCGGGTTTCCAGATCTCGTCGATAGCGGCTTCGGCGGGACCGTAAAGATGGGCAATGATAGGACGTAGCTCCCTGATTTTCAGATCTTTTTACAATATTATGGGATCTCAAATCCGCTAGCCATTTTCCGAAGATCTCAGTTTACACCTTTGACAGCATCTGATCGCCGACATCCTGAAGCAGGCGGGCTTGAACCCGACTCCGGAGCGCGAACGGAAGACCACCTGGGCGGAGTTCTTGAAGCGGCACAAAAGGAGAAAGGCAGCAGGGAAAGGGCAGCCGTCCGGCGCGTGAATCGCTTGGGGCTGTCGCCGCAGGAACATCGGGGTTCCTGCTTTGATCAAACTGAATGACCTGGTTTGAAAATGGTCTAGCCTATGATCATCATTAAGGTTCGCTACGGGGTATACCAGATCGGGCTGGTGTAGGCGCGTTCCTGCTGCTTCATCACCGCCGAGTCTGGAACTTGAATATCGCCGAAGGCCTTTTTGTCGTAGGCAAGCCAACTCGGGGTGGGAATCTCAAGGACGCGGATGTAGTAGAAGGCACTCTGGGACGGATCAAAATCGGGGTCCTCCCAGTAACCGCCCAGCAGGGCGGCGCCGATGCTATTGGTGTAGCTGGCGTCTTCGACGTCGACAGTATCACCTACGGGTTCCTTACAGCGGCCGTCCTCGCCAATCTCGCGGTCATCCGAGACCGCGATGTCGTAGATTCGTTCCTTGCTCTTGCCGTCCTCACCGAGCCAGCCCTTGACAATCTGAATCCGGTCGAGATTAGCACCGTCGGGGTCGCGCAGGGCGCGCACCATGAATTTTGGTGCCTTGCCCTCGGGAGCCCTGCTTAGATCGCCGCCCATAGGCACGCCGCGGGCGTAGCCCTGCTTGGCGTAATCAGGACGCTGGACATCGTCTTCCTCGAAATCCCAGCCGCCGAAGACGCGGACGAGCATGCGGGTGCCGGTGGATGCATAGACCTCCTTGCGAGCCATTGCGTCCCAGATCGCCTCACGGGTGTTTTCGCGAGCCCAGACTCCCGCGAGACCGGAGGCGGTGGATTCCCAATGCCGGATGGTAATCGCGCCGGTGGCGTTCGGGCGGCGGTCGACGATGACTTCGTCGTCGTAGCGGACCTTGCCAGTGCCAGGCTCGACACCGGAGAACTTTCCGAAGTAGTTCTCTTCCTTCGTCGAGGCGAGAGAGGTGTGGGAGTCGCTCGAACCGATCATCCCGAACTTGTAAGGATTGATTCCGATCTTCGATTCCAGCTCCAGGCCGCGCTTGAGGCCGGAGCGTCCATACTCACCCGGCAGCATCTCGGGGGTTTTCGCATTGAATCCGAAGTCGCCCTTGTCCCAGTTGTAGTAGTCGGCGAACTCGTCATTGGGCGAGAGGAGTGGATGGGCTTCACCGTCACCTTTGATCTGGGTGACTTCGTAGAGGGGCTCCCATTTCATGCGACGACGCGCATAGTCAGCATCTATCGGTTTACCGGATCGTGTTTCAACGTCGAACATCGCCCCATTGGAAAGGTTGCCGCCGTGGGGAATGGCCAAGACCCGGCCACCGGTATCTGCCTCGTAATCCGCCATCCATTTCCAGAGGTCTTCCGGATCCGTCGTGTCGTAGTTCGACAGGGGAAGGATCTGCATGGCCTCGTCCTTGCTATCGCGGAAAATGACGTTGCGATGCAGATTACGAGTGTCGGGTGAGGAGGTCCACTCGAAGGCGTGGAAGGCCGTGAACACGCCCGGCTGGTTGTGCTCGTCCACGGCATCAACGATGCGACTCCACATCGATCTCATCAGCGCAGGATTTGGCATCGGGTCCTTTCCGACTGCCATTCCCTCTTCTCCCCAGATTCCGTAAGCCTCAAAGCCCCTTCCTGCCTTGACGAGGTCATGGACTCTCTTTCCCCAAGGGTCTTTCAGCAATTCTGGATTTGACTCCTCGATCATAGGAGCTAATCCAAGATTTTCCGCATGGTCCGCTACCACGAGGAAATCCAATGGACGAATCAGGCGGGCTGGGGTTCCTGATGAGGCGATCACCTTCTCGCCCTTGGCGAACCGCAGCGCTTCATCGGGACCCAGTTGGTTGCCGATCATCCCGGCATCGGTCGAGTAAGAGGTGTGCAGGTGAGTGTCGCCCCAGAAGACCTGATCGGGTTGGGCCTGATGGAGATATGGCGAATACTGCTTCTTTCCGATTTTGATGTCGTCTTTGTCGATCGCGACGTCTTGGGCTGATGCGGGAATTGCCAAACTCGTGGCGATTGCAAATAGGAATGTTTGGATCGTTTTCTTCATCTTCAAAATTGTCGGGTTCATGATACGCACTTGGTGAGTTGGACGCATTTTGTAGCGAGATTTTATGGTTTCAGTTCACGATGTGCGCGAACCCTGAAAGAGAAATTTAGAAACGCTATAATTAGTAGCTACGACATCGGACTCGATGTCCACAATTAATATAAGCAGCCCCCAATGCTTCCTGCTATCCACTTTCCGAAAATCTAATTTACAGTCTGGGTAGCATCTGAAATGCTTGACCGAACGGTATCTTTGCCGGGAAACAGGTTATGAGCGCGCTCCAAGCCAACTTTCAAAGCCATCAATTCACCGACTACGATGCCGAGCAATTGCGGGAGGTGATCAACGGTGCCGACATGGAGCACACCATTCTGGCTCCGGGAACATGTACGGCAAAGGTGCAGCATTTCCAATCCCGGCAACTCGCGGTGGACTGGGGCTTTTACAATTTCCCTGTAATTGCCCGGGGTCCGTTCCCTGCCGGGAAGATCAGTATTGGTGTCTCATGGGGCGAGCGGGCCAGCGCCTGGTCCAACGGGAGCGTCCTCGACCGAGCCAATATTCAGGTCTATGCGGAAGGTTCCGATTTACTCTACCGTGCCGGCGCCGGGACGGGTTGGCTGGTTGTGGCCGCCGACCGCGAGCAATTGCAACATGAGTCTCTCGCCCGCCTTGGTCGCGAACTGTCGCTCCCTTCAACAGGCAGCTGGAACCTTTCCGTTCCCCATCGGTTCGCCCGCCGGGTGGTCGATCTGATTCTGACGACAGGACGACGATTCGATAGGCTCAGAGGCGATCAGGAGCTTGCAGATCAAAGCATCATCGCGGCCTGCGTGGACGCCATCACGGTCGGAGCCGATGATGCCCAGCTCAGTGCGATCGAGAAGCGCGGCAAGCACCGTAGCGACATCATCCGGCGTGCCGATACCGCCATGCGGAATCTCGTCGGAACCAAATACTCCAGCGGGCAACTTTGTCGATATCTCGGTGTCAGCGAGCGGAATCTGCAACTCCATTTCAAGGAGGCCTTCGGGTTAACGCCGAAGGCTTGGTTCCAGTGTCTCGCCCTGAACCGTGCTCATGCCGAGCTACTCGAACGTGCTGCGACCAGAAGCCTGGTGACCGAGGTTGCGCTCGATTGCGGTTTTGAACATCTGGGTCGCTTCGCCAAGTCCTACCGGGAACTATTCGGGAGATCTCCTTCTGAAACCATCCGCGAGGGCCGCGGCTGAAAATCCTCAAGAGGGTGGAGCGAAAGCAGGATCAGGTTCGACTCATTGGAATTCAAGCATTTCCACCTTACGGCATGATCGCTGGCTGGAGGAGTTTCCAGACATTCCCGGCGACTTTTTCCTGCCCCTCGGCCGTTGGGTGGATGCCGTCGGGCTGGTTTAGTTTTTCGACGCCGCCGATTCCTTCGAGGAGGAAAGGAATCAGAGTGGCTTTGGATTCTTTGGCCACTTCGGGGAAGAGCGCTTTGAAGCGGGCGGTGAACTTGGGTCCCATGTTGTCGGGCATTTGCATGCCGGCGACGAGGATCTTGATCTTGGGGTTTTTGGTGCGGGCTTTCGCGACGATCCCGAGAAGATTCTTTTTGGTTTCCTCGGGAGAGATGCCGCGCAGACCATCGTTGCCGCCGAGGGCGATGACGAGGATGTCGGCGCCTTTTGTCATGGCCCAGGCAACGCGGCGCAGGCCACCGGCGGTGGTGTCTCCGCTGACTCCGGCATTCGCGACGGTGTAGGGAAGTTTGGCCGCGGTGATTTTTTTCTGAAGTAAGGCGGGGTAGGCTTCCTTGGGATCGAGCCCGTATCCGGCGGTGATGCTGTCGCCGAGGATGACGATGCGCTTGTCCGTAGCGTTTGCAATCGGAGCTTCTTCTGCGAATAGTATTCCCCCTAGCGCCAATAGCAGCCCGAGCACTAATTTTTTCAGATATGTCATCCCCATCGACTCTTAGTCTAGAATCCACACCGAGTGATGTCAATGGACCCATCCTCAAGGTCACCGGTCTACGGAAGACTCATAAAACCGCGGGCCATGATCTGACGGTGTTGAAGGACGTGAACCTGAGCCTCGATGCCGGCGATACGCTCGCGATCATCGGGCCCTCGGGGAGCGGTAAGACGACTTTGCTCGGGCTGTGCGCGGGTCTGGACGATGCCAGTGCGGGTTCGGTGGAGTTGGATGGACTGGCGATTGAGTCGCTGGACCAGGACGCGCGGGCGGCCTTGCGAAATCGCTTGGTCGGTTTTGTTTTCCAAAGTTTTCAGCTGATTCCGACGCTGACCGCAATTGAGAACGTTCTCGTGCCGTTGGAATTGCGAGGGGAATCCGGCAGGCAGGCGGAGGCCGGGAAATTACTGACAGAGGTGGGGCTTGGGGATCGGCTTGATCACTATCCCTGTCTCTTATACACATCTCCGAGCCCACGAGACCGAGGCTGATCTC
>OJIS01000632.1_pt1 | contig 11089 bp, 7 predicted proteins | sample 1595671 | NCBI WGS metagenome assembly OJIS01 (sample SAMN05416814, study PRJEB24817) | seawater metagenome | isolation source: Sea water | place: Canada:Atlantic | collected 2013-07 | reverse complement strand
GCCTTGAGTGAGGAGGCCGCCGCGTGGGGTACGGTCTAAGTCGTACTTTTGAAAGGTGTCGGACTGGGGTTTAATCCCGTAGTGTTTGGCGAGGGCGGGGGTGAGGAAGGAGATCCGGGCGTTGAGGAGGTCGCCGAGAGGGCGCTTTTCTTCCCAAAGGATGTGGCGGGCGAAGGCGAGGGTCTCGCGTCGCATGTCATCGGCAAGCTGGGGTTTCCAATCGGGGAAGGTTTTGGGATCGGGTTGGAGGTTTTTGAGGTGATTAAGATTGAGCCACTCCGAGATGAAGGTGAGGGATTGTTCAATGGCGCGAGGGTCGCCGAGCATTCGCTCAACCTGTTTGCGAAGCTGGGCGGGATCCTGGAGGGCGTTGTTTTTGGCGGCGTTGAGAAGGGCTTGATCGGGTGGTCCGCCCCAGATGAGGTAACTCAGGCGGGAGGCAAGTTCGTAGGAATCGGGCGGGCCCTCGGCTTCGACGCGGTAGAGGAAGCGAGGTGATTGGAGCATGCCGCGGAGGATGTAGGCGAAAGCGGTTTCGAAATCGCCACCGCTGGCTCCGACGCTGGTGACGATGCCTTGATAGAGGTCGATCTCGCGATCGGAAAGGGGGCCGCGAAAGAGCCAGGTGCCGACCGACTGGATGTGGGCGCGGATGGGCTTTTGGGTGGTGCTGCGGTTTTTGGAGAAACGGGCGGCGTATTTTTTGATGTCGATTTTGGCGACGATGAGGTTGGCGAGCTTGGCGTGGGCTTCGATGTGCTTGAGATCGACGCCGAGATTATAGGCGGTGTTGGTGAAGCCATCGGTTCGGAGGTCGGGGGGGAGAAGTTCGCGGGCTTCTTTGGAGATGTCGATCCCGGTCGTTTGTGAGACGGTGGCGAGGTATTCGGGAAGAGTGAGACGTCGGGGGAATTTTTTAGGATCAGTGAGGAGGAGATGGGCGGCGGGGTCGATGTGCTCGCTGGTCCAGATGGCGCCGGTTTCGATCCACTCGCTGAGGTGGGCTTTCTCTTGGGTTGAGAGGGAAGGGCGTTTTTCGGGCATCTCATCGGATTCGACGGATTCCCAGACGAGGCTCTTTTTGAGATGGCCGGCGGCGATGATGTCAGGATCGAGGAAGGCCGTTTTTTTGTGCGAGATGTCGAATTCGCCTTCGGCAGTGGTGGAGTCGTGGCATTCGAGGCAGTGGCGGGCGAGGATGGGCTCGATGTGGTTGACGAAGAGAGAGCGGCTGCGCTCGGCGGGGGATTGAGGTTTGGGTGGGGCGAGGTTGTTTTGGAAGAGGGCGGAGACTTCGGACGGGGTGAGGGCGGTGGCGTAGATCGCGACTTCGTGGAAGGCTCCGAGAAACGGCCGGTCGTTGGAGAGTTCGTTTCCGAGGGCGAGGCGGTAGCTTTGGTCCCAGTTTTTTGGAGAGCCGGAGAAGGTTCGTTGGCCGGTGGGGCGGCCGTTGAGGTAGAGAGTGCCCTGGCCGTTTCGAGCGCGGGTGAAAACGAGGTGGGTTTTGGTTTTGGTGACCTTGCCGGAGGAGAGGGAGGGGATGCCGTTGGAGCCGGTTTTCTCGGTGCGGAAGCGGGCGTCGAACTTGGATTTATCCTGACCGAGAGTGACGTTGCGATTTGAGGAATCCTTGGAGAGAGTGACGATGCGGGCGGGGCCGGACTGGGTGAGATTGGCCGGGGTAATCCAGGCGCTGATAGTGATTTCCCCGGATTTTTGAACGGCTCTGATGAGCTTGGCGGGGGGACTATTGGTGGAGAGGAGGGTGGCTCGAGTGAGGGTGAGGGAGCCCGGGCTACGCTTGAGCGCGGCTTTGTCGGGAATCTTGAGGTGGGCGGGGGGATTGACGCCGGAGGAATCGATGATTTGTGAGCTGCCGGGATCTGAGAATTGGTAGAGAATGATGGGCTTGGGCGCGGCGAAGGCGCTCGTGAGGAGGGCGAGAGGGAGAAGGAGAGAGCGGACCATCATGATTAGAACGATGGTGGGGGAGGTGGCCTTACAATTGGATTGGGAGATTCCAAAAGCAGAAGCTTTCGGCTACGGTTTGAGGTGCTTTTGGAAGAATTCGATTCGTTTGCGGCGGAAGTGCGGGGCTTCTCCGGAGCCGTGGCCTCCATTGGGGATCATGAAGAAAGTGAAGTCCTTGTCGGCCTGGATAAGGTCGTTGACGATTTGGTAGGTGGAGGAGGGATCGACGTTGCGGTCCATTTCGCCGACGGTGAGCATGAGGTGGCCTTTGAGCTTGGGGATGTGGGTGCGATTGGAGTTCTCAATGTAGGAGTCGTTGATCGGCCAATCGAGCCATTGCTCGTTCCACCACATTTTATCGACGCGGTTGTCGTGGCAGCCGCAATCGGAGACGGCCGCTTTGTAGAAATCGCCATGGTGAAGGAGGGCCGCGGTGGAAGATTGGCCACCGGCGGAACCTCCGTAGATGCCAACGCGGGTGAGGTCCATTTCAGGGTATTTGGCGGCGGCGGCCTGTATCCACTTGATGCGGTCGGGGAAGCCGGAGTCCTTGAGGTTTTTATAAGCGATTTGGTGGAAGTCGCGGCCGCGGAAGTTGGTGCCGAGGCCGTCGATCTGGACGACGATGAAGCCGCTGGCGACCATTTCGGATTTATGGCCGGACCAGCTGGACCATCTTTTGGGAACGAAGGAACCATGAGGACCTGCGTAGATGTTTTCTACGATGGGATATTTCTTATTCTTGTCGAAGTTTCGGGGTCGCCAGATGACGCCGTGGATGTCGTGCCTGCCGTTGCGGTCTTTGGTGACGAAGCGCTCGGGGAGATTCCATCCGGTGGCGAGAAGGGGGGGCAGGTCGGGTGTGTTGAGAGTTGAGATGAGTTTTTGGTCGGAAGTACGGCGTAATTCGTAGACCGGGGGGTGGTCAACGCGGGACCATTCGGCGAGGTAGTGTTTTTTGTTGGGAGAGAAGGAAAGCTTGTGTGTGCCGTCGCTTTCGGTGAGGAGGGTGAGCTTTCCGGAGTCGAGGTTGACGAGGGCGTAGTGGAGGTAGTAGGGATCCTGCTTTGGGTGGTAGCCGGAAATTTGGAGGAGAGCGGTGCGGGAATTTTCATCGACTGATTCGACTTTTCGGACGATCCAGTTTCCGGAGGTGAGAGGGCGGATGACTTTACCGTTTATACTGTTGATGAGGTAGAGGTGGTTGTAGCCGGTGCGTTCGCTGAGCCAGAGGATCTCGTCTTTGCCGGGGAGGATGCGGTAGTAGCAGTTGCCGAAGACGTAGACGAATTTATCAGAGGTCTCCTCGACGATGATGCGTTGGAAGCGGGTGTCGGCGTTGATTTCAATGAGGCGGTATTTCCCGAAGCCGCGCTCGATGTAGGCCATCGAAAGGAGGTGTTTTTCATCATGCCAGCGGAGGTCGTTGATGGCGTAGGGGTCTTTGATGAGGGTGGTGCTGGCGGGGATTGGTTTGCGATCGTCGGTGAAGAAGATGACAGGGTGGGCGATGTTGAGTTTATCGCCGGGTTTGGCGTAGGGGTGGAGTTCGTGCTCGGGCTGGACTTGATCCTTTGGAGAGGACCGGATGAGGTCGACCTGGTAAATGGGGTGGTTGGTGCGGTGGGTGAGGGCAAAGCAGGAGGAGTCGGAGTGCCAGCGAACGCGGGTTTCCCAGTCGGAGTCTTTTGGTGCGGCACCGAGATTCTTTTTCTTGCCGGATTCAAGATTGACGAGTGTGGGTTCCTTCTCGAATTCGATCTTCCATTTTTTATCCGGAGAGGTCGTGCCGGAATTGCGGCGGTTGCGACGGGGTGAAGATGAATAGTTCTCCGGGGAGATTGATTTTAGCGCCTCTTTTTCGGCGGGGCCTTCGGTGGTTTCTCCGGTTTTGAGATCGAGCTGGAACTGCTTTTGAACACCGTCCTGGGTGAGGCGGTAGAAGAGTTTCGATTGCTCCGGGGACCAGCGGTGCGAGATGTTTTCGTTTGGAACGAGGGATCGCTGTTGTTCCGAGAGTTCCCTCATTTTCTTTTGCCAGGAGGCGGTACCTCCGTGCTCAGCGAAGCAAGTGAGGGTGAGGGCAAGGGTGACAAGGATTTTGAGCATGAGGAAAGCTAACTTGGGATGAGAAATCGGATAGAAAAAAACGGCGATCGGATGAGATCCGATCGCCGTTTCTTGAAGTGAATAAAATTAAGCTTCGTCCTTTTTGGCGGCAGCCAGAGCGGCAGCCTTACCGCGAACGATTTCTTTGCCATTACGATCCACGAGGATGTATGTCGGAACTCCCCGGACGTTGTATGGCGTGACTAGGGCATCTTCGTCAGTGTCCTCTTGTAGCATGATGGGCCATGGCTGTTTAAAGGATTTTGCCCAGGTAAGAGCGGCATCTGATTCCTGATCCAAAGAAACGTGGATCATTTCAAGATTAGGGTTCGTGGCGATTTCTGTTCTATATTGCTCCGCAAACTGTGGAGCACTTCCTCGGCAAGGTCCTCACCAGCTGGCTGAGAAATAGAGCAGGAAATACTTTGGAGCTTCTTCCAGCTTGTGATCGACGAATTTCGTTTCGTCGAACTTCTGGAGTTTTTTAAGTGCTTTTCCAAAGTCGCTTTCGGCGAATTCAGCGGCTGCTTTCTCGTTGCCAGCGGCGGCGGCGATTTTTGCGCCCTCGGCTTTGGCCCATTCCTGATCCTTCTCGGAAAGAAGCTCAAGTTTGAATGTCATATCCTTGCGGCCGAGTTTCACGGTCACCGAAGTGTCGTTGAGAGAGACAAAGTCTCCTTCAAACGTTTTGGCGCCATCAGCGCTTGTCCATGTGCGAGCCCAGCCGGAGCCGACAAGCGCAAGGGACGCGATGGTCATAATGAGGGTGTTTTTTTTCATAATCTCACTGTTAGATACGATACGAGAAGGGGGATTTGTTCCTCGATTTTCATTTTTCCTTAAAACGACTGAGATTCAATCGCCTGCCGCGAGTCTTTTGGCCATGCGCGGGAAGAGGATCAGGTGAAGGGGGAGGACGGCATACCAGTAGGCGCGTCCCAAGAGGCCGCGGGGGCGGAAGGTTGCGGTTTGGATGAGTTGGTCCCCGGTGATCTCGAACTGGAGCCACGCTTCACCGGGCATTTTCATCTCGGCGACGAGAATGAGGCGGGCGGTAGGATGGGAGGGGTCGGGATCGGAGAGAAGGACGCGCCAGAAGTCGAGGGCATCGCCGGGGAAGAGCTCGGCGGGGTGGCGTCGGCCGCGTCGGATACCGGTGCCACCGAGGATGCGATCCATCCAGCCACGGAGTTTCCAGGCCCAGTTCATGGAAGGCCAGCCTTTGGTGCCGCCGAGAGACCAGACCGCGTTGATGGCGTTCTGGCGACCGGTGGTGAGCGGGAAGGTTTGTTGATCTGATAGAACACCGTGGGCGGGGACTTGAACGGATTGGAGAAATTCAGGAGGCAGATTACCGGAGGCGAGGGAGTCGAACCAGGATGAGGGGACTCTGTTCTGGGCAATACGGACGAAGGCTTTTTCGATGGATTGCTGGTAGGTGAGGAGGTCTTGGGGAACGAGGGACTGGATGCGGGTGTCGTGGCAGATGGTTTCGTTGGCGAGTGATTGGACGAGGGATTTAGCCAAGGGATAGCTGGCGGCGGTGACGAGGTAGAGCCAGCGGGAGGAGAGGCCGGGGCTGAAGAAGGGCACGGGGATGATAAAGCGCTTGAGGTCGCGGGCCTTGGCGTATCCGAGGAGGAGGTTGCGGTAGGAGAGGACGTCTGGCCCTCCGATGTCGAATTCCTCGCCGAGGGTTTCTTTTTGAGCAAGGACGCCGGTGAGGTAGCCAATGACATTGCGGATGGCGATGGGTTGGCAGCGGTTGGCGGTCCACTTCGGCGTGATCATGAAGGGGAGTTTTTCGGCGAGGTCGCGGATGATCTCGAAAGAGGCGGAGCCTGAGCCGACGATGATGGAGGCGCGGAGGGTGGTGACCGGGATAGAGCCTTGGCGGAGGATGTCGTTGACCTTTTCACGGGAGGCGAGGTGGGCGGAGAGGGGGCCTTCGGGGACGAGTCCGCTCAGGTAGATGACTTGTTTGCAGTGAATCCATTCGGCGAAGCGGCGTGCGCAGTCGGCCTCCCGTTGGGCGAAGTCGCTGCCGGCGCCCATGGAGTGAAGGAGGTAGTAGGCGGCGTCGAGGTCGGCCGGGACCGGTGGGAGGTCGCCGAGGAAGTCACCTTCGAGAAGGGTGAGTTGGTTGCTCTCGAGGAACTGCTGGAATTGAGAGGAGGGAAAGCGAGAGATGGAGCGCACGATCCCGGTGACGCGATGGCCGGCCTCCAAGAGGGTGGGGAGGAGGCGCATTCCGATATAGCCGTTGGCGCCGGTGAGGAGGATGTGCATAAGGTCATCCTAACAGGAGAATGGGTTTCTCCAAATATCCCTGAAGCAAAAAGCCCGCCGGCATCGAGGATGCAGGCGGGCTTGGGAAGAGTGGGAGGATTGGATCAATCTTTCCGCTTGAGCTGGGGGAAGAGGACAACGTCGCGGATGGTGGGAGCTCCGGTGAGGAGCATGACCAGCCGGTCGATGCCGATGCCGATGCCGCCGGCGGGCGGCATGCCGTGTTCGAGGGCTTCGACAAAGTCTTCATCGATCTCCTGGGCTTCTTCTCCGGACTGTTCATGGAGCCGACGACGTTGAGTGTCCGGGTCGTTGAGCTCGGAGTAGCCGGGGGAGATTTCCTGCCCGTTGATGATGAGTTCGTAAACGTCGATCACGGAAGGGTTTTCAGGGTTCTCTTTGGCGAGTGGGATGAGTTTGGAGTCGACGTGGGTGACGAAACAGGGATCGAAGGTGTGCTCTTCGACGAGTTTTTCAAAGACCTGCTGGGTGACCTCGTAATCCTCGAGGTGGTCGTGGATTTCGAGTTTGAATTCTGACTGCGCCTTGGCGCGGCGTTCATCGGGTGAGAGGTCGAACCAGTCGTCGCCGGCGGCTTCTTTGATGAGAGTTTGGTATGGGGTGCGCTTCCAGGGGCGGGAGAGGTCGAGGGTGCGGACGGGGTCGCCGTTTTCGTCTTTGTGCTCGATTTGGAGGGTGCCGAAGAATTTCTCGGCGAGGTGGCAGACCATTTCTTCGACAAGGTCGGCCATGATCTCGAAGTCGCCGAAGGCCTGGTAGGCTTCGAGCATGGTGAACTCGGGATTGTGGCGACGTGAGATGCCTTCGTTGCGGAAGTTGCGATTGAGTTCGAAGACCTTGGTGAGTCCTCCGACGAGGAGGCGCTTGAGGTGGAGTTCGGGCGCAATGCGCATGGTGAGATCCATGCTGAGGGCATTGTGATGGGTCTGGAAGGGCTTGGCGGCGGCGCCACCGGCGACGTCGTGCAGCATGGGAGTCTCGACTTCGAGGTAGTCGCGTTCGTGGAGAAAGTTGCGGATCTCGGCGACGATCTTGGAGCGCATGATGAAGAGGTCGGCGCTTGCTTGGTTCGACATGAGATCGAGGTGGCGCTTGCGATACTTTGTCTCGCGGTCTGAGAGGCCGTGCCACTTGTCGGGCATGGGGCGGAGGGACTTGGAGAGGACGGTAAGTTTTTCGACCTTTACGGAAGGCTCGCCTTTCCCGGTGGTGAAGGTTTCACCTTCAACTCCGATCCAATCGCCCATGTCGAGAAGCTGGTAGGCGGCCCAGTCGGTCTCGGAGACTTGCTTCATGTTGAGATAAATTTGGATACGTCCGTGGGCATCGCCGAGGGTGGCGAAGACGGATTTGCCCATGTCGCGAATGGCGAGGAGGCGACCGCCGAGTTTGACGGGTTTCTCGTTTTCGAAGTTGGCCTTGAGTTCACCGGGGTTGGTGGTGGTCTCAAAGGCGGCGCCGTAGGGGTCGAGGCCCAATTCCTTGAGCTTCACAAGTTTCTCGCGCCGGACGGCAATGAGTTCCTCGGAAGTGGATTGGGGCTGGGAGGGCGTGTTTTCGTCGCTCATTTCGGGCGGACTCTAGGAGCTTCGGGTGACTTGAACAGCGTAAATCCTCATGGGGCGGACAGTTAGATCAATAAAATGCTTGCTGGGGCATCTGGAAAAGGTTCTTGTTCCTTAACAACTTTTGAGTTTGGGGGGGACAGCAGCCCTGTTTAGTTTCTTACGAGACTGGCAGGGCTGCTGCATTTTTATGAGATGGGATTTTTGAGGCGTGCCTTCAGAGGGATTTTTTAGATGGTAGGCAACGTGAGCGAAGGAAACCGGATTGAGGAGTTACGAAACGCGATTCATCAGGCGCGAGCGCGGGTTTATCAGGTCGGTGACCCGACGCCGCTTGATCGCATGGTGGTGGATGGGGTGAAAAATCCGGTCTGGGTGAAACGCGAGGACCTGGGCCCGATCAAGGCTTACAAGTGGCGAGGTGCTTATAATGCGATGGCATGCCTGACTCCGGAGCAACTGGAAGGAGGGGTGGTGGCGGCTTCTGCCGGAAATCACGCGCAGGGCATTGCACTGGCGGCAAGAAAAGTGGGAACGACTGCGCGAATCTACATGCCGACGCCGACGCCCATGGTGAAACGCAAGGCGGTGATGGAGCATGGTGGAGATTGTGTTTCGATCGAGTTGGTGGGTGATAGTTTTTCGGAAGCTCAAATGGCGGCCTTGGAGGATGCGGAGAGAACGGGGGCGGTCTTTATTCCACCCTACGACTCTATCGAGGTCATGGCGGGGCAGGGGACATTGGCGGACGAGATATTTACCTCGGGCGAGGGGCCGTTTGATCGGGTGTATGTCGCGGTGGGTGGCGGCGGAATGGCTTCGGCCGTGGCGACTTTACTAAAAAGTTCCTGGCCTGATGTGAAGGTGATCGGGGTGGAGGGCGTCGATCAGGCTTCGATGAAGGCGGCCATTGAGGCCGGGAAGCCGGTGCCGTTGGACTATGTCGATGTATTCTGTGATGGCACGGCGGTTACCCAGGTGGGAGATTTGACCTACGAAATTTGTCAGACTTTGCTCGATGAAATTGTCACGGTGACCAATGAGGAGGTTTCGGCGGCGATCAAAGCGCACTGGGACGGCTTGCGAGTGATTCCCGAGCCGAGCGGGGCGATGAGTTTGGCTGGTTTTCTTGGGCAATATCGGGATGGTCTCGTTGGCGGGGAAGAGAAGGTTCTCACGATTCTTTGTGGGGCAAATATGGATTTCGCGAAATTTGCGGATGTTTCCAGGCAGGCTGGTGTTAATTTGACCCGAGACCGAAGTTGGCGTTTTCGTATTCCGGAAGAGAAGGGATCATTGGTCGATTTGCTCACGGATTTACCGGAGGGGGTGAGCATTATGGATCTGCAATATGGACGGACCGTGCGGGATCCTCAGCTTCCTTTGCTGACCTTGGATGTTCCGATCGCTGCTGAAGAGGATTTCTTGAGTTGGGTCGACCGGAATCAGGACCATGCGGCGGATGTCACGGGACATGGTGCGACGAGGTTTCGCGTGATTCCATTTACGCCCTCACTCTATACGAACCCATTGTTTGTTGAGGTGGAGTTTCCCGAGCGGGCGGGAGCGCTGCTCGGGTTTATGACGGCGATCAGTCCGATGACCAGTTTGTGCTATTTCAATTACAGTTATACCGGAGAGCGGGTGGGCCGCGCTTTGATCGGGTTGGATTTCGGGAGCGCGGGCGAGCTTGAATTGCATCGCGAACGGGTTTTTGAGCAGGCGGGGAAGACGGTGCGTGCGGTGAAAGAGATTTTGATAGACTCCCTGATTTAAATACGTAAAAAAAATACCACTATGAGACTTGGATTGTGTTTTGCGTTTTTTTGCATGGGGATTTGTGTTGCTCAAGCTGGGCGGGATTTCTTTGAACTCCCCCCGATCAAGTATTCGGAGACCGCCAGTGATGATGCGGTGGCCCGTCTGGCGGGTGAGATTGAGAGAGGGGATTGGGTGGTGGACCCGATGGATGGGAAGGCGTTTTTAAAGGCGGTCTTGAAGAAGCTGGAAATTCCGGAAGAGTCGCAAGTTTTGGTTTTCTCGAAGACGAGCTTGCAGAACTCGCTCATCAACCAACGTAATCCGCGTTCGATCTATTTTTCAATGGATGCCTATGTGGGCTGGGTGCCGGGCGGGAAAGTGGAGGTGATCATCGAGGATGAGAAACTGGGGCCGGTTTTTTATACCATCGATCCTCCCTATGGGGATCGTCCGGTTAAGATTTCACGGGCCACGGATTCCTGCTTGCAGTGTCATGCCACTTCCCGAACGTCGGGGGTTCCCGGGATGTTTATTCGCTCGGTTGTTCCTGATCAAAATAGTCACGCCATCCTGAGTGCGGGGACGTCATTGGTGACCGACAGCACGCCTCTGAAGGATCGCTGGGGAGGCTGGTATGTTTCGGGTTCGTCGGACCATCCCCATTTGGGGAATCGCTGGATTCCGGACAGCAAGTTGGATGGTGTCGAGTTGGTGCCGGAGGTGACAAAGCATGAAAATCTTTCCAGACTGATTGATACGGACAAATACTTGCAACCTACCAGTGACATTGTGGCCTTGATGGTGCTGGAGCATCAATGTCGGACACACAATCTGATGACCAAGGCCAAGATGGGATACCAGCGCGCCTTGTATTTCCAGAAGTCCTACAGCGAGGGGGAGGATCTGAACTCGCGGGAGGGAATGTCGTGGAAGACTGCGGATAGCTCGGCAAAAGAGATTGTGAAGGCGTTTCTCTTCACGGATGAGATTGATCCCGGCGGTGATGGTGTGGAGGGAGCAAAGGCGTTTGCGGATGCCTTTGAAGGAAGGGGACTGAAGACTGAAAAGGGGAAGAGCCTGCGGGATTTTCGTCTTTACGGTCGTATTTTTAAGAACCGATGTTCCTACATGATCCACTCAAAGGCTTTTCAGGGAATGCCCGCGATTGTGAAAGCACGTGTCTTTCATCATCTGAGGCTTGGGCTCTCTGATGATGTTGAGAACCATCTCAGCTCCCGTGAAAAGAAGGCGATCCGTGGAATCCTGATCGAGACGGTCCCAAGCTTTAAAAGTGAATCTTGACCCCTGGTTGAGGGACGATCACCTCCTGTCTCTTATACACATCTGACGCTGCCGACGATCTACTCTGTGTA
>OJIS01000628.1_pt1 | contig 11121 bp, 7 predicted proteins | sample 1595671 | NCBI WGS metagenome assembly OJIS01 (sample SAMN05416814, study PRJEB24817) | seawater metagenome | isolation source: Sea water | place: Canada:Atlantic | collected 2013-07 | reverse complement strand
GGCATACGAGATCAGCCTCGGTCTCGTGGGCTCGGGATGTGTATAAGAGACAGGGAATGGATGGTGCGGGTGGTCTTGGAGGAGGAGCGAAATTTGAACGCAGGAACGGGTCGATCCCGAGTTTTTCGACAAAGAGGAGGTAGTGCCTGACCCGATGCTCGATGGGGCCGGCGTCGCGGACGACCTTGACCGGGGCGGTGAGGAGTTTGGCGAGCTTATCGGCGGGGTAGCCCAGCCTTTGTTTGATCCCGAATTTGGCGAAGGCTTGGGCGGCCGCGCTGTTTTCCCAGGCGATGGATGAATCAAAGGGAATCTTGCTCTCCTTAAACGATTTTACGATTTTGCGAGCGGAGTCGTCCGGGGAATGCTCGATGACGCGGTTGATTTCGGTGACTTTACGCCAGAGAGGAGCCGTTGAGGAATTGGCGATGACAACGATCGTGCTGTTAGGTCGTGCCGAGCGAATGGCTCGCACGGAGGGGATGCTGAAACTGGCTTCCGAGATCGAATCGGGTGAAGCGATGGCTAAATATCTCCCTGTCAGGTGGAGAGGTGGTTTGTCCGGAAGGGGTTCGGCCTTTGGCATTTCGGGCATGGGTCGAGGCTAGTCATGTTCGCCATGAAAGTCACGCGAGAGAGATCTGCTTGATGGCAGGAAAGTGGTCGGGGCGATGGAAATCGGGTTCGCCGGGGCCAAGGTTTCCTGCGGTGAGGAAGATTTGATCGGGGGAGTTCAGGATGAAGGTGGCGTTCAAGGTTGTTTTATCGCCGAAGCCATAGTTCTCGCGCAGCCAATCGAGCGGGAAGCTCGCCATGACCTGCCATTCGTTTTCCGTTTGTTGCGCGCTGGTAAGGACTGCCGGGATGGGCTTTGGTTCTCCGGGAGAGGCTTCTCTTGGGGCGTTAAAAGCGCTGGACCACCAGGCTCCGTTCGGGGCGAGATTGAACTCAAGATAGCGCGTGCCATCCGTGGATTTGAGGAAAAATTCCGCAACGTCATACTTCCAAAGTTCGGGTTGATAGAAACCTGGTTTGCTCTCGGGATGGCTCATTCCGGAGCGGCCGTTTGTGCTTGCGAGAAAGTGGAAGCGAGAGCCATCGACCCAAAAGAGAAATTTCACAGATTTTTGCATTTCCGTCCCCCCCCAATCGGTTAAAACGGTTGTGCCGTGAAGACGGAGATCGTCGAATGTTGGCTTTTGTTGCGCGAAGATAATTGGAATGGTTTCCATTTGCCCCACAGCACGAAAAAAAACCGATTTTCTCAAGGATAACGACAGGTTTTAGCTCGCGTTGCGTAAAAATGTATGAGATTCTTTAATAGTTAACCAAAGTTTAATGAGACCAATCGAATACATCGGAGCTGCTCCGATGAAAAAAAAGCGCCGAAGCTCTCTGGGGGGGTGGCTTCTCATGGTTTTTGCCGTTGTCTTGGGAGGAGTTTTCCTCCGGCCGTTTATCCCGTTCTTGAAAGCTCAGACCGATTTGACTTCTCCGGCAAACGTTCGGGAAGCGATGGAGTCTCTCCGTTCGGACGGTGATTTTGGATCGCGGCTGGCAGCCTCTGCTCTGGAGAGAACCCAGTCGAAGGTGAGCTACGATGGGTCCTATTTTAAAATCGAATTTCCATATGGCGATATTGCCCCCGACCGCGGGAAAGCGGAGGACTTGATCGTCCGGGCTTATCGATCTGAGGGAATCGATCTTCAGGTTGACGTTCACGCTGATATCAAAGAGAACTTTTACTCCTATCCGCAGATTTTCAGCTCAAAAGGACCGGATACCAATATTGACCACCGTCGGGTGCAAAACCTCCAGAGATTCTTTACCCGCAAGGGCCGGGCTCTGGCGGTAACCCAGGATGCCGAGGACTACAGCTTTGGCGATATCGTCATTTGGCAGCTTTTGGATGGAAACAAGCACATCGGGATTATCGTTCCGGGGCCTGGTGCCAAAAAGACTGAAAAGTGGGTTGTCCACAACATCGGCAACGGCCCTGAATGGGAAAAGAAGTTGTTCGATTTCACTCTTAAAGGACACTACCGCTACGGCGAATAGAAACTGGGTTTCCAAGATCTTAAAAAGCCCCCGCTCGATCAGAGCGGGGGCTTTTGTTTGAAATGATATGACCGGTCTTCCCTAGCGGAAGGTGACCGGGAGGGATTTCTCGAGGTGGGTCCGGAGCTTCTCGTGGGCGGTATCAATTTCCTTTTGCTTCATCGTGCCCTTATCGGAGCGATAGCCGAAGGAGTAGGCGATGGAGCGCTTGTCAGCTGCCAGCTTCTCGCCGGAGGGATCACTGAACTGGTCGAAGCAGATGGCGGAGACGAGGAGCGGGTCATTGTGCTTGGCGAGGGCCTTTTCAATCTCACCGTTGCTCGTCTTGACCGGCAGTTCCATGGCGATATCCCGGCTCGAACCGGGAAATTGGGGGAGAGGATCGACCTGGAACATGTCCTTGCGGAGGCCGAGGATTTTCTTTTGATCGAGCTCGGCCAGATAAATGGGAGCTTTGAAGCCCATCTCACGTGCCCGGGAGGGCGTGACTTGGGCGTAGGTGCCGATGGGCTTTCCTTCGAGTTGAATGTCTCCGCCGAGGAGGAATCCCTCGCGCGGGCGGGACGAAAACTGGATGGCCCGGTTCCCAAGAGCGGCCTGAATGGCTGACTTGAGATCATAAAGGTCAATGAGACGGTTTTCGCTGCGGGTCCAGGAGAGGGGGCTGGCTTCGCCGCCAAGCAGGAGCGCGATGGAATCAGCCTCGATGTCGGTTGCTTTGCCGCCACCGGCGTTGCGGAACTGGCGCCCGGCTTCAAAAAACCGGAGAGTTTTGGCACCTTGGCGGAGGTTGTTCTCGGCGGTGGCGAGCAGGCCGGGCGTGAGAGCCGGGCGGAGAATGGCGTGGTCCTCGCTGAGAGGGCGGGAGACTTTGACAAGGTCACCTTCCTGCAGCGGGCGGAGCGGGAGGCAATCGCGGAGCTGATTTTCAGCAATGAGCTTGATGGTTTGGGTCTCGTAGAAACCGAGGGCGACGAGGCGCTTCTTGAGATCAAGGAGGCGATCGTAGTCACGGTCGATCGGGCTTTCATCGACAGCCGTGCCGCCGGTCCTGGAGGGGACATTTTCGAGGCCGTGAACGCGCGCGATTTCCTCAACGAGGTCGGCTGAGCGTTCGAGGTCGGCGCGCCAGCTGGGGATGGTCCATGTTTTGTCGTCACGGGATGACAAGCCAAGGCGGGTCAGGATCGCTCCGGCGTCTGCCAACGAGATGCTGTCATCCATGAGTTGAAGCATGCGGTCGACATCGAGTTCGACATCGGGAAGAGCGGAAGGGAGTTCGCCGGCGGTGATCGTTTGAGCTGAGACTTCGCCTCCGGCAATCTCGAGAATGAGAGCCGCGGCGAGAGCGGAAGCCGGGAGAACCTGTTGGGGGTCAACGCCACGCTCGAAGCGGTAGGAGGAATCAGAAGTGAGGAAGAGTCGACGGGAAGTGCGGCGAATCTCGGAAGTGGTAAAATACGCTGACTCGAGCAGGAGGTCAGTGGTGGTGTCGGTCACGCCACTCTCGAGCCCGCCCATGACACCGGCAAGGGCAAGGGAAGTTCCGGATTGGTCCGAGATGACACAGTCGAAGTCCTGGAGTTCGTAGGTTTCCTCGTCGAGTGCCTTGAAGCTTTCGCCCGTTGCGGCCTGACGGATGTGGAGGGCTCCGGTGACTTTGGCCGCATCAAAGGCGTGGAGAGGTTGGCCCAATTCGTGGAGAACGTAGTTGGTAATATCGACGACGTTGTTGATGGGGCGGAGTCCGATTGCCTTGAGTTTCTTGGCGAGCCAATCGGGGCTGGGGGCCACTTTGACTCCGGTGATTTTCAGGACGGAGTAGAAAGGGCAGGTCGGGGAATCGACGGTAACAACAGAGGTGTCTGCGCCGGTTTCGGTGGAGTGGCTTTTCTCGACGGGCTTGGTAGCAGTGTGAAGAAGAGCCGCGAGTTCGCGGGCGAGGCCGGAGTGGGAGAGGAGATCGGGCCGGTTTGGAGTGATTTCGACTTCGATGAGGGTGTCGGAATCGAAGAGATCGCGGACCGGGGTGCCGACCTCGAATGAGGAGTCGAGAATGAGAAGGCCGTCTTCTTTGTCCGTAAGGCCGATTTCGGAACCGGCGGCGAGCATACCCTTGGATTCAACGCCGCGCATTTTGGTTTCGCCAATCTTGAATCCGGCGGGAAGTTCGGCGCCGGGAAGGCAGCAGGCGACTTTATCGCCGACCTTGTAGTTGGTGGCCCCGCAGACGATCTGGCGGAGGGAGCCCTCGCCGGCATCAACCTGGGTCACCTTAAGCCGGTCGGCATCGGGATGTTGAACGGCTTCCTTGATCTCGGCGACCACGATCTGGTCGCTTTTGACGCCCATTTCCTGGAGGCCTTCGATTTCAATCCCGGCAAAGGTGAGCAGGTCGCACACTTCATCAAGCGAGCGGGAACCGAAATCGAGGCGTTCTTTGAGCCAATTGAGCGAAACGTTCATGAGGCGGGGAGAAGAAGGCCGGATGACGCATTATTCAATCGCAAATCAAAGAAATGCAGCTTGAGCGAAGATTTTGGCTAGCGGACTTCGGGGCCTCCGAAATCGAATCCAAATTGGAGCCAAATCGAGTCGGCGCTCCCTTCCTCAAAATTGTCGTGGGAATATTGGAGCCGGATGGTGGAGATCGCGAGGTCGGTATGACGGAATTCGCGGGTGAGGGCGAGAGACACGCGCTCGCGGGAGTCGGATTCGAAGGCGTATTCGAGCTCTCCCATGTGCATTTCACCACCGCCATGAGCTCCATTTTGGTTTTCGTAGCGGAGGTCGGCAATCCACTGTGGGTGAAAGCGATAGTTGGCAAAGGCCATCCAAGTGTTTTGCGAAGATGAGCCCCTATCAAAAGGCGCTTCTTCGCCCTGCCATTCCACATCGCGGTAAAAGAACTCCGCTCCCAGGGAGAGCTGCCGCCCCCCCGGTTCGAGGCCGTTTTCCCGCCAGGTGTAGACGTAGTCGAGCGAGTGCATTGAGGTGTCGCGGCCGTAGCCGTTGTCACCGTAGGCGGTGTTCAGGCCAAAGCGATGTTGGTGAAAGTCAGTCTGATTGTAGCCGAAGAAGGCACGGGTCGTGATGACATTGTCCTCCATGAAGGCGTCCTCCGAAGAGTGGCTGTGGCCTTCGTGGTCATCATGATCTCCATCATGATCCTCCTCGTCATCATCATGATCATGGGAGGAGGCGTTTCCGAAGTTGGTTGAGAGAGCAAAGAAGCCTTGGTCAAAATTTCGCCGCCAAGTAAGTTCGAACCCCTCGGTGAGGAGACCTTCCTCGCCCAAAAATTGGGAAGTGGTGAGGTTGGAATTGACGAGATTCCAGGCGTGGAGGTGTTGGTTGTTCTGGAGACCGATTCGATTGAACATGCGTCCGCCGCGGGCTTCGAATCCGCCCGGGAGGTTTGGGAGTTTGAGGAAGGCTTCCTCGAGTTCCCAATCGATTTCGTGATCGGAGGTTGTGAAGACATTGACGTTGGTAAAGCCGGCGAGCCAGTCATCGATGCGAAGATTGAGGCCGGGTTCGAAGCCTTGGACTGCGAAGCTGTCGTTGGGATCGTGAGCGTGGCCGCCGACGTTGCGAAAGGCGTCCGCCGAGGTGTCTCCCATGACGCCATTAAAATGGAATGTGGGATCGAACTTGATTTCGGAAAAGAGAGGAGTAGTGGAGAGAACCAGCACCGTGAGAGATTTCATAAACGCAACTAAATCGCGTTAAGGGTCGGTTTTGTCAAGGTGGGATTTGCGAGTTTGGAGAACCGTTTTCTAGTCGCTTGTGGCGGGCCTCGATTTTAGGCAGGGTCCCGACCTTAACCAGCTGTCTTCGAGTATTCATGTGTTCCAACCCTCCTATTCTTCGTGTTTTCGTCCTATTGTTTACAATGCAACTTGGGTTGTTTGCGGCCCCCTTGATCACCGAGTTTCAGGCGAGTAATTCCGCCACCCTGAGTGATGAGGATGGTGATCAGTCCGATTGGATCGAAATTTTCAATCCGGACGCAACCCCGGTGGATTTGAGTGGATATCACCTCACCGATGATAGCAGTGCCCTCGCGAAGTGGACCATTCCAGCCGGGACTTCGCTGGCTCCATCCGGATTTTTAGTTGTTTTTGCCTCAGATAAAGACCGGGCGGTGGCAGGTTCGGAGCTGCACACTAATTTTAAACTGACGTCTGGTGGCGAATACCTTGGGCTGGTAGCTCCGGACGGGACGACGATACTCAGCGAATTCAGTCCTTCATTTCCGCTTCAATTTGAGGATGCCTCGTATGGTCTGCAGCAGTTGGGAAACACGAGCACGGAGACCGTGATCGAAACTGGAGCAGGGTGCACGGTGTTGGTTCCGACCAATGGCACGCTGGGATCCACTTGGCAGGGGGGCGGTTTCAATGACAACTCATGGATCAGTGGGACCACGGGAGTGGGCTATGAGCGGAGCAGCGGCTATGACAGCGCATTCAATGTCGATGTCGAGTCCCTCATGTTCGGTCAGGCGACAAGTGTCTATATCCGGGTGCCATTTTCGATCAGTGATGTGAGTGAGATTTCTGATCTTAAGCTGCAGCTGCAGTATGATGATGGATTTGTGGCCTATCTCAACGGGGTGGAGGTTGCGCGCGACCGGGCACCGGGAACCCTGGCCTGGAACTCGGCCGCGACCAGCGATCACCCGGATGGTGAGTCGCTTCAATTTACCGAATTTGCTCTCGGGGCCTTTGCCAATCAGCTTGTGGAAGGAGACAATGTTCTCGCAATTCATGGTCTCAATCGGAATGCAACGAGTTCGGATCTTTTGTTTCGTCCCAGATTACTGGCGACGCGACTTTCCAATCCGTCTCTTGGAGGGGAGGGGTATTTTTTAGTGCCAACTCCCGGGGGGATCAATGGCACTGAGCAGGGACTTCCGGCCAGCGAGGTTTTGATCTCTGAACCGAGCCGGACCTTTACTTCCAATTTTCAAGTCGTCCTTTCGGGCGCGGCGGCTGGCCAGACGATTCGCTATACCCTCGATGAATCGGTGCCAACGGCGACTTCACCTGTTTATGAAGGTCCGATTTCAATCATCCAAAGCAGCCAGCTTAGAGCACGGATCTTTGGTGCGAATGGCTCATCCGGACCGATTGCGATGGCGAGCTATCTGAAGCTGGAAAGTGATATTGCCAATTTCAGTTCCAATCTCCCGATCGTTGTCCTTGAGAATTGGGGGAGCGGGAAACCAAATGGAGATACCGATGGTTTTTGGGGGATCATTGAACCGGATGTCAATGGGGACAACCGGAGCCGGATGTCGGCAGGACTCGCGATTTCGACCCGTTGTAACATGAAAGTGAGAGGGTCATCTTCTTCGGGATTTCCCAAGTATTCCTTGTCACTGGAGTCGCAGGATGAAGGGAAGGAAGATCAGGCGATTTCACCGCTAGGGATGCCGGAAGAGTCAGATTGGGTTTTAAGCGGGCGATATACCTTTGACCGGGCTCTGATGAGAAATCCCCTGATTTATCAGCTTAGTAACGAGACCGGTGAATATGCGGTCAGAACGCGTTTCGTAGAGGTCTTTATCAATACCGGAGGAGGCAACCTTTCCTACGCGAGTGACTACGTCGGCGTTTATGCCTTGATGGAAAAAATTAAACGTGATGGTGACCGGGTGGATGTGAGGAAGCTCAGCCCGGGTGATACCAGCGAGCCGGAAGTCACGGGTGGCTATCTCTGGAAGAAAGACCGTCTTGATCCCGGCGATAGCGGGTTTTCGGTGAATTCGATGGGAACCTTTGGCTGGGTTTATCCAAAGGAAGAAGCGGTTGTTCCTGCCCAGCAAAACTGGCTGCGGGGTCATCTCAACGAATTTGATACAGCTCTCTACAATGCGAGCTGGACCAATCCTGCCACCGGGAAACACTTCACCGAATATATCGATAATTTTTCGTGGCTCCGTCATCACTGGCTGAACACCTTGTCGATGAATGTCGATGGCTTCCGTCTGAGTGGCTATTATTACAAACACCACGACACGACCAATGGCGGGAAAGTTGGAGCAGGCCCAATTTGGGACTTTGATCGCACGATGGGGTCAACCGATAGTCGCGACAATGACCCGGGAAGATGGGATGGGACAGGGGACTCAAGCAGGATGTTTGGAGATTCACGTTTCCCCTGGTGGGGACAGGCCTTGAACAATCCGGATTTTCGTCAGGAGCACACCGATTTGTGGCAGGAACTTCGGGAAACAAGTTTTTCAACCTTGAACATCAATTCCATCGTCGATGGCTTTGAAGCGCAATTGGATTTTCAGGATGCGGCGGGAACAAATCCGGGGCTCGGGAGCTCGCCACAGGCCCGAAATTTTAACAAATGGACTTCGGTTCGCCCGAGTGGCGGTTATGGAAATCAGGTCAATGTTTTGAAAACTTGGCTCTCAACGAGGGCGGTTTGGATCGATGGCCAATACACGGCCAAGCCGCAGTTTTCAGTTTTGCCCGGGCTCGTGTCCTCCGGCACGAACGTCTCCTTCATCGGGGCGGGTGGAACAGTTTATTATACGACAGATGGCACGGACCCTCGATTGTCGGGAGGTGGAGTGTCCGGCTCGGCGTCCACAAATCCGCCGGTCACGGTGAATTCGACGATGATCATTACCGCGCGGGCCCGAAGCGGGACAGGACTGACCTCATGGTCGGGTCCGGTTCAGGGGACCTTCCTGGTGGGGACTCCTGCTTCTTCGGTGAATTTGGTGATTTCCGAGATTCAATATGCCCCGGCGGCTCCCAATGCCTCCGAGCAAATCGTCTCGATGGATCCCTCCGATTATGAGTGGCTTGAGTTGATGAACGTTGGAAGTGATGTCATTCAACTGACTGATGTCTCCTTTGCCGAAGGGATCGATTTCAGCTTTACGGGATCTGCGGTGACGACGTTGCTGCCGGGGCAGCGGGTATTAGTGGTGAGAAATCAGGCGGCCTTCGAAGCCCGGTATGGCAGTGCGCTGAACGCTGCAATCGCGGGTGAATTTGGTCCGTCACGCCTGGACAACGCGGGAGAGAGAATTCATTTGGTGAATGGCTTGGGAGCGACCATTCAGGATTTCACGTATGGAGATGCTTTTCCATGGCCGGGCCAGGCTGGTTTCGCGGGATATAGTTTGGTGTTGATTTTCGATGGGGCTTCGACGCCCGACCATGGCGAGGCCGGAAACTGGCGTAGCAGTGGCTTCCCCGGTGGTTCGCCGACCGGGAGCGATCAAGTCGAATTAAGCGGAGGAGAGTTGGACGACATCGACGGGGATGGAATCGTGAACATTCTCGAACATGCCTATGGGACCAGCGATATGAACGGAACTGAAGGGAACGGATTAGTCGGGGTGAGCGTAGAGCCTTTGACAATTGATAATGTGATGGATGATTATCTTGTAGTCTCTTTTCAGCGCAAAGTGACGGCCGATGATGTCGTTGTCGTGGCGCAGTTGGGCTCGGATCTCGTGGGATGGAGCTCCGAAGAGACCGAAGTCATCTTTGTCTCACAGATCAACAGTGCCGATGGCCTCTCCACCGTGACCTACCGGAGTGCCGACCCTGTGACGGTGACCTCGATTGGCCAAATGTTCTTCCGTCTCGCGGTTTCACCGCGATGAAGAACCGTCAAAGCAGGGGACATCAGAAACCTACTTTGACCCTCAATAATCCCTTTCGCTCTGCTGGCGTCTTCGCCTCAAACTTGACGAGTTCGGTCCCGGTCCCATCGTAGAGGTTTTCTACTCCGGTCATTTCAAATCGCTCACGGGCGTCTCCCCAAATTCCCCCGTTTTCGCTCCATTGCAAAACGCAATTCAAGCCACCCGCGTAACCGAGCCTTCGGCGAAAGGTGACGAACTGGACGGCCTCGCCATCGACGAATTTGGTGCCCGTTGATGGCGTGTTCGTTCGGCCATTCCCGTTCGGCTGTGCTCCCAGGGCATACTCGAGGAGATTCTCCTCCGCACCCTCACCGAGTCCGGAACGATATCGCTCCTCCCAATCGTCCCCGATTTTGTCTCCGTCCGTATCAACGATCACGGCCGCCTGCCTCAAGCGAGCTTTCAAGGCTTCACGCGTGGCTTCATTCGCCAAATCGTTGGCCGTGAGATTAAAAGGCGGGTCAATTGGTCGATTCAAGGCATCCAGAATCACCACATCTCGATATGTCGCCCCAAAGGCCCCCTGGATATTCGCCTCAAAGGTATCCTGCAACCATGGTAGATCGTTTTCAGTGGTCATGAGCTCGTTGCTGCTCACATCACTACGATTCCAGTTCACCCCCAGGATTTCGATGTTGTAGTCATTTTGCTCACTTTGAAGTTCGGTGAACACTTGCTGAAGGTAGCCAAACTGGCTCCGACAGTATCCTCAAGTAGAGGAGCCAAAGTAGTAAGCGGTCACCTGATGGAGATAATTCCTGGGCGAAACCATCTGGCCCAACCTTGGAGAACTTTCGTTCATATCGGGCAGAGAAAAATCAGGAACGGGTTCAATGGCAACCGCTGAGCAGACCAATCCCAATCCAAAAATTGTAGAGCGAAACTTCATTGGTGGAGGTTTCCACAATTTATCGCGAAGCGCAATGTCATCGGCTATTATCAAGGGCTTTGAACCCACTGATCGGCATTAACCGAAAATTATTCCGGCTCGGAGCAGGTTACGAATCCTTCGAGCCAATGACCCTTTTCCAGTTCATATCCGGCGATGTTATTCCTTGGTCGCGTAGTCACCGCCGAGGGCGAGGTGGAGGTCGATGCGGTTTTGGAGGCGCTGGTTTTTGAGGCGAATGAGCGAGATGCCGGCGTTCTCGGCACGGCGTTGGGCTTCGAGGTATTCGAGAAATGAGGCACCATCAATGCCGAGGCTGATGTCGGAGCTGGCGCGTTTGACTGCGAGTTGTGATTGGTTCAGTTCCTGTTCCAGAAAGCCCTGCTGCTTTTCAAGTGAGCGGTCGGTTTCGATGGCGGATTCAACCTCGCGGAAGGCCAAGAGCTGTCTCTTATACACATCTGACGCTGCCGACGATCTACTCTGTGTA
>OJIS01000626.1_pt1 | contig 11127 bp, 10 predicted proteins | sample 1595671 | NCBI WGS metagenome assembly OJIS01 (sample SAMN05416814, study PRJEB24817) | seawater metagenome | isolation source: Sea water | place: Canada:Atlantic | collected 2013-07 | reverse complement strand
CGAGATCAGCCTCGGTCTCGTGGGCTCGGAGATGTGTATAAGAGACAGCCATTTGCCTTTGTCGGTTTGGTCCGACTGGAAGCCGTGAATGAGTTCCTCAAAGATTGAATGAGGTTCATGGAAATGGAAGCCCGCCTCCATGAACCAGGAAGCTAGGACCCGATCAACCAGTAGATCGGCTGAGGCCAGATTCCCAAGACAACGATCAAGCCGGTGAGGGTGGCAATCGTGTAGAAGGAGAGAGGCTTCGTCTCAAATGGTGATTCATCGAGAGCGTTTCTCCAATACATCGCGCGGATGATCTGGAAGTAGTAGTAGAAGCCGGCGGCGACTCCAATGAAGCCGAGGACGACCGGGACCCAAAGGCCAGCGTCGATAGCCGCCTTGAACGCGAGGAACTTACCCCAGAATCCAGCGGTCAGTGGCAGTCCGGCAAGGGCTCCAATGATGATCGCGGTCATGAGGGCGAGGAGCGGGTTACGCTGTCCCAAGCCTTCGAAGGCTGAAATTTCATCGGACCCGGTATTTCTGTGAATGACCGCGAGGACGAAGAATGCCGCAAAGGTCATGATGAGATAGATCGCGAGGTAAAATGCAATCACCTGCTTGGAAGTGAGATCACTATCGCCGGTCTGCCAGGCCGCGAGAGGCAACAGAATGAAGCCGGCATTGGCGATCGATGAGTAGGCGAGAAGTCGTTTGAAGTTTTTTTGCGGGATTGCGGCAAGGTTCCCCAGGAGAATGGTGGCTCCAGCCAGAACGGCCAGAATGAAGGCGACCTTTGGAGCCAGGATACTGCCATTGAGGAATGGCTCAACAACCCGAATGGCAATTGCGAAGCCGGCTGCCTTCGATGCAACCGAGAGGAAGGCCGTCGTTGGAGTCGGAGCACCTTGGTAAACATCAGGAATCCAGAGGTGCATGGGGACTGCCCCCATCTTGAAGGCAAGTGAGATAAGGACGAGAGAGAGGCCGAAGAGCAGGTAGGTGGAATTCTCTTCGGTGATGTTTTGGCCGATCTCAGCGAGGTTGGTGGTGCCGGTGGCTCCATACATCCAGGCAATACCGTAGACAAGAAAGCCCGTGGAAAGTGCGCCGAGAATCAGGAATTTTACGCCGGCCTCGAGAGAGCCCACATTGCGTCGCATGAATCCAACGAGGATGTAAGAGGTGATGGTGGTCAACTCGAGAGCGACGAAGAGAGAGACCAAGTCGGCAGCCGAAGCCATCCACATCATGCCCGCACAGGCAAAGAGAAAGAGACAGTAATACTCGCCTGTGCCGTCTTCGGAATTCGGATTGGCGGTGAATTTTGAGAGAACCTTCCGATAGTCGAGAGCCAGGATCACCGTGAGGATCGTAGCGACCAAGGTGAGGCGTTTGAAAAAGAGGGCCGTGGAGTCGAAGGCGTAATAGCGGGTCAATTCAACGTTTTCGCTCCCAAATCCCTTCTGGGCCCAGAAAGTGAGGAGTAAAACAATGAACAGCACAAAAATCGCAGATATTGCGATCACTGATTTCCGTTTGGGCGAAAGGAAGGCTTCGAGAATAAGCAGGACCAATCCGCCGGCGAGGACGAGAATTTCTAGCAAGTAGGAAGGCATTAGATCAGGAGCTTTTAAAACTTATTTGTCAGCTTGCTCGGTCTGAGCTGGAGCAGCCGGTTCCTCTTTGAGGAGATTGAGAAGGCTATTTGGGTAAATGCCAACGACGAGAAGGGCAATCGCCAGAATTGCAGCAGGGATTTGACAAAAGGGACCGAAGTCCTTCACATGCTCGGAATTTGTGTGTTCCACAGAAGGTCCCTGAAAAGTCTGCCGGTAGGCTCGAAGCATGTAGACGGCGCTGATCACCACTCCCCAGAGGGCCAGGATGGTGGCAATCTGGATACAGCCCAGAGATCCGCCTTCATATTCCCAAAACCCCGAAAGGAAGACCAGAACCTCACCCGAGAAGTTGGCGAGACCGGGAAGTCCGATGGAGGCCATCCCTGCGAGTCCAAAGAGGAAAGCAAGACGTGGAGCTGCTTTGGCAAGGCCACCGAGTTCGGCCAGCTCGACCGTGCCGGTCTTACGACGGATCGTATCGGTGAGCATAAAAAGAAGTGCGATGCTGATTCCGTGAGCGAACATCAAGACCACGGCTGCTGGCTTGGCGAGGGGATTGGCCTCAAAGCTACCGGCGTGAATGAGGGCGGCAAAGGCGAGGAAGATATAGCCCATATGCATCACCGAAGAGTTGCCGAGCATGGTATCAAGACGCTTTTGGTTGATGGTCACCAAGCCCACCCAAAGGATGTTGCAGAGGAGGAGGACGATGAGCCAGCCGAGCCAGTCCTGCATCCCGGATGAAACCATGGGATAAAGACGAAACAGGCCGTAGAGGCCGAATTTCTTAAGAACTCCGGCGTGGAGCATAGCAACCGGAGCGGGCGCGGAGGCGTAGGCGGGAGCCGCCCAGGAATGGAAAGGGAAGAGAGAGATGAGAACCCCGAAGCCGACGATCAGAAGAGCGGCGATGCCCGTCTGCGCCTCGGGAGCGATGGATGAGGCGAGCAGGTCCTCGAAGAGCCAGGTCTCAGATCCGCTGGCGGAGACGAGCCAGATCAACCCAGCGAGAAGAACAATGGAGCCGAGGGCCAGATAGATCGTGACCTTCCAGGCGGCTTCCTTGCGCTCTCCGGAACCCAGCATTCCGATCATGAGGAAGGTCGGGATGAGCGCGAGCTCGTGGAAGGCGTAGAAGAAGAAGAGGTCAGTTGAGAGGAATGCTCCCAGGGCACCGGCCCCGATGAAAAGGATGGAGGAATACCAAAGCTTCTCGCGACCCTCCGGGCATTTTCCGGACATGACTGCCGTGAAGAGGACAATCACACTCAGAATGACCATGATGAGGCTCATGCCATCATAGAAGCCCAGCGCGAGGTGGATGCTTGGCTTGCTCAGGACTTCCCATGAGATGGTCCAAACCTCGTGTTTCCAGGAGAAGACCGAACCAAGTCCGATGATGAGGTTGACCAATGCAGCTATCGTTGCAATGGACTTGGCCTTGCCGACCATGAGGATGGCGACGGCGGCGAGAATTGGGATGAGAATGAGGAGAAGGCTCATGAAACAAAGACCGTAAGATAAATTACCAAGAGAACACCGAGGCTGAAGAGAACTGCATAGCCTTGGAGATTGCCGGACTGGAGTCGTCCGAAAAGTCGACCGAAACCGCCGGCAGCGCGGGTGAATCCTCCCACGATGAGGCCGTTAATGATGAGCTCATCGAAGAAGTGGACGAAGGCTGCCACAGAGTCTTGGCCGTAAGAGACGAGTTTGGCATATGCCTCATCAATGTAGAACTTGTTCCGGAAGACCTTGAAGATTGCTTTTTCAGCGAGTGGATCTTCTTTGACGTTCCAATAGAGCTTGAAGGCGAGGAAGGCCCCGATCAAGACTGCAGAGATTGAGGCGATGAAGGCCGGTGCTGTCGGGTGGAACTCAAAGGGTTTGTAGAGAGGAGAAATGTTGCCACCAATGGGCTCATAACCAGAAATGAGGGCCATCAAGGCGAGGGCGCACAATGGAATCCACATTAGAGGGCCGACCTCTTTGGCTTTTTTCGAGCTATCGCTTCGTGACTCGCTAAGAAAGGCAATGAAGAAAAGTCGGAACATATAGAAGGTCGTTAGAAAGGCCACGAGAGCGGCGACGCCGAAGAGAGCCCATTGGCCACTGTGGGCTGCTGACTCCAAAATATGTTCTTTGGACAAGAAGCCGGATGTGCCGGGAACTCCGCAGAGGGCGAGAGTCCCGAGTCCAAACGTGTAAAAAGTAATGGGCATCGTCTTCTTGAGACCGCCCATTTTCCAAATGTTCTGCTCGTGGTGGCAGGCGAAGATGACGGCGCCGGAACCAAGGAAGAGAAGTGCCTTAAACCATGCATGGGTGAAGAGGTGGAACATTCCTGCCTCCGGGTCGAGCAGGCCGACAGCCATGACCATGTAGCCGAGCTGGGATAGGGTGGAGTAAGCGAGGATCTTCTTAATGTCATCCTGCTGGGTCGCCATGAGCGCAGCGAGAAGCGAAGTGATCCCACCAATCCAGGCAATGGTGAGACTCGAAAACTCAGGAACAATCGAACCGAGGTCAGCAACATCGGGAGTAAGCGAAGTGAAAAATCTCGCCATCATGAAGACACCGGCGGCAACCATGGTGGCGGCGTGAATGAGGGCGGAAACTGGTGTCGGACCCTCCATGGCATCGGGAAGCCAGACGTGAAGAGGGGCTTGAGCTGACTTGCCCATGGCGCCGGCGAAGATGCACAGGATGGCGACGCCTAGGAAGAATACAGAGTATTCAGGTCTTGCGGCGAGACCTGCTGCAATTTCCGAAAAGGTGAAGGTGCCGGCGATGCCCCAAAGCATGAGGATGCCGATCATGAAGCCGAAGTCTCCGATTCGGTTGGTGAGAAAGGCCTTCTTGGCCGCATCGGCCGCGGTGTCCTTTTGATACCAATGTCCGATCAGGAGGTAGGAGCTGAGTCCCACCAGTTCCCAGAACATGAACATCATGATGAAGTTGGATGCCAGCACGATGCCGGTCATCGAAAACATGAAGAGCGAAAGCCCGCAAAAGTAGCGTGCCAACGCCGAGTCTTCCTTCATGTAAGCCAGCGAGAAGAGATGGACCAGGAAGCCAACGCCGGTGACGATGAGCAGCATGCCTCTCGCGAGAGAGTCCAGTTCGATGCCGACTTCTACCTTGAAGCCGCCGATGTTCACCCAATCAAAGTGGTTGCTGAGATTTTCGCCCTTGGAGACCAGTAAAATAGTGAAAATCAAGGCGACGGCAGCGGAAAACGTCGAGACGAGCGCGGCGATCGATTGTTTTCTTTTCAATCCGAGATGGATCAAAGCTGCCGTGAGCAGGGGGAGGCCCAGGATGAGCCAGGGGATGGATTCCATGATAAGACAGAGTTCAGAGAGTTAGCCGCGCATCGAGGTGAGATCCTCGACATTGATGGTTTGGCGGGCCCGGTAGAGTGCTACGATGATGGCGAGTCCGACGGCGACCTCCGCCGCCGCGACCGTGATGATGAAGAAAACGAAGACTTGTCCATTGTAATCAGGAAGACCGTCCTTGAGATGAAATCGGGAGAAGGCCACAAGCGTCAGGCTGGCCGCGGCGAGCATGAGTTCGAGGCACATGAAAATGACGATGATGTTCCGTCGCAAGATCACACCCGCGAGACCAATCGCGAAGAGGAGACCTGAAACAAAAAGGAATTCGTTGAGAGAAGCCATGAGAAATACGTGAGTTCGTTAGGATTCGGAAGGAGCTTGTTTGTGCGTTCGTTTCGAAAGGACAACGACGCCAATCGTTGCAACGAGGAGGAGAGCACCCATGACCTGGAGAGGAAAGTTGTAGCTCTTGAAGATGGTGTGTCCAATGAGGTTGGTGTCAGGGAGCTTGGGGCTCTTTTCGTGAGTCAGGCTCTTGTAGATCGCTGACTGTTCGGATCGCGGAAGCGCTTTGCCATCGTCATCGTTACGGACGAACTTTTCAGCTGAAACCTTCATGGACGCCACATCGATCTCTTCGAATTCCGCTTCTTCACCCTGGTGACCGGCCTGAATCACGCCGAGGATCTGTGCGAGGAGCAGGAGAGGAATGATGATGCCGGCGAGAACCGAAGATGAGCGGAATTTAACCGTCTCTTCATCGTTCAAGTCCAGGAGCATGATGATGAAGATGAAGAGAACCATGATGGCTCCTGCGTAGACAAGAATCTGAACGATGCCGACAAAGTAGGCATTCAGACCGATGAAGAGACCGGCCAAGCCGACGAAGGAAAGGACCATCGCAAGTGCGCTGGAGACCGGGTTGCGCAAAGCAACCAGAAGGACGCCGCCGGCGACCGAGAGAAAGGCAAAAAGGTAGAAAGCAAGGGTGTCCATGTCGAGTTACTTAAGGTCGTTCCACTTGTTGACGAGGCCGACGCGCTTACCGCCGATTTCGTAGAGTCGTTTCTTATCGTGGACCATCTCACTCCGTTCGGTGCCGGTGATGACATAGTCAGGACGAAGATAGATGGCCTGCTCCGGGCAGACTTCCTCACACATTCCGCAGTAGATACAGCGGATCATGTCGATATCGAATTCCTTCGGGCGCTTTTCCACCTTGGCCCACTCGTCGTTCGAGGGGATTTCGCCCGGCGTGATTTTGATGGCCTTGGGAGGGCAAATGAACTCGCAAAGCTGGCAGGAGACACAGCGTTCACGGTCCAGTTCGTCGGTTACCAGGGCGGGAGCTCCACGATAATACTCGGGAAGTTGGTCATCCCACTTCTGCTCGGGATATTGCATCGTGATGCCCATCCCCGAGGAATTGAGGGCTTCCGCGCCGGTCGATTTTCCGAGCAATGATTTGAAAGCGTGCCGGAGGGTAATCACCATGCCCTTGAAGATGGAGCCGAAGTAGACCTTCTCTCCAGCGGTGAGCTTGGGACGTTCAACTTTGATGATAGCCATGGAATGGAAGTGCGGTTGGAAAGAGGGATTTAGACTGCAGTAGCCGAGGGTTTCTCAGTGGCGCCTTTGGCGACCTTGATCAGGAGGATAGTCACGACGGTAAGAAGGATAAATCCAATCAAAACACCGGTCAGGCCGATGCTTGGATAAGCAATGACAAGTGCGGCCAGAAAGACATTGATGAGCGCGGCTTCGAAGAAAACGATCCAGCCCAGATTCATCAACTGATCGTATCTGAAACGAGGGACGGTCCAGCGGACCAAGACGAAGAAGAGGATGAAGAAGGTGACCTTTCCGAGGAAGACTCCGATGTGGAGAAGGCTTACCCACCAGGCTCCGGCGGGGAGAAGGTTGTCAATTCCGAAGCCGATGGACCACCCACCGAGGAAGAGAGTCACAATGAGGGCCGAGCCAACGACCATCGCAGCGTATTCTCCCATGAAGAAGAGAGCGAATTTCATCGAGGAATATTCGGTGTGGTATCCGCCCACCAGCTCGGTTTCACATTCGGGAAGATCGAAAGGCATCCGGTTGGTCTCGGCGAAAATCGAAGTCGTGAAGATGACGAACGAGATGACGATGGGAACCATGAGAAGCAATCGCTGAATAGCGGATTGCGGGTCGTCCCAATATCCTGAGGAGACAATGAAGCCGCCATCATTCCAGAGTGGAAGAAGCAGCCAGCCGTTGGCGACTTGTTCCTCAACAATGTGTCCAAGATTCAAGGTTCCGAAGAACATCAAAACGGGGATGACGGAGAGGCCGAGCGCGATTTCGTAAGAAATCATTTGGGCGCATGCACGAACACCTCCAAAGAAAGGGTATTTCGAGTTGGAGGCCCAACCGGCCAGGGTGATGCCATAAACGGAGAGAGATGCGATGGCGAAGATGAAGAGGGGACCGACACTCAGATCAGCAATTGCCATCGGGATGAAAGTGCCACCGATTTCCATGGGACTTCCGAATGGGATGACCGCCATTGTCAGAAGAGCGGGGACCACGACCAAGACAGGAGCGAGCCAGAAGAAGAACTTCCGGACATAAGAGGGAGTGAAATCCTCCTTCAGAATAAATTTCAGACCATCTGCCACTGGCTGGGTGAGACCGCCGATCGGGAGAGCGAGGTCTTTCTTGAAACCCAGGATCGAGAGGGGAATCATGGTCCGGTTTGGGCCCACCCGGTCTTGGATGATTGCCGAAAATCGGCGCTCGAAAATCACGCAGATACTCACGAAAGTCATCGTGATTCCAATGAAAGCGGCAATTTTGATGGCCGCTGCAATAAGAAGAGTGGTGTCCATTTGGAAGGAATTCGTGAAAGTTGCTATCCGACGACTTGACCGGACTCGACCCGGGCTTTTTCCTGCTCGAGGAGCGGAATGGTGACGCCGGTTTCAGTGATTTGGACGCCGAGGTCGCCGATTGAGCCAAAGGTTTGTCCCTTGAAGGCTTCGATTTCGGAGGCAAGAGAGTTGAGAATCTTATCCACGGAGGCCGGTGTCTCGTATTCCTGATCCAATTGAGCAAGGAGAGCGGCCAGGGATTCCCAGTCATCGCGGGTTTCGCCCGGAGCGATCACCGCTTGGTTGGTACGTTGCAGTCGACCGGTCACATTAACATAAGTGGCTCGCTTTTCTGCGAACCCAACCGATGGAAGGACCACCTTGGCATGAGTCGCCGTAGGATTGGCGTGAGTGTGACTCGAAACAAGATGGGAGAGTTTCTCGAGGTCCTCGGCTTTGAAGCCTGCTTCAGCGAGGAGGTCCTCCTGCAGCACGATGAGGGATTTAATTTTGCCGGAAGCAACCCCTTCGCGAATGGCATCAATCTTGGCCGCCGGATCATCGGTTCCCCAAATCAAGGAAGCTCCGGTCGTGTTCGGGTTGCGATCCGCTGAGATGAGTTTGCCATCGGATTCCTCGAGACGAGGCACGATGGTGAGCAAATCTGTGCCGAGGGCCTCTGCGATCTTCTTGGTGAGATAGAGTTCCTCGTTGCTCATCCGCCCGGAGGCAATGATGGCAACTTCGTTGGGTTGGCACATTCCCAAGCCTTCGGCGGCCTTGGCGGTGGCTTCCATCCAGCTGGTCCCAACGTGCTTGCCGTCTTTTTGAACAAGAGGGCTGGTGAGGCGATCGTCGGTTTGGAGAGTGTTGAAAGCGAGACGATGACTATCCGGCATCCACGCTGAGTTGACGTCGTCGTTTTGTCGTGGGGTGACCCGGAAGATTTCATTGCCGCGGGTCCAGATGACCGTGTTGGCTCCCGTGCCGCAGTTGGTATCGATGCTCTTGGTTTCCTTGAGAAACCAAACGCGCATTTGGAAACGGAAGTCGTTCGAAGTCAGAGCTCCAACAGGGCAAATATCCGCCGTGTTGAGAGAGTAGTTATTATCGAGGCGATAGCCGGGATGCACCGTGACCGAAGTGTTTGTGCCGCGTTGGGAGAAACCAAGAACGGGATCATCGGCAACCTCGTCCATGAAGCGGATACAGCGGCTGCACATAATGCAACGCTCGTCGTCGAGGCGGATGTTTTTACCGATGTCGACGTTTTTAGGTTTCTTGATCTTGGTTTCCTTGAAGCGGGATTGACCGCGACCGTGTTCGACCGAAAATTCCTGGAGCTTACATTCGCCGGCCTGATCGCAGATGGGGCAATCGAGAGGGTGGTTGATGAGGAGGAACTCCATCACGCCCTCGCGGGTTGTCTCAACGAGGTCACCGGTGGTCCGGATTCCCATATTCTCAGCCACGGTGTTTGCGCAAGCAATGACGGGGCGGGGCATCCAGCCGATCTTCTGGAAACCATCGTCGCCATATTCTGGTGCGGCTCCGGGAGCTGGGCGGGGTGGCATCCCCATTTGAACAAGACACATCCGGCAATTGCCGGGCGAGGAAAGCTTTGGGTGATAACAGTAGTGAGGGACCTCCGTGCCCACCATTTTGGCGGCTTCGATCATCCGGGTCCCGCGTGGGACCTGGATCCACTTGCCGTCGATTTGCACGTTGACCATGCCCTTTTCGGCGGCCAGATCTTTTGGAAGCTGCTTTTCAGCCGTTGCGGTATTTGCCGGGGCATCTTCGCTCATCGTGTTTTCGCGCGGTTACAGTTGGTTGAACCAAGACCCATTTCAGGCCCTGCACGGCGGGACTATGCAAGCGGACTTACGGTCCGTAAAGCGACTTTGTGAAATATTTCACAAAGTCCTCTCATGATTCGGAATCGTCCGATTCCAAAAGAATCAATCTACTTCCTTGGAACCTCCTCTAACAGGAGAGATGTCGCCAGATCCGAGGGCGCAACGACAGGCTCCTTTGGCGGGAGCTTGCTGATATCACCATAGCGCTTTTCGATCACCTTCCGGACCACCGGCTTGTCCAGAAAGTAGGATTTGAAAGTTTTGGGTTCGCACAATTTGAGTCCGGTGGATTTCTCATAGACTTTCCAAACCAGTTCCGAGCAGTAGAGATTCTCATCGTCCCATTGGAAAAGCGGATCGTAGTCTTTTCCGATCTGCTTCTTTCCCCAGGTCAAGGCCTTCTCAAGGGCCGGGACATTAATTTTGCTGGTGTCCTTCAACCTGCGGGCGTGGAAAATATTCGATCTCCTGCGAAACTGGCTCAAGGTCACCACAGAGACTGGTTGAACCGCCTCAAGCACGTAAAGTGTGCCATTCTGCTCAAAAACGACCCCGCAATGCGTGAATTTCGAACCGGTCGCAGCTTCGACCGCCTCACCCTGCTCTCCGCCCGTGTATTGGAAAACGATGTCTCCCGTTTGAAGACGTTCGTAGGCCGGGCCTTGTTTCTTAAAAGCAAATAAACCTCCGAGAGCAGTACCGGAAATCAAGAGGAGGAGAAGGAGGTATTCACGCATGCTGTTTTTATATCATGTGTCGGACCCAGTCTGAACATCGAATCTCCCAATGTTGGGACTGGAGGAATTGAACGCAAAAGAATCACTTTCTTCTTGATCGATTCGTCGAGTCCCCATATCTCCCCGCCGTTGCCACGCTGAAAGGCGAGGTGGTCCACGAACAACTTACATGGGTAGGTGGCCGAGTGGTTAAAGGCGGCAGACTGTAAATCTGCTCACGTATGTGTACGCTGGTTCGAATCCAGCCCTGCCCACCAGCTTTCCGAGAGGGAGTTACGAGAAATCGTGACTCCCTTTCTTTTTTCTCCGAAACTTAGGATGGGCGTTTTCATTAGTCCTAAATTGGCTCGTTTTGGCGTATTCTGTCTCCATCGAAAATTTTTTCGAGAAGACGTGAAGAGGTGCATTTTTCGAATGAGCACCGGATTTGGCGGACAAGCCTGATTTTGGAGAACTGAAATCTGAGATCGATCCGGCAAGATTGGGATATGGGACGACGGACATTTGTCTCCAAAACGACGCCTACGGAAAAGTCCACCCCGGAAAACACATCATCCGAGTTGAGTAACGAAAAGCGCGGTGAGACCCCCATCCGAGCCGGGGCCTATCAAAGCCCCTCCTGGCAGACCGAAGAGAACTGGCCCCTCTGGGGCAAGCACCGCTACCAAAACATTCCTGTCGGGGTCTGATCAAAACTGGACGGTAATTTTTCGTTCAAAACTGGAATAGTT